>ULOG01036581.1_pt1 | contig 14932 bp, 13 predicted proteins | sample 1952401 | NCBI WGS metagenome assembly ULOG01 (sample SAMEA4835598, study PRJEB28245) | human gut metagenome | biome: gut microbiome; material: fecal sample | place: Denmark | collected 2008
TTATGGGTTAATAATGTGTCTACCTATTTCAGTATAAGTCACCCGTACAATTTTTAGTCCTGTTTATAGCCTTTCCATTATGCTGTATTCCAGCATTTTGAGGAATTTTGAGGTGCGTTTTTCGTTCTTTTTTTCATAAGTTGTTTGTTAATTTCTTATCTTCGTCGGCATAAACCCAATAAAACTATAGATATGAAAAACGTAAAGACAGAAATCTTGCAGGCCCCCATGGCCGTTGCGGCTTCGGGCAAGCCGCACAAAAGCCCGATGGGTGCCTTCCTGGCGAAGGCCGTGTGTTGGACGTGCGGTGTCGTCGCACTGGCGGCGGTTGCCTCTTGCGGCGCACCTGCTCCGAGTGAAACCCTTTCCTCTTACCAGGACTTTCCGCAGACGGTAGAGCTGAAAGGTACCCCGGTATCGGCCGACACGGCCCTCATCCGTTATCCCTTCCGCATCCGTGTGCACGCCGGGCGTGCCGTGGTGATGGACCTCCACGGCGGCGACAGCTTCCTCCATGCCTTCGGCCTTCCCGGTTTCCGTCATCAGGCCTCCTTCGGCAGGCGCGGTGAGGGACCCGGGGAGCAGCTTTCTCTGGAAAACATCCGCTGGGTGGGCGACACGCTCTATGCCCTCGACTCCAACAAGTCCGAACTGGCCCGCTTCGCTTTCGGCCCGTCGGCTGCGTCGCCTGTGCGCTGCAGCCCGGTGGGCCTGGACAAGGAACTGCTGCGTGCGCTCGACTTTGTGCCGGTGGGCACTTCCTCCTTCTTCATCCCCGACTATTCGGGCGACAGCCGCTTCTGCATCGTGGGGCGCGACGGCCGGCTGTTGCGCCGCTTCGGCTCCATCCCCACGGCCAACGAGGGAGCCTTGCGTGATGCCCGTCCCGCCCTGGCCCAGGCCTGGCGCAGCTTCATCGACTACAATCCCCGCAACGACGTGCTGGCCGCCGTCACCCAGCTGGGCGAGGTGGTCGAGCTGTGGCATCTGAACGACAGCACGCATACGGTGCTCGTGGGTCCCGGCGGCGAGCCGCAGTTCCGCGTGCATCAGGGCTACGGCATTCCCACGGGCATCATGGGCTTCACCGACGTGCAGGTGACGGACAAGGCCGTCTATGCCGTGTTCCAGGGCACTTCGTTCAAGGAGATGGCCCTCAGCATGCAGCGGGGCGAGGAGCTGCCCGACGGCGGCCGCTACCTCTATGTGTTCAGCCTGAAGGGCGAGCCCCTGCGCCGCTACGTGCTCGACCGTTCCGTCTCCGGCATCGCGGTGGACGAGGAGCGGGGTGTGCTGCTGGCTACGGACACCAACAGCGACAATCCCGTGGTAGAGTATCGGCTGGATGCGGAGTAACGTATGGTCCCGGGCCGGTGACGGCAACTTTTCAAAAGGAATATCCGCCACAACAGCGTTTGGTGGAAGTGCTTTGTGACACCCTCATGAAGCACTTCCTGACACCCTGACAAAGCACTGCGAGGCACCCTGACGAAGCACTGCGTCAGGCCCCCACGGAGCACTGTGTGGTAGCCCGGCCAAAGGCGGCTTGCCTCCTCCGCAAAACATGCCCGCTTGGGACTCGGAACATCGGATGTTTTCTTTCAAAAGATACGGTCTTTTGCCTCCTCACTATGGACTTTGTCCTGCTAAAGTGGGTAGTTGTGCGGCTGAAGTGGATAGTTGGCGCGACGAAGTGGGCAGTTGGCACGACAAAGCCACGGGAAATAGATTTCCCGTTTCCCGCCTTCACGGTTTCACCGTCCGATAACCTGCTGTCCGTGAGCGGTATGCGGTGAAAGCAGGTGTGAAGGGTGAGCGGTGGGGATGGTTTCACAGCTGCCGGGGGGCTTGACAAAGGGGAAAAAATGTTGTATATTTACGGGAAAAAAGTCTCTGCCTATGAACCTGATTCACCAATTCAGAAACCTGTTCACTTCCCGCCGGGAAGCGCCCCTGTCCACTCCCGCCAACCCTTACGGCGAACTCCTGTCGAACCTCGACGAACTCTGCGGCCGTCTGCCTGACGGCGAAGCCTTCCTCATCACGGGCGACGGCGAGTTCACCGTCCGCCTGACCTGGAAACCCCGGACAGCCAATCCCGCCAAAAGGATATTCAGCCTGAACGGCCGGAACGAGGCGACGGAGTGGATAGAGGACAACGACACGACAGAAGAACAAAGGGACCTAAAGGAATCGAAGCAGCGGCAGATGGTGCAACGCCTGACGCGCTACCTGAAACTGCACTATGCCTTCCGTTACAACCTGCTGACGGAACGCACGGAATGCGCCCGCCTCGACACGGAGACCGCAGACGACCCCCATCACCTTGTTTATACGCCCGTAGACAACCGTGCCCTGAACGGAATCGCCCTCGGCGCCATCGAGGACGGGATGGATTGCTGGGACAGGGACATCAAACGCTACGTGGAGTCCGACCACGTGCAGGCCTACCATCCCTTCGACCTGTACTTCAACAACCTGCCTGCCTGGGACGGCAAGGATCGCGTGACGGAACTGGCAAAGCGTGTCTCCGGCAATGAGGTTTGGATACGTTCCTTCCACCGCTGGATGCTGGCCGTTACGGCCCAATGGACAGGCACGGGCGACCGGGGCCGCCGTGCCAACAGCGTGGCTCCGCTCCTCGTCAGCACCGCGCAGGGGCTGGGCAAGTCCACCTTCTGCCGGATGCTGCTCCCCAAGGAGTTGCGCGACTATTTCACCGAAAGCTTCGACCTGACCAACGCCTCGTCGGCAGAGAACAAACTGGCCTCCTATGGCTTGATTAATCTCGACGAGTTCGACCGCCTGCCTGCCAGCCGGATGCCCCAGCTGAAGAACCTGATGCAGATGGAAGACCTGCGCGTGCGCCGCGCCTACCGCCGCACGGCGGAAGCCCTGCCAAGAATCGCCTCCTTCATCGGCACCAGCAACCGCCTCGACCTGCTGACCGACCTCTCGGGCAGCCGCCGCTTCATCTGCGTGGAGGTGGAGCGTCCCATCGATTGTACTACCCCCGTTGACCATACCCAGCTTTACGCCCAGCTTTTACATGAACTGAAGAACGGCGAGCGTTGCTGGTTCAGCAAGGCCGAGGAAGCGGAAATCCAGGCGGCGAACCGCCCGTTCTACCGCGTGACGCCCGCCGAAGAACTCATCGGCAGTTGCTTTGAGCTGGCGGAAGCGGGCGAACAGGGCGCGCGTCTGATGTCGGCGGCGGATATCTACGCCGTCTTGAAGGAAAAGAACCCCGCGGCGTTGAAGGGTTGCCCGTGTACCGCGTTCAGCCGCCTGTTGGCGCAGATGGGGCGGCGGGTGCATACGCGCTACGGCAACGGGTATTGGGTGAAGCGGAAGGAATGAGGGCCGAATCCGCTTGTGTAATAATTTTGCCTCTGGAAAAGCAAGAATTGCGAAGAACATAATATGATGAAAATGAATAATAAAATCCTCGTCAGAGAAAACCGGAGACTCCCATTTTTTGTTTGCCTGCTGGCAGGTGCCGCGTGTGCATTGGTTTTTGCAGCGGTTCGTTCCGGCAGACAGTGCCGTCAACAGCCTTCGTGCCACCGTGAGCCGTTTGCGCATTAAATTGCTGAAGATAGGCTTCGACATCAGGAGTCTGGGGGATTGTTATTGTCTCGTCTGGCTTGATGAACGGGATGGACATGCTGAAAATCAGGATTGAATCCGGAATATTACAAAACATTACAATTGTCTTTTCCGCTTTAGGGATGCATTTGTAATAAAATGTAATGCATTTCTTTTCTTTTTTCTCTCCTTTTTTTCAGACCTTTGTTGCATAACCAAAAACATATAATAATGAAAGCAAAATTGTTTTTTATGTATGTCTGCTTATGCAGTTTGCGTCAAAACAGATTTGTAAGTTCCTCCGTGCAGCCGGAAGAACCGGTTGACGCTTTATTGCTGGAGAATATGGAAGCGTTGGCGGGTAATCCTGAAATACCATAGTAAATAAATGATGTGCTTTATGAAAATGATTAATCGCTTTTTGTCGGTTTCTTGTTTATGTATAGGAATGATTGCTTGTACACAGATAAAGGATACAGGAAACGTGAAAGACAAGTGTGATATTATAGATTTGTCATTACGTCAGGAAGAAAATATGATACCTCTTTCGGAGATTTCTGATTCGGTTCATTATATTCCTTTGGAAACTTCAGACTCTTGTTTGATAGGCTCTGTTGATAAATTGTTGAGGACTGATGATGGAAATTTTATCGTAGTGGATAAGGAGGTTGCTTCTTCGGTCTTATTGTTTGACTCCGAAGGGAATTTCCTCAATCGAATAGGCTGCCGGGGACAAGGCCAGTCTGAATATGTTATGATTGAAGATGTGGCTTATAGAGATGGTTGTATTTATGTATGGGACGGCATTCAGAAAAAAGTGATAAAATATTTGGAGAATGGTACCTTTGTTGAAACATATCTATTTGATTATACTGCGTATTCTATGGAATGTGTTGGAGAAAAGCTGTTTGCTTTCTGTTGTGACTATACTCCCAACCGCTCTTTGTATAGTGATGGTCAATATCCAAGCCTGATACTTTTCGATGCAGGAACTGATGAAGTGACTCCTTATTTGTATTTTGATGAGAAAACGAATAATACAGCTTATACATCTGTGTTAAATAACTTGTATGGTGGGAACTTGGCGTTGCCATTGAATGATACAATTTATGAAGTGACTGGCGGCGGAGCATCGGCAAAGTATCTTTTGAGATATAACAAAAATTATTTGAGTAACAAGAATGCATACATAGTAAAAAGCCAAACAGAAAAGATGACAGCTGATGATACTATGAAAGCAAGTATTGATGAAAAATTTCCTCAATTGATTTCTTATTTTGCATGTGACAGCCTCTCACTTTTGTTCATGCGAATGGGTGGTTTTCTGTATTACGGCTTTTATTATCCGGATAGTGGCATTTATAAAGAGGCATCGGCGTGCGGCAAATATCCCGTGGTAAATGATGTGGATGGAAGTTTTCTGTTTTCTCCTCGTTGTGTGGATGGTAATAGGGTATATTGTCTTATAGAGCCTTCAGCACTTTCTACTAGAAGCAAATTACCTGTTGATGTAGAAATAGAAGATAATCCGATTTTAGCAGAAATATATATGAGGTATAACGATGAAGATTAATCGAAAAATAACAATTCTCTTCTTGTTATGCTTATTCGGTTTGGGCATATGCAACATAGACGAATCGGTTCTGCAATTTGCACTTATCGGAAAGTCTGTTTAGTTATGGATTGCAGTATGTGTATTTTGTATGATTGCTTGCTAACGGAGTATTGATGAGAAGCCGATTTTGCCAGACGGGAGGAAATGATGATAGAAAAGAGAGGAATGAGTGGAAACTGCTTGAGGTTAGGGGTATCGGCATTCCTGCTCATTCCCGTTGACATAAACAAAATGAATAGATATCATGAAAAAGAATTTTTTAAAGGTTGCTCTTGTAGCAGCCGTTGCCGCAATGGCAGGTTATGCCCATCAGACTATGAAAAAAGGTTTGTACATACTTTTGTGCAGTCTGCTGGTGGTATCCTGCTCTTTTCCTGAAAAGAAGGGAGAAGGACAGGAGGCTGTCGGCAAAGTCTTGTCGTATGCAGAGGCTTTGCCGTTGCGGCAGAAGTATTCGGATCTGTTCTCCCGGGTGGAGATTGTTCCGCTGGACACGGTGGCCGATTTTCTGGTGGCCGACATCCGTCAGTTCCGTTATGCGCTCAACCGCTTCTTTGTGCTCAGCGGGGACGAACTGCTTGTCTTCGACCGTCGGGGAAAGGGAATGGCGCGTATCGACCGGCGCGGGCAGGGCCGGGAGGAATATCTGTCCATCCGGGGATTTGACGTTTCGGAGGAGGACAGCACGGTTTGCCTGTTGACTTTTCCTCCCAAGCTGATGTATTTCTCGTTGGACGGAACGTTTGTACGCGAATGCGTGATGGAGAGCCGGGGATTTGAAATGGCACTTTTGCCGGACCGTTCGGTGGCTGTCTATGCGGATAACGTGAAGAGGGGTGATACGGAGAAACCTGCTTTGCTGGATACATATCGGGCGGAGGATCTCAGGCGGAAAAGTTTTGTGCAGGGGTATAGTCATTGGGAAGGGAAGCTTATCCCGTCCTATCAGCAGAAACGCGTCTTTACACATTTGCCGGACGATAAGGGGATTTTGTTTTCCCATCCGTTGTCCAACCGCATTTATTCCCTCGCTTCGGCCGATACGGTGGAGATCAAATACACCTTGGACTTTGGGAAAGACAATCCTCCCTTGGATACGCCCGACAGGATGCGTCCTGAAATGGCAGTGACGGATGTGGTGAAGAAGTATTGGCCTGTGTACGGGTTCAACAGTTGTTGGGAAAACAGCCGTTATCTGTATGTTCAGGCATTTGTCGGTGGCGAATGTACGGACTTGCTGTATGACAAGCGGTCCTCCCAATTCTATGCCGGATGGCTTGAGAACGATTTGCTTCAGTGCCAGATGAATCCGGTGGAAGCGACCGATACCTGTTTGGTTGGTTATGTTCCGACGGACAATCTGGTCCATTTGAGCGAATATCTTCGGCTGAATCCGGACCAGAAGCTGTCGGAACAGACGAAACGGTTGATGGAGTGGGCAGACCAGGTCGGGAATCCGGTGGTTTGTCTGTATTGGAAGGAAAGCGAGACATCCCCGCTCATTCCATAACCCACTTATAAAGAAGAAGGTTTTGGGCGAAGATACGAATTAATTTGTTTGCGGCAATGCGTTTGCCGCCGTTACGTTGAAAGGATAGATACGGGACAAAAACATGCTCTTCTTCTGTTTCCCTGAGAGGGGGAGTATACTTGGTTGAATGATTCAGGGAATTAATCTTTATAGTTATGAAAACGAAAGGTCTAAAGATGATTCTTGCGGTGATTTTTGTAGCCTTGGCAGGTTACGGAGTCTTTGCGAGCCAGCAAAAGTCAGACAACTTGTCGGATGTGATGTTGGAGAATGTAGAGGCACTGGCGGACAATGAGTTGCCTGAGTTTACCATAACTTGCTCACAGAGATGTGATGATGGTATTGGGCAATGCTTTACATATGATTGTAATTTGAGTAGATGTATAGCTACTGGTGTGGAAGATGATCATTGTATTTGTTAGTCGTTTCTATTTGAATTTCTGTCTAATTCCCCTTTTTTAGATTTTGTTTGTTCTTTTCTTTTATTCTTGAACTGTTTCTATTCTATTATGCAGTCGGTTGTGGATCTGCTATAATATGACTTTAAGAACTATTTGAAAAGTATGCAAAGTAAAAAAATAGACAGGCTGAAAAGGGTACTGAAAAATCTTTTAAAACGTTGTTTTGCCTATTGTTTTAGTAGGAATGCGAATATGGTAATCACAAATAAATGAGGATTTTTTCGGTACCCTTCAAAGAAAGCTTCTTTTGAGAACTTTTGAAATGAAATTTATTTATTACTTAATTCATTGTTGATAGGATTGAAACCATGAATCAAGCGTGTATGATATGTATTAAAATGAAAGTAATTGTTTTATACTTATATTTGTTGCTTTTTTCTGCTTGTATAGGTAGGGAAAGAGAAGAAGAATATCCAATACTCAAAGCTCCCTTGAAGGAGTCTGAATTTTTATTGACAGATATATTTGATAGGGTTGAGGTAATTCCTTTGGAAACCAATGATTCCTGCCTGCTTGTTTTTCCGACTCAGGTCTTGTGTGAAAATGGGCGTTATGAAGTGTTTGATTTTGATCATTCAGCTTTATTCTTATTTGATAAGAATGGACAGTTTCTTAAGAAAGTAGGCCAAAGGGGGAATGGTCCACAGGAATATATTTCAGTATGTGATGTTGTGCACGATTCAAGAAATGGGAATATTTGTTTGTTGTCACCTAGAGGAGAAATCTTTTGCTATAGTTCTAATGGCGATTTCCAGGAACGACGGAAACTACCTGTTAAAGTGAATTATCAGTGTATAGAAGATTTTGATGATTACTTTGTGACGTGGACCATCCCAGGAGGGCCGGATAAATATGGAGTTAGTATAATAACCAAAGATTCGTTGCAGCTTGTCTGTGAATATGGTAGCGGGAATCGTAATTTGTTAACTCAAAATAACCTTGGTGCTCTCTATCAATATGACGGGCGGTTATATTTTTCTAAGTGGTATAGCCGTAAAACTTATGAAGTTGATGTTTCTGGTTTACATGTTGCTTATCAATGGGATTTTGATAAAGCCAATTATGAGATAGAAGATTTCGGATTCTCGTCCAATAAAGAAGGGGGGAGGGAAGAGCAGTCTCGGTTAATAAAGGATTTGCAAGATGGAACTTTTCCATATGTAATTGTTCTGCAAAGACAAAACAAGGATTATTATTATGCTAAATTGAGTTTCGGTTCAAAGCAAGAAGGAGAAATATACTATCGGAAAGTAGATGGTAAAAGTTTATTCTTTAAAAAAACAAAGCACGGAAGTAATTTGAATCCTATGTGCTTTAATGATGAATATGTAATATATCTCTCCTTATACGAAGATATAGCGCGGTTTGAGAATTTGTTGGATGAGCAGGAGTTGGCAAAATTAGAAGGCCGTACTGAGGAGGATAATCCGTTTCTTATAAAATGTTACTTCAAATGAGAAAGTTATTGTCTGTTGTATGTGTGATAGCATTATTGCCCGTTTTCTAGGTATAAAAACATTGGTAATATGAAGTATTTGTTTGTAATATTGTTCGTATCACTTGCAATAGCCTCCTGTAAGGATAGGCAGAAAGTCCAATCGTCCGAAGGAGAAGTTCCTGTAATCGCCATTTCTTGTCAAAAAAAACAGGTACTGAAATTGTCAGAGTTTGCGGATTCCATCGAACTGGTTCCGCTTGAAACGCGGGATGACAATCTGATCGGATGGATTCCACGCATCATCGCTACCGCCGATCGATATTATCTTTCCTCTGCAATTGGTTATCAGAACAAGAAGTTGCTTGTGTTCGACAAACAAGGTAGGTTTGTCCGAGAAATCGGAAAAAGAGGAGAGGGGGCGGAAGAATATGTCGAGATGGAAGATTTTACCATCACTTCCGATTCGATCGTCAAGATATCTGAGGTCTACAATATGATTTCTTATGATATGGAAGGTAATTTTATTCATAAAATCAAACAGACAGATATTCCGTTGGAGGTTTATTCTCTGAAAGGGAGGACTTTTGCACGTATTTCTCGTCCCACTCTGCGAGAGAATTATTCGTTGAGAGTTTTAGATTACGCCGATAAACAGATTGCACTTGCCATGCAAGTCTCTCCCACAGAAGCTATGGTATGTGATCATTACATGGGCGCTACAGGATTTACTTCTGATGGGGATATGCTGATCTATACCTTCTTTAGAAGTCCGTTAATTTACGGTGTGGATATATACTCACTGGTACACAAGCCTCTTTACCGCGTAGATTATGGAAAAAGGAATTTGTCCTGGAGAATATTTGAGGATTATGCTCCCGATGAATGGGATGACAAGTTGGCAAAAGGAGATGATCACATGTCAGTGGCAGGTATTGCTAATGCCGGAGATAAACTGATTGTAAATTCCGTTGATCGCGATTATCTGTTCTATTTCGGGGTTTACTCCAAAAAGACAGGCAAAGTTCTTTGCGGGCAACGGATAATGGATGATTTGTATTTTAAAGGGAATCAAATAGACTTGAAAGCTTATATGGTTCCTAACAATACTGACGGCGATTATCTCTTGTGGCCTGTTCAGCCTCGCTTTCTGCTGAAAGGATACCATGCCTATCGTCAGGTATTGGGAGAAAGCAAATGGAAACTGTTCTGCAAGAAATTTCCCCGGTTGGTGGAGGTGTGTGAGCAACTGGACGAAGATTCCAACCCGGTGCTGTTGAAAATTAAGTTGAAAGATTTCTGATTTTATGAGAGCGTTTTATATATGTTTCGTTTTTGTGCTTTTGGGATGTTGTGATATCCATAATCAAAAGGAACTGTCATATATCGCTCTGTTACAAAAACAAAATGCACAGTTGGGTAATTTAAAAATATTGTCCAAGTTACAACATGCCGGAGAAGGTATGCAATTGAAAGATATATGTCTGTATAGGGAATCGGGCGATAGTCTGCAGATTAATCAAATCTTCGGTACTACGCGTAAAATAATTTTCTTCTTTTCGGAGCTGGGTTGTGCTTCGTGTTACATGCCTTTCCTTGAAAATGCGATTGGGCGGCAAGATGCATTGAAAGAAAAGGATGATAATAAGAGAGGAATGAGTGGGAACTGCCTGAGGTTAGGGGTATCGGCATTCCCGCTCATTCTATGAATCTGATAGAACAGGTGGAAATAGATGTTTTTAAATGCAAATGCGACCATAGGTTTGCCGCTTATTTTGTATATTTGTGATTGAAATGATGCACATTTGTTACAAGATGAGTGATTTCGACAAATATATAAGGCAAGGCGAACCTGACAGTAAGGAAAAGGCCCGAGTGTGGCAGACAGCAATCGGCCTGCAAGACGTTGACGGACTTAAACCGTCGGAGTATTTGTTGCGGACGGCCGGCAGACACATTGAAGGTGACATTACCATTGGCGAAGTGAAGCACCTGATTGACAGTTATTATCAGTCGAAGGTAAACAGAAAGGACATAGAGAATGAACGAACCGAAGAAGCGGATAAGGTGTCTGCAAGAATCACTGAAATACTGTCCGAGAAATCTTTCTCGTTCACGCCGGATTATCTGATACTCATCCATAGACGGCTGTTTGAAGGTTTGTACAACTTTGCAGGAAGATTGCGTGATTATGACATCACCAAGAAAGAATGGGTGCTTGATGGAGACACCGTTTTGTATTCGAACCATGAATTGATCCGTCAAACGCTTGAATACGATTTCGGACAAGAAAAGAGTGTCGATTATCCGTCACTCGATGCCAATCAGGCGTTGAAGCATATCTGCAAGTTCGTTTCAGACATTTGGCAGATACATCCTTTTGGAGAAGGGAATACGCGCGCCACGGCCGTGTTTGCCATGAAATATCTTCATACTTTCGGCTTTACATTCGACAACAGCGTATTTCGCGAACATTCATGGTATTTTAGGAACGCATTGGTCAGAGCCAATTACAACAATTATTCAAAAGGAATATCCGCCACAACAGCATTCTTGGAACTGTTTTTCAGGAACTTGTTGTTTGGTGAGAAAAACGAGTTGCATAACCGGGCACTGCATGTCGCAGCACTCCAAAGTGCCAACACCGACGGTTCAAAGAGCCAAAATGGCACTTTGAATTGCACTTTGGATGAGATTGCCTTACTGAAATTCCTTAGAGACCATCCCGAAGCCACTCAGAATGAAATAGCCATACATATCGGCAAATCGCTCCGAACCGTCAAGCGGATGACTCCCTTTCTGATAGAGCGTGGCTTGTTGGAACGCGAAAACGGAAAAAGGAACGGGAAATGGGTCGTTAAAAATATAAATTTGGACGATTGAATTACAACTGGTGTGTATCGACAGGGATAACAGCCTGAACCGGTTGAACCATTTTCCTGCCGACCCCATTTTCCAAACGTTTCTGCTCGATTTTTACCGTTTTCCGCCGTGTTGTATGAAATGTTCTGATTATCTTTGCGACAATAAATGATTTTGGGGAATATGAAAAGGACGAAAACTGTTGAATTGATCAATGGAAGCATGGCCATTCTGTTTGGGATTGTTTGTGCTTTCATGGCAGGCAAGTATTATTACGATGCCCATGTGTCTTCTTTTCAGAAGACAGCCCGGCAGGCGTGTACGGAGGTCTTGGAACAGGAACTCGTCAAGCGGGAGGACCTGAAACGGCCGATTTGGTCCAACCGGCCGCAGCGGGTGTTGTCCAGGGAGGAATCGGTGAAGGACACGGTGGTGCTCAGGTTTTCGGAGGTAGGGAAGCGGGCGTATGCGATACCGCCTCATCGCCGGTCGAACAACCTCGAAGCGTTGCCGGAATATCGGGTTGCGCAGTCTTTTATCCTGTCGCGTTCGCCTTTGAGCGCCGATACCTTGCTGCATGCATGGCAGAAGTCGGTGCCCGGTTCCGGCTTCCGCTTGTCGCTCCGTGTGGGTGTGACCGATTTTTCCGAAAAGGAGACGTTTTCCTATGCCGGCGATACGGCGCATCTGGCGGATGCGGACAGCCTGTTTTCCTGCTACCTGGGGATGCGGAGCGAGGTGGAGGTTACAGGTTTTGCCCGTTATGTGTGGCACCGCATGCTCACCGCGGGCGAGTGGGGGCTGCTGTTTTTATGGTTTTCTGTTGCGGCAGGTCTTGTGATGGCTGTTATCCATTTCCGATGGGTTTCCCGTGTGCTCAGAATCTGCGGGCATAGATTGTTTCCTTCCTGGATATCCTTGCCGGGGAAAAAGTTGGTTGTGCTGGGCTTGACGTTTCGTCTGGACAATAATTGGGTGAAAGGAGAGAAGGGGAGCAGGAAACTGAATCCCCAGCTGGCCTGCTTGTTCCGTTTGTTTGCCCAGGCGGAGAAGAATCAGGTGTCCAAAACGGATATCATGGAACGGTTGTGGCCTGACGGCAATTGTACTGACCATTCCCTCCATTCTGTCATTTCCCGTTTGCGCAGGGAGCTACACGCGTGTAGCGAAGTGGATATTCAGGACATGAGTACTGCCTATAAGTTGTGCAGGCCCAAGAAAGACGGAACCCTGACGTGACGGTCAAAAAGCGTTGTTATGCTGTTTCCGGCTGTTTCCGGACGTTTCTTCGCCGTCGACCAGTCTTGGCGAAGTGATAAAATGGTACGGACAGGGGTACAAATTGTCCTTTCCCGATTCTGTGGAATAAGGCCCTGATTGTTATTTTCTCTTCTTCTATTACTCTGATAAATAGCGTTTTGAGGTTTTTTGAGGTGTCCGTTGAGGAATTTTGAGTCATTTCTTCAGTTTATTATCTGCTGTTTGCCTACCTTCATTCAGCTAATCAATAAAATTACAGAAATGAAAAGTAAAAAGACAAAATTTTTGTGGGCCGGATTGGCCCTTGCGGCAGTTGTTTATGGTTTTAGTGTGCAGTCTCAGGACAGCGGGACGGATCCTTTGCTTCTCGAAAATGTGGAAGCACTGGCCGATGGGGAATATGAGCAGGGAGTAATCTGTATAGGATATGGTTCGCTGGATTGCCCGAACGGCGAGAAGGTGGACTGGATTGTCGAACAGTGCCGATAATATTTTCAAGTAAAAAAGGAATGAGGGGTAAATGCCGGATATTAGAGAGAGACATCCCCGCTCATTCCATAAACCAGCTTAAAAGAAGGAGGTTTTTGGCGAAGATACGAATTAATTTGTTTGTGGCAATGCGTTTGTCGCTGTCCCGCTGAAAGGATAAATGCGGAACCAAGAAAATGTGCTCTTCTTCTGTTTCCCTGAGGAGGAGAGTATATATAGTAAAACAGGGATAATACTTCACAAATTATGAATAAGAACATATTGAAAGTTGCTCTTGCGGCAGCTATTGTAACCGTAGCTGGCTACGGAAAGCTGATTGGACTGTTTTGACTCTTGACTTATATGATAAAATGTAGACAAATCATGAAGAATGTTGTATTTATTGGGTTGGGAATATTGTTGTCTGTTTTGGTCTCATGTCAAAATAAAGTTTCAGTTCCGGATGGATGTGAAACTATTACGGTCGATTTGGATCGGACAGACGCAGTTCAAAAGGACGCTGCTTTTTCCAACTATTCTTATGTCCGGCTGGAAGTTACGGATGAATCCTTGCTGGGCGATGTAGCTAAAGTTGTTTGCGATGACGAGCGGATTTATGTGTTATCCATGCTGGATCCTACTTTGTTCATATTCGACAAATCAGGCAAATTCCAGTCCAAACTGGCGAAAGGGCAAGGACCCGGTGAGGTGATTTTTGTGTCGGATTTTGTCTTATATCAAGACACGTTGTTTGTGTTGGATAATTACCGAAGCATCAAAGCGTATGATCGGGAAGGACATTATCTTGGCGAGAAAATGAGATTGAAGGACCCTTATTTTTCGATACATTTCACTCCGGAAGGTCTTTATCTGATGGAACCCAACATCAACAACCGTTCGGAGCACAATCTGCATGTGCTGACTGCACGCGGTGAAGAAAAAACATATCTGCCCAAGAACAAATGGCTGAAGGACGTAAGCATCACCACTTATTTTACGATGGACGGCCGGTATGTCACATGGCCTCTTTCGGACAGAATCTATCAAATAGAAGAAGGAACCGGCGAGGTACGCCCCATCTATCGGATAGATTTTAAAGGGAAGTGGATTGCAGAACAGGAATATAAGGAGGCGGTACAAAGCAGCGACATGTGTGAAGGAAAAATGGACAAGTATGCTTATTGGTTGAAAGATGTGACCGCTATTCCCGGAGGTGTTTTTTTCAGCTTCATATATGGGAACCCGTATTATGTGAAATACAGGAATGGCGAAAGCCTTCTATACGACCGTTTATTGGAAGATTTTCCGAACATGGAAAGAGGGGCGGTAGGTTCGGATAAAGATCAGTTGATTTACGTATATTCACCCGATGAACTGCAGGAGTACAGAAAGGAACATCCTCAAAGTAAATTGGCGTCGTTGGAGTGGTTGGAATGTGCCACGGAAAATTTGAACCCTGTTTTGTTTTTTATCCCATTGGGGCAATAAGTTCATGAAGTATATATTCTGTATTATCAAAATGAACATGTAAAATTGTAACATAGTTTGAGGTGAATGTGTATTTATGCAAATTTTAAGTTTATGAAAATTATTTGTTCAATTTGGACAGTGTTTGTTATTTTATGTTCTTGTGCGAACTCTCAAAAGAAGCAATACACCGATTTGTTACAGGACTGGATGAACCGGGAAATACAAATTCCGGATAATCCGGT
>ULOG01027115.1_pt1 | contig 14808 bp, 7 predicted proteins | sample 1952401 | NCBI WGS metagenome assembly ULOG01 (sample SAMEA4835598, study PRJEB28245) | human gut metagenome | biome: gut microbiome; material: fecal sample | place: Denmark | collected 2008
CTTTCGGCGGGGTGGGGTCCCCCGCCCTACTGATTGTTTAAGGGCGTGCTGCCCATTATAATTTGTTCTGTAGGGAACGGTCTTGACCGTTCCGAGGCCTTGTCCGATTGGTCGTGATGGGATTTGTGGCAGGGCAAGGTGCCTGCGGGCGCAGTGACTGTTCCAAGGCGTTGGATTCGATTGCTTTAGGGCAATACCGCATAATTCTAAGTGCCGATACGGCGAGCGAGGTGCGGCAGATGCCAAGCCAAAAGCGCAGATAATACTGGATGTCTTATCGAGCATTTTGGCAACGCAGATGCCGTGCCGCAGCCGCCGGAGCGGTGCTTAAGCCGTCAGGCGGGAATTGTGCGGTATTGCCTTAGGTTTGCGGCAAGGAACCACCCCTCAGGCCGCTTCGCGTCCAGCTCCCCTCCAGGGGAGCCACCACAATCATGGGGTCCCCCGCCCTACTGGCCTGGCAAATATTTCACCAAACCTATGCCCACAAATACAAAAATGCCGCAGCAGACTGTTACATCTGCTACGGCATTTTTATTTAGAGGTTAATGGGCTGGTTACAGCTCATTGTTCGGCTGTGGGATTACTGCAGAACGCCGGTGTTCTTATCAAAGTGATAAGTGCGGCCGTCGATGACTGCATCGCCCTTAGCCATGGTGCCATAGATCGGGTCGAAATAGTAACGCTTGTCCGCGCTCCAGCCCTTGATCATGTGGCCCTGTGCATCGTAACGGACCCACTTGCCGGTACCATCGGCGCGGTCAGCCCACTGGCCAGCTTCGGATTCCTGATAGACATCCTTGCTGGTGGCTTTCTTGCCCTGATCAACAGAGTCCAGCCAGTACCAAGCATCGGAAGCCGGGTCATAGATTTCCTTGCCGCGGCCATCCAGGCCCTGGCGAACGCCCTTTTCGTACCAGAAGTCAGCGCCTTTGATGGTCAGCCACTGGCCGTCCAGAGCGATACCGGTGTACTCGTCAAATGCGCAAGGTACACCGTCAATATCGCCTGCGCCCTTAGCCATAGCGCCGGTGATCAGGTCAAAGTAGTAGGTGCCCTTATCGGTCGTCTGCCAGCCCTTGACCATGTGGCCGTTCTCATCGTAACGGACCCACTTGCCGGTGCCATCGGGCTTATCAGCCCACTGGCCGGCGGCGGATTCCTGGTAAACGTCCTTGCTGACGGTCATTGCGCCGCCCTGGACAGCATCCAGCCAGTACCAGGCGTCGGAATCGGGATCATAGATCTCTTTGCCGCGGCCGGTGGTACCCTGCTTCACGCCCTTTTCGTACCAGTACTTCTTGCCGTTTTCTTCAACCCAGCCGTTCTTCTCGCCGAACTTGGCGGTGTAGTCCTTGCCGTTGAAGGTGACAGTAGCGGTGGTAACGCCGCTGGTCTGCTTTACAGTTGCATCCACGAACTGTGCGCTTGCGCAGTTCTTATCGGTGCAGGTAAAGACAGCCATTGCGGTAATGGTGGTCTTTTCAGCGGCACCATGGACGGTGCGTTCCTCGGCCTCAGTAGACGGTCCCTTTTCAAAGGTTGCTTCAAACTTCACATGGTTTGCAGGCATAGTGAAGGTATACTCGCAACCGTTCTTCAACTCACTCGTAACCTCTTTGTTCTCACTGCCATCATCATACATCACCTTGGTCAATTCGTAGGTGGTACCATTCGGCGTGATGGTAGCTGTAACATTTGTACCTGCCGCGAAGCGGGTCTTACCATCAGTAAATGTGATAGTGCCTTCGCCTTCGCCCAGCATCTTAACTTCAATGCCATACTCAACGGTCGTAAACTTTACGCTGACATTTACATCGCCGTCCGGCATTTTGAAAGTATAGGTATTTTCATCTACCTTTGTGGTGGAGACATCAACTTTGCCAGATGTAACCGTTACGCCTGCCAGCTCAGTCAGCAAAGTATCTGTATCTATCGGGTTGATCTTCAGTGTAACAGTATCACCAGACTTTAGACCCTCAAGCTTTTCAGTTTCCTGTTCATTGACCGTAACTTTGCCGTCGCCGTCCTTGGTAACAGTTACTGTGTAAGTCTCGGTCGCAATTTCCTCAAACGCAGCGCTAACGGTAACATCAGCGGCAGGCATCTCGAAGGTGTAGGTGTTTTCCTTACCGTCTACTGCCTTAAAGTCGTTAATTTCTTTCTTCGTTCCGCCATCCGTATAAGTAGCTTTCAGGCTGCCGTCCGTGTACTTAAAGTTGGTATTCGGGGTAACGGTAACAGTAACAACATCCTTCGCAGCTGCGGTTTTCGGCTCTACGCCCACAGTGCCGTTTTCAACAGTACCCGCCACAGTAACGTTATACTTCTTAACCTCTTCAAACGCTGCGCTGACAGTTGCATCGCCAGCGGGCATTGCAAAGGTGTAAGTGTTGGCCTTTTCTGTGTCAGGAGTTGCTTTCAGGGTCTGATTGTCGCCGTAAGTAACCACCACACCGTCAGCCGTCAGGGTATAGCCATCCTTCGGGGTAGCCACAACGGTAACGCTGGTGCCCTCAGCAACCTTATCCAGGTCAGCTTCGGGGCTGGTGATCTTCAACGTATCCTTGTTAGCATCGGCCACCTTGACCGCATAGGTCTTAGCGGCTTTGGTAACGCTGATGGTCACATCGCCGTCCGGCATGGTGAAGGTGTAAACCGTCTTAGCCTTTTCGGTGGTAGCCTGGGCTGCGGCTTCGTCCTGCGCTGCTTCCTGAACTTCAGTCAGGGCAACATCGGTATCGCCGTTCTTTGCGGTAACGGTAACGATATCGGTGCCTTCCTTTTCTACGGTCAGGGTAACGGTATCGTCCTTGATGTAGGTGTTGTTGGTGGTGCCCAGGGTCAGGGTAACGCCTTGAACTGCTTCCGGCAGGGTTACAGTGTGAGGTACGCTCTCGGTTGCGGTATGGCAATCAGAGCACAGGTACACATTGTTGCCAACGGACTTGGTTTCCAGCTCGTCCAGAGCCCAGGTATGGCCCTTGGGCAGTGCGCCGTCAGCGTACTTCTTTTCACCCTTGGTCAGGCCGTACTTGGTGGTGCGGTCCTGGGTGTAAGCGGGGGTATCGCACCATGCTTCAACGGAAACATTGGTGGTTGCGCCGCTGCTCAGGTCGCTGACCATGTCGGACATCGGCATGGTTTCAACCAGGTTAGCGCACCACATGAACTCTTCGTTCTTGTTCTTCTCGTCAGAGCTGCCCATGTTCTGGTTGTAACTCGGGTTGTAGTTCCAGGACTCGGTCTTGTAGCTCTTACGGTTTGCATAAGAAGTGCCGGAGGCATCGGTCTTGACTTCTGCCTTGCCGTCCACCAGTTCCTTATAGGTGTTGGACAGGTTGGTGCCGACAGAAACGACCAGCTGATCCTTGGTGGTGTTGATGCCGGTGATCACAGTCTGGCCCTGCTGGGTGGTGGTAGCAAAGCTGTAGCTGTCACGCAGGGTCAGGCCCGCCAGAGGATGGTTCTTGAAGGTGTTCAGATACTTCACACTGCTGGTATCCTGGGCGCTATCCATGATAACCATGCTCATGCCGGGAAAGTGGGTATCGGGAACCATGTTGCCGTCCTTATCCTTGGTCAGCTTAATGCCGCCATAGACGGTGTTGTATTCCTTCACTTCTTCCACTGTGCCGGTGGTCGGGTCCATACGGTAGATGGCGTTGTTGACGTTGAAGTACAGCTTGCCATCATACAGTGCGGTAGAGTGTACCAGTGCGGGGTAGATCCGCTTTGCAGCAGCGTCTGCCAGGCACTCGGTGTTCAGGTTGTTTTCAACCTTGGTATGCTTATCTTTTGCACTGGTATCGATCTTATAGATGGTGCCAGCTTCGGCCAGGACCTTGGCATTGCTGTCGTCATCATTGAAGTTGCTGCTGGTTTCCTTCAGATCGTTGTAGTACATCAGGATGATATCAAACGGGTCATCCGTCTTGGTAAAGCTGCTCATGCTGAAGCCGCCGGGTCTGCTGCTGGAATCCTCTTTGCGGATATAGTAGTTCGCATTACGCGGACGTGCTTCCAGAGTATCGGGGCCCTGGTTCTGCATCTTCTTCATGAACTGCTGCATCTGGGAGTTGTTACCAGAGCTGCCGGAACCAGAGTTGCCGTTGTTGCCGTTCTCGGACTGCTGGCGGCGCATGTTGTTATACAGGTTCTGGTTGGTCGTGGTATCAACGTAATAGAAGTAATTATTGTCGAAGTAGATGGGGCTGCAGATAGAGGTGAACCAGGTATCCTCGTAGCAGGTATCGGTGTAACGGGTCTCGTTCTTGTTCTCCGCCTTGGTGTAAGAGTAATGCGGCTTGCCGTTGTTCAACACAACATTGCCGTCATCATCCACATCGGGATTCTTGTTCTTGGTGTAGGTGTAGCCATCGTACAGCGAGTCAATGTAATCATAGTACTTGCTGTAACGGCCTTCCAGACCGGAGGGAGAAACCAGGAAGTTGACATGGCGCAGGTCGCCTGCGTTCTCAACGCGGGTCTGGGCCATGCACTCGGTGTTCACGTCATCATAGCAGACGTCAACATAGTACCAGTTCTTGTTGGGGTCGCCGGTGGTCATCGTAGCAGAGTTGTTGTCGCCCTGCAGCTTGTTGACCTTGACTGCGTTGAAGTAGTGGACGTTGTTGAACATGCCGCCGCCGAACGCATTACCGGCAACACTGGTATCAGAAGTATCGCAGTAATACAGGATCTGGGCAAAGTCAACAACAGCGTTATCGCCTACTTCATCGGGGGTCTTCCAGCTGCCGTCATCATTCTTATAGATGCTCTTGTTGTCAGGCAAATTCTGGACCATGTAGTTAAATGCAGCTGCATAGCCCAGGCAGATGCAGCCATACTCAACGCCCTTAGCGCCGATCTCGCCGCCCAGCAGGGCACCGAAAGCAGTCGTCTGGATGGGGTCGTTGTTGCCGCCGCCGGTGATATCGCCCATGGAGCCCATATCGAATTCTGCAACCTGGGAGATCCAGTCGTGCAGGATCAGCAGCTTGGTGACATAGTCAGCGTCACCCAGCTTGGCAACCTGTGCCAAGCCTGCATCACGGATGGCTTTCAGAGCTTCGCCATAGTTCATGACGTAAGACATGAACGCCTGCGGCAGCATGTTCAGCATGAATGCCATGGTGGTCGGCGGGACATCATCGTTCGGATCAATGCTGCACAATATCTTGATTGCGCCCATGGTGCCGGTGATGCTGCCATCCTCGCCCTGCTTCTGAACGCCCTTGGAGGTCCAGAACGGGGCAACCACGCCGAAGTACTCTGCTTCGTCCTGGTTGAACTGCGACAGCTGGAAGTAGTAGTAGTTCATCTGCGCAGTCGAGACATCGTAAGTATTGGTAACCTGGTTGCCCTGGTCGTCCACATACACGGCAGTCTTCTGGCTGTCGTACAGCAGCAGGCTGTTCTTGCCCTTGTTGTCGCCGCTCTGATAGGTGAAGTTCACCTTGCTTGCGTCAACCGGGTTGTTCTGCATATCGTACCAGTTGCCGCCATCCATTGCGGACACCAGGGTAACGCCGGTGCCGCCGGAGGTGGTATCCAGGGTCGGGGTGCCGCCCACATTGATGTAGACGGAATTGTTATTCTGGTCTACCACAACGCTGACCGGCATGGTCATTACCGGCTGGGTTTTGATTTCTTCGCCGCAGACAGCGCACTTGAAGGTGACGCTGGTGCATTCCCAGTCAATGGTAACGGGAGCGCCGGCAGAAATTTTGCCGGTTTCGCTGTCATAGAACAGCTGGGCGTTGCTGTAGTCAGCTTCCAGCTTGCCCTCGACCTTCTTCATTTCCCAGTTGAAGGTAGCAACAAAGTTGCCATCTGCATCCTTGGGCACGGCATGGTTCTGGCAGGGCAGGGCGGCAATGTCGTCGGTGCGGGTGGTGGGTTCCTTGTATTCCTTCTTAACCGGGCTCTTGTCAGCGGGCACGCTGGCAGAGTAAACGGTCTTGCCGGCAGCGCCGGGCTTTGCCTCGGTGGTATCCTTGGTTACGGTGCCTTCTACCTTCTGGTAGGCATCGTCCTTTTCACAGGTATACACAGCGGTGTAAGCCCAGCCGTCATCGGTCTTGGTCCAGTAACCATCGGGGGTTTCCTTCCAGGTATGGGTGTGGCCATCCTCCGGGTTGGTGTCATTCCAGTACCATTTCGGCTCGCCATAGGTATGGCCGTCTGCAGCGGCGCTGGCAGCAAAGGTATCGGAGTTTTCAGCAACGTAAGCCTGTGCGTAGCTGTCAGCCTGCTGCGCAATCACTTCATCATCGCTGTTGGTCATGGACTCCATCGCAGAGGTCATGCCGGAGCTGCCGGTAAAGGTAACGGCGGTCACAACGCCTGCGGCGTTCGTCTCATAGCCCAGGTCGGTAACGGCGCTGGACAGATGATACGTTTTGATGGTGGCAGCCATCACCGATGCCATCTCGTCCTTGTTCAGGCCATAGGCTTCAGTGTTGATCTTGCCGGCTGCGGCGTTGGCGTACATGGCATCGGCCAGTGCATTTTCCAACGCTGCAAGGCTCATGCCCGCCTTGCTCTGTGCAGTCGCTTCCAGCTTGGCATCGTCCTGCTCCAGTTCATGCACTTCGCCCTGGGCAGCCAGCGTTTGGGCTGTCTGCTTGATCAGGTCTGCGGTGCTGGTGAACTTGGGCAGGGACTGCACAGCGCTGGCCGCGCTTGCTGCGCTAGCTGCAACAGACTGCGCTACCGAAGAATCAATCTTGGTAGTTTCGGCTGCTGCGGGAAGCGCCACGCTTTGGGCAACCATGGCTGCTGCCAACACGGATGCACCAAAACGCTGAAGGTTTTTCTTCATAGTTTTATCCTCCCTTAAGTGTTACTACTTTCCCCTTTTGTGTGAAAAGTGGTACGGCAGATGTGCGGCACTTTGCAGGTGTTGATTGCAAAACGCCTGGTTATGCCCCCTCGGTCTGGCGATCCCTTGCCGGGCTGCGGCCTGCTTTTGGGGCTTTTGGCCCCGGCACAGCGGCTGACAAAACGTTGTACCGGCTGCATGCCTTGATCCCGCAAATGATAGCCTTTCCGACACATCCAGGTATATACATTATATCACAGTTGCCAGAATTTGCATAGTTAATTAGAGCGGTTTCTAGGTAAATTTTTGTCCTTGAATCAACTGAAACCTGTTTTTCGCACATTATTTGCGCTGCGATGCGGTGACTCTTTGGCGGTATTTATTAACATTTTTGAATGACTTATTCCCGTTTTTATCAAATAATTGAACATTTACCCCGATAATGTTCTTTGCAATCTCTTAATACAATTACCCGGTATTGTGATCGCGCATTTTTTGCCATTTCGGTTTGGCTTGTTGTTGAGAGATTTGGCAGAGATTGGAGGAAACTTGAAGGGAAAATTGGAGGTTGAGAATTGCCCATTATAAATTGTACTGTAGAGAGCGTTCCTGACCGTTCCGAAAACTTAGGGATAGATCAACCCTTGCCCCTTAACCGCGACCTGAAACACACCTTCCCAAGGTAGGGCGGTGTGAGTGCCCCCTTCTGCTCCACTTTTTCAAAGTTCCGAATGGTGTCCTCTCCCCTATCTACAATTCCTGATGTTTTCATGATGCCTTCCTTGGTCTTCCACACCCGGCCTTTGCCCCCTCCCCGTCCCATAAGTCGTACACAACAAAAAGGCCCCTGCCTTAACAGCAGGAGCCTTGAAAGCTATATCACAAGCCGAAAATTACTTCTCGATCTTGGAAACAACGCCGGAACCAACAGTGTGGCCGCCTTCGCGGATAGCGAAACGCATGCCTTCTTCCATGGCAACCGGGGTGATCAGCTCAACGTGCATATCAACGTTGTCGCCGGGCATGCACATCTCAGTGCCTTCGGGCAGGGTGATGATGCCGGTAACGTCGGTGGTACGGAAGTAGAACTGAGGACGATAGTTGTTGAAGAACGGGGTATGACGGCCGCCTTCTTCCTTCTTCAGGACGTAAACATGGCCATCGAAAGTGGTGTGGGGATGAACAGAGCCGGGAACAGCCAGAACCTGGCCACGCTCGATCTGGTCACGGTCAATACCACGCAGCAGAGCGCCGATGTTGTCGCCAGCCTGAGCGAACTCGAGGCTCTTGCGGAACATTTCCAGACCAGTGATGGTGGTGGTCAGCTTCTCTTCCTTCAGACCAACGATTTCCATCTGATCGCCGACATGAGCAGTACCACGCTCAACACGACCGGTAGCAACGGTGCCACGGCCGGAGATGGTCATAACGTCCTCAACGGGCATCAGGAACGGCTTATCAGCAGCACGGTCCGGAGTCGGGATGTAGTTATCAACAGCGTCCATCAGCTCCCAAATGCACTTGTATTCCGGAGCATCGGGATCCTTGGAAGTGCTCTCCAGAGCCTTCAGAGCGGAACCACGAATGATCGGGGTGTTGTCGCCGTCGAAATCCTGGCTGTCCAGCAGTTCGCGAACTTCCATTTCGACCAGGTCGAGCAGCTCTTCGTCGTCAACCATATCGCACTTGTTCAGGAACACAACGATCTTGGGCACGCCAACCTGACGAGCCAGCAGGATGTGCTCACGGGTCTGCGGCATCGGGCCATCGGTTGCAGCAACAACCAAGATAGCGCCGTCCATCTGAGCAGCACCGGTGATCATGTTCTTGATGTAGTCAGCATGGCCCGGGCAGTCAACGTGGGCATAGTGACGCTTCGCGGTGTGGTACTCAACGTGAGCGGTATTGATCGTGATACCACGAGCCTTCTCTTCAGGAGCCTTATCGATGCTGGAGTAATCCATGAAATCGGCGTCGCCCTTCAGAGCCAGAACCTTGGTGATAGCGGCAGTCAGAGTGGTCTTGCCGTGGTCAACGTGACCGATGGTACCGATGTTGACATGCTCCAAAGAGCGGTCAAATTTTTCCTTTTCAGCCATTGGAAGTATCCTCCTTTAATTCAAACAGATAAAATAGCCTGTTATAAGGCTATCATACTAGATTTTTCAAGAAAAATCAAGTATTTTGCGCGAATTTGTGCAGAATCAGCCCTTATTGCGCTCGGTCATGATCTTATCTGCAACACTCTTGGGAACCTGCTGGTAATCAGCCGGCTCCATGGAGTACTGGCCACGGCCCTGGGTCTTGGAACGCAGGTCAGTAGCGTAACCGAACATCTCGGACAGAGGAACCATAGCGGTGACACGGGCAGTGCCATCGGTGGATTCCTGGTTCTGGATCGCGCCGCGGCGGCTGTTCAAGTCGCCAATGACGTTGCCCATATACTCGTCAGGAACAACAACGTCAACCTTCATGATGGGCTCCATAATGACGGGGTCAGCCTTCTTCATAGCATCCTTGAATGCCATGGAACCGGCGATGGAGAACGCCATTTCAGAGGAGTCAACTTCATGATAGGAGCCGTCCCACAGAGTGACCTTGACATCCACGACGGGATAGCCAGCCAGAATGCCGGACTTCATCGCGCCCTGGATACCGTTGTCAACAGCGGGGATGTATTCCTTCGGGATAGCGCCGCCAACAATACCGTTGACAAACTCATAACCCTTACCCGGGTTGGGCTCAATCTTGATCTTAACGTGACCATACTGGCCCTTACCACCGGACTGACGTGCGTACTTGGTTTCCTGGTTAGCATCCTTGCGGATGGTTTCACGGTAGGCAACCTGAGGTGCGCCAACGTTAGCTTCGACCTTAAACTCGCGGAGCAGACGGTCCACGATGATTTCCAGGTGGAGCTCGCCCATGCCGGCGATGATGGTCTGACCGGTTTCTTCATCGGTCCAGGTACGGAAAGTCGGGTCCTCTTCAGCCAGCTTAGACAGGGCAATACCCATCTTTTCGCTGCCAGCCTTGGTCTTGGGCTCGATGGCAACGCGGATAACCGGCTCGGGGAAGTTCATGGACTCGAGGATGATGGGATGCTTCTCATCGCACAGGGTATCACCAGTGGTGGTGTTCTTCAGACCAACAGCAGCGGCGATATCGCCAGCGTAGCAGATGTCGATATCCTTACGGTTGTTTGCATGCATCTGCAGGATACGGCCGATACGCTCGTCCTGATCCTTAACAGAGTTGTAAACAGTGGTGCCAGCCTCAACGGTACCAGAGTACACGCGGAAGAAGCACAGCTTACCGACATACGGGTCAGTCATAATCTTGAATGCCAGTGCAGAGAACGGCTGATCATCGGAAGAAGTGCGATCTTCTTCCTCGCCAGTCTCCGGGTTGGTGCCCTTGATGGCCGCAACGTCGGTCGGAGCAGGCATATAATCAACGATTGCATCCAACAGTTTCTGAACGCCACGGTTCTTGTAAGAAGAGCCGCAGACAACAGGAACGATCTCGTTGGAAATAGTAGCCTTACGCAGAGCAGCCTTGATTTCTCCCTTGGTCAGCTCTTCGCCGTCCAGGTACTTCATCATCAGCTCTTCGTCGGTCTCAGCAACAGCTTCGATCAGCTTGTCATGATATTCCTGAGCCTGTTCTTTCAGGTCTTCAGGAATTTCCTCAACGCGCACATCATTGCCCATATCATCATAGTAGATATCGGCGTTCATGTCGATCAGATCGATGATGCCGCGGAAAGTGTCTTCCTGGCCGACAGGCAGCTGGATAGGCACACCGTTGGCATGCAGACGATCATGCATCATCTGTACGCAGCGGAAGAAGTCAGCACCCATGGTATCCATCTTGTTGACGTAAACCATGCGGGGAACCTTGTACTCGTCAGCCTGGCGCCAAACGGTTTCAGACTGAGGCTCAACGCCACCCTTTGCGGCCAGAACGGTAACAGAACCGTCCAGAACACGCAGAGAACGCTGAACTTCAACAGTAAAGTCAACGTGGCCCGGGGTGTCGATGATGTTGATACGATGACGGTTCTTTTTGAACAGAGCCGGATCGTGCTGGGTCTCGGTGTGGCTCCAGTAGCAGGTGGTTGCAGCGGAAGTGATGGTAATACCACGTTCCTGTTCCTGCTCCATCCAGTCCATCGTAGCAGCGCCGTCATGAACTTCGCCGATCTTATGGTTAATACCGGTGTAGTACAGAATGCGCTCGGTGGTGGTGGTCTTGCCTGCGTCGATGTGGGCCATGATACCGATATTTCGGGTCATTTGCAGGGATACGTCTCTCGGCGTTGCCATGGCTTAAACCTCCTCAGTAAGCAGATCAATAACGGTAATGCGCGAAAGCCTTGTTGGCTTCTGCCATCTTGTGGGTATCTTCGCGCTTCTTGACAGCGCCGCCAACGTTGTTGGTAGCGTCGATGATCTCGGCGGCCAGGCGAGCGGACATGGTCTTTTCACCACGGCTGCGGCTGTACAGAGTCAGCCAGCGCAGGCCGAGGGTCTCGCGGCGGGCGGGGCTGACCTCCAGGGGAACCTGGTAGGTGGAGCCGCCGACACGGCGGGCCTTAACTTCGAGGCTGGGCATGATGTTTTCCATGGCCTTCTCGAACATTTCGAGAGGATCGTTGCCGGTCTTCTCTTTGACAGTCTCAAAAGCTTCGTAAACGATCTTCTGAGCGACGCCCTTCTTGCCATCCAGCATGATGCTGTTGACCAGACGGGTGACGAGCTTGGAATTGTAAATAGGATCAGCCAGAACTTCGCGCTTTGCGATTTTACCTCTTCTGGGCATCTTTCTTCCCTCCTTCACATTAATGATATCATCGGTACTCGAAAGTTAAAGAAAACTCCCGTTATGCCACAAAAGGGTCAGCTGACCATTTTATGGCGAAAAGATGTTTCCTTACTTCTTGGCACCGGCCTTGGGACGCTTTGCGCCGTATTTGCTGCGAGCCTGGTTACGGTTTGCAACACCCTGAGTATCCAGAGTACCACGGATGATGTGGTAACGGACACCGGGCAGGTCCTTAACACGACCGCCACGGATCAGGACAACGCTGTGCTCCTGCAGGTTATGGCCGATACCAGGAATGTAGGAGGTGACCTCGATACCATTCGTCAGGCGGACACGGGCAACTTTACGCAGAGCAGAGTTGGGCTTTTTGGGGGTCATGGTACGAACAGCGGTGCAAACACCACGCTTCTGGGGGCTGTTCATGGTGGTGTACTGCTTCTTCTGAGAGTTGTAGCTCTTCTGAAGGGCAGGAGCAGTGCTCTTGGTTACCAGGACCTCACGGCCTTTGCGTACGAGCTGGTTAAAAGTAGGCATTTCTTTTCTCCTTTCTTGATTATTCCGCGCAGTTTTTTGCGGGGGTTGTGCTTCCATTTTGGCCGCACTTGACCCCTTAACTCACGCATTTATTATAATAGCGGATAAACCACGCTCTGTCAAGAGTATTCACAAAAAATATTTCAAATAATCGTGCAAGATGCTGATTTTCTGCACCGGGGGTTCTAAGGCAATACCGCACAATTCCCGCCTAACGGCTCAAGCACCGCTCCGGCGGCTGCGGCACGGCATCTGCGTTGCCAAAATGCTCGATAAGACATCCAGTATTATCTGCGCTTTTGGCTTAGCATCTGCCGCACCTCGCTCGCCGTATCGGCACTTAGAATTATGCGGTATTGCCCTAATTTTGCGCTTAAGGTGTATCTGAAAACAAAGAAGATGACGGATATTTCGCAAACGCAAGCAGAATTTAAGGCAAAGAGCCATAGGAATCCTTTGCGGATTCCAAGGCTTTTTAACGCAAAATCCCGCTGTGTTTGCAGAAACAGACTAAATTTTCGAATTTTTCAGATACACCCTCGGACTTTCCCCTGCTTATTTTGCAGCTTCCAGCTGTGCCACGCAGGCTTCGGCTTCGTCCAGAATGCGGCCGAACTTATCCAGGGCAGCATCCACCGGGGCGGGGGTGGTCAGGTCCACACCGGCATGGCGCAGCTCATCCAGCGGGTAAGCGCTGCCGCCCATGTGCAGGAACTCCAGGTACTTCTTAACAGCCGGTTCGCCGTTCTTCAGGATGCCCTCGGACAATGCCACGGCAGTGGAATAGCCGGTTGCATACTTATAAACATAGAACGGGCGGTAGAAGTGCGGGATGCGTGCCCACTCGTACTGTACTTCGTCATCCACAACCAGCTCCGGTCCAAAGTAGTCCACAATGAGCTTCTTGTACAGATTGTTCAGGGCGGCGGGATTCAGGGCTTCGCCGCGCTCGGCCATGGCGTGGGCATCGCGCTCAAACTCGGCAAACATCGTCTGGCGGTAGACGGTTCCCTTGAAATTTTCGAGGTACTGATTCAGCAGGGCCAGGCGGGTTGCGGGATCCTGGTTCTTTTCTGCCAGCAGGTGCTCAATGAGCAGGTTCTCGTTGACGGTGGAAGCGACCTCTGCGACAAACAGGGTATAGTCGGCATACTGGGCAGGCTGGGTATGGCGGCTGAACCAGCTGTGCATGCTGTGGCCCATCTCATGCGCAATGGTGGAAACGCTGTCCAGCGTACCGGTAAAGTTGCACATGATATAGGGGTTGGAATCATAGCTGCCGCCGGAGTAAGCGCCGCCGCTCTTGCCCTTGTTGGGGAACACATCGATCCAGCGCTCAGCAAAGCCCTTGCGAACGATGGTTCCGTACTCTTCGCCCAGCGGTGCAACGGCATCCAGAACCATCTGCTTGGCCTGGTCATAGGTGTAATGGGCGCTGACACCCTTGGTCAGCGGGGCGTACACATCATAGTAGTGCAGCTCGTCCACACCCAGGATGCGCTTGCGCAGAGCAACATAGCGGTACATATCCGGCAGGTGCTTGCGCACAGTAGCCACCAGGTTATCATAGACCTGGCCGGGCACGTTCTCCCCTGCCATGGACATGGCGCGGGAAGATTCATAATGACGGACGGAGGCTTCGGCGGTAGCGGTCTTGACAGCGCCGGAGTAAGAGGCAGCCAGCGTGTTGATGTGCTGGCGGAAGCTCTTGTAGTAGCTTTCAAAGGCATTCTTGCGCAGCACGCGGTCATTGGAGGTTTGCAGCAGGATGTAGTTGGAAGCGGTCAGCTCCACATCGTTGCCCTCGCCATCCTTGACGGAATCGAACACCATGTCGGCGTCTTCCAGGTTATCGGCAACATTTTTCGGGGTGCCGAATGCCTCTCCGAAAGCAGCCAGCAGCTTTTCTTCCGGGGCGGTCAGGGTGTGAGGCTTTGCACGCAGCAGGTCTTCCAGAGCAAAACGATAGGGGGCAACCTGCTCGTCAGCCATGATGGCATCCAGGGTTTCCTGCGGCAGTGCCAGGATTTCCGGCTGAGCATAGGCGATGGTACCGACAGCCTTTACATATTTGGCGGTAGCGCGGGCATCCATGCTCTGGGCGTCATCAGCACGGGTATCCTCGCTCAGACGCAGGCTGGTGTAGACAGCCAGGTTTTCCAGTTCACGGAACACGCCGATTTCTGCATCATAAAATTCACGAATGCTGGCAGCGTTGTTCAGCTTGCCCTCCCAGGCAGCCAAAGCTTCAATTTTGGGGTCAATAGCGGCAAAAGCCTTTTCCCATTCCGCATCGCTGGCGTACATTTTGGTCAGGTCCCACTGGTACTGCGGGTCCATCTCTTTGCGTTCTTTCAATGCTTCCGACATGGCGGATTCTCCTTTTCTATATGGTGTCTTTCTGAGCCAGTCAGGGAAGCGTTCTCCCCTGCCCTCCATGCAGGCACCATTCATCCTGCACAGACAAACCCAGTATAAAAGTATTATACACCAAATGTTAGAAAAAACAAATCCGTTTTTATTTAACAAAAAGCCTGCGCAGAAACAGTGTTTATGCACGGTTCCTGCACAGGCTCATTTCTCTAAGGCAACACCGCACAATTCCCGCCTTGCGGCTTAAG
>ULOG01013671.1_pt1 | contig 14791 bp, 8 predicted proteins | sample 1952401 | NCBI WGS metagenome assembly ULOG01 (sample SAMEA4835598, study PRJEB28245) | human gut metagenome | biome: gut microbiome; material: fecal sample | place: Denmark | collected 2008
ACCGGATTATCCGGAATTTGTATTTCCCGGTTCATCCAGTCTTGTAACAAATCGGTGTATTGTTTCTTCTGAGGATTCACGCAGGAGGACAAATAAAAAAAGCACAACAATACGTTCCAATAAGTAATTCACATAGAAAGTTTCTTTCATCAAATATTTAAATTAAAAGATACTAATGTATCTTCGGGATCTCGAACAATACAATACCCGACTCCTTCTTTTTCATCAACAGCCAAACAAGTAATACGTTTACCTGACTTTAATAATTTCACTGGATTCCCTTCCCAATCCAAAACCATGACATTCCGATGTTTCCGATTTTCCTCATCCTGTACCAATATATATAGATATTTCTTACCTGCTACAATATCAACTGCCGCCAAATCCGAGCCATCTCGCAAAGAGGCTGTAACACGCTTACCTTTCTGATAATCATATTCATATCGTCCCAATTGTTTCCGAAATTTCAATTCAGGCAAATTTGTTCCTATCCGCCCATAATCATAAATCTCCAATACAAAATAAGAGCATGAAGCAAATAGATGTCTTTCAGGATTAACTACAAAACGACTTTGGTGGAACATGGCTTTTGCTTCTACTGGAAAAGATTTCTCTTCCTCCCAAAAATCAGGATAATCCCCAAACTCCGTCACACTATCCAAGTGATTCGTATTTGCCAAAGCATATCTTTTTGCAAAAAAACCCGAAAAAGCCATATGATTCGGAGATAAAGGAACAAAACAATCCGCCTCCCCTTTCACACGACCATCTTGAACAAGTGGTACTACTCCATTTTCACCAATCGCAGAAAGCGGCGTATGGCTTAATATATGAAGAGGGCGACTCAGTACCCACAAATTATCGCCATCCGTTTGAAGTTCCAAAGGAGAAATCAAGTCATTAGGACCATCTCCTACTGAAACCAAATACCCCATCTTTTGATTTGTTTTCAAATTGTAAACATACACCAAAGAATCACCATGAAAATCATTAATCAATAACAGACTGTCCACTTTCAGCAATTGCATGGTTGAACCCAACAAATCTGGAAAAGCTATTTGTTCAAATGAGATTTTTTCCTCTATATCAATATCATATCCTATTGTATCTTCAACGGTACCAGATTTTCTATTGGTACACTGCACAAAAAACAAAATACATAAGAAAAAGAATGTCACATTTTTCATACATACAAATTTTTATACGTGATAAACAAAAGCGGGAAGCAATATCACAAATTTTATTTAACATTTAAAACAACACCTATCATTTTCCAAAGAAGGGAAAGAACTGAAATTTACCATCAGGAACTCGGTATCTTTCCCTCTTTTTCTATAACATGCTAAATGTCATCAGGTCCATTCTCGTCATAGTATGTAGTAGAACCTAGTGGATCATGTATCCATGCACAAAGATGTCTACCTCCAGGGCATTCTGTAGGACTAACTTCCCCTGTCGCCAGCGCCTCTACATTCTCCAGCATCACGTCCGACATCATTTCCTTTGTCTGATGGGCATAAACGCCATAACCTGCCATTGCGGCTACGGCTGCTACAAGGGCAACCTTCATCATATTCTTACGCATATTCATTACGTTTTAGATGGTTTACATTGATGGGATTTGTCTCACAAGCGCACCCCAGCGGGTGCCGGAAAGATACAAATCTCCTGAAAATCTTTCCGGGACAGCAGCAAACGTATTGCCGCAAACATTTTTTATTCGTATCTTTGTCTTCAGGCCTCCTATCCGGGATGAGTTACGGAGCGGACGGCTTACAACATGCAACTATAAGATTGAAGATTTTCGTTTTCATATTTTCATTTTTTAATTAGCTATGTAAATATAGCAGAAAACGAAGATGCATTCAAATTTCAAGGCTGACAAAAACTGACAATCCAGAAAAACAGGTAAAGTCAGTTTTCGTCAGCCTGCGGACAGCGCATCATTCAACCGGATTTTCTTCGATGGAATGGGGAATTATGAACCGATAGGCAAAATTTTCGTGTTCAATGGTACAGATTGAAATTTGGGACAAACAATGACGCAACCTTTTAATGTTCTGATGCAATTTGTCCAAGGTGCCGGTTCCATCCGGCCACAACAAACGCAGGATCTCATCGTTGGGCAACCTGTGCTCCTTCGCATCCAGGAATCCTTGCAGCAATTTGGCAGACAAAGGCATCAGTTTTACAACGCTATCACCCTTTTTCAGCAGTCGAGAACCAGCCTCGAAATATACTCCTTCTTCCAGCTGACAGACAGGCGGACGGCTCTCGCAAACGACAGTCACAGGAACGGCTTTCTCTACGACCACAATCTTTTCTCTGACAAAAAGACGACGACAAAGCCGATATACACAACCATGCACTAAAAACAGCAGAATGCACAAAGCGACCACGGCACCCAATCCAATCCCGTCTCGCCAGGAAAGCATCATCCGCCAAGGGGTATGAAGATAGCCGGTAGCCCCCACCTCGCACCTGAGTCCCAAGTAGAACGTGGTCAGGCTGTCCAGTCCTGAAACAGAAAGCGAATCGGCGGAATAGGCATACGAATCACGCTCCCACCAGTCGGTCACGGAGATACGGGTTTCCGCCGTTCCGGGGAATCCCATGGCTTCCAGCCGGCGGTTCCAGGAACGGTTCAACGAATCGGCATCCAACGGAGATACGTGCAGCAGGTACGAACAAATTCCCTGCATCACAGACGAGGGTTCCACACGATTGGCATGCTTCGCATAGGGAATCCAAAAATCTTTTCGGCCATATTCACTTTCCAACTGCACCCGCACCGGTTCCTCATTGTGGCCGGCAGAGTCGGCCGGCAGACTGTAGTTTCCTGAAAAATTCATATACACTCCCCCCGTATTCCTCTTCTGTATTTCCTCCATCAAAGCCGCATGAAAAGCCTCGCGTGCCAGCGGCCGCCACACTGCCAGCCGCTTCTGACACAGCTGCCAGCCGGTAATCCCAGCCGCCACCAAGCCTATCAGCACGCAGACTCCCAATCCTATCCAGTCGTCCTTCTTCATACGCAATTCTGTAAAGTGGCGTGTTTATGCCGCCTCCCCTTCCTTCTTCCGCCTTCCCGGCCTCCTCTTCCGCGCCGGCAACCACTTCCACTTCAGGCTGAACACGGGCAGGTAGAAGAAGATGCCAATCACGGACATCACCAGTCCGCCGATGGTGCCGGCCGCCAGCGGATACCAGAACGGGGCCTTCTCGCCCACCATGAACGGCACGAAGCCGAGGATGGTGGACACTACGGTCAGGAAGATGGGAATGATCTTCACGTTCCAGGCCTTGGTATAGGCACGCAGGGGCGAAAGGCGGGGGAAGGCGCGCCGGATGGCGTTGTACTCGTTCAGGATGTAGATGCTGGCATTCACCGTGATGCCGCACAGCAGGACGAACGAGGCAAAGCCGCCCTGGTCGAAGTTCAGCCCGAAGAGATAGAACGTGAGGAACACACCTATGTAGGAAATGGGAATCACGAAGATGATGGCCAACGGCTGCTTCAGCGAGTCGAACAGGATGGCGGAGATGAAGAAGATGATGGAGATGACGATGAGCAGCAACAGGTACTGCTTGTAGTCCTTCTTGCCCCAGTTCCAATAGGCATTCTCGTCCTCCACGGTGTAGCCCATGGGGAGGCGGCGGCTCATCTCCTCCACATCCTTCTCGAGCAGCTTGCGGCCCTGCTCGGACGAGCCGATGTACTCATACTGCAGGCAGAGGCGGTACTGCTGGTTCTCCTTGGCCACCTGCTTCGGTGCCTGCCCCTTGGCCAGCACAGCCAGGTCGGAGAGCTTGTACTCCTTTCCGCCTACGGTGAAGGGTACCGCCATCAGGCTCCACACGTCGTAGTCACCGCTCTGGGTGGAGTTGAGACGCAGGTATTCCAGGTTGTTCTCATAAACCACGCTGCCCGCCACCTGGTTCCGCATGAAGACGGGACGCAGCACGGCAAAGAGATCGTAGGCCGTCAGGCCCTCTTCGGCCATGCGGCGCTTGTCGAACTTGAGGAAGAACTCCGTGTAGTCGTCCTTCCACCACGAGAATTCCGAATTGACGGTCACCTCCTTGATGCGGCGGTGGGTCAGCAGCAGTTTCTTCATCTCTTCCGCCCAGTGGCTCAGCTCGTCGTAGTTGTAGCCGTACATCTTCACACGGAAGCTGCCGGCCGACTCGCGCACGTCGTTGCTGAAGCCCTGGTCCTGAAGGCCATAGACGCTCCAGCTACCGCCGCCCAGCGTAATGGACTTGCTGATGACGTCGGCCTTCAGCGTATAGGGAAAGCCTGTATGGGCATACTCCTTCTTGAAGTAGACCTGGATGGCCGCACGGCGGGCGTTGTAGATCGACGTATGGAACTGGCGTATCTCCTTGAACCCGCTGAGGAAAGTCTCCATCCGCTTGATGAGCACGTTCATCTGCTCCAGCGTGCTGCCGTTGGGCAGGGTGGCGTTGATGTAGAGCACCACCTCGCTCTCGTCGCGGTTGAAGTAGCTGCCGTTGTACACCTTGTCCACGAACAGACGCAACGTTCCGCCCAACGCCTTGTCCACCACCGGCTTCACCTTCTCCTTATAGGTGGAACTGCCGAAAATATCGTTGTACCACTCTGCCCAGCGGCCCTTCTCCTCCGCCTTCTCGATACGCTCGGGCAGCATGAACACCGGCAGGCCGAAGCCCAGCAACAGCACCACGCATACGGCCACACGGTAGCGGCACAGCCACACGATGAGCCAGCGGTAGAAACGGGTGAAGCGCACCGTCAGCCGCTTCATCCACAGCCGGGGATGGGTAGGCCTGCCGCGGCGGAGCCCTATCTTCTCGATCATAGGCGGCACGAAGAACAGGGCCACGAAGAGCGACACGCCCAGGTTGATGATGACCACGGCGGCAAAGTCCTGCAGGTTCAGGCGGATCTTCTCGTCGAGGAAGAAGATGATGACCAGCGCCCCCATGGTGGTAAGCGTGGCCGCCAGGACGGACATGAAGGCCTTCAGGTTGCGGCGGCGCAGGATGTGGTCGGTCATGACGATGATGTTGTCGATGACCAGATTCAGCGAGATGGTGATGCCCGCCAGCGAATAGAGCTGTATCTCCAGCCCCAGCATGTAGTAGAGGATGAAGGCCACGGCGATGTTCACGGCCAGACCGGTGACAATGAGGAAGAGGTAGCGCAGGTTGCGCGTGATGACCGCCACAAACAGCAGCAGGATGAGTACCGTCAGTCCCGTGCGGAAGTAGATGGTGTCCAGCTCCTTGCTGATGTATTCGGTAGCGTCGTAGCTGGTATGGATTTCAAAGCCTTCGGGCATGGCGGCACGCACCTCGTCCATCACCTTCCGGACGTCCTCGGCCAGCGTGAGCTGGTTGGCCGTCTCTACCGCGGTAACCGACAGATAGACGGAGTTCAGTCCGTTGATGCGGTAGTACGACGTGGGCTCTTCCTCGACCCGCACCACCTTGACCAGCTTGTCCAGCGGCACGGTTTCGCCGGCCTGCGTACGGACAAAGATTTCGGAAGGCACAAACTCGTCCGCCTCCCCGTCCGTGGCACGCACCACCCGTATCCATTCCTTCCGCCCGCCGGAATCGAACTCGCAGATGCCCAGAAACTCGCGGCTGTACTGCTCGCTGATGGCGGTCTGGATGTCCTGCACGCCGATGCCCAGGGCCGTGAGGCGGTCGTTGTCATACGTGATGCGCCACTCCATAGGGGTGGCGCCGCTCAGCTCCACCTTGTAGACACCCTTCAGGGCCGCCAGCAGCGGCTTGATTTTCTCCTCGCCATACTGCTGGATGACGATGGGCGTGGCAGGTGCGTTCAGGGTGAAGGTCATGAAGGGGCGCGAGGCCTGCTCGTCCGACCGCTGGGCCGAGATGGTGGGATAGCTCACCCCGTCGGGCAGCTGCGACCACAACTGGCGGATCAGCGTAGACACCTCGAAGCGCGTGGCGTCCATGTCGGCATGCTTGTCCAGCTCGATGCGCAGGCTGCCGCTGCCGTTGTCCGACGTGGAATAGATGTTCCTGATGCCGTTGACGCGCGACAGCATGCCCTCGAGCTTGCTCGTCACCTCCGCCTCGATGACGCGCGACGAGTTGCCGGGCATCGTGAAGGACACCGTCAGGCCGGGCATCGTGCTCGACGGCGACAGCTTGACAGGCAGCAGGGGCATCAGGGCCAGTCCCACCAGCGACAGGCACACAAAGGTCACGATGAGCGTGAACGACGACCACGTCCTGGATTCTCCGGTTTTCTTCTCCCTTTTCATCCGTGTTACTCCTCCTTGCGCAAACATTACAGATAGGTGTTGAAGTCAAAGCGTTCGGAAAGCGAGAAGCCCGACTCGAAGTCGTGCAGCGTCAGTTTCCGTATCTTGTAGTAGCTGAGCCAATAGTTCTGCAGGGCCAGGATGTAGTTTTTCTGTGCCTCCTGCTGGCGGTTCAGCGAGAGGGTCAGGCTGTTGATGTCGGCCTTGCCGATGATGAAGCGGCGGCGCGTCTGGTCGTAGGCCAGTTCGGCCAGGTCGAGCGCCTCCTCGGCACTGGCTATCAGCTCCTGCTGCACGTTGAAGTCGCTCACCGTCATCAGCACGTCCTCCTCCAGGCTGATTTCCTCCTGGCGGGCGGCGATACGCACCACGTTCAGGTTGTTCCGGGCCATGTTGTACTTGCCCTTGCGCACGCCCCAGTCCACCAGCGGAATGGAAATCGAGAAGGCCACCAGGTCCTGCTGCAGCAGGTTCCGGTAGGCGGCCCCCAGGTTGTCGGCCACCTGGTTGAAGCCCACACTGGCGTTGAAGCTGGCGTTGAACATCGACTCCTTGCGCGTACGGTCCACCTGCTGCTCCGCCTCCAGCACGTTCTGCCGCTGCTCCAGATAGGTGGGATTGTTCTCCTTGGCCAGTGCCAGCGCACGGTCGGCCGACACCTCCATGAACTTCGGCCGCGACGGCAGGTCCAGCTCGATGTGGGTATTCTTGTCCAGATTCAGGTAAGTGGCCAGGGCCGACATGGCCCGCTTGAGCGAAATCTCGGCATTGCGCAGCGTGTTGCGCGCGTTCACCTTGTCCAGCTTCAGCGTCAGCAGGTCGGCCTGCGAGATGGCGGCAATCTTCTGCCGCTGCTGCCCGATGGCATACAGCGTGTCGGTAGTGGCCACGTTGTCCTCGGCCAGCTTGTAGTCGGCCTGCGCCATGGCCAGGCTGAAGAAGTAGTTCACTGCCTCTTCGGACACGCTCTCGGTGTTGTAGATGAACTGCTTCTTGACCTTCTCGAACTTCAGCGGCTCTATCTTGCGGTCCCACTTGAAGGCATTGTAGCCCAGCAGGTCCTGCTGGTAACCGATGCGGATGGGCACCGTGGAGAACTGCGTGGACTTGCTGTCGCCGAAGTTGCGCATATAGTCCAGCTCGGTATTCAGGTAGAACGTACCGCCCAGCAGGTCGAAGTTCTGCGACACGCTCAGGCCCGCATTGGCACTGAACATCTGCTGTTCGCGGTACACGTCCACATTCTCCTCCGAGTCGTATCGCTGGGTGATGTAGCGGTAATACTGCGAGGGCGTCAGGTTCAGCGTCAGGCTCGGCAGGCGCGCCGCCTTGTAGGAACGGTATTCCCAGTAGCCGGACAGATACATGTTCTGGTAACGGAAGGCCGACAGCGAGCTGTCGTTGGCCATGGCAATGGTACGCTGGAGGCTGAGGCGCAGCGACCGCTGCGCCTGTACACCTGCCGCACAAAGGGCCAGCAGGAGACATATACTAATCTTTCGAAACATCATGCTTTCTATATATAAACCAATAAATCAGAGGAATGACAAACAGGCTGACCACCAGACCCACCATCATGGTGCCTATCATGGCGATGGACAGCGGACGCTGCAGCTCCGAACCCATGTCGGAGGTGAACAGCAGCGGCACCATGGCGAATACCGTCGTGAGGGTGGTCATGATGATGGCCCTCAGGCGCCGGTGGCCCGCCGTATGGATGGCCTCCAGCAGCGGCATGCCCTCGCGCCGCAGTTCGTTGATGCTGTCCAGCTTCAGGATGGAGTCGTTCACCACGATACCGCAGGACACGATGATGCCGATGGCCGACATCAGGTTCAGGCTGTGGCCCAGGGCCCAGAGCAGCACCAGTCCGAAAGCGGTGTCAATGGGGATTTCGGCCAGCACGATCAGCGGCTGGAGGAAACTCTCGAACTGCGCGCAGAGGATGAAGTACATCAGCAGGATGGAGATGAAGAGGATGACGGTCAGCTCGCCCATCATCTTCCGGTTGGAGAAGAAACTGCCCGAGAAGCTCACGTCCCAGTTGTCTTCCCCGTTCACCACGTCCCTCACCTCTTCCACCAGCCGGGGGGCGTCCTTCACGCCGTAGAAGCTGATGGGGATGTACTCGCCGTTCCGTCCCGCCGTAATCTGCTTCAGGTCTTCGTCGGGCACCACCTTCACCAGCTCGCGCAGGGGGATGTAGTGTTTCTCGCCCGTCTTCGCGTCGGCCCGGGTCTCCACCAGCGTCTCGGCCAGCACACGGTTCACCGTCATCTCGCGGCCTGCAATGCCTATCGGCAGGTACTGCTGGTAGGAACGCAGCGTAGACACCTGGTTGTCCTGGAAGGCCGTGCGCAGCACGCGGGCCACTTCGTTGTAGTCCACGTTGTAGAGCAGCAGGCGGTCGCGGTCCACCACCAGGTTCATCTGGCTTCTGAAGGCCGTTCCCTCGGGAGCATACCCCGTGGCCCGGGCGATGTCGGCCTCCAGGGCCTTCAGCTCGCCGGGACGCGGCGTCACGCTCTTGTCGGCGGCCTGCAGCTGCGCCACCACGTCGGCCTCGCCCGTCACAAACAGTTTCTCGAAGATGGTCATGGGCGGCGAGAAGGTCACCGTCGCCCCGGGATAGCGGGTGCGCATCTCCTCCTCGACCATCGCCTTCAGCGGCGCGATGCCCTCAGGCTTCTCCGTCTTGAAGTACAGCTCGGCTTCGGCGGCCGACAGTTCCTTGTCCGTGCCCAGCACGTAGTCCTGCATGCCCACGTAGGCCGTATGCTCCACCACCAGGCTGTCCGCCTTCCGCAGCAGGGCATTCACGCGGCGGTTGTTCTCGTCCACGTGGATGTTCTCGTTCCACTCCACATCCACCACCAGCTCGTTCTGGTCAATCTCCGGCATGCGTTCCTTGTCTATCACCCAGAACATCAGCACGCACAGGGGCAGCGACAGCAGCGCGCCCGCCAGGCTGATGCGCTTGTGGGCAAACACCCAGTCGATGCCCGCGTCGTAGAACTTCACCAGCCACTCGTTCTTCAGCAGGTTCTTGAAGCTGGCCGTAAACCAGTTCTTCTTGCGGATGCCCATCCGGTAGAACAGCACGTAGAGCACCGGCAGCAGCATGATGCCCGTAAAGTAGGACACCATCAGCCCCGAAGTGATGGAAAACGCCTCGTCCATGAAGATGGCGCCCGCGATGCCGCTCATGAACACCAGCGGCACAAACACCGCGATGGTCGTGAGCGAGGAACTGAGCATGGGCGTTATCATCTCCGACGTGCCCGCCACGGCCGCCCGCCGGAGCGAATAGCCCCGTTCGCGGTACTGCGACACGTTCTCCGTCACGATGATGGCGTTGTCTATCATCATACCCACGGCCAGTATCAGTCCCGAAAGCGAGATGACGTTGAGCGAGATGCGGCAAATATAGAAGAAGAAGAACGTGATGACCACCGACGTGATCATCGTGATGCCTATCACCAGCGGCGAGCGCACGTCGCCGATGAAGAACACCGCCACGACGAAGATGAACAGGAAGCCCAGCGTGAAGTTCTGCTGCAGGTTCGAGATGGTATAGTCCAGCAGCTCCGTCTGGTTGCGGCTGACGCTGAACTCGATATCGGGATAGATGCGGGCGAAGTAGTCGGTCGTCTCCTTCAGCTCCCGCTTCAGGTTGTCCATGTTCTCCTCGCTCTGCTTGATGATGGCCAGCGTCACGGCCCTCTTGCCTCCGGCCAGCGAACGTCCCATCTCGCCCCGGGTCACCAGCCTCACGCTGCAGATGTCCTTCAGCTGCATGACGCGCCCCTCGTGGTTGAAGTAGATGTTCTCCACGTCCTCGGGCGTGCGCAGCAGCGAGGCGATACGGATGTTGTATTCATAGTAGCCGTCGCGCACCAGCATGCTCCCCGGCTCCACGTTGTTGGCTTCCAGAATGCTTTCCAGGTCGGCAATGCCCATGTCGATGCTCTCCATGCGGTCCCTGTCGGGCACGATGCGCAGCATGCGCCCCGGCACGCCGGTCATGTCGGCCATGGCCACCTGCGGCAGCTGTTCGATGCGCCGTTTCACCACGTTCTCCGCCAGTTCGCACAGGTTCAGGAACGCCTGGTCGTGGGTGTCCGCATAGGGCACGTCGTCCTTCAGTGTCAGGTTCAGGTAGAACACGGGGATGTCCGTGGCACTGGCCTTGATAGCCTTGGGCCGCACGGCATCCTTGGGCAGGCTGTTCATGGCGGCGTCTATCTTCTCGTTCACCTCGATGAAGGCCAGGTCGGTGTTCGTCCCGAACTCGAAGGACAGGCGGATGATGCCCGACCCGTCGCGCGTCTCGCTCTTCAGTTCGCTCAGGCCCGACACCTGCATGAGCTGCCTCCGCACGGGTGCCACCATCGTGTTCTCCAGCTCGCGTGCCGAAGCGTTCTCGGCGCTCACCTGTATCGTAATCTGCGGGATGTCGATGTCCGGCAGCAGCGATATCGGGAGCGAGAAGTACGTCACCAGCCCGATGATGAAGCAAGCCGTAAAAGCCATCAGCACCGCAATCGGTCTATTTATCAGAAATTTTACCATAAAAATGAAGAATGATAAAAAATGAAGAATGAAGAATAAAGAATTAATTATCAATTATCAATTCTCAATTTTCAATTACTCTCAACCGTCACCGGCGCCTCGTGCGCCAGGTTCACGTTTCCGGTTACAATCACCTGCGCCCCTTCTTCCATGCCGTCGCCCGTCACGGTGTATTCCGTCAGGTTTTCCAGTCCGGTCTGCACGTAGTTCCACATCGCCTTTCCGTCCTTCAGCGTGAACACCACCTGCTTGCCCGAGCGCATCACCACCGCCGTCTTGGGTATCACCAGCTGCCCCTGCACCGAACGCTTCACGCTGACGCGCACGTTCATGCCGTCGTACAGCCGGCTTCCGTCACGGCAGACAGCCTTCACCTTCACCATGCCGTTCTCGTCGACCAGCGGATTGATTTCGGACACACTGCCTGTCACGGCCACCATCCCCGAAGCATAGGGCGTGATGTCCACCCGGTCGCCCCGCCCTATCAGCGGCAGTTCGCTTTCCAGCACCGTGAACGACACTTCCATGCCCTCCGTGCCGATGACCCGGCAGAAAGGCTCCGATGCGTCGGGGCGGTTGAAGGCCTTGCCCGTCAGGTTGGCCACCACGCCGTCGAAGGGCGCCGTGAGCACCGCCTGTTCCAGCTCGTAGCGGGCCAGTTCGTAGTTGCTTCTGCTCTGTCCGTAGCCGCTCTTCACCTCGGCCAGCTTCTTCACCTCCTCCGGGATGTCCGCCATGCGTTCGATGGAGTACCCCTGGCCTATCAGCACGTCCTGCATCTCGAGTTCGGCCTGCCGGAGGCTGTTCTCGGCCTGCTCCAGCTTGTTCTTCAGCGTGAAGAGGTCCAGCTCCGCCAGCTTCTGCCCGCGCCTGACGCGGTCGCCGTTCTTCACGTAAACGTGTGCCACCGGCTCCGATGTCACCCGGAAACTCAGGTCGGCCTGCTGCCGTGCCTCCACCTTCCCGTTGCTCACCAGCTCGTGGTCGAAGTTCTTCCGCTCCAGCGTCATCACCGTCACCGTGTTGTTTTCCTGAGGCAGCACCGTGGCCACCCCTTCTTCCTTGTCGGCAGCCTGTTCGCCGCTGCCCCCCGAGCACGCCGCCAGCAGCAGGGCCAGCCCCATGCACCACCGGGTATATTCCGGTTTCCGTTTTCTGTTTTTCATGATTCTCAATATACTGCTATTTTTAATGGTTTGTAAAACTATTGATTTCATTCCACACCGCCAAATATTTTACTATTAAATCTTCGTAATATCACTTCAGTTGCTTCACCTCTTCCCTCATCTGCCGGATGGCTGTAGACATCACCTTCGGCTCCTTCGTCAGCACCACGCGCTTCATTTCCTCCAGCTTGTCGGGATGCCGGTATTCGGGCAGGGCGTAGAGCTTGGCCAGCAGGTAGTAGGGATAGATGCGGTTCGGCAGCAGGTGAATGGCCTGAATGAAGCATTCCTCTGCCCGGTCGTATTCCTCCATCATCTGATAGTTCTTGCCCATGATGTTCAGCACCATCGGGTCGCAGGTGTACCGACGGGCTTCTTCCAGTGCCAGGTTCGACCCGAAGTCCCCTCCCAGCCGGTGCTGGATGTGACCGTATTCAAAGAGAAAAGCCCCCTTCTTCATCATGGGGCAGCGGGAACTCAAGTCATAATATTCCGGCAAGGCCGCTTTGTCCGCCTTCATGCGGTAGAGTATCCGTGCCTCGGCCCAACGGCGCCCGTACCGGCTCTCAGCCTCCCAGCCTATATAATCACAGTCGGCAAACATGACCCACAGCCCGGTACAAAAGGGTAACACCAAGCACACAAGCGGTCCCCAGAAACAAGCGGCCAGCAGCACGATGGCCGCCACCACGAAGCCGGGCAGATGCATCGGATAGGAGAAGAAGGCAAAGACCATCAGCGAAACCAGCGCGCCCATGATGCCATACCGGCCACGCCGCCAGGCCGTGTACAGGCACACGCCCAATACGCACAGCACCACCAACAACGCAGGTATCCCCCACGTAGCAGCCAATTCCAGATACTCATTGAAGGCATACTCCGGACTGCCCGCCACACGTTCCTCCCATTCGGCATAGTCGCCCGCGGCGAAATAGCTGCTCTGCGCCTCGCCGTATGCGGCGGCAAAGCTGTCGGGATGGCCTGTCCAGGGATGGGCCGCAATGGCCCGGCAGGTCATCTTCCACAGGAACAGGCGTCCCAGTGCCGAGTCGGGCTTCAGCAGGAACATTCCGGTTGCCACGGCCGCCACGACCAACACAACCGCGGCTATCAAAGCAATGCACCGTCCGCGCCATCTTCGCCACACCAGCACCCGGTACCGCCTGTAATACCGCCAGGACCCATCGCGCTGCCACCACACCAACACACAGCCTACTGCCGCCGCCAGCCAGGCCGCACGGCTCATCGTAGCTGGCAACACCAGCAGAATCAGTACACCTGCCGCACCGGCCCACTTCCAGTTGTGAAAGCCATAATCATAGCCCTTAAAACTGCTGTGCCAACATTGCATGTAGCGGTTCAGGCACAGCGGCAACACCATTGCCAGGTAGCCGCCATACGGACCGGGGTTGAAGAAAGCTCCCGTCATCGCATAGTGCGAATGCCCCGAAGCCACCGTGCCATACAGCTGGCAAAGCCCCCATACCGCCTGCACCACACCCATCGTCATCAGCGCCCACGAAGCTGCTACACTGAACCCACCGAATGCCATATCCAGCCCTGCGTAACCAGCGCCAAACACAAGGTGTATCAACAGAGCTATCCACATGCCCGCCAGTGCGACATATATCCAGTCTGCCCACGCGGCCCACTGCCCCGCCGTCATCTCGGCAGGCAGCTCCGGCGTAGTGACACACACCACGCCCAAATACAGACAGAGCGACACATACAGAATGCCCTGCACCCATTTTTCACTTCTGCATAAGACTTTCATTCCCATCTGTCTATCTCCTTTTTTATCCATATCAGTTATTCTATCTTTTTCCATACCCTGTCCCATCGCGTCTTTCCCGTCAGTGGATCTGTGGACTTCCATATCCTGACAGCCTGCCCCACGATATATTCCTCGGGCAGCAGTCCCCAGTAGCGGGAGTCGCGCGAATCCGTGGCACGGTCGCCCGCCACGAAGTAATAACTCTTCAGGAAGCGGTAGGCATGCACCAGGCTGTCGCCCAGCAGGACGTCGCCCTGCTCCGTCCGTGTCAGCGTCCGTCCCTGCTCCCATTCTATCACGTTCCGGTAGAGCCGCACGGAACGGTCGTCCAGCCCGATGCTGTCGCCCGCACGCGGCAGGTAGAGCGGACCGAACTCCGTCACCGTCCAGCCCGTCTCACGGTCGGGATAGGCGGCTACCACGTCGCTGCTGTCGGGCAGCAGGCCTTCCGTCACCAGCCGGTTCAGGCGGTCTTGTGCCTCCACATTCCCCAGGTCGTGCGGCCAGCCGCTCACCCGATAGCGGCCGTCCACGATGCTCAACGTGTCGCCCGGCAGGGCCACGCAACGCTTCACGTAGTACAGCTTCACGTCCATCTCTATCCGCCTCCATTGCCGCGGGCAGGGATAGTTGAACACCACCACGTCGTTCCGCTCCAGTTTCCCCAGGGCCGGAAGCCTGCTTATGTCCACCTGCTTCCCCTCCAGTGCCTCGCGGACGTCGAAGATGCGCGCCCCCATCACCCACTTGTTCACCAGAATGTTGTCGCCCGGCATCAGGGCCGGCTCCATCGAGCCGCTGGGCACCTTGAACGAGGCCAGTGTCGTGACGCTCAGCCCCACCCATGCCACAAACAGCCCCACTAGTGTCATGCAGCCCGCGAACAGCACGTCCACCACCTTCTGTATTCCTTTCGACCATCGGTTTTCCATATATCCAGTCCTCCGCATTTACAAGTCCGCCGTAAACCACTGCCTGCCGTCGCGCCAGAA
>ULOG01005535.1_pt1 | contig 14785 bp, 6 predicted proteins | sample 1952401 | NCBI WGS metagenome assembly ULOG01 (sample SAMEA4835598, study PRJEB28245) | human gut metagenome | biome: gut microbiome; material: fecal sample | place: Denmark | collected 2008
TTTTCAGCCGGGATGGCCCGGTATCAGTATGCGGCTTCGTGTATGCCGGCTACGGCACGGCCGCTGGGGTCGTTCAGGTTTTTGAACGAGGCATCCCAAGCCAGGGCTTCGGCGGTGGAGCAGGCTACGCTGGGGACGCTGGGCACTGAGCGGGCGGCCGAGTCGCTGGGGAAGTGTTCCTCGAAGATGCTGCGGTAGTAGTACTCTTCCTTGTTCTGGGGCGGATTGATGGGGAAGCGTTCGGCTGCATGGGCCATCTGTTCGTCACTGACGGCGGCGGCAGTAATGGCTTTCAGTGTGTCGATCCACGAGTAGCCTACTCCGTCGGAGAACTGTTCCTTCTGTCGCCAGGCCACGGCTTCGGGCAGGAGCTGGGCAAAGGCTTCGCGGACGATTTTCTTTTCGATGGTGTGGCCGGGACACATCTTGGCCGCCGGGTTCAGGCGCATGGCCACGTCGAGGAATTCCTTGTCAAGGAAGGGTACGCGGCCTTCGACACCCCAGGCGGACAGACTCTTGTTGGCCCGCAGGCAGTCGTAGAGGTGGAGCTTGGAGAGCTTGCGGACAGTCTCTTCGTGGAAGGCTTGCGGCGTGGGAGCCTTGTGGAAATAGAGGTAACCGCCGAACACCTCGTCTGCCCCTTCACCGCTGAGCACCATCTTGATACCCATCGACTTGATGACGCGGGCCAGCAGATACATCGGCGTGGAGGCGCGCACGGTGGTGACGTCGTAGGTTTCGATGTAATAGATGACGTCGCGGATGGCGTCCAGTCCTTCCTGGATGGTGTAGTTGATTTCGTGGTGCACGGTACCGATGTGTTCGGCCACCAGCCGCGCTTTCTCCAGATCGGGAGCGCCCTTCAGGCCCACGGCGAAGGAGTGGAGCTGCGGCCACCAGGCGGCCTGCTGTCCGTCGGTCTCGATGCGGCGGTCGGCATAGAGCTTGGCTACGGCCGAGATGACCGACGAGTCCAGACCGCCGGACAGCAGCACGCCGTAGGGCACGTCGCTCATCAGTTGGCGGCGCACGGCCTCTTCGAGGGCCGTGCGGACGGCCGATACCTGTGCCTGCCAGGCTTCGGGAGCGGTGCCCGAGGTGGCGGCGGTACGGGTGTCGTTGGGTGCCTTGGCGGTATAGTTGTCCTTGACGGCTTCGTAGTCGGTCCAGTCGCGCTTGTACCACGGGCGCATCTTGCCTTCGCGGCTCCAGTAGTAATGTCCGGGAAGGAATGGTTCATATTCGTCGCACATGCCTTCAAGGGCTTTCAGTTCGCTGGCGCAGTAGACGGTACCGTCGGCATCGCGGCCTATATAAAGAGGTATGACGCCGATGGGGTCGCGGGCAATGAGGAACTCGTCGCGCTCTTCATCATAAAGAGCAAAAGCGAAGATACCGCTCAGCCGCTCGATGAAGTCGGTGCCGTAGCGGCGGTAGAGGGCAAGGATGACCTCACAGTCGCTTCCTGTCTGGAACTCATATTCACCGGCAAAGTCGGCGCGGATGTCGCGGTGGTTGTAGATTTCGCCGTTGACGGCCAGAATCTGCTTGCGGTCGGGTGAATACAGGGGTTGTCCGCCGCTTTGGGGATCGACGATGGACAGGCGTTCGTGCGCCAGGATGGCCGAGCCTCCGCAGTAGATGCCGCTCCAGTCGGGACCGCGGTGGCGGATGCGTTTGGCCATGGTGAGGGCTTTTTGCCTCAGTTCAGGTGTCTGTTGTTTGATATTGAAGATACAGGCTATTCCACACATAATGTTTTGATGTTTTTTTGAGGGGTTTGTTATACATTTCAATGAGTCAGCATCCGGTCGATGTCGGCGGCGGCACGACGGCCGGCGGCGATGCACTTCACCACGAGGCTGGGGCCTGTGGCAGCGTCGCCCGCTACGACGGCATTTTTCGGCAGCTGGGGCAACTGGGGCTTCAGGAAGCCCATGGCCAGCAGCACGAGGTCGGCTTTGATGACTTCTTTCTTTCCGGTAGGCTTCATGATGGGGCGTCCGCCGTCGGGAGCGGGCAGCCATTCCACTTCTTCCACCTCCACGCCGGTGACGCGTCCGTTTTTGCCTATGAATTTGTTGGAGTTCAGGCTCCAGCGGCGTGTGCAGCCTTCTTCGTGGCTGGAACTGGTTTTCAGCACGAGGGGCCATTGCGGCCAGGGAGTGGCGGGGTTGTGGCCTACGGGCGGTTTGGGCATGATCTCAATCTGCGTGACGCTCAAGGCACCCTGGCGGTGCGAGGTGCCGATGCAGTCGCTGCCCGTATCACCGCCGCCGATGACCAGCACGTGCTTGCCCTGGGCGGTGATGCGTTCTTTCTCGTCGAAGGTCTGTCCCGCCAGTACGCGGTTCTGCTGTCCCAGCATCTCCATGGCGAAGTGGATGCCTGCCAGGTCGCGTCCGGGGATGGGCAGGTCGCGTGCCTGCGGTGTGCCCGTGCAGACGGCGTAGGCATCGTATCCGTCGGGCAGATTGGCCAGGTCGACGGTCGTATTGGGCTGGAACTTCACGCCTTCGGCCTCCATGATGCGCAGGCGGCGGTCGATGATGTTCTTGCCCAGCTTGAAGTTCGGTATGCCGTAGCGCATCAGGCCTCCTATGCTTTCGTCGCGTTCGAAGACGGTCACATCGTAGCCCCGGCGGTTCAGCTGGTTGGCGGCGGCCAGTCCGGCAGGTCCCGATCCGATGACGGCAACGCGGTGTCCGTTGCGGGCATAGTGCTGCGGCTGGACGTAGCCTTCGCGGAAGGCGGCTTCGATGACGGCGGCCTCGTCTTCACGGATGGTGACGGGGGCGTCTAACGCGAGTTTCAGCACGCACGACTTCTCGCACAGTGCCGGGCAGATGCGTCCTGTAAATTCGGGGAAGTCGTTCGTGCGGCTCAGGATGTAGTAGGCCTTTTCCCATTCGCCCTTGTACAGGGCGTCCTGGAACTCGGGCGGGCGGTTGCCCAGCGGGCAGGCCCAGTGGCAGAACGGCACGCCGCAGTCCATGCAGCGGCTGGCCTGCAGCTTGCGTTCGCTGGTGTTGAGCGTCTGCTCCACCTCGCTATAGTCGTTTATACGTTCGTGTATCGGTCTGTATCCCGCTTCCTGGCGCGGGATGGTGAGAAATGCTTTCGGGTTTCCCATATGATAATTGATAATTAAGAATTGAGAATTGAAAATTCAGGAGTGAAGGAGTCAAGAAGTGAAGCCAATAGCTCTGCGTGATGATTCGTCTTATGGTCAACCGAACTGTCGGCTTGACTCCTTAACTACTCTGTCTCCTTAACTTTTGTTTTTAATAGTCTCTCTGTACCTCCGCAATCTTCTGTTGCAGTTTGCGCATCTGTTCTTCGGCCAGCACCTTCTTGTACTCGATGGGGGTTACCTGGATGAACTCTTCGACGTAGCGTGGCCAGTTGTCGAGCATGGTGCGTGCCAGTGCCGATCCCGTGTAGAGGTAGTGCTGGCGGATAAGTTCGTGCAGCTCCTTGCGCGAAGTGGCGTCCTCGAGCAGCGACAGTTCCACCATGTCCATGTTGCAGAAGTAGTCGAACGTGCCGCGGGGGTCCCACACGTAGGTCACGCCGCCGCTCATGCCGGCAGCAAAGTTGCGGCCCGTCTGGCCCAGTACGACGACGCGTCCGCCGGTCATGTACTCGCAGCAGTGGTCGCCCACACCCTCGACGACGGCAATGGCGCCCGAGTTGCGCACGGCAAAGCGTTCGCCCGCCCGTCCGTTGATGTAGACCTCGCCGCTGGTGGCACCGTAGAGCAGGGTGTTGCCCACGATGGTATTCTGTTCGGCGGCAAAGTTGCTGCGTACGGGCGGTTGTACGGCGATGTGTCCGCCGCTCAGTCCCTTGCCCAGGTAGTCGTTGGCCTCGCCCTCCAGCTTGAAGCTGATGCCGTGGGCCAGGAAGGCGCCGAAGCTCTGTCCGGCCGAGCCTTTGAACTTCACGCTGATGGTACCGTCAGGCAGGCCGTCGTTGCCATACTTTGCAGCTACGGCTCCCGAGAGCATGGCGCCCACGGCGCGGTCGGTATTACCGATGGCATATTCCAGCGACACTTCGTGGCGGTCGGTCAGGGCGGGAGCGGCGGCCTTCAGCATTTCCACGTCTTTCACGTGTTCAATGTCGTGCTGCTGCTGGGTGCAGTGGTGCAGGGCGGCGCCGTTCTCCACGCGGTGGAGCATGCGTCCGAAGTCCAGCAGGCTGGCCTTGCTGCCTGCCGCTGCCTGCCGGAGTTCGATGAGGTCGGTGCGGCCCACGATGTCATTCAGACTCTTGAAGCCCATCTCGGCCAGATATTCGCGTACCTCCTGGGCCAGGAAGCGGAAGTAGTTCACTACATATTTATAATGTCCGCGGAAGTGTTCGCGCAGGCGCGGGTCTTGCGTGGCCACGCCCACGGGACACGTGTTGGAGTGACACTTGCGCATCATCACGCAGCCCAGTACGATGAGGGCCGTGGTACCGAAGGCAAATTCCTCGGCGCCCAGCAGGGCCATGCTGATGACGTCGCGTCCCGTTTTCAGCTGTCCGTCGGTCTGCAGGCGTACCTGTCCGCGCAGGCCGTTCAGCACCAGCGTCTGCTGCGTTTCGCTCAGGCCTATCTCAGGCGGGATGCCCGCATAGCGGATGGACGAGGCCGGCGATGCGCCGGTACCGCCCTCGGCTCCGGAGATGACGATGAGGTCGGCTTTCGCCTTGGCCACGCCGGCAGCGATGGTGCCCACACCGCTCTCGGCCACGAGCTTCACGCTGATGGCGGCATGCGGGTTCACGTTCTTCAGGTCGAAGATGAGCTGTGCCAGGTCTTCGATGGAGTAGATGTCGTGGTGGGGCGGGGGCGAGATGAGCGAGATGCCGGGGATGGAGTGGCGTGTGCGGGCGATGACCTCGTCCACCTTGAAGCCCGGCAGCTGTCCGCCTTCGCCCGGCTTGGCTCCCTGTGCCACCTTGATCTGTATTTCCTCGGCGTTCACCAGGTATTCCGCCGTCACGCCGAAGCGGCCCGAAGCCACCTGCTTCGTCTTGCTCGACAGGCTGATGCCGTCCACCTTTTCATGGAAGCGGATGCTGTCTTCGCCGCCTTCGCCCGTGTTGCTGCGTGCGCCCAGCTCGTTCATGGCCAGTGCCAGTGCCTCGTGGGCCTCCTTGCTGATGGCGCCGAACGAGATGGCTCCCGTCACGAAGTGCTTCACGATGCTTTCCACCGGTTCCACCTGTTCGATGTCGATCGGGTTGCGGCGGAAGCCGAAGAAGTCGCGCAGGAAGAGGGGAGCCTCCTTCTCGTCCACCGTGCGGGTGAATTCCTTGAACTTCGCGTAGCTGCCCAGGCGTGTGGCCAGCTGCAGGCGGCTGATGGTATCGGGGTTCCACGCATGGCGTTCGCCGTCCCTGCGGTAGGACATCTGTCCGATGTAGGGCAGCAGCGGGTCCATTTGTGCCGGGACGAAGCCGTTGTCGTGGAAGGTGATGTAGTCCTTGGCGATTTCTTCCAGCCGGATGCCGCCGATGGTCGACGCTTCCGTTCCGAAGTAGCTCTTGAGCAGTTCCTCGCTCAGTCCTACGGCCTCGAATATCTTGGCGCCGCGGTACGAGCGGATGGTGCTGATACCCATCTTGCTGATAATCTTGTAAAGTCCCTTGCAGATGGCCTTGATGTAGTTCTTCTCGGCCGTTTCGTAGTTCATCTGCACTTCCCCTTTCTTCACCAGGTCGTCCAGCACGGCATAGGCCATGTAGGGACAGATGGCGCTGGCGCCGTAGCCCAGCAGCAGGGCGGCGTGCATCACTTCGCGTATCTCGCCGCTCTCTACGATGAGGGCCGTCTGTACACGCTTCTGTACGCTGATGAGGTGATGGTGCACCGCGCTGATGGCCAGCAGCGACGGGATGGCGGCCTGCCGGGCGTCAATGCCGCGGTCGGACAGGATGATGTAGTTGGCTCCGTCGGTCACGGCCTGTTCGGCTGCCTTGCACAGTTGCTCCAAGGCTTCCTGTAGTCCGGCCTTGCCGCGTGACGCTTCGAAGAGCATCGGCAGCTTCACCGTGTTGAATCCCTTGTAGCGGATGTTGCACAGGATGTCCAGCTGGGTGTTGGTCAGTATCGGGTGGGGCAGGCGCACCATCTTGCAGTGCGTTTCGTTGGGCAGCAGGATGTTCATGCCCACGGCGCCGATGTACTCGGTGAGCGACATCACCAGCTCCTCGCGGATGGGGTCGATGGCCGGGTTGGTCACCTGCGCAAACTGCTGGCGGAAGTAGTTGAACAGCAGTTGCGGCTGGTCGCTCAGCACCGCCAGCGGGGTGTCGTTGCCCATCGAAGCGGTAGGTTCGGCCCCGTTGCTGCACATGGGCATCAGGATGCGCTCCACGTCCTCGCGGGTATAGCCGAAGGCGCGCAGGCGGCGGTCGTAGTCGTCCACCGTGTTGGCCACCTTGCGTCCGCTCTTCAGGGCGTCCAGTTCGATGCGGTTGGCCGACAGCCATTGGCGGTAGGGCTTGGCGGCGGCCAGCTGTTCCTTCAGCTCGCCGTCGTAGTAGATGCGTCCTTCCTCGGTGTCCACCATCAGGATCTTGCCGGGCTGCAGCCGTCCCTTTTCCTTTATTTTCTCTGCTTCAAAGCTGATGACGCCCGCTTCGCTGGCCACGACCATCATGCCGTCGTGCGTGATGAGGTAGCGGGCCGGGCGCAGGCCGTTGCGGTCCAGCATGCCGCCCGCATAGCGGCCGTCGCTGAAGAGCAGGGCGGCCGGGCCGTCCCAGGGCTCCATCAGGATGGAGTGGTATTCGTAGAAAGCCTTCAGGTCTTCGCTGATGGGATTCTTGTCGTTGAACGATTCGGGCACGAGCATGGCCATGGCGTGCGGCAGGCTCAGGCCGGACATGACGAAGAATTCCAGCACGTTGTCCAGCGAGGCGGAGTCGCTCATGTTGGGCTGGATGATGGGGCGGATGTCCTTCACGTTGCCCAGTGTCGGGGTGGAGAGGACGCTTTCGCGGGCCTCCATCCAGCCCCGGTTGCCGCGGATGGTGTTGATTTCGCCGTTGTGGGCCAGCAGGCGGAACGGCTGTGCCAGGCTCCACGTGGGGAAGGTGTTCGTGCTGAAGCGCGAATGGACGATGGCCAGGCCGCTGGTGAAGTAGGGTTGCGTCAGGTCGCTGAAGTAGGCTCTCACCTGGGTGGACGACAGCATACCTTTATATATAATGGTGCGGCTCGAAAGCGACACGATGTAGAAGTCCTTGTGGTGTACGCGCTGCTCTATCTTCTTGCGGATGATGTAGAGCGTGCGTTCCAGGTTCTCCGTGTGTCCGGCACCGGTAATGAACACCTGCTTGATGTCCGGCTCCGTCTCGCGGGCGCTTTGCCCCAGGATGTCCGAGTTGACGGGCACGGCGCGGAGGTGCATCAGCGTGAGTCCTTCGCGCTCCACCTCTTCTATAATGATGCTCAGGATGTGTTCCTGTTCCTTGGGGTCTTTGGGCAGGAAGATGAGCCCCGTGCCGTATTTGCCTTTTTCGGGTACCGGGATGCCTTGCAGCAGGATGAATTCATGTGGTATCTGTACCATGATGCCGGCTCCGTCGCCGGTCTTGTTGTCGGCCCCTTCGGCTCCGCGGTGCTTCATGTTCTCCAGCACTCGCAGGGCAGAGTCCACCAGTTCGTGCGATTTGCCTCCGTGCAGGTTTACTATCATGCCCACGCCGCAGGCGTCGTGTTCGTTGGCCGCATCGTACAATCCGCATTGTCGGTAGCCTGTGTTCCTCTCAGTCTCTCTTTTTGCTCTGTTCAAATGCTCTTGATTCTTCATTGTTGCTTTCGTATTTATGTTTTTGTATGCCATATTGTGTCATTATGCGTGTAAATATAGCTATAATTCTTTCTATTTGCGTTTATTGTGCAGGCTTTTGTTGTCCTGCTTTTATCTATATCTGCCGTATAGTTTGCATTTGTAATGTTTGCACCATGTTTTTCTTTCAGTTCTTAATATATCGTTCGTTGTATGTTTCATATTGTAATATTCATTGTGTTGCTGAAATAAAATATGGATGAACTATTGTTTTGTATATTCTTTCTTTGCGTGATATTCTGATAAATAAATTGTATAAAAACAAAGCAAAAAGAATTGGAAAATCGTATCTTTGCATCGGAATTTCGGAAAAGAATAACAGAACAATCCAGATAGCGATATGGAACCATTAAAACATGAATGCGGTGTGGCGATGATACGCCTGCTCAAGCCGCTCGACTATTATCAGAAAAAGTATGGCACGTGGATGTACGGGCTCAACAAGCTCTATTTGTTGATGGAAAAGCAGCACAACCGCGGACAGGAAGGGGCCGGGCTGGCCTGCGTCAAGCTGGCGGCCAATCCCGGCGAGGAATACATGTTCCGCGAACGGGCCCTGGGCTCGGGAGCCATTACCGAAATTTTTTCCACCGTGCAGAGCCACTTCAAGGACCTGACGCCCGAGCAGCTGGCCGATGCCGACTATGCTGAGAAATACCTTCCTTTTGCCGGTGAAGTCTATATGGGCCACCTGCGCTATTCCACCACCGGAAAGTCCGGACTCTCGTATGTCCATCCTTTCCTGCGCCGCAACAACTGGCGTGCCAAGAACCTCGCCCTTTGCGGCAACTTCAACCTGACCAACGTCGACGAAATATTTGCCCGCATCACCGCCATGGGGCAGCATCCCCGCAAGTATGCCGATACCTACATCATGCTCGAGCAGGTGGGCCACCGCCTGGACCGCGAGGTGGAGCGCCTGTTCAACCAGGCCGAAGCCGAGGGGCTGACGGGCATGGGCATCACCCACTACATAGAGGAACATGTGGACCTGGCCAACGTGCTGCGCACGTCGAGCCGGGAGTGGGACGGCGGCTACGTGATGTGCGGCCTGACGGGCAGCGGCGAGAGCTTTGCCATCCGCGACCCGTGGGGCATCCGTTCGGCCTTCTGGTATCAGGACGACGAGATAGCCGTGCTGGCCAGCGAGCGTCCGGTGATACAGACCGTGCTCAACGTGCCGGCCGACAGCATCCGCGAACTGCAGCCGGGACAGGCCATCTTCATCAGCAAGGCGGGCCGCCTGCGCACGGTGCAGATCAACAAGCCCCGTGAGTTCCGTCCCTGCTCCTTCGAGCGCATCTACTTCAGCCGCGGCAGCGACATGGACATCTACCGCGAGCGCAAGCTGCTGGGACAGAAGCTGGTGCCCAGCATCCTGAAGGCAGTCAACTACGACATCGACCACACCGTCTTCTCCTTCATCCCCAACACCGCCGAGGTGGCCTTCTACGGCATGCTGCAGGGGCTGGACGACTACCTGAACGAGGAGAAGGTGCAGCAGATAGCCGCCCTGGGCCATAACCCCACCCACGACGAACTGGAGCACATCCTCTCGCGCCGCATCCGCAGCGAGAAGGTGGCCATCAAGGACATCAAGCTGCGCACGTTCATCGCCGAGGGCAACACGCGCAACGACCTGGCCGCCCACGTCTACGACATCACCTACGGCAGCCTGGTGCCGGGCGTGGACAACCTCGTCATCATCGACGACTCCATCGTGCGCGGCACCACCCTGCGCCAGAGCATCATCGGCATCCTGGACCGCCTGGGCCCGAAGAAGATTGTCATCGTCAGCTCCTCGCCGCAGGTGCGCTACCCCGACTACTACGGCATCGACATGGCCCGCATGAGCGAGTTCATCGCCTTCAAGGCCGCCATCGAGCTGCTGCGCGACCGCGACATGAAGGACGTCATCGCCGCTGCCTACCGCAAGGCCAAGGCACAGGCCGACCTGCCCAAGGAGCAGATGGTGAACTACGTCAGGGACATCTACGCCCCCTTTACCGACGAGGAAATCTCGGCCAAGATGGTCGAGCTGCTCACTCCTGCCGGCATCCGTGCCAAGGTGCAGATTGTCTACCAGCCCCTCGAAGGGCTGCACGAGGCCTGTCCCAACCATCCGGGCGACTGGTACTTCAGCGGCAACTATCCCACGCCCGGCGGCGTGAAGCTGCTCAACAAGGCCTTCATCGACTACATCGAGCAGGTATACCAGTTCTGATGGATAATTTGATAATTAATAATTGATAAGAAAATCAAGATAGAGAACATATAGAATATGAGAAACGTAACCCTTATCCTCGACGACGGTACCCGCTTCCGCGGCCAGTCGTTCGGTTATGAAAAGCCGGTAGCAGGCGAGGTGGTGTTCAACACGGCCATGACGGGATATCCCGAGAGCCTGACGGACCCCTCGTATGCCGGCCAGTTGATGACCCTGACCTACCCGCTGGTGGGCAACTACGGCGTGCCGCCCTTCACCTTCGAAGCCAACGGGCTGGCCACCTTCATGGAGAGCGAGCGCATCCATGCCGAGGCCATCATCGTGAGCGACTACTCCGAGAACTACAGCCACTGGAACGCCGTGGAGAGCCTGGCCGACTGGCTGAAGCGCGAACACGTGCCCGGCATCACGGGCATCGACACCCGCGAGCTGACCAAGGTGCTGCGCGAGCATGGCGTCATGATGGGGCGCATCGTCTTCGACGACAATGAAGAATTAAGAATGAAGAATGAAGAATTGGGCTGCGCTGCGGCTCAGTACGACGATTCTTCATTCGGAGGCGGAGCCGACATTCTTCATTCTTCATTCAACTATGGAGAGGTGAACTACGTGGACCGCGTGTCCTGCAAGGAAGTCATCCGTTACAACGAAGGAGCCGGAAAGAAAGTCGTCCTCGTGGACTGCGGCGTCAAGACCAACATCCTGCGCTGCCTCCTGCGCCGCGGTGTGGAGGTCATCCGCGTACCCTGGGATTACGACTTCAACGGGCTGGAGTTCGACGGCCTCTTCATCTCCAACGGCCCGGGCGACCCCGACACGTGCGACGCCGCCGTGCAGAACATCCGCCGTGCCATGGCCAACGAGCAGCTCCCCATCTTCGGCATCTGCATGGGCAACCAGCTTCTCTCCAAGGCGGGCGGGGCCACCATCTACAAGCTGAAGTACGGACACCGCAGCCACAACCAGCCCGTGCGCATGGTGGGCACGGACCGCTGCTTCATCACCAGCCAGAACCACGGCTATGCGGTAGACAACAATACGCTGGGCGCCGACTGGGAACCCCTGTTCATCAACATGAACGACGGCTCCAACGAGGGCATCCGCCACAAGCGCAACCCCTGGTTCTCCGCCCAGTTCCACCCCGAAGCCGCTTCGGGACCCACGGATACGGAGTTCCTCTTCGACGAGTTCGTAAACCTGCTTAAGTAATCCTTATATATATATATATTGTAGACACAATGAAAGAGAACAATATAAAGAAAGTCCTGCTGCTCGGTTCGGGCGCGCTGAAGATCGGCGAGGCCGGCGAGTTCGACTACTCCGGTTCGCAGGCACTCAAGGCCCTCAAGGAAGAGGGCATCTATACCGTCCTCATCAACCCCAACATCGCCACCGTGCAGACCTCGGAGGGTGTGGCCGACCAGATTTACTTCCTGCCCGTCACCCCCTACTTTGTGGAGAAGGTCATCGAGAAGGAGCGGCCGGACGGCATCATGCTGGCCTTCGGCGGACAGACGGCGCTGAACTGTGGCGTGGCCCTCTACAAGGGAGGCGTGCTCGAGAAGTACAACGTCCAGGTGCTGGGCACCCCCGTGCAGGCCATCATCGACACCGAAGACCGCGAGCTGTTCGTCGAGAAGCTGAACGAAATCGACGTGAAGACCATCAAGAGCGAGGCTGTGGAGAACGCCGAAGACGCCCGCCGCGCCGCCGCCGCGCTGGGCTATCCCGTCATCGTCCGCGCCGCCTATGCGCTGGGCGGACTGGGCTCGGGCTTCTGCGACAACGAGCAGGAACTGAACGTGCTGGTAGAGAAAGCCTTCTCCTTCTCGCCCCAGGTGCTCGTCGAGAAGAGCCTCCGCGGCTGGAAGGAAGTGGAGTACGAGGTGGTGCGCGACCGCTTCGACAACTGCATCACCGTCTGCAACATGGAGAACTTCGACCCGCTGGGCATCCACACGGGCGAGTCCATCGTCATTGCTCCCAGCCAGACGCTGTCGAACACCGACTACCACAAGCTGCGCGAGCTGGCCATCCGCATCATCCGCCACATCGGCATCGTGGGCGAGTGCAACGTGCAGTATGCCTACGACCCCCAGTCCGAGGACTACCGCGTCATCGAGGTCAACGCCCGCCTCAGCCGCTCGTCGGCACTGGCATCCAAGGCCACGGGCTATCCGCTGGCCTTCGTGGCCGCCAAGCTGGGCCTGGGCTACGGCCTGTTCGACCTGAAGAACTCCGTCACCCGCACCACCTCGGCCTTCTTCGAGCCGGCGCTGGACTACGTGGTGTGCAAGATACCGCGCTGGGACCTCGGCAAGTTCCACGGCGTGGACAAGGAGCTGGGCTCGTCCATGAAGTCCGTGGGCGAGGTCATGGCCATCGGCCGCACCTTCGAGGAAGCCATCCAGAAGGGCCTGCGCATGATAGGGCAGGGCATGCACGGCTTCGTGGAGAACAAGGAACTCGTGATTCCCGACATCGACAAGGCCCTGCGCGAGCCGACGGACAAGCGCATCTTCGTCATCTCGAAGGCCTTCCGCGCCGGCTACACCGTCGACCAGGTACACGAACTGACCAAGATAGACCGCTGGTTCCTGGAGAAGCTGATGAACATCATGCGCACGTCCAGGGAGCTGCACGACTGGGCCGGCAACCACAAATTGCTGTCCGACCTGCCCGACGACTTGCTGTATAAGGCCAAGCGTCAGGGCTTCTCCGACTTCCAGGTGGCCCGTGCCATCGGCATGGAGGGCGAGATGGAAGACGCCATCCTGGCCGTCCGCCGTCACCGCAAGGAGCGCGGCATCGTGCCCGTGGTGAAGCAGATAGACACCCTGGCCGCCGAATATCCCGCGCAGACCAACTACCTGTACCTGACGTACAGCGGCACGGCCAACGATGTCCGCTACCTGGGCGACCACCGCAGCATCGTTGTCCTCGGTTCGGGCGCCTACCGCATCGGCTCCAGCGTGGAGTTCGACTGGTGCGGCGTGCAGGCCCTGAACACCATCCGCAAGGAGGGCTACCGCTCCGTCATGATCAACTACAACCCCGAGACCGTCTCCACCGACTACGACATGTGCGACCGCCTCTACTTCGACGAGCTCACCTTCGAGCGCGTCATGGACATCCTCGACCTGGAGAACCCGCACGGCGTCATCGTCTCTACCGGCGGACAGATACCCAACAACCTGGCCCTGCGCCTCGACGCGCAGCACGTCCGCATCCTCGGCACCTCGGCCCGTAGCATCGACAATGCCGAAGACCGCGACAAGTTCTCCGCCATGCTCGACCGCATCGGCGTGGACCAGCCCGAGTGGAGCGCGCTGACGTCGATGGAAGACATCAACGCCTTCATCCAGAAGGTAGGCTTCCCCGTGCTCGTCCGTCCGTCGTATGTGCTCAGTGGTGCCGCCATGAACGTCTGCTCCAACCAGGAAGAGCTGGAGCGCTTCCTCCAGCTGGCCGCCAACGTCTCGAAGAAGCACCCCGTGGTGGTGAGCCAGTTCATCGAGCACGCCAAGGAGGTGGAGATGGATGCCGTGGCACAGCAGGGCGAAATCATTGCCTACGCCATCTCCGAGCACATCGAGTTTGCCGGCGTACACTCGGGCGACGCCACCATCCAGTTCCCGCCGCAGAAGCTCTACGTGGAGACCGTGCGCCGCATCAAGCGCATCAGCCGCGAGATAGCCAAGGAGCTGAACATCTCCGGCCCCTTCAACATCCAGTTCCTGGCGCGCGACAACGACATCAAGGTCATCGAGTGCAACCTCCGCGCCTCGCGTTCGTTCCCCTTCGTCAGCAAGGTGCTGAAGCTCAACTTCATCGAGCTGGCCACGAAGATTATGCTGGGTATCCCCGTGGAGAAGCCGGACAAGAACCTCTTCGACCTGGACTACGTGGGCATCAAGGCCTCGCAGTTCTCCTTCAACCGCCTGCAGAAGGCCGACCCCGTGCTGGGCGTCGACATGGCTTCGACGGGCGAGGTGGGCTGCATCGGCGACGACACCTCGTGTGCCGTGCTCAAGGCCATGCTCTCCGTGGGCTACCGCATCCCGCAGCAGAACATCCTGCTGTCTACCGGTTCCACGGAGCAGAAGGTGGACATGCTTCCGGCGGCCCGTCAGTTGCAGCGCAAGGGCTACAAGCTCTTTGCCACGGGCGGCACGTCGAAGTTCCTCACCGAGAACGGCGTGGAGAACACCCGCGTCTACTGGCCCAGCGAGGAAGGCCGGCCCCAGGCGCTCGACATGCTCCACAAGAAGGAGATCGACATGGTGGTCAACATCCCCAAGAACCTGACGGCAGGCGAGCTGAGCAACGGCTACAAGATACGCCGTGCGGCCATCGACCTCAACATCCCGCTCATCACCAACGCCCGTCTGGCCAGCGCCTTCATCAATGCCTTCTGCACGATGTCGGTAGACGACCTGGCCATCAAGTCGTGGGCGGAGTATAAGTAATCCGGCTCCCGCCCGAACCCTTGGACAAAGAGGGGTATCGAAAAGAAAAAACATTGACATTTTGTTATTCTGAACGAAGTGAAGAATCTTGCAATCAACTGCTTATGTGTTGAGATCCTTCACTGCGTTCAGGATGACATTGCCTGTTGATGAAACTTTTTCTTTTTGATACCCCTCTTTGTTTTTTTACATTCCTTCTGCCCGGCTTGCACGTCCTGTTTGCCCGGCTTGCACGTCCT
>ULOG01012316.1_pt1 | contig 14492 bp, 17 predicted proteins | sample 1952401 | NCBI WGS metagenome assembly ULOG01 (sample SAMEA4835598, study PRJEB28245) | human gut metagenome | biome: gut microbiome; material: fecal sample | place: Denmark | collected 2008
GGTTATGTTACTCTTGTCAATGTAGAAAAAGACGGAGAAAAGCTTGTAGAGACCTCCAATACCCGAAGCGGACGCTGGGCCTGGAAACACCAGCATCAGGCAGACGGCTCCATTGACTATGTAGAGTTAAAGGGAGATGTGGTCTTCGATGATGTAGACTTTGGATATAATGATGATAAGATTGTCTTACACAATGTAAAATTATTTGCTACTCCCGGTCAGAAAATTGCTTTTGTCGGTTCTACCGGTGCTGGTAAGACCACCATTACGAACCTGATTAACCGTTTCTATGATATCCAGGATGGTAAAATCCGTTATGACGGTATCAATATCAACAAGATTAAGAAAGCTGACTTAAGACACTCTCTTGGCATCGTATTACAGGATACCCACCTCTTTACCGCCAGCGTAATGGAAAATATCCGCTACGGTAAACTGGATGCTACCGACGATGAAGTTATCGCTGCTGCAAAGCTTGCCAATGCTGATTCCTTCATCCGCCATCTTCCGGATGGTTACAATACCATGCTGACCGGTGATGGTGCCAACTTAAGCCAGGGACAGCGTCAGTTACTTGCCATCGCCCGTGCAGCTGTTGCCAATCCTCCGGTACTGATTCTTGACGAAGCAACCAGCTCCATCGATACCAGAACCGAGCGTATCGTTCAGGATGGTATGGATAAACTGATGGCAGGCAGAACAACCTTTGTCATTGCCCACCGTCTCTCCACTGTTAAGAACAGTGACTGTATCATGGTATTAGAGCAGGGCCGCATTATTGAACGGGGCAGCCACGACGAACTAATTGCCCAGAAGGGTAAATATTATCAGTTGTATACCGGACTGCACGGATAAACTTTCTACATGCAGGTTCTGTCATAGACAGTGCTTTATAGCTTTATAGCTTCTTAGCAATGTAAAAGACACGAAGTATGTTTCAACCAACTGTTGTTTGTCTGAACATACCTCGTGTCTTCTTTCGTATTCTATGCAATGTCTGCTATGCAAATGGTTTTGCCACAAATTTTCCTTTACAATATCTGGCAAGAATATTCCGATCATTGCCATCATAGATATACTGCTTATTTTCGAATGAATTTATCATCCTGCGTGGTTTCATCGTCCGATACGTAACGTTCTACTCTCATGTGAAGGTCGTATTTATCCCTCAATGCCGCAATGGTCTGCATCATCGGAGAAGCATGATGCACATCTAATGCCTGCTGGTTCTCCCAACTGTCTATTAAAAGCACCGTTTCCTCATCCTGCATCGGTATAAAATATTCATACCTTAAATTGCCCTCTTCCCGGCGGATTGCATCTGCCGTTCCGCTGCTTTCCATCTCCCGGGCAAACTTTAATGCATTTCCATTTTCACCGGTGTAATAGAGATTTACTGTTATACTCATATGCGTCTCCCTCCTGATAATATTTTTATTTTATAAATGTAATATTGCAGTTATCAAAATTCTAGTTATAAAGTCTCTAAGAAATGAATCATCAGTTTCTTTAATCCCTGTTGCTCTGTTGCAAGTATTACATTCATCAGATTTGCTTCTAACATTCGTTTCATTTTCTTCTTTAATTTCATATGCGTCACTCCTTTTTTAACGGAGCCCGGAATTTATTTTCCGGGCTCCAACATGCTATAAATGCAAGGGACATATGGCGATGTCTTCCTTACAGTCCAAGGATAACATGTTTTCTGTTCTCTGCAACAAGTGTGACGGATTTTGAATGATCGTTTCAAAAGAATCGGCTCTTATGAATGAAATCTTGAAATTTTGTTTCATTTTATTGCTATGATTTTTCTGTATCACACAGGTTCTTTGCACCAATCTCATAATATTGCTTGCTCAGTTTTATATTTTCATCATAACCGGCAGAAAATTCCATTGCAAACATAACATCCAGAAGGTATTTTGTTGCTGCGGAAAATGCCACTGTCCACAGTCCTTCCATCCGGATACTTCCACACTCTGTCAGTGTTCTTGGTGTCAGCAGAACCTCATCCACATATGCTTTCATCCTGCTTTTGCCCTGGGATGTAATCAGAATGGTTTTTGCTTTTGCCCGATGTAAATCCCTTACCAGTTCCACCAGCTTCTTATTATTTCCGGTATGACTAATCATGATGGACAGATGATTTTCATTATTCTGCAATGCCATCATCCTTTGTATATTATCTTCCGCATAAGTATTTGCCACCTTATCGCAATGGAAGAACTGACTGCAGCCATAGCGAGCCAGATGTATATTCATATCAAAGGCATAGAAATCAATGTACTTGGCCTCATGCACCATTTTTCCCACCCGCGCCAGCTGATCAATCGTAAGAAGACGCTTTGTCTTTTCAACGGCAAGCGTGTCAATGTCCGCAATCTTATTCATAATGGTCATGGCATTTTCCTGCTGCTGTATTACAAAATGCTCTGTGGTCGTCTCCTGTCCACCCTCCGTACTCTGCAATTCACTTAGGAAACGCAGCCGGAATTCTCCATAATCCTGACAGCCGATTTTCCGGCAAAAGCGGCTTACAGCTGCAGTACTGCTATAAGAAACTTCCCCTAACTGCTTTGCTGTCATGGAAATGACAGCCTCCGGATGTTCCATCAGATAATCACGAATATTTCTTTCCCGTTCAGTCAAGTCCTTCCGCTCCTGCATCTGTCGGATAATTTCCATTTGCCATTCTCCTTTTTACGCATTGAATTCATCTAAAATTGCATACAATTCTTCAGCACTAGCTGCCAGATGTGTTGCTCCATGCTCCTTTAAAAATGGAACATCCCGGAATCCCCAGGTCACACTGATACATGGCATACCGGAATTTGCTGCTGTTGCAATGTCCACATCAGAATCGCCTACATAGACCGCTTCTTCCCTGCTGCTTCCAAGCTCCTTTAACGCCTGCATAACAGTGTCAGGTGCGGGTTTCTTACGAATGCCATCTTTTTCTCCAATGGCAACTTCAATCTTTCCTTTAAAATAAATCTGCTGTAATTCCTTTACTGCAAAATCCGCTTTATTTGAAACAATTGCAAGGCGATAGCCCTGTCCCTTTAAGGAAGTAATTATTTCTTCCACGCCCGGATAAAGACAGGTAGTATCATTACAATGCTCACCATAATATTCTTTAAAAGCTGCAAATACATGCTCAAATTCCGGATTTTTCTCTCCGCCCTCTAACGCACGCTCAATCAGCTTGCGGATGCCATTTCCGACAAATTTCCGGACATCCTCTATACTGTGCTGTGGCTGTCCATATTTTTCCAATGCATAATTGGTTGCATCAGTCAAATCCTTTAATGTGTTTAATAAGGTTCCATCCAAGTCAAAGATAACAGTGTTATATTTTTTCATCCTTCTTCTACCTTTCTGTCACTTCCCCCGCCCCATAATTAGCAGACAGCAAATGTAAATCATGCGCTGACATTGCTCATGAGAAGCTGTCCTCTTGTAGCCATATAATTTCTGCCACATTTTCTTTCTCAGACTCCGTGCACACGCAGATGTGGTAATCCGGTATCTCATCTTGCTCTGCGAAGCTTACCGGCTGCTGGATGCCTTCCCGGTAAAATGCGATGCCATCTTTCTTCGGATAAGATGCGATGCCATTCTCCCTCCGGTGAACTGCAATGCTCTTTAAGGGAAAGGTAATTCCTTCGCCACTCCATTTTACATAGCTTTCCTTGGCTGTCCAGAGGCGTACAAATGCCATTTCTTTATCCGGCTGGCTTTGTATCCATGCCTGCTCGTCCTTTGTGAAGCACTTGTCCAAAAGCGTCTGCTTTAATGCTCTCCGGTGTTCGATGTCAATTCCAACTGGTGCATCAGAAAATACCGCCACTGCATAGTTTCCTGTGTGAGACAGATTAAAATGCAGTCCCTCACAGCCTGCCACCTGCGGCTTGCCATGGGTTCCCATTATAAGCTGACAGGCATCTAAATCTATGCCATTTTCCCGTAACCCATAGGAAAGCAGGATGCCTGCAGCAATACTCCGCAGTCTGTCCTCTTCTTTTTTTATTTTATTTACCTTCTCCCAACGTGTGGGAAGCAATTTTATTTGTTCTTTATATTCCGGATGCTCTTTTAACAGCCGGATATCCATTCCATATATGCTCCACATATTCACATCATAGCACAAATACAAAAAGTTCTCCACATTCTGTTATAAAAAAGAATGTGCCTTGGCACATTCTCGCGGAGCGTTTTTTACTTTGCAGGAAAGCAATTTCCTGTAAAGTAAAAAATCCCCGGGCAAAATACTTCTCTTCCCATAAGAAGCATTTTGCCCGGGGTTCCACTTTTAAACTATGTAATTAGTCCTGATTGATAGTCTCATTTAAGATTCCAGTAATCTCTTTCATGGACTTTTCAAACTCTTCATCATTGTTGTTATTAAAAATCAGTAAATCATCTTTTACATTCGGATCATGCAGATCTTCCGGAATCTCAAAGTTACAGGATGCAATATATTCATCCCAGTGCTCTAACTTCCAATCATCACGGTCAGATGCTCTGGTAATCATTCTCTCATGAACGATTTCTGGATCTGTCTGTACCCAGATTGTTACTAATGTAGCATCTTTCTTTGCCAGCTGGGCTTTCAGACCTTTGATATATTCCATATCACGGATTTCTCTTGTAAATGGTGCATTGATAAGAACCAGATCTTCATACTCCAATGCCTCCAGTGCCAGATTTACGACACATTCATATTCATAATCACGAATGTTCTTCTCAAAGAAATCACTGCTTCTATTATATGGCTGTCCAGCCACTACAAAAATCTGTTTAGATAATGTAATTAAAGTATCCTTATCCAGATATACAATATGATTTAATCTCTTTGCCAGTTCTTTTGAAATATATGTTTTCCCGCAAGCTGGCGGTGATGTTACGATAATCAGTTTCTTGCTCATTTCTACTTCTTCCTCCGTATTGCCTGTTCATTTTTCCCTCTATTATAAAACAGGTTTTCCGATAGAACAAGGGGTTTTTTTTACTTTTTTTCCTGTTTTTTCATAAATATGCAATATTTTTTAAGATAATAACAGCCGTTTATCTTAGAATTTCTCCGTTACTTTCGATTACTTTTTTGTACCAGTCAAAGGATTTCTTTTTGGTTCTCTTCAAGGTGCATTATATCCGATTGGTGGCCTCCCACTGCCGGTTTTCCGCTGGCACTGATGGCATCTCCTAATACGATGGTCAGTACCTTCTTATATTTATCCTTAGAAAGTGGCAGAAGATTCTGCTCATCCTTTACCAGTGTAATTTCTTTATCGGATACCTGATATGCCATGTCAATATGCTTCTTACAACGCAAAATATCAAGGGCGGACTCATCCGGAATCAGAGTATGCGATTTCTGTTTCTCATGCAGCTTCAAAGATGCTTTTGTTGCCAAAATATAAGTAACCGCCTCATTCAGACGTTCTTCTGAAATTATGCCACTCTTAACTGCCTCTAAAACAGTCTCGTAATCCTCTTTCAGATTCTTCGTAAATAAAAGCATGTCACAGCCTGCATTGATGGATTTCGGAAGCAGCTCTTTACGTCTTCCGGCACAGCCAAAGCCTACCATATTGGTGACATCTGTAGTAATCATTCCGTTGAAACCAAGCTTTCCTCTTAACAATCCCTGTAGCAGTTCTTTCGATAATGATGCTATATGCAAAAAAATGCCCTTTTTCCACACAAATTTGATTTGCACATTTATTTTATCCGGTGTATATTTTTACTGAACTGACAAAAGAAAGAAGGTCGAAAAAAATGGAACACATTGCAAGAAATGATGCTTTGGCATTACTGAAAAAATATAACAAAGACCCTTTTCATATTCAGCATGCGCTTACGGTTGAAGCTGTTATGAAATGGTATGCCAATGAATTAGGCTATGGCGAGGATGCTGAATACTGGGGTATCGTGGGACTGCTTCACGATATCGACTTCGAATTATATCCTGCCGAGCATTGTCTTAAGGCTCCGGAATTGTTAAAGGATGGCGGCGTTTCGGATGACATTATTCATGCGGTCTGTTCCCACGGCTACGGCATTACCGTAGAATGTGGCACAACCATTGATGTGGAACCGCTTCACGAAATGGAAAAGGTCTTATTTGCTGCAGACGAATTAACCGGTCTTATCTGGGCAGCCGCACTGATGCGTCCGTCCAAAAGCACGAAAGATATGGAATTAAAATCCCTAAAGAAGAAATATAAAAGCAAAGGCTTTGCTGCCGGATGTTCCCGCGAGGTCATCGAGCGCGGTGCCGCTCAGCTTGGCTGGGATTTAGAGAAACTGCTTACCATGACTTTACAGGCAATGGCGGCAACCGAAGATGAAATTAAGGCGGAAATGGACGCGGAATAATTTTTCTGTCTTGCTCCTGCCTTCTTCCTATGTTAAAATGTGAAAAAGCATATATTATACAATCTATATGGCACTTTCTATAGTTCAAATCCGGTTCTGCATAGAACCCAGCATTTCTGTATCTATCTATGCTTTTGACTCACTATTTAACTAAAAAGCAGGAGCGATACAGTATGGAAATACCTGCCATTATTCGATAGCAGGTAATCTTTTGCCACTGGATATGATATTTATTTTCTATTGCTGCTTATCCTCCTGCCACACACAAGGAGGACTTGCTTATGACAGGAAAAGCACATGAAGCAAATGAAACAACGAAACGCACACCGGTGGCGAACCGCAAATTTAAGGACACTGTTTTCCGGATGCTGTTTTCGGATAAGGAAGCACTATTATCCCTTTACAATGCAATTAATAACAGTCATTACACGGATTCCGGTGCCCTCGAAATTGTAACCCTGGAAAATGCCATTTACATGGGAATGAAGAACGATCTGGCTTTTATTCTGGACATGAATCTTTATCTATACGAGCATCAGTCCACAATGAATCCAAATATTCCGCTTCGGGATTTATTCTACATCGCAGCGGAATACCAGAAGCTTGTGGATAAGAAATCCCTGTATTCTTCTGCACTACAGAAAATTCCAAATCCCCATTTTATTGTATTTTATAATGGAAGCACGCCGATAGATGATTGCTATCCCAGCCGTTTATCAGATGCTTTTTATCATGCAACCGACAATCCATCGTTGGAACTTATTGTTACTACATTCAATGTAAACGCAGGACACAACACCAAGTTAATGTCCCATTGCCAGATATTAAAGGAATATTCCATTTATGTTGCAAAGGTTCGTTCCCTTGCAGAACAGATGCCTTTGGATGATGCCGTGCAAAAGGCTGTCACCGAATGCATTCAGGAAAATATTCTGGCAGATTTTCTTAGGAAGAATCAGGCGGAGGTAATTGCTATGAGTATTTTTGAATATGATAAAGTTGAAGAAGAGAAAAAACTGAGAAAAGCTGAATTTGACGCCGGTATTGAACAGGGATTAAAGCAGGGTGTTGCCCAGGGGATTGAGCAAGGATTAAAGCAGGCTTCTACCGATACCGCCCTTCGTCTATTGAATACCGGAAAATTTGATGTAAAGGAAATCGCAGAACTTTGTAATCTTCCTTTGGAGGATGTTACTGCACTCATGAAATAACTTTTATATTACATAAATATTTGATATCTATAGAACCTGCCACCGGCAGCTCAAGAAACCCGCAGACCACCTGTTTTCAAACAGATAATCTGCGGGTTTCCTGCTATAATCTTATTTCTAGTTCTAATTCTATTTCCGGTTCTATCTATATTATATCTTCATTTATAACACTATCACAGCATACCACAACTTTCCTGTTGCTTACTGGTACTTGCTGGTTGCCTTCAGTCGGGTCAGGGCACGGGATAAGGATGCTCTGGAATGATAGTATTCCTGGATGCTCTGCTTCTGCCGCATCTGCTCCTCGGCACGTTCTTTTGCTTCTCTGGCACGGGCAACGTCAATCTCTTCCGGATGCTCTGCAGTTTCTACCAGAAGTGTCACACGGTTGTTGACGATTTCCACAAAACCCATGCCAACTACTGCATATTCCCAATTTGCAGTACCTTCCGGCTGAAAACGCATTTCACCCTCATCAATGGCAATGACCATATCTTCATGGTGTGCTAAAATCTCTTTCTGTCCGTCATATTCCGGAACAATCAGAGAACGGCATCTGCCGGCATAGAATACCCGGTTTGCTGCAATTATTTTTAAATAAAATGTATTTCCTGCCATACCTGTACCTCTATTCTAAAGATGATAGCTCCTATGCATTCTGGTGTTCCATCTCTTCTGCTTTACGGATAACGTCTTCTACTGTTCCTACGTTGAAGAATGCATTTTCCGGATACTGATCCATATCACCATCGATGATTGCCTTGAATCCTCGAATGGTTTCAGATAATGGAACGTAAACACCCTTTACGCCGGTAAAGTTCTCTGCTACATGGAACGGCTGTGATAAGAACTTCTGAATCTTTCTTGCACGATATACCAGTAACTTATCCTCATCTGCCAGCTCTTCCATACCAAGAATTGCGATGATATCCTGTAACTCTTTGTATTTCTGCAGAATCTCCTGTACTTTCCGGGCTACCTGATAATGTTCTTCTCCAACGATGTCTGCCTCTAAGATACGGGATGTAGATTCCAGCGGGTCTACTGCCGGATAAATACCCTGCTCTACAATCTTTCTGGAAAGTACGGTGGTCGCATCCAGATGTGCGAAAGTAGTAGCCGGTGCCGGGTCAGTTAAATCGTCTGCCGGTACATAGACTGCCTGAACGGATGTAACAAAACCGTTCTTTGTAGATGCAATACGCTCCTGCAATTCACCCATTTCAGTTGCCAGTGTCGGCTGATATCCTACTGCGGAAGGCATACGTCCTAACAATGCAGATACCTCAGAACCTGCCTGTGTAAAACGGAAAATATTGTCAATGAAAAGAAGCACATTCTGGTGTTTCTCATCACGGAAATATTCTGCCATGGTAAGTCCGGTCTCAGCCACACGCATACGTGCTCCAGGCGGCTCGTTCATCTGACCGAACACTAAGGCCGTCTTCTCTAATACACCGGATTCCTTCATTTCTGTCCAGAGGTCATTACCCTCACGGGAACGCTCTCCAACACCGGTGAAAATAGAATATCCACCATGCTCTGTTGCAATATTACTGATTAACTCCTGGATTAATACGGTTTTACCTACTCCGGCTCCACCAAACAATCCAATCTTACCACCTTTTGCATATGGTGCTAAAAGGTCGATAACTTTAATTCCGGTCTCTAAGATTTCTTCTGCCGGATTCTGGTCTTCAAATGCCGGCGGTTCACGATGAATGACCCATTCCGGTGCATCCTTCAATGGTTCGCCACCATCGATTGCTTCTCCTAATACATTGAACAGTCTTCCCAATGTCTGCTCTCCGACCGGAGTTTTTATTCCGCTTCCTGTAGCGGTTACTTCCATATCACGGCAAAGTCCCTCACTGGAAGCTAACATAATACAACGTACTATATGATTTCCGATATGCTGTGCCACTTCCATGATGCACTTCTTATCGCCGTTTTTCACTTCAAGGGCGTCTTTGATTGCCGGCAATTCTTCGTCTTCAAATGAGACATCCACTACCGGGCCTAACACCTGTATGATTTTTCCTGTCTTCATGAAAAAGCCTCCTTATCACTGCCTCTTTTTCCGTTTCTGAGCTTTCGCTCCTGCAATGACCTCGGTTATTTCCTGGGTAATTGCTGCCTGTCTTGCACGATTATATAAGATATCCAGCTCATGGAGCATGTCTTTGGCACTTTTGGTTGCTGCCTCCATTGCCATCATTCTTGCGTTCTGCTCGCAGGAATAAGACTCAACTAACGCTCCATAGATGAAACCAACTACATAATCCGGTACAATTCGATCCATCACCGCCTCCGGAGATGGTTTCAATGCCAGTTCCTCCATCGGAATATCTGCAGGCAGTTTCACGTTAAAACTTGCTTTCTTCAGTGGGAGCAGCTGTCTGATCTGTGTCTCCTCCTGAATCGCATTGACCATGCTGGTATAGATGATATAGACTTCATCTAACTCTTCTTTCCGGTACAGTTCCAGAAGTTCCTCTGCAATATTTCTTGCACGGTTCAGTGTCGGATTCTGTACGGTATAGTGGAACTGCTTATCAATCTCAATTCCACGCTGTTCAAAATAGTGACGGCCTAACTCACCTAATACAAACAGTTTGTTATTTTTATGTGCTTTCAAATGCTCCTCTGCAAGCTTTAATACATTATGGTTATAGGAGCCTGCCAGACCCTTATCTGCCGTAATAACAATATAACCTACCATCCGTTCTTCCGGCTTTTTCTCTTCGTTGGTCTTAAAATAAATATCCTCAATATCCGGAAGATGTCTTAAGATTCTGCTCATTTCCGACTGCAGGGTAAAGAAATAAGGTTCTGTGTCAGAAAGCATTTTCTTTGATTTCTTCAGCTTCGAAGAAGAAATCATATACATTGCATTGGTAATCTTCAATGTATCATTGATACTCTTCATCCGATCCTGAATTTCCTTTGCATTTGCCATAACAACACCTGCTCATTCCTATTGATTTCTACTGTCTTCGAATTCTTTTGCAGCCGCAACAATCTTATCGGTCAGTTCATCGGAAAGCACTTTGGTTTCTTCGATTTCCCTGCTGATTTCCGGATGCTTCAAATCCATATATTCAAGAATCTCATTCTGATACTGTTTTACATTCTTTGTTTCTACTTTATCAAATACACCATGGTTTGCCATACACAGTGTCTCTACCTGCTCATGCAGGGAAAGCGGATGGCAGAGTGGCTGTTTTAAAAGCTCCATCAATGCTTTTCCATGCTGTAACTGTGCCTTGGTCATATCATCAAGGTCCGATGCAAACTGGGTAAATACTTCCATCTCACGATACTGTGCCAGGTCGATACGGATACTTCCGGATGCCTTCTTCATTGCCTTGGTCTGTGCAGCACCACCGACACGGGATACGGACAAACCAACGTTGACTGCCGGACGCATACCTGAGAAGAAAAGGTTACTCTCTAAGAAAATCTGTCCGTCTGTAATGGAAATGACGTTGGTCGGAATATATGCGGATACATCTCCTGCCTGTGTCTCAATGATTGGCAGTGCGGTAATGGAACCTCCGCCCAATTCTTCACTTAAACGGCTGGAACGCTCTAACAATCTGGAATGTAAGTAGAATACATCACCAGGATAAGCTTCACGTCCCGGAGAACGCTCTAACAGCAGAGAGATTGCACGATATGCTACCGCATGTTTGGATAAATCATCATATACGATTAACACATCTTTTCCCTGATGCATAAAGTATTCTGCCATTGCAGTTCCTGCATATGGTGCGATGTACTGCATGGATGCAGGATCACTTGCAGTTGAGGAAACCACAATGGAATAATCCATTGCATCATGCTTGGTCAGTGTAGATACGATTTTTGCTACACTGGACGCCTTCTGTCCGATGGCAACATAGATACAGATTACTCCTTTGCCTTTCTGGTTAATGATGGTATCTGTTGCAATGGAGGTCTTTCCGGTCTGACGGTCTCCGATAATTAACTCTCGCTGTCCTCTACCAATTGGGAACATGGAGTCAATGGACAAGATTCCTGTTTCCATTGGTGTATTTACTGATTTACGTTCTACAATGCCCGGTGCTTCCTCTTCGATTGGACGATAATCATCTTCCTTAATCTCGCCCTTTCCATCAATCGGCTCACCTAATGCATTGATAATTCTTCCAACAAAGCCTTCCCCTACCGGGATTCCGGCTTTTTTCCTGGTACGAACCACTTTGGTTCCTTCTTTGATTCCGGTATCACGGCCGAATAAAATAACACCGATTTCATTCTGTCTGATATCCTGTACCATTCCTTTGACACCGTTATCAAATACAACAATTTCACCATACATTGCATGGTCAATTCCGTAAATGGTTGCAATTCCATCACCAACCCAGATTACGGAACCGGTCTCACGACTGGATTCATCCCAGTCAAATTCTTCTATCTCGCTCTGGATAATCGAGATTATGTCTGCAGCACTAATTGCGCCCACAGGCTTCACCTCCCTGTTAATTTTCTTTCCAACTGACGTAAGCGACCTTCATAGCTTCTGTCATATTCTTTATGATGAACCTTAATGATATATCCGCCTAAGAGATTCTCATCTTCCTTTTCTGTCAGAACAATCTCACAGTCGGGATATTTCTCTGCAAGAATCTTTCTTGCCTCTGCTTCTTCTTCCGGCTGTGGCGTGCCTGCACAGGTCAGTTCTGCACGCAGGATATGATTCTGTCTGTCCCAATAGAGATAAAATGCATCCAGAATATCCTCTATTTCTCCGATATAACCCAGTCTGCACATCATCTTGGTATAGTTCACAAGCACCTTGGATAATCCGGCATCCTGATAAATTTTCTCTATCACGGCATCCTTCTTATGTATGGAAATCACCGGACTTGTGAGAACCTTAAGCAGTTCCGGCGTAAGCTCATAAAGCTCCCGGAGTTCATCTGCCTCCTGTCTTGTGGCACCCAGCCGATACAATACCTTTGCGTTATTTACTGCTTCCTGTGTCATGAGCATCACCTGTTTTCATAATTTTCCGTGCAGCGATGACTGCCAGTTTGGCAATCTCAGCCTGAGCTGCCTGCTGTGCCTTTTCCTGCTCGTTTGCAATATCTTCCTTGGCTTTTTCTAACATATGCTCAGTCTCTTCCCGGGTCTTCTCTACCGAGCGTGCATGTTCTTCTTCTGCTCTTGCTCTGGCATCAATAATAATCTGGTCTGCCTCCGTTCTTGCATCCGATAAGCGTTCTTCATAATCTGCCTTTAATTTTCTGGCATCTTCTTCGCTTTTCTTTGCATCGTCGAACTGCTTCTTTACCATTTCTTCTCTTGCCTCAATCACATTCATGACTCTCTGATAAAGAAATTTACGAAAGACTACATATAATACCAGCAGATTTACAACGGTCCATAAAATATTCCAAAAATTAATGCTAAGCATTTCCCGTACCTGCCTTTCTATAATCTTTCTTTATTATTTTAAGAAGAGGATGATTAACAATGCGATAACGAATCCGTAAATAGCAGTTGCCTCTGCCAATGCACATCCAAGAAGAAGTGATTTGCTGATTTTGCTCTCCGCTTCCGGCTGTCTTGCAATTGCATCTACTGCGGATGATGTTGCTTTTCCAATTCCAAGTCCTGCTCCAATACCTGTTAATACTGCGATACCTGCTCCAATTGCTACTAATAATGTTGATGACATAATATGCACTCCTTTTCTTTTCTACTTTTTTGTTTCTCTTTTTGTTTTTTCTTCCCTATTCGGTTGCTTCTTTGACGAACAATGCGGTCAGAAATACGAATACATATGCCTGAATCAATCCGTCAAAAATGTCAAAATAACAGCTAAATACTGCTGGCAGAATTGCCGGTACTACCATTTTCAGCAATTCCATAATGACAAATGAACCTAATACATTTCCAAAAAGTCGCATACACAGCGACAATGGTTTGATAAAGACCTCCAGAATATTGATTGGAAGTACTACCGGCATCGGCTCTGCAAAACTCTTAAGCCAGCCCTTCGTTCCTTTCCTGCGGATACCCGCCATCTCAATCAATATGATACTCATCAGGGACAATGCTGCAGTAACATTCATATCCTTGGTCGGTGGTTTAAATCCCAGCAGACCGATTAAGTTGGCAATTCCAATATAGATTGCCACCGTCATAAGATAAGGAATATACCGCTTTCCATTTTCGCCTATGGTATCCCGGAAGAAGTTATTCAACCCGTTTACAGCCGTTTCCAGAATAATCTGTCTGCGTCCCGGATGTTCCACACTTAAGTTCCTGGTCAGTAGTATGCACAGCACAATAACTACTGCCATGATAATCCAGGTTACTACTACGGATTCATAAATGGGAATGCCTCCGAATATCGGAATTGTAAATACCGTTTCACAGTTCAATTCTTCCATCAGGCTATTTACCAGAGCATCCATCTGTCTCACTTCCTTCTGCTGCTCTAAGGCATTTTTAAATCGTTAAAATTCTAACAAGAAAAAAATGCAAACGCAACCGTTTTCTTCCTGTGAAAATAGGTCTGACCATTTGCTGTTTTTTCGTGTAAATATTCCATATTCTTCTGCAATTTTTGCCAGTTTTTTGGTTGTTTTTTTATGCAATTTGTACACTTGCGTCAATTTGTATATTTTGGTATTAAAAAAATGCAGAAATTTCCTGTTTTTTCACAAACATTTTCTGCATTTTTCTTATTCTTTATAGACTTTATACAATTTTAATCATTAAGCTTACTTCACCAGAATTCCGTGGTGTTCCTCCATATAACCGCCGAAAATGGCATTCTTATAGCCTAATTTCTTAAATGCTTTTACCGCCTTTTCGGACCGGTAGCTGTAACTTCCTATAATATAAAAAGATTTTTCCTTATCC
>ULOG01052230.1_pt1 | contig 14410 bp, 12 predicted proteins | sample 1952401 | NCBI WGS metagenome assembly ULOG01 (sample SAMEA4835598, study PRJEB28245) | human gut metagenome | biome: gut microbiome; material: fecal sample | place: Denmark | collected 2008
CCATAGCCATTGCTAATACTAAAGATTTTTTCATTGTTATTCCTCCTCAGGAAATTATTAAGTTTATAATTTTGCTGTTTTAGAATAACTTCTTTAGCAAACATTGCGGCGAGTTGCCTTGTTTCCTCTGCAAATCCAACTATAGAGATTATTCCTTAATCAACTGATTATAAACTTAATTTATTTTACATCGTTTTTACGAATTTGACAAGTATTTTTTATTTTTATGCGGTAAAAAAAGCAGTAAAAATGCTATTCAAGGTTAAATTTTCTAAGTATTTATGCAATTCTATACATTTTGCAAATAATAAAACAAAACAGGGCAGTAATTACTGCCCTGTAAGATAACAAAATCATTCAGTTTTTAAAGCACGGTCAATCTCAACGCGCACGGCACGACCCCATTCTTCATGGACCCAATCCCAACGGCTGGGTAAAGCTTCGGGGGTAGTTTTATTGCTATAGATCCTATGTTTATAAAAACTATCATTCAATCGATTGTATACCACAGCATAGCCTTTTAGATCCAATTTCAATGTTCTTTCTTCACTGGAATCAATAATCGAGTCATCCAATGCGTCAAGCTGCATGGCGATAACCACATCTACGTCACCATCCTTGGCGATAGCACGTAAAGCAGCTTCATCAGTAACATAGGTAATATGGGCTTTTTCGATGGCAGCAGTCAGCTTGTCGTTTTCTATCATCATATACTCGGGATAGTCATTTAATGTTCCGATGGCTTCCTGATAGAAGATCTGTCCAGCCAACTCGTCTCCCTTCACATTATTAACTAAAGGCAACAACGCCACTGTAGCTGCTTCGGCAGAACTGAAAGCAGGAATGGAAAAACAAACGGCCATAATCGTCAAAATAAAATACTGCAGAATCTTTTTCATTTATTAACTCCTCCAACCGCATTATATAATGCTCAATATATTTATATTCTAGCACAAATAAAATTATAAATACAGTATCTATAGTAAATTTTCTTTAGTGCTCCACTCAAAAAATAAAAACAGGACAGCAAATTGCTGTCCTGTTTAATTGTTGCCACAACAACTTTACTAATAACTAAGATTAGAAAGTGAATACAACCTGGCTCCACAAAGTTTTTTGCTTTCAAATCAGTAACTTTGTCTTTCAGGTCATAGTATTCAACTTGACCTACGATATTTTTAGCAAAAGTATAGTTAGCGAATACACTATAACCTTTAAAGCCCAGCATATCGTCTGCAAGACCATTCATGGTATGATCAGCATAAGTAGTAGCACCTTGATCGTAGTATTTTGCAACTAAGCCCCAGCTACCAACTTTAGAAGCTTTAGCACCTTTATAAGAAGCAGTGACTACATAACCATCATCATCAAGATTGGTATTCATGTCATCACCTTTCAGATACATAGCACCCAATTGGAAATCTTGTCCAAAATTGTAGTTAGCTTTTACTGCCCAAATATTATCATCTTCATTTGTTGCACCAAAGCCTTTAACCTCTACATCTTTAAATCCATAGTAACCAGCACCCAAATCCAAGCTACCAACTTTACCGCTTAAATCTGCATACCAAGTTTCTCCACTTTTAGCACGTACCCAAGAAGAAGGAGTTGCTTTACCATAACCAGCAGTCAATTTAACGTCTTTGCCATAGGAAAGTTGAACACCGTCAAAACGGGTATCATAAACATTACCTTCAGCCAATTTGTTATTGTAACGACCAGCCTGTACAGCTACGCCACCGATTTTACCGTTGACATAAGCACGTTGGAATTTAACGTTTTCTTCACCAACATCGTTTTTCAGGTCTTCGTTATTTTCAAGCATGCCAGTATATTTCCAGTCATCGTTGATTTGACCAGTCATCCAAATACGGGAACGCAGTTTAGTAGAATAACCATCAGCATCTCCGCTATTATCTTGGTAGTGATAACGAACTTCACCAGTGATCTTTACGTTGTCGGATTTTTTCTCCAAAGCTGCAACGCGAACGCCAAGGCTGTCCAGTTCGTCAGCAAATTCAGCTGCCAAACGATCTACGTTAGCGCCTTTTGCCATTGCTTTTGCTACGATTTGTGCCATTTCGTAACGGGTCATCAGGCGATCGCCGCCGAAAGTGCCGTTGCCATAACCGTCAACGATACCAGCTGCTGCCAGTTTGTTTACGGAATCATATGCCCAATGACCTGCAGGTACATCGGAGAAGGGTTTGCAGCATAGGCAGAAGCAGTTACGCCCAAAGCCATAGCCATTGCTAATACTAAAGATTTTTTCATTGTTATTTCCTCCTTCGGAAATGTTTTATTTTTATAAAACGTCCCGGAAAGGAATCTGTGCGCATCAGTTTGCTTCATGCGAGTTACCTAGTTTCCTCTACTCGGCGCACTGCTTTGCTTCGATACTTTCCTCAACGCATTATAAACAGGTTAAAAAACAATTATTATCCTATATATAATTCATTGTTTGGACATACTTTACATTATTTTCAGAATTATTGCAAGTTATTTTGTTAAAAATATAACTAATGATTGTATTTTTCTTTATTTTCGGATAATTCGCTGTTTTTACCAAAGCATTGCCGCGTCCTGTTTGCCAACGAAAAATTATTTTTACAGGCTATGCTTTTATAAATTACTTATTTGCAGCTGTACTGCCGTATCTGCAGGCTATTTTCAACATATTTAAAAAGTTTTTAAATCTAATTGCTACTGCTATTTTCCGCAGAAATAGGTTAAACTATAGATACAGAAACTTATCTGCACAGGGTGAATTTTTTAAACTTCTCCCGGGTAAATACCTGTACTAAAAAACCTTTTAATAAGGAGGGATATTGTATGAAAAAACAAGAATTATCGTGGAAGGCCGGCGGCCAGCAGGGCGAAGGCTTAGAGAGCCTGGGTGAGATTTTCGCCGCAGCTTTATGCTCTCTGGGCTATGACGTGTATGGTTACCGTCAGTTTTCGTCCCGGATCAAGGGCGGCCACACCAGCTATAAGCTGCGTATCGCCAACCATCCGGTAGCTACGATCGCCAGCAGCTGCAATCTGCTGATCGCGATGGACCCGGACACACTAGAGGTGGATGCGCCTGAACTGACAGCCGAAGGCATTTTAGTTACCGATACTGCCTGGCTGGAAGGTAAAAAGCCAAAGGTACGCACTGTTGCTCTATCCTGGAACGAACTGAGCAAAGCAGACGGTACAACACTGCCGAAAAACATTCTGGCTTTAGGCATCACCGCCGCTTTACTGGGCATCGATACTGCCAAACTGCTGCCGCTGCTGGAAAAACAATACGGCCGCAAAGGCGCCGAGGTCATGGAGACAAACCACCTGGCGCTGGAAACAGGCTACGAATATATTAAAAATAATTATCATGATCTGCTGGCAGCCTTTACGATGCCGGAACTGGAAAATCCACAGCCGAAGCTGTTTATGTTGGGCAATGAAGCAGTAGCTCTGGGGGCTTTGACCTCGGGCGCCAAATTCATGTCGGCCTATCCGATAACTCCCTCTTCAGAAATTATGGAATATATGGTAAAATACGCACCTGCCGAAGGCGGCGTGATGCTGCAGACGGAAGACGAGATCTCGGCCTGCACGATGGCGATCGGCGCAGCTTATGCCGGCGCCCGCGCTTTTACTGCGACAGCAGGCCCAGGCTTATCGCTGATGGCGGAAGCAATCGGCCTGGCGGAAATGACAGAGACCCCGCTGGTCGTGATCGATACACAAAGAGGCGGCCCCAGTACCGGCCTGCCGACCAAGCATGAGCAGTCGGACCTGATGGCAGCGATCTATAATACACACGGCGACACTGCCAAAATCGTTATTTCGCCTTCTTCTATAGAAGAATCTTTTTACGACACTTTTGAAGCCTTTAATCTGGCTGAAGAATATCAATGTCCGGTCATCGTGCTTTCTGACCTGCAGCTGTCTTTAGGCAAACAGTCCGTAACCAGCCTTGATTACGGCAAACTGCAGGTGCGGCGCGGCAAGCTGGTCAAGGACGGATTGCCGGAAATCAAATCGCCGGAGTATTTTAAACGCTATGATCTGGAAGCAGAAGGCAGCATTTCCATGCGAGTCCTGCCGGGCACGCCAAACGGCATCAGCCTCGGCACCGGGCTGGAGCATGATGAAGTTGGCCGGCCTTCCGAAAACAGGGCCATGCGTACAGCACAGTCCGATAAACGCCTGCGCAAGGTCCGCAGCGTTGTTGATACATTTGAAAGCCCGCTTTATGAAGACGCTCCCTATCCGCAAAGCGATCTGCTGATCATTGGTATGGCAGGCACCCGCGCCGTCATCAGCGAAGTGGCTGAGGAGCTGCGCGAAAAAGGGCTGCGCGTCAATCATGTCCAGATTCGCCTGTTATCGCCATTCCCGGTCTGCGCTCTCAACCATTATCTGCAGGAAGCGAAAAAAATCGTCGTCGTCGAGCACAATGCCACGGCACAGCTGGCACGGCTGATAAAAATGAATGTACCGCCCTGTCCGGAGCTGCATTCTATCTTAAAATACAACGGTGATATTTTCTATAAAGAAGAATTGCTGGCCAAATGCAAGGAGGTGCTGTAAGATGTCGACTTTAGCTAGTTTTCAAAATCAGGTAAAACCCAACTGGTGTCCGGGCTGCGGTGATTACGCCGTTCAAATGGCTCTGCAGCAGGCAGCAGTAAAACTAAATCTGGAACCGCATCAGCTGGCACTGGTTTCCGGCATTGGCTGCAGCGGCCGTATCGGCGGTTATCTATACGCCTACGGCATGCATACAACTCATGGCCGCGCTCTGCCTTTTGCCCAGGGCGTTAAGCTGGCAAACCCTGAATTGACCGTTATCGCCTGCGGCGGCGACGGCGACGGCTTTGCCATTGGCACAGCGCATACTATCCATGCTATGCGCCGCAACGTCAATATCACTTATATCCTGATGGATAATCATGTCTATGGCCTTACCAAAGGTCAGACATCTCCCCGCAGTGATGTTGGCTTTAAAACCAAGACCACGCCGACAGGCAATATCGAGACCCCGATCGCTGCTTTGGAACTGGCTTTAGCTTCCGGAGCAACTTTTGTAGCGCAGGGCTTTTCAGCCCAGCTGCCGCAGCTGGTAGATCTGATCGTCGCAGCCGTACGTCACGAGGGTTTTTCCTTCGTGAATGTGTTCAGCCCCTGCGTAACTTTTAACCATACCAATACTTATGAATGGTTCCGCGAGCATCTGAGCGACGTCAAAGATATTGCCGGCTACGACCCGCATGATAAAGGTGCGGCCGCACGGCATATTATGGAAAAAGAAGGTATGCTGACCGGGCTGCTGTATGAAAACGACCGCGCTTCTTACGAACAGGCCAGCGGCCTTGCCGGTTTCAACACTATTAAAAACGTTGAAAAAATGCCGCAGGCAAACTTTAACAAACTGCTGGAAGGTTTTAAGTAAAAAGAAAATAAGCAAAATAAAAAAATACCACCCAAAGGGTGGTATTTTTTATTAACAGCACTTTAAAACATATTCAAAAACAGGGTAATAATAAAGGCATTGATAAAATCAATGAACAGACTGCCGACCAAAGGTACGATAAAATAAGCTTTAGGCGCCGGCCCGTAACGTGCAACGATAGCATTCATATTAGCCATGGCATTAGGCGTGGCACCCATACCGAAGCCACAGCCGGCAGCGGTAATAACAGCGGCCTCATAATCGCGCCCCATTAAATTGAAAATAACAAAGCGGGCAAACAAAGCCATCATCGCCGTCTGCGCCAGCAGCATTACCACCAGCGGCAGTGCCAGTTCGCTGAGCTGCCACAATTTCAGGCCCATCAGTGCCATTGAAAGGAAGATCGACAGCGACACGCTGCCCATAACGTCGATTTCTTTGGAAAAAACTTCGTACCTTCCGGTCAGGTCGGACAGGTTGCGAATAACAGCAGCCGCCAGCATCGCACCAATGTACGACGGGAAGGTAACACCAAAAGATGTTATCAGGCCTGTGATCCAGGAACCGATACCCATTGCCACCAAAAGCTGACCGATGCCGAAAAGGAAATATTCTTTATCGACAGCATAAGCTTCCTTCCCGACAACAGGAGTTTTATGCACAGGCTCCTGCACACATTCAAAACAGAAAAGATTGTCTTTATCGATCAGATAACGGGCGATCGGCCCGCCGATAACGCTGCCCATAACCAGACCGAAGGTTGCCGCAGCAATAGCCACAGTCGCCGCCCCCTGCGCGCCCATCTGTTCGAGCAGAGGACCGAAGGAACCAGCCGTACCATGCCCGCCGACCATAGGGATCGAACCCGTCGCCATACCGATCAGCGGCCCCAAATTAAAAACAGAGGCCAGTCCGATACCAACAAGGTTCTGCAGAACGATAAGCACGGCGCAGACAGCTACCAGCTTCAAAACGCTGAGTCCGCCTTCTTTCAGCATACGCAAGCTGGCCGTATAACCAATGCTGGTAAAAAACATCGTCATAAAAAATCCCTGCAGCGATGTATCCAGCGTCAAATGCCAAAAGCCTCCGGTCGTCATGACAAGATTCAGCAGAGAAAACAGAACGCCGCCGATAACCGGAGCCGGGATACAGTACTGGTCAAAAATATTGAACCTGCGTTTTAAACGCAGGCCAACATAGTATACAACTACTGCTACAGCAGTCATTTGGTACATATCCAAATCAATATTCATCAGGTATCACGATCCTTAAAAAAGATTGTTCCACCCATTCGTCCATCATAAAAGGTCAATGTAATCGCAAGCCGCCAGGGCAGCTTCCGTACCATCAGCGGCAGCCGTCGTCAGCTGGCGCACCTTTTTAACGCGGCCGTCGCCGGCAGCATAAATGCCGGGACAGGAAGTCGCACAATTTTCATCAGTTTTAATGTAACCATAAGCGTCCAGCTCAACCAAAGACGCGAAAGCTTTATTATCCGGAACATGGCCGATAGCGATAAAAACGGCATCGACATCCAGCGTCTGTTCCTCGCCGCTGACCTTATTGCGGATGCCCAGCGACTCCAGCCGTTCAGAGCCATTGATTGCTGTTACTTCACTGTCAAGAATGAAAACAACGTTATCATGCTCCTGCAGCTTTTCCAGCAACCGTTTTTCGCCGCTGAAAGTATCGCTGCGATGGATGAGATAAACCTTTTTACTGGTAAAGCTCAATACCAGCGCATCATCGAGCGCTGTATTACCGCCGCCGACGACGGCCACGTTTTTATCTTTAAAAAAGGCTCCGTCACAGGTAGCGCAGTAGGAAACGCCGGAACCAATAAAACGGTCTTCATTTTCCAGTCCCAGCGGACGCACCCGCGCACCGGTCGCCAGAATCACTGCTTTTGCAAGCAGTTCGCCGCCATATTCAGTCTGTACGCCTTTATGGCTGCCGTAATCCTGCAGTCCGGTCACTTTATCGTAAACGATTTCCGCACCCATTTTGATAGCCTGATTATAAAGTGCTTCGGCAAATTCAAAGCCGGCAATGGATTCAAAGCCGGGGAAATTCTCTACATGCGAAGCATTGATGATCTGCCCGCCCTGCAAATACTGCTCGACCAGTTTAACAGATTTACCAGCACGAGCGGCATAGACTGCCGCCGTCAAACCCGCAGTACCTGCGCCGACGATCAAAACATCAGTCATAATTTGTTTTTCAGTCATAGTTTCACCGCTTCCCAGCCGCAATTTATTTCAGCATTGCCAAAATAGCCGGCTTCGGCTGTACGCCGACAGAACGTTTCACTTCCTTGCCGCCTTCAAACACGACCAGGGTAGGAATCGTTTCAACTTTATACTTTGCTGCCAGATCCTGATTGGCATCAACATCGATCTTGCAGACTTTCACATCAGTCAGTTCGCTGCCCAGCTGATCAATAACCGGTCCCAGCATACGGCAGGGGCCGCACCAGGATGCCCAAAAATCTACCAGGACTTTCCCTTCAGCCTGCATAACTTCTTTTTCGAAAGTTTCATTAGTAATATGTACAACTGCCATAATAATCGCTCCTTTTATCAATATATTTTATTTATATCTTAATTTTAACCATTAATGATTATAATTGCAACAAATAATAATTACATTATCATTGTTAAAATATCAATAAATTTTTTCTGATACGCCGGAAAACTAAAAGCACTTTACCTTTATATACCCGGCAAAGTGCTTTTATGGTCATTTGTGATATATTTTATACTGTTTCTTGCCGTTTCTTTTGGCTTCGTACAAGGCCGAGTCACTCTGACGTATCAGCAGGTCGACATCCGTAAGCGCATTACTGACGGCAATGCCGATGCTGGCTGACAGCACGGCGAACTTAGCATTGTCGGCAATCGTCTGCTGCAGACTGCTCAAAAATCTTTCTGCCAAAATTGCCAGCTCCGCATCTGTCTTCGAGCCTAAAACTACCGCTAAAAACTCGTCGCCGCCGACACGGGCAATAAATTCAGCTCCGAAGGTCTGCTTCAGCAGCTTGGCTACCATTACCAAAACCGTATCTCCGGCCTGATGTCCATATTCATCGTTGATCTTTTTAAAATTATCAAGGTCGATATAAAAAAGGTTGACATGCTTAGACATGATTTTATTACGCGTCATATATTCATAAAAATAACGGCGGTTATAAAGATCTGTCAGCTGGTCGGTGTTGGCACTGTAAATAATTTTCTTTTCCAGCAGCCGTTCAACGGTTACGTCGCGGCACATACACAGCATACCTACAGCCGTACCGAAAACATCAAAAATAGGCTTTTCGTAAATCTCCAGATTTTTTTCACGCCGACCGACAAGCACTTTTGCATCGGCATAGCCTTTTGCATTGATCTCACTCATATCAGCTAAATTCTGCTGCTTCCACTGCTGATACTCCTGCCCGATCATAGCTTCTTTTCCTTCTGTAAAATACTGCGAGCAGATATCATTGGCATTGATGATCTTGCCGGCCTCGTTAGTCAGCAAAACCGCAAAAGGAAGATTACGCAGGATAACTTCCAGCTCCGCCCCCATATTTTCCAGATCAGTGACGTCGTGCGCGATGCCAACAGTGCCGATCAACTGCTCATTATCATCAAAAATCGGCGACTTGTAAGTCTTAAACTGCCGCATTCCATGCTTAGTTTTGACCTTTTCGTCGAAAATACAGGTTTTCTTTTCCTGCAGGACGATCTCTTCCGATTCCAGACAAATATACTCACCCTGCTCGTATTCTTCCTTTTTCATATCCCAGATATAATAATGGCCGCGGCCTTCAACATCTGCCTTGGTCTTACCAACGGCACGGCAAAAACTGTCATTGACCTTTAAATGCGCGCCGCGGATATCTTTAAACCAGATCAGGCTGGGAATACTGTTGATTCCGGTATCAAGATAACGCTGCGCCAGATGACAGTCTTTTATGATCTTGATATGTTCAAAAAGTCTGTGCAGCCTAAAAGCCACAAAAGCTTCAGTACATGGCCTGATCCAAAGATCTGTCAGCGACTGGTAAACAGCTGCATCCAGCTGCTCTGCAGTTTGCGGCTCAGCACAAAAAACTATTGCGGCATCCGGCTTAGAGTTTTTGACAAGCTCTGCCAAAACTGCTCCTGACAATTCACAGACAATAACATCAGCAGTTTTAACAGCTGCGTCTGCCGACTGCCTTAAAAGCAGCTCGTGCTCAAAACCAGCCAGCGGTTCAAGAGCACTGACAGCATCATATATACGATTATCCTGGCTTAAAATCAATACCTGTAATTTATAATGGTACACGTTTTCACACCCAACTTTTTAATTCCCCATAAATTATTACACAAGCATATTATTGAAATTCTTCTAACTATTTTATTTATATTACATCAAATTATATGCTATTAATTCTTTTTTGTCTACAGTTTCAGCAACATCAGCCTTCCTATGTTATACTATTTTCAAGAAACCGAAAACCGAGGTCTATCATGACAAATATCGCCACTCTTTTAGAAACTGCAATAGCACAAGCCCTGCCTGATAACTGGCAGCAGGAGCCGGAAACACATTTGCCCGCTCTGTCGCTGATCATCAGCAATATCCTGCTGCCCAACTGCTGCCAAATGTCGAATTTAAACAGCCTGGCAGCTTTGATAGAAGAATCTGCTGTTTTAAAACAGCTGCCTGCTGCTTACAAAAATAAGCTGGCGCATACAGTTTATGATACTTTGGCACGCTTCAACGGCCTGGGCTGAAAATAAAACCACCCGTAATAAACAGGGTGGTTTTATTTTTTTATGTTTATTCTGCTGTTTCAGAAAACAGACTCCAACTGCAGATCCAGTTTCGGTGCTTTTACCCTTACAGTGATATTATCATTCACCAACTGGCTGATCTGAATATCGCAGGCAGCACTCAACAGTCTGTAGGCATCAGCAAAATCCAATTCTTTTTTCAGCATTAAAAATTCTACCATGTCATGCACTGCTGTTTGGATAGCTTCCTGAATATCAGCTCTGCTGGCCAGCGTATAAACAGCATCAGGAGTTTCAAGCATCGGACGCGCCAGCTTCCGGTCTTTGATAACTTCCACCTGCAGGCATACTCTGCCGGCTGTCTCTATTCCCGTCCCGCTCAGCTCGCCGTCACCCATACAGGCATGCAGATCGCCCAACGCCAAATTGGCACCGCTGACAAATACCGGCAAATACACTTTGGAGCCGACCTTAATGAGCTTGGTATCCATATTAGAACCGTGATCACCTGGAACAGCGCAATGCACGCTGCCTTCCGCCGGAGCAACGCCAAGCACGCCGATCATCGGCGTTAACGGCAGTCTTATTTTTTCATTGAATTCAGCAAAGCCATTTTTGATGGGAATTATTTTAGTGTGCGCTTCTGTGATTTTTTCACCCAGCACTCCCAAACCGGGAGATGTAACCATCACCCCCTGCTCAGCCAGCTGAATAGCCAGTACCTCAACGCAGAGAACGTCACCCGGTTCAGCCCCGCTCACAGCGATAGGACCCACAGAACAGTCCATAATGCTTATATCGATATCAGGTCTTAAAACCGTTTCTGTTTTTATCTGCCCGCTATAACAATCATCGGTTTCGACCCAAAACGTTTCTCCGGGTTCCACAAAATATACCGGCTGATTAGCTTTACTGAAGTTAAAAACGACTTTATCTTTTGCAAAAATTTTCATTTTCGTCATCTCCTTACCAGGCTGCAGGCAGCAGGCCAAACAACCCTAAAACAGCATACAAAGCAGCACCGCAGAATAAAACGATCATTGACCACTGCACCCAGGCAGACGCTATCCAGCCGCATTGCCATGAAGGTTCCATATCACCTGTTTTCCTTGCCGAACGCAGCATCAAAACAGGAAGCACGGACATAATGACACCGCCGAACGTACCAGCCAGATAAATAGCGTCGACAAAGCTTACCAAGCCGCTATACGCCAAAATAAACGGAGGAATAACCACACATGCCAAAACAAACAGCCTGGTCTTAACATCGTCCTCCGATTTAAAATTAAACTTATCCACGATGTTGGTAAGAAAACTGCCGGCAACTGCCCAATAGGAAGTCATCATCGCAGCAAGAGCAAATAGATTGGCCGTAAAAAAGGCCCATTCCCCCAAAGCCTTGCCCCAGGCAATAGTTGCTACCTGCGTTACATTTTCCGGCCCCGTCAAAGAAAGTACTGCCAGCGGCACCAAAGCCAGCAAAACCATCGTCAATGACATTCCCGTAACAATAGCCGGCGCCAGCTTCTGCTGATCATGTGCCAAACCTCTTGCCAGTTCAGGAACGGCATACTGAGCGATATAACAAAAGATCGCAACATTGAAAACCGGTATCGCATAAGTCCAGTTTGTAAAAATCGCATTGGACAAATCAGAGTTCTCAGCTAAAAAAGATGCTGCTATGATCACCGCCAGCAACGCCATCATTCCAAAGCTGATAACTTTCTCAGCTACGCCGGTCGCTTTCAGGCCAAACCAGACTACAATAACAGCCGGAACAGAAAAAAGCAAACTGCCGATCTGTGTAGAAAGACCGAACATCTCGCTTAAAATCCTGCCGCTGCCATTAGTATAAGCAATCAGGCAGCCAATGGTATTTGCCGCCACTGAGATAAAGACAAGCCAGGCTCCCAGCTCGCCCACATATTTTTTAGCAAGTCCCGGCAGCTGCATGACCTTTCTGGTCCTTAACGTAGTTTCAGCCACATACAGCATTGACGCCGTCGTAAAAAATCCTGCTATGATCAGCCACAGCATCAATACCGGCCAGCCGGCTTTTCTGGCCGAATAGGCCAGTCCTAAAATGCCGGACCCGATGTTAGCGCCGACAATGATCATGGCAGCTTCCCAAAAGGTAAGTTTGTGGACCTTGAGCGCACCCTCAACAATATTATTTTCTGATTTCACTATTTTCGCCCCCTCAAGCTTAACAAAGTTATGTTTTCATTGTATTACTAACTTCCAAATATTCAACTATTTCTTCATAAAAAAGCCACTTTAAATTTTTTTCTATTCATTTTCTGATAAGTTTATTACACAGAAACAGCGTATTTAAACCAGAAAAACTTTTAAAACTTTATCCAGACATAGAAAAAGAGCCTTCGAGAAAAATCTCGAAGGCTCTGAAACTTTTAATAGTGGCGGAGTGGGTGGGATTCGAACCCACGCACGAGTCACCCCGTCTAACGATTTAGCAAACCGTCCTCTTCAGCCACTTGAGTACCACTCCGTTTGACTTACTTGGATAGTATACACTATCCTGATATTTTTTTCAAGAGTACCAACGCAAATATTTATTACGAGGCCCCTACAACGCTGTTGTAAAAATATGGCGGAGAGGGTGGGATTCGAACCCACGGAGGCTTGCACCTCGCTGGTTTTCAAGACCAGAGCCTTAAACCACTCGACCACCTCTCCGTGCTATTTTGATATTATACGGCAAATATGCCTTCTCGTCAAGTTCCAACAAATACCTCTTGAATGCCGTAGACTGCACAGCACACCCGAAAACAAAAACCGCCGTCAAAACCGACGGCGGTTTGTTTTTTATTACAGCAGGGTTTATGCTTTGCCAGCCAAACGTTTATAGTTATTCAAACGTTCTTTAGCATCCTGTTCAGTTTTGGCGAACAGTGCTTCAGCTGTTTCAGGATACTGTTTGAGCAGGGAAGAATAACGAACTTCGCCCAAAAGGAACTCTCTGAAATCAGCAGTAGGCTCTTTAGAATCCAATACGAAAGGATTCTCACCTTTTTCTTTCAAAGCAGGATTATAACGGTAGGTTGCCCAATAACCGCAGTCTACAGCAAGTTTAGCTTCCAGCTGGCTGCAGCCCATACCCGCTTTCAATCCGTGGTTGATACACGGAGCATAAGCAATGATAAGGGACGGTCCGTCATAAGCTTCCGCTTCTGCAATCGCCTTCAAAGTTTGATTCTTGTCGGCACCCATAGAAATCTGGGCCACATAAACATAACCATAGCTCATGGCCATCATGCCCAGATCTTTTTTCTTGGTCTTTTTGCCGCTGGCAGCAAATTTGGCAATAGCTGCAGCCGGTGTGGCTTTGGACGATTGACCACCGGTATTTGAATAAACTTCGGTATCAAAAACCATAACGTTAACGTTTTCACCCGACGCCAGAACATGATCCAGACCGCCGTAACCGATGTCATAAGCCCAGCCGTCGCCGCCAAAGATCCAATGACTGCGCTTGACAAAGAATTGTTTTTCTTTATACAGAGCTGCGCATTTATCGCATTGGTCCTGATATTTTTCCAAAACGGCCGTCAATGCTTCCGCACGTTCACGAGTACCTTCGCTGACGTCCATGTTATCGAGCCAGTCCTGCATTGCTGCTTTCAGATCAGCCGGAATCTCGGCAGCCAAAGCTGCTTTTACCATTTCAGCAACACGTTCGCGGGATTGTTTTACACCCAGGTACATACCCAAACCATATTCGGCATTATCCTCGAAAAGAGAATTTGCCCAGCTGGGACCATGGCCTTTGCTGTTAGTAGTATACGGCATGGAAGGCGCACTGGCACCCCAGATAGAGGAACAGCCCGTAGCGTTGGCGATCATCATGCGGTCACCAACAAGCTGTGTAACCAGTTTGGCATACGGAGTTTCGCCGCAACCGGCACAGGCGCCGGAGAACTCAAGCAAGGGCTGTTCAAACTGAACGCCTTTGACAGTATTTTTGTTCATCGGATTAGGTTTGGCCGTAACCTGATGGGCAGTATAATCCCAATGAGCAGTTTTGGCCAATTGACTTTCCAGAGGTTTCATAACCAGGGCTTTTTCTTTAGCCGGGCAAACCTGCGCGCAGTTGCCGCAGCCGGTGCAATCCAGCGGTGAAATAGCCATATGGAATTTAAGTTCTTTAGCTCCGATGGCATCTTTGTATTCCAGTCCCTGC
>ULOG01010302.1_pt1 | contig 14392 bp, 9 predicted proteins | sample 1952401 | NCBI WGS metagenome assembly ULOG01 (sample SAMEA4835598, study PRJEB28245) | human gut metagenome | biome: gut microbiome; material: fecal sample | place: Denmark | collected 2008
GAATTTTCCAGGGCGACAAGGTGAATATCATCGGAAATGGCGTAGTGCTTGATCCGGCCCTCTTCAAGGCTGAGGCCGAAGCGCTCGAAGCATCGGGCCACGACCTGAAGCAGCGCCTTCACATCTCGAAGAAGGCCCATCTCATCATGCCCACCCACCGTCTGCTCGACGCTGCCTACGAGGCCGCCAAGGGCGATGCCAAAGTGGGTACGACGGGCAAGGGCATCGGTCCTACCTATACCGACAAGGTGAGCCGCAATGGTTTGCGCGTGGGCGACCTGCTGCACAACTTCGACCAGAAGTATGCCGCCGCCAAGGCCCGCCACGAACAGATTCTCAAGAGCCTGAACTACGAATACGACCTGGCCGAGGCCGAAAAGACCTGGTTCGAAGGCATCGAATACCTGAAGCAGTTCCACCTGGTGGATAGTGAACACGAGGTGAACAACCTGCTGAAGGAAGGCAAGTCCGTCCTCTGTGAGGGCGCCCAGGGCACGATGCTCGACATCGACTTCGGTTCCTATCCTTTCGTCACTTCGTCCAACACCATCTGTGCAGGCGCCTGCACGGGCTTGGGTGTGGCTCCCCGTCAGATAGGCGACGTATATGGCATCTTCAAGGCCTACTGTACGCGTGTGGGTGCCGGTCCTTTCCCCACCGAACTCTTTGACGAGACGGGCGACAAGATCTGTACCCTCGGACACGAATTCGGCTCCGTCACCGGCCGTCGCCGCCGTTGCGGATGGATCGACCTCGTGGCACTGAAGTATGCCATCATGATCGACGGTGTGACGAAGCTTATTATGATGAAGAGCGACGTGCTCGACACGTTCGAGACCATCAAGGCCTGCGTAGCCTACAAGATGGACGGTGAAGAAATCGACTACTTCCCCTTCGACATCACCGAAGGTGTGGAGCCTGTCTATGTGGAGCTTCCTGGCTGGCAGACCGACATGACCAAGATGCAGAGCGAGGACGAGTTCCCCGAAGAGTTCAATGCCTACCTGTCCTTCCTTGAAGAACAGCTGGGTGTGCCCATCAAGATTGTGTCCGTAGGCCCCGACCGCGAGCAGACCATCGAACGATATACCGAAGAATAATTCGGAAGCAACAGAACAAACGCAGGCTTTTCCTGTCCCTTTCGGGAAGTCTGCGTTTTTTGTTCCTTAAAACATACTTTTCATTCACTTAAAACACCCTTTTCCTCATGAAGACACATCTTTTAGCTTTGGCCCTGTTGGTAGGGGCCTGCCTGTCACTTCCCGTGCGTGGTCAGACTTATACACCTACGGAAGAAAATCTGAAATCACGCCAGGAGTTTCGCGATGCCCGTTTCGGCATCTTCCTTCACTGGGGCTTGTATGCCATGCTGGCTACGGGCGAATGGACCATGACCAACAACAATCTGAATTACAAGGAGTATGCCAAGCTGGCAGGCGGATTCTATCCCTCGAAGTTCAATGCCGCCGAGTGGGTGGCCGCCATCAAGGCTTCGGGAGCCAAGTACATCTGCTTCACGACCCGTCATCACGAAGGCTTCTCCATGTTCGACACGAAATACTCTGACTACAATGTCGTGGATGCCACACCCTTCAAGCGCGACATCCTGAAGGAACTGGCCGACGAATGCCACAAGCAGGGCATCCGTCTGCATCTGTATTATTCACATCTTGACTGGTACCGCGAAGATTATCCTTGGGGTCGCACGGGTAGGGGAACCGGTCGTTCCAATCCCGAGGGCAACTGGCCCAGCTACTACCAGTTCATGAACAATCAGCTGACGGAGCTGCTCACCAACTATGGTCCGATAGGTGCCATCTGGTTCGACGGGTGGTGGGATCAGGACCAGAATCCCGATTTCGACTGGCAGCTCCCCGGCCAGTACGAACTGATACACAAGCTCCAGTCCGCCTGCCTCGTGGGCAACAACCACCATCAGGTGCCTTTCGAAGGCGAAGATATCCAGATATTCGAACGTGACCTGCCAGGCGAAAACAAGGCCGGCTTTTCGGGACAGGACATCAGCAGCCTGCCGCTGGAAACGTGTGAGACCATGAACGGCATGTGGGGCTACAAGATTACCGACCAGAACTATAAGTCGACCAAGACCCTGATCCATTACTTGGTGAAGGCAGCCGGCAAGGATGCCAATCTGCTGATGAACATCGGCCCCCAACCCGACGGATGCCTGCCCGAGGTAGCAGTAGAGCGCCTGAAAGAGATGGGCGAATGGATGAAGACCTATGGCGAAACCATCTATGGCACGCGGGGCGGTTGCATCGCTCCCCATCCCTGGGGCGTGACCACGCAGAAGGGCGACCGTCTGTTTGTCCACATCCTCGACTTGCAGGACCAGGCCCTCTTCCTGCCTTTGGAAGGCAAGAAGGTGAAGAATGCGGTAGATTTTGCCAGCCGTCAGTCCTTGAAGTTCAAGCGGGTGGACGGTGGCATTACCCTCCAGCTCGACGAAGTACCCACAGAAGTGGACAAGGTCGTAGAGTTGCAGCTCGACTGATTCTTTTTGAACTGAAATCAGGGAACGCAGATTCTTTCAGGGCCATATGCCTTGGGGGAGTCTGCGTTTTCTTGTCAGAAGACAAAGGCGATGGCTGCCCCCAGCGTGACGTTGTGCATGGAGGTCCGCCGGGTGTATGATTGGGGTGTACGACGGCCTTCCTCGTCCGTCCACGAGTTGCGCAGGTCATACGTCAGTCGGGGGGCGGCAAAGTCGTAGTCGGCATAGAGACGCAGGGCGGCATCCTTCTTGTAGCGGTAGCTCAGCCAGATGCCTGTTCCTGCCTTCCACGCGCGGCTTTTCCTTATTTTCAGGAAGTCGTCGTCTACAAATTCCTCCTGCAGGAGCTCGTAGGCAGACAATCCTTCTGTCTGTTTGTAGTATTCTACGTCGTCGCGGTAGTAGCGGTTGTAGGTTGCTTCGTTTACCAGAGCGCGGTCGAAGATCTTCGGATTGATGCGGCACACGGAGTTGAGGCTGAAGTCGGCCGTCAGCCTCCGTCCGGCCAGCAGTTTGGCTCCCGCCTGCCAGTGCCGGCTGAAGGGATAGGACAGGTAGAGTCCCAGGTCCATGTCGAACAGGCCCAGGTGGTCTGACTCCAGTTCCTTTAGCTGGAACATGTTGACTGGTGCCCCTTCCTGGCGGTCGCCGTCCATGTCGAAGCGCGACAAGTTCTCGGTCGGAATGTCGGCCACGATGGGCGTGGTGCTCACCTTCAGGCGGCCCCCCAGACCAATGTAGGTGTTGACGAACCAGGCTCCCTCCACACTCACCACGGTGCTGGTACCTGTCCGTAGACGCATGCCCAGCGGTGTACCGTCCTTCGAGTCATAAAGTTCGGGTGTCTGCAGGTGGGCGGGACCGGTAGCCATTCCCATGTTGAAGGACAGGAACGAAGGGGCATCCGTCCGGCTGTAGTCGGACTCCTTTTTCCGGGCGGCTGCCTGCGGCTTGAATATCAGGTCGCTGAGGAAGTAGCCCAGGTCGGCCGACAGGATGCCGATGCCGGCACCTACCAGTACGTCGCCTATCCAGTGGCGGTTGTTCAGCTGGCGGGTAACGCCCGTCAGGCCGGCCAATGTATAGCCGCCGATGCTGTACCACGGACTTTTCATGCCATATTCCTTGTGCAGAATGGTGGCGCAGAGGAATGCGGTGGCCGTATGTCCCGAAGGGAAGGAGTTGCGGGTCGAGTGGTCGGGCCTCCACTCACTGACCGTGTATTTCAGCCCGTTCACCATGCCCGCCATCAGTACGGCCGAGAAGGCGTTGCTCACCGCCAGTTCGCCCCACGAACTCCGTCCTTGTACTCCCGCCGCTTTCAGGCCCCAGGTGGCGGCCAGCGGTACGTATTGCGTATAGTCGTCGTAACGTTTGTGGAAGGCAGGCTCGAAGCGGTTGCGCAGGGTGCGGAAGTGCGTGTTCTGCTCCTTAACTACGATGCCTGCCAGGATGAAGGGCAGGCCCATGTACGAGAAGTTGTATGTGAAGGCTTCGCGGGGCCGTGCGGCGGGTGTAGTCAGCGTGTCTTGGGAGGTGGATACGGGTGGTTGGGCGGCCCGTAGGGCAGCCGTTGTCAGAAGGAAGAAGACGAGCAGATGCGTACGTGTCATGATTTTTGTCATTGAATTAGCTTTAGAGGATGAGGCGGCAAAGATACGGTCTTTTGGCCTGGAAGTCATGGATGGGTGATGTACTTTATTAATCGTTAATCGATTGATTATCTGTTCGTTTTTTCTTTCCTTAATGTACATTTCCTTCTTGCTCATCAGGCGGTAGTAGCTTTTGTGTGGTTGTTCAATCCGGTTGGAAGTAGGGTGGAAAATCTATAATGTGTGTTAATTCATGCGGCTACTTGCCTGTCATCCCTTATCTTTGGCAAACTATTTGTATATCTTTACAAAACGAATATTGTCAAATTTGAAAACAAAAAGAATATAGATTATGGGAACAGGAATGATAGGAATGCAATGGATTATATTTATCGGTGTGGCCGTCGTGAGCTGGCTGGTGCAGATGAACCTGCAGAACAAGTTCAAGAAATATTCGAAGATACCCACCGGAAACGGTATGACCGGTGCCGACGTGGCCCGCAAGATGCTGGCCGACAATGGTATCTATGACGTACAGGTGACGCATACACCGGGCCATCTGACTGACCACTACAACCCCGCCAACAAGACCGTCAACTTGAGCGAGAGCGTCTACTCCAGCAACAGCATCATGGCCGCTGCCGTAGCCGCCCACGAGTGCGGACACGCCTTGCAGCACGCCCGTGCCTATGCGCCGCTCACCCTGCGCAGCCGTCTGGTACCGGTAGTTTCGTTCGCGTCGAGCATCATGACATGGGTACTGCTGGCCGGTATCTTGCTGCTGAACGTCAATTCGAACTTCCTGCTGGCCGGTATCATCCTCTTTGCGCTGACCACACTGTTCAGCTTCGTCACCCTGCCGGTGGAAATCAATGCCAGCAAGCGTGCATTGGTATGGCTCAGTGCGAGCGGCATCACTAACTCCTACAATCATGACAAGGCCGAAGACGCCCTCCGTGCTGCCGCCTACACCTATGTGGTGGCTGCCTTGGGTTCGTTGGCTACGTTGATTTACTACATCATGATCTTCATGGGACGTCGCGAGTGATGCGTCCTTTCAGGACGTTTGCGATGCAATCGGATACGGCCGATGCCCTTCTCTCCTTGCGGAGCGGATGGACGTCGGCCGTATTTCTTTGGAGAAAATGGGTGGCGTTTGGCTGAAAATGACTATCTTTGGCGAATGTTATTGTTGACTTTAACTACTTTCATATGATTAAAATCCATTTTGCTTTGAAGGCCATGTGCCTTGTTGTGATTTCATTATTTGTACAGATGGGCTTATATGCCCAGAATGAGAAACCCTTTGTCATCCCTGAGCTGAAAGAATGGCAGGGGAAGGAAGGAGTGTTTGTGCCCCAGGCAGGGATGCGTATCGTTTATGCGCAGGATGCTTTGCGCTCCGTGGCCGAAGCCTTTGCCGCCGACTACGGCCGGATGTTCGATGCTGCTCCTGCTGTTGTTCAGGGCAAGCCTTCCGAGGGCGACATCTATTTTACGTTGAAGAAAGACAAGAAGCTGGGACGCGAGGGCTATGCCATTCGGGTGGACCGCTACGTCACCGTTTCTGCTCCCGAGGCTGTCGGTGCCTACTGGGCTACGCGCACCTTGCTCCAGATCAGCGAGCAGAGTGAAGATCACCGGTTGCCGAAGGGCCAGTTGCGTGACTGGCCCGACTACGCCCTGCGCGGTTTCATGATGGACTGCGGGCGCAAGTTCATCCCCATGTCCTATCTGCGCGACCTGGTGAAAATGATGGCCTATTATAAGATGAATACCCTGCAGGTGCATCTCAACGACAATGGTTTCAAGCAGTTCTATGGTCACGACTGGGGCCGTACCTACGCTGCCTTCCGCCTGGAGTGCGACACCTATCCCGGCCTCACTGCCCGCGACGGCTATTACACCAAGCGCGAGTTCATTGATTTCCAGGAAGAGGCTGCTTCCCGTTTCGTCGAGATTATCCCCGAAATCGATGCTCCTGCCCATACGCTGGCCTTCACCCATTATAAGCCTGAGATAGGCAGCCAGGAGTATGGCATGGACCATCTTGACCTGTTCAATCCCGAGACCTACAAGTTTATGGACGGTCTCTTCAAGGAATACCTGGGTGGGGAAGAACCCGTCTTCCGCGGCCCGCATGTCCACATCGGTACCGATGAGTATTCCAACAAGAAGAAGGTGGTGGTCGAGAAGTTCCGAGCCTTCACCGATCGTTACATCCGCCTGGTGGAGGACTATGGTAAGCAGGCTTGTGTATGGGGCTCCTTGACCCATGCAGCCGGTGAGACACCCGTCAAGTCGGAGAACGTCATCATGAGTTTGTGGAACAACGGCTTTGCCGATCCCAAGGAGATGGTGCGCCAGGGATACAAGCTCATCAGTGTCCCCGACGGACTGATCTATATCGTGCCTGCAGCCGGTTACTACTACGATTATCTGAACACCGAATATCTTTATAATAACTGGACGCCTGCACATGTGGGTAAGGTTGTTTTCGAGGAGAAAGATCCTGCCATCCTGGGCGGTATGTTTGCCGTGTGGAACGACCATGTGGGCAACGGCATCTCCGTCAAGGACATCCACCACCGCCTCTTCCCCGCTTTGCAGACGCTGGCTACTAAGACTTGGAATGCGCAGGTCGGTCTGCCATACGCCGACTTCGACCGCCTGCGTCAGGGCCTGAGCGAAGCTCCCGGCGTCAACCAGCTGGGTCGTATCGGCCGCACCGAAGGTCTGGTTTATGAAGTGGATGAGGTGCGTCCGGGTTCCAGTCTGGCTCACGAGGAGATAGGCTACGGATATACCGTCAGCTTCGACCTCGAGGCGGCCGACGAGGCTCCCGGTACCGAGCTGTTCCGTTCGGACAACGCTGTCTTCTACCTGGCCGATCCCGTCAGCGGCCGTTTCGGCTTTGCGCGCGACGGCTATCTGAATACCTTCCTCTTCCGTCCCTATCCGGGCGAGAAGCTGAACGTGCAGGTGAAGGGCGACAACCGCTCCACCTCGCTCCTCATCAACGGCAAGCCTGTCGAGACGATGGACATCCAGAAGCGTTATTTCAACGGCGGCAAGGACTCCATGAACTACGTCCGTACCCTTGTCTTCCCGCTCCGGAAGGCCGGCTCGTTCAAGAGCAAGATTACCAACCTGAAAGTTTATAACCGATAATACCTTTTCACATGAAGAATTTCCACTTCTCCACCTCGCTGCTGTGCTCCCTTTCGGGCACGGCTGTCGTGCTGCCCCTCTTCTCGTCCTGCTCCGCGCAGAAGAAGGCCGAGGCTAAACCCTACAACATCGTCTACATCATGACCGACGACCACACGGCGCAGATGATGAGCTGCTACGACCGCCGCTACATCGAGACGCCCAATCTCGACCGCATTGCCGCCGACGGTGTGCGCTTCACCAACAGCTTTGTGGCCAACTCGCTGAGTGGTCCCAGCCGTGCCTGCATGCTTACGGGCAAGCACAGCCACGCCAACGGCTTTACGGACAATACCACCTGCGTGTTCGACGGCTCCCAGCAGACTATGCCCAAGCTGCTCCAGCAGGCAGGCTACCAGACGGCCATCGTCGGCAAGTGGCACCTCGAAAGCCTGCCCACCGGCTTCGATTACTGGGAAATCCTGCCCGGTCAAGGCGACTACTACAACCCGCGTTTCATCACCATGCAGAACGATACCGTCACGGAGAAAGGCTATCTGACCAACCTCATCACCGACAAGAGCATCGACTGGATGGAGAACCGGCGTGACAAGGACAAACCTTTCTGCCTCTTCATCCACCACAAGGCCATCCACCGCAACTGGCTGCCCGAGCTGAAGTATCTCTCCCTCTACGAGGACAAGACTTTCCCCATGCCCGACAACTTCTATGACGACTATGAAGGTCGTCCGGCCGCCGCTGCGCAGGAGATGAGCATCTGGAAGGATATGGACATCATGTACGACACGAAGATGTACCGCAAGGACCTCAAGTCACCGCTCAAGGGAACTTATGAAGCCTTCATTGGCCGTCTGACGCCCGAAGAGCGTGCCCAGTACGATGCCTTCTACACACCCATCATCGAGGAGTTCTACAAGAAGAACCCGCAGGGACGCGAGCTGGCCGAATGGAAGTACCAGCGCTACATGCGCGACTATGCCAAGGTGGTGAAGTCGCTCGACGACAACGTGGGCCGCGTGCTCGACTACCTGAAGGAGAAAGGCTTGCTGGACAATACCCTCGTGGTCTATACCTCCGACCAGGGCTTCTACATGGGCGAGCACGGCTGGTTCGACAAGCGTTTCATGTACGAGGAGTCCATGCGCACGCCGCTTGTGATGCGTCTGCCCAAGGACTTCCAGACCCGTGGCGACATTCCGCAGCTGGTTCAGAACATCGATTACGCGCCCACCTTCCTCGACCTGGCCGGAGCACCCATCCCCGACGACATCCAGGGCGTCTCTCTGCTGCCCCTGCTCCGCGGCGAGAAGCCGGCCGACTGGCGCAAGTCGCTCTACTACCACTTCTACGAGTATCCCGCCGAGCACATGGTGAAGCGCCACTACGGTGTGCGCACCGAGCGCTACAAGCTCATCCACTTCTACAACGACATCGACGAGTGGGAACTCTACGACCTCCAGGAAGACCCCACCGAGATGCACAACCTCTATGGCAAGCCGGGCTACGAGGAAGTGACCCGCGAGCTGCACGCCGAGCTGAAGAAACTCCAGGCCCAGTACAAGGACCCCATTGAGGAGAAACTTCAGGCGGCAAAGGTCCGGCAGAAATAAAGTTTCCGGCACAGCCGGAACCGTTTCCGCAGGATTGCTGTAAGAATAATTAGATGCCCGTTACCGGATGGTTCATACCTCCGGTAGCGGGCTTTTCTATGCGCCTTCCCAAAACGGGAAAAACCTTTCCCTCACTCGGGGAAAGGGGAGGAAAAAGGTCGCTCCTGTTTGTACGGATTGGGCTTGTCTTTCTTCTGATTCGTCCGTGCAGGCTGGAAGTGTGGATGAAGAAATGGTTGAAATCAGTTTTTTTCTTATTTTTGCAATGAGAATAACGTGAGTATAGATGAAAAACCGAAGACTTCCTTTTTATGTTTGCCTGCTGGCTGGTGCCGCGTGTGCATTGTTTTTTGCAGAGGTGCGTTCCGGCAGCAAGTGGCGGGACTATAAAACCTTGATAGGTGAGACCCTGACGGAGGCCCTGCGTCGGGAACTGGCGGTTCGGGATACCGGAAATATACCCGTATCTGCCGAATTGGATGATTTGGATGAAAACTTGCCGGATACGGTGAAGGGCTATATGGAGACAGAGCAGGGAAGGCTTTATTATGCTGTTCCCAAGGGGAAGTATTGTCATAATATCGGTGATAGCAGGTCTGTACGTGTCACCCATACCTATTGGATGTTGGATGTTCCGATGGCAGCCGACAGCTTGTATAGTCGTTGGCGGCAGATTTTGGATGGTCAGCAGGCCTCCAGTTCTTCAGTGGGGCTTCGGTTGAGATTGCCGGGGAGCAGGCAAGTGGTCTGTCTGCCCGATTCTGTTTCGGTGGCGCATGCCGATAGTATCTGTGTCCGGTATGCTGGGCTTTATTGTGAACTGGAGGCTGTTGCTTTCTCCTCTGTTGGTCGTTGCAGGTTGTTGGGGTGGACAGACTGGTTGCTTGCGCTACTTGTGGGGGAAATTTGTTGTTTGGGTTGTGCCGGGTTGTGCCATTGGTGCAGATATAGGTGGAGTTGCAGGAAGACGGAAACGGACGAGGCGTGCGTTCCAGCTCCGCCGGTAGGTGCGGTGGCGGATACTGAATCAGGGAAGGACTGTATGGTTATTCGCCTGGGCGTTGGAAGCGTGGAGCTTGAAAGTGGACTTTTGTGTGGACCGGGTGGAACGGAAAAACTGACCGATCGGGAAATCCGGATGTTGACCTGTTTCCTGGAAGCGGAAGGTTTGCGGGTGGAAAAGGCTGTGTTAAGACAGCTGTTTTGGCCGAAAATCAGTGACAAAAATGCTTCTTCCAATCTTCGTACAACGCTGACCCGTTTGCGTGAGAAACTGAAATTGCTTGGTGTGGGTATTGTAAGCGAGGAAAATTATTACCATCTCCTTCTTTCGGATGAAATAGGAAAATGAATTGATAATCAGGGCTTAAAACGGCCGTTACACATTGTTACAAATGACTGGAATCAAATGTAACAGCAAATGTAACGGCCTTTGTTTTTTTTTTCTCTATCTTTTATCAGACCTTTATAGCACATAAATTGATATCATATGAGAAATAAAGTCATTTATTCAGGTATGGCCGCTTTGATTCTGTTTTCAGTAACGGTATCAGTAATCTCCGAAAAGGGGGAGCCGGCCGCCGATTTGTTGCGCGAGAATGTGGAGGCGTTGGCCGATAACGAGTATGGCCACAATATCTATTGTTTGGGCTACGGTTCGCTTGATTGTCCTTTGAATGACCGCAAGGTTAAAGTGATAACAGGGGAGTATTGACGGACGGTGATTGAAATTGAAGTTGAGGAATGAGGGGGATATGCCCTGTGTAAGAAAGCGAGGCATCCCCGCCCATTCCATAACCCACTTATAAAGAAGGAGGTTCTTGGCGAAGATACGAATTAATTTGTTTGCGGCAATACGTTTGCCGCTGTCCCGGAAAGATTTTCAGGAGATTTGTATCTTTCCGGCACCCGCTGGGGTGCGCTTGCGAGACAAATCCCATCAATACCAATTTAAAACAAAATTACAATGAAAAAGAATATAATGAAAGTTGCTCTTGTAGCAGCCGTTGCCGCAATGGCAGGTTATGGCGTTTATGCCCATCAGACAAAGGAAATGATGTCGGACGTGATGCTGGAGAATGTGGAGGCACTGGCGACAGATGAAAATATTGAAGGAGGTGGAATTACTCTTATTTGTTATACAACATTTACTCCTGCTGATTGGTTTCATGAGGATCAATATTTCATTAATTGTGATAATTGTATGCGGGATAAAGGACGAGATTTGAGAGACCGATCTGAATGCAATAGATAGTGATATAATTTTTGTAATATTAGAACTTGCATAACTTGAAGGGGCTTCCATGATTATGTTCATGTGTTACATGCAGATAATTTTGTTGAATGCCAGTTTGGGTTATCTGACAAATGGTTGAATCATGAAAAAGTTAATTCTTTTCTTTTGTGTCGTCGGGCTTTGTTCCTGTTCCCGTCAAACCGCTACCCATGTGTATACTTCTTTTGAAACAACGGATACGCTGGTCGCCCAGGTGCATTCCATCCCTCCTGTCATGCTGTATCCGAGGGGGGTGTTTCTGGACGGTCCCCGTCTGGTCGTTTTCAATGACAAGATGGATACCTGTTTTCAGGTGTTCGACCGTAACGATTTCCGGTATCTGTACAGTTTTGGTGTATTGGGTGAAGGGCCCGACGATTTTCAGTTGCCTGCAGGGCAATTTGCTGGCCAGCATGCGGGGAAAACTTTTGTGACAGATATGGACAAGTTGAAGTCCATCTCTTTTGAATCGGGAAAACCAGTCGTTTCCGTCCATTCGCTTCCTGTGCAGCGTAGCTATTACAACGGCTTGATGATGCTGGCCGATTCTCTGTACGTCTGTGAAGCCGACCACGAAGATTCCAAAGAATATCTTTTTATCCATCCGGACGGAAGTCAGGAGCTGAAAGTCGATTATCCGGAAACCGAAGAACGTTTCGGGAGTGTGTTGGCCCGTAATCAGGCGTATGGACGATTGGCCGCAGCCCGTCCTTCAGGGGAGTGTTTCGCCTCTTTCTATGTGTCCGACCGTCGTTTTCGCATCATCGACCGCTCCGGAAATATTCTGCATGACATCCTGTTGGACATTGCTCCCAGAGACCCGCAGATTCCTGTAGCATCTGATGAACGGCGGATTCATACGCTGTCGGTCTATGCAACACAGGACCATATCTATACATTGAACTTGGATATGAAGCCCGAAGAAATCTATAGCCGGAAGAGCCTTCCTTCCATTCAGGTATTTTCGTGGGAAGGAAAACCATTGGCGCAATGGTTCCTGGACTGTTTTGTCAGCTCGTTTGTGGTGGATGAGGACAGGCGGACCATCTATGGCGTGTTTGCCGAGAATGAGGCGGGAATATATACTTTCGGCTGGGGCGATGATTGAACGGATGGCATTTCCGGTATTATATTCCGGGTCGGATGTTTGGCGCTTTGTCTGTTTTTGCCTACCTTTGGTCTCTGTCTATAACAAGAATGGATGGAAACAAAAATACGCTATAACGATTTCCCGACTTTTCTGAAGCGGTTTTTCTCCGGCAAGGTGCAGAAGATTTCGATCAATGCGGGTTTCACGTGCCCCAACCGCGACGGGACGGTGGGCTACGGCGGATGCACGTATTGCAACAACCAGACGTTCAACCCGGAATACTGCCGTACGGAGAAATCGGTATCCGTACAGCTGGAGGAAGGGAAACGCTTCTTTGCGCACAAGTATCCCGAAATGAAGTATCTGGCCTACTTCCAGGCCTACACCAACACGTATGGCGAGCTGGAGATGCTGAAGCGCAAGTACGAGGAGGCGCTGGCGGTGGACGACGTGGTGGGGCTGGTCATCGGTACGCGCCCCGACTGCATGCCCGACACCCTGCTGGACTACCTGGAAGCGTTGGCCCGGCGGACGTTCGTGGTGGTGGAGTATGGCATCGAGAGCACGCTGGACCGCACCCTGCACCGCATCAACCGCGGACACACGTGGCAGACGGCGGTGGATGCCGTGCAGCGTACGGCTGCCCGTGGGTTGCCCGTAGGCGGGCATGTCATCCTGGGGCTGCCCGGCGAGTCGCGCGAGGACATGCTGGGGCAGGCGGCGGATATCTCGCGTCTGCCTCTCGACACGTTGAAGCTGCACCAGCTGCAACTGATACACGGCACCCGCATGGCCCGCGAGTACGAAGAACGGCCCGAAGACTTTCACCTGTTCGACGACGTGGACGAGTACATCGCGCTGGTGGTGGACTATATCCAGCGTCTGCGCCCCGACCTGGTGCTGGAACGCTTCGTGTCCCAGTCGCCCAAAGAACTGCTCCTCGCACCCGACTGGGGACTGAAAAACTACGAATTCAACCATTGTCTGCAAAAAAGAATGAAAGAACTGGATGCCTGGCAGGGAAAGTTGTATAATCCATAAAATAGTCGTACTTTTGCACCACGTATCAAGAATGGAATGAATCCAAATAAGACAATCAGTATGGACCAAAAAACATTGATTAAAGGAAAAGTACATTATGTAGGTGTGAACGACCGCAACAAGCACCTCTTCGAAGGCATGTGGCCGCTGCCCTACGGCGTTTCTTACAACTCGTATCTGATAGACGACGACATCGTGGCGCTGGTCGACACCGTGGACGCCTGCTTCTTCGAGACGTATCTGCGCAAGATACGCTGCATCATCGGCGACCGCCCCATCCAATACCTCATCATCAACCACATGGAACCCGACCATTCGGGATCCATCCGCCTCATCAAGCAACACTATCCCGACATCGTCATCGTGGGCAACAAGCAGACTTTCGGCATGATCGAAGGCTACTATGGCGTGACGGGCGAACGCTACGAGGTGAAGGACGGCGACTTCCTTGACCTGGGCCACCACAAGCTGCGCTTCTACCTGACACCGATGGTACACTGGCCCGAAACGATGATGACCTTCGACGAGACCGACGGCATCCTCTTCTCCGGTGACGGCTTCGGATGCTTCGGCACGCTGGACGGAGGATTCCTCGATACGCGCATCAACCTGGACAAGTACTGGGAAGAGATGGTGCGCTACTACGCCAATATCGTGGGCAAATACGGTAATCCCGTGCAGAAGGCGCTGGCCAAGCTGGGACACCTGCCCATTACGGCTGTCTGCTCGACCCACGGACCGGTGTGGACGGAGAACATCGCCCGCGTGGTGGGCGTCTACGACCGCTTGAGCCGCTACGAGGCCGAGGAAGGTGTGGTCATTGCCTATGGCAGCATGTACGGCCATACGGAACAGATGGCCGAAGCCATTGCCGCCGAGCTGTCGGCACAGGGCATCAAGAACATCGTGATGCACAATGTGAGCAAAAGCAATCCGTCGTACATCCTGAAAGATATCTTCAAATATCGCGGCCTTATCGTGGGCAGCCCCACGTATTGCAACCAGATTTATCCCGAAGTGGAGTCGCTTCTCTCCAAGATACTGCTCCGCGAAGTGAAGGGACGCTATCTGGGATGGTTCGGCTCGTTCACCTGGGCC
>ULOG01044135.1_pt1 | contig 14388 bp, 14 predicted proteins | sample 1952401 | NCBI WGS metagenome assembly ULOG01 (sample SAMEA4835598, study PRJEB28245) | human gut metagenome | biome: gut microbiome; material: fecal sample | place: Denmark | collected 2008
TCAAAGACCGATTAGCCAACTTTTATTGGACAGTAGTGAATTTAGATAAAAAATAAAGTATCTTACTATCACAAATAATCCAATCTGCTGCTTGATAAGAATTATAAAACTCTTTATTCTTTTGTAATCTTACCAAGTGATCTAAATTAGGTGTAAACAGCGTTCCTTTATTCAAATTCTGGAGTAAATCATCCTTTGTTATAGACAAAATATTTGTATTTAATATCTTAATATTCTCAAAATTCATTACAATAGTAAGATTTGTAGTTAATATACTGATTTTCAATCATACTCGCTTGATATATGATGGATTTTGCCTGTCTCGTAAGACTTCTTTATAGTGTAATATCTTACTAAATCCAATTAGTAGATTACTCCTATTTTTAATACATTGATATAGTATATGAAAAAAGTATTTCCAACCGAATTGCTTTGATTTAGCAATAAAATACAGAATAGACACTTGAAACTTGTGTAGCTTTTTACTTTTCAGATAAGCATTTACTTTAATTGTTGCTTGAAATCTGTCTTCGAAGTGCTTTTTACTTAATGTGGTAGTGATACTGCCATTGGATACTGTACATGTATATATTTCTGTTTGACTGACAGAGATTGTTTTGGCTTCCACACCAGTTCGAACAGAAAACCACATATCATTTCCTGCTGTCCGTTCCTCAAATGTAATATGATTCGAGGTGATGAATTCATGTTTATACATCTTTCCCCAAGGTACCAAATACATGCATCTCAGGTAATATTCATTATTTGTAAAATTGTATTTTGACAATATAGATTTAATGTGTTTATCTCTGTACGCAGTTTCCCCTGTTTCATTGTAGATGCTATTTACATTAAAATATATGATATCGTAATTTTCTTCATAATATTGAGTTACTGCATTTTCAAAATTATCAGTAAATAAATCATCAGCATCGGCAAAAATAATCCATTTCCCCGTTGCGTATTTTAATCCTGTATTCCGTGCACCACCTGCAGTTTTTCCCTCATTTTTGTAAAGGATAAACTTATATTGTTCAGACAATGATTTAACCCTATCAAATTCGTCTTTATTGCTATTGTCATCTATTACGATAACTTCTGCATTTAAATTATTGGGAATAGATTTAATTAGTCTGACCAATAAATCTGATGAATTATGATGCGGAACGATAATTGATAAACTATACATTTTGTTTTCGATTTTTCATTTGAATGAAGTTTCTCTTTCTTTAGAATAGTATTAAATCGTAAGCATATGAGATATATCCCATATAGGTACTGTTATATTATTTTTAAAAACGAATCGCAAGTCTATAATTTGTATTTTACCCAAATCTGTGGTAAAATACAACGTAGTTGAACAGTGAAATAATGAAATAGTGCAATTATAAATCCCTTATGTCTTTTCTCAAAGTAAAACATTTCTTTGGGCGGCATTCCGTTAGGGCGATGAAGCATTTTCCATCGTTGTTTGAAAGGTACGTCTGGGTTACACCATTTGTCCAGACTTTCATGTAGCTCACATTCACCTAAGTATGTACCTACCTGATACATTTTGATTCCTACTTTACCAGCCCGTAAACCATAGTCAAAATCGCCTTTACTATGAGTGAAGTAATAATCCAAATTGCCTAATTGTTGGTAGACAAATCTTGGTATAAGGACGATGTTTCCATTGAAGTGATGTATGGGTGTCAGTTCACCGTTCACTGCAGCAATTTGTCCGTTAGCCATGCGTCCTCCGTAGGTGGTTGTCTGATGGTCTGCCGATTGGGTGGGGCCAACGATGATTGCCTTGTCCACTTTCTGCTGGGAGGCTTGGAGGAGGGCGGAGAGCATGTAGTGATAGACAAATGTATCATCATTCAGCCACAGATAGAAATCATAATCCTTCTTGGCAGCCTCCAGCCAAGCAGTATACATTCCCCGGTTCCAAAACAGATTGCCGTCACCGTGGATGATATGTACTTGCGGAAATTGTTGTCTGACAGCTTCCGGTGTTCCGTCGATGCAGCCATCGTCAGTCAGATAGATATCCACTCGATATCCATCCAATGGCAATAAGGCATATAATCGCTGGAGACATTCCAATGTCTTCGCTTTGCGGTTGTGGACGGTAAGTAGTACTGCTATGGATTGTTTCATCATCATTCTATGTTTCGTATGAATTTAGCTGGATTTCCAGCCCATATTTGATTGTTTGGAACAGACTTGGTTACTACGGAACCCGCTCCAATAATGGAATTTTCTCCAATAGTCACACCTTTTAGTATAATAGAATGTGCTCCAATAAAAGCATTATCTTTGATAACGACGGGTTTCTCAACGCGTTGTTTCAAGTCATCTTTGCTTTTACGTATTTCTGGGTCTAAAGAATGAAAATCCGTATCATAGATACATACCCCTCCACCGATTTTTACATAATTTCCTATTGTAATAGACTTGTGGCAAATAAGCGCTGCTTGAGAGATACCAACATGGTTGCCAATGGTTAGGATAGCGTTCCTGTCAACGAATAAAGTACATTTACGATAGCTACCTATGGGATTACCTTTAATGCCATTATTCATGGCGAAGTCCTTTCCAATTTTACATTGTCCTCCTCGTGCTACCATGACGTATGGTATACCACTCGTGCGAAACGTGGAGTAATGAATATTATTTCCTTTGAAAAGGATATGGGTTGTCATCTTTTCAAAGGGGTTGAGTAGTGATAGAAATATTTTTCGAATGATCTTATAAAGTATCATATGGGTTTCTATTTTGTTGTATGATGTCTTGATATGTATGAATTAGATCTTTTAGAATTTTTGTTTTATCATGTCTTTGTTCGGCTTCTTTATATCCTTGTTTCCCTAACTGAGTTGCATAATATTTTTCTGTGAAACATTTTTTCAATAGAAATGTTAGCTCAAAAGGTGCATTGGCTGGAACTAATAGACCGGTTTCTTTATGTTTTATTAGGGAGGGTATTCCTCCAACAAAAGTCCCTATGACAGGCATCCCTAACAATTGTGCTTCGCATACGCTATTGGGACTATTATCTATGTATGAGGGATGTACGTAAACATGACTCTGTAATAATTCATTACATAATTGATTGGCGTTTTGTATTCCGATGTATTCCACATTTACAGATTTCCCTGTAATATGTAATTTACGTTCGAAGAAACGGACGATTGGATCCTGAGGAGAAATACCAGCGATAATCCATTTAAATGGAATGTTACTTTGGGTTTTGAGAAGCTTTGCACTTTTCAAGATGGTGTCCAGCCCTTTATATATCGTATTTGATAGGGTGGATATGATTTTGAAATATTGTAAATCAGGATATTCCCATTTCCCTGCGTTCTCATAAAAAGGTTCACGAAGGACTTCGTCCACATGAAAATATTTGGATTGTGGGGCGAGTAATCGAGAAACTTGATAATCCCATTCAGTTCTCCCCATGGCAAATTTTACCTTTTTGAAAAGTGATAATTCTCTTTCTCCTCTTACGTGGATATTGTTTTTAGCAAATATATATCCGTTACGGAGGAACCATTCTTTTAAGGTAATAGGGAAAAGGAAGGATGATTTGTTAAACCCTACAGGGAAAAAAGCATTATCGTAAGCACTTAATAGACCTTGTAAATGGACAACGACAGGCACTGTTGTCTTTCCTAATATCGTCGCCAGCGGGTTTTCCATACCAAACAGGTGAATGATGTCCGGTTGGAAATCTTGGATGATTTGTTGGATTTGATTCAGATACTTTTTACCGTCTATTTTTTTATATCCTCCGTAATATTCTATGGCCTTTTGCCAAGAACTTTTGGGAGCCTCGTAGATGGGATAATAGATTGTATTGTCTTGAACTTCCTTTCTCATCGGTGTATGTGTAATATACGCCAATGCTAAGGTATTGTCATGGGTGTGAATAATTAGTTGCTGTAACGATGAAATCCACCCCCCACCATGATAGCCTTTTTCTTTCTGGTTATAGGCTTTGTATAGTCCTTTATTTACAGATAACCATAAAATTCTCATTTTGATTTTATAATTATTTTTATTTTAGTTATCGCTTTTTCTTTCTTTTTCTTTAAATATAATTTAAAGAACTGGTATGGTGAATTTAATTTTTTTAGTAACGATGGGGTAATATTTTTGTATTCCTTGATGATATTAGGGGAAATGATATAGCGGCTTAAATTATTGCATTCAATTTCAAGTTTTCTTTTGTAGAAATGTACATATAGTAATTCTTCCTTTTCATTTTGGTTAGTATATTTATTTATAAAATTGCGATACAATTGTCCATTATTGTATTCATAGATTATATTTGTCTTATAAATTTTGTTGAAAGATCTTTCCCAAAATGGAATAAGAGTTTTGTATTGGTAGTACATTGTTTTTTGATATTTTTGCTTTAATTCAAAACCGCAGTTATAGGTATCGACAAATCTAATATAAACATTGGTTATCGAATCATAAATTCTTTTGTCTTTATAGAAACCGCTATAAAATAAAGAAGGAAATTGTTTATAGTACCAATATGGGATACCAAAAGGTAATTCGTCTATAGTATAATTAGTATCATGAGATAAAATGTATTTTATGTCATATCCCTTATTTGAAATATAGGAGTTAAGTATTTTTTCTAGGCTTTCATCGTTATTTTTTGATAAATGAAAATGTCCTAAACTTAGTATGTAAGAATATTTCTCTAATATATCTTCGGTTATGAATTTTCTTATATTACCAAAAATAAGATCACAATCACAGAATCCCCAAAAATCATAATTTTTAATATATTCGTTGAATATATAGCCGTAAAATAGTCTGTAATCACATAATTTGTATGGTCTTTCTAATGATATTTCGTATTGGAACTTTGATTGAATTTTTCTTTTTATCTCATCAAAACTACAGTTTATTATGTTGATATTAGAAGAGTTGCATTTTATTGTGTTGTCTGTTATAATTAGAAAATCAATAGTATCGTTTTTTCTACATGATTCCAAAAAGAATTTGAAATAATTTGGAAGTTTACCAAAATATGGAAGTATAATAATTATTTTTTTCATGATCTAAAAAGACTTTTAATGTATGATTCAAATTGTTTATTGGTCATTGTTCTGAATTGTTTAGATAAACATATGGATATAATTAACCACAAAGAAATACTAAAAATAGAAAAGCTATATGCTTCTTCAATCCAACCATATGCCCACTTAAAGGAAAGAAGAATGCCAAGATATTTTAAATACATATTATTCGATTTATATAAAGCTAAAATGCTAGATTGTATGTAAATGAACGACAATAAAATTAATCCTATGACACCAAGCCATGTGAATATATTTAAATGTCCTACTTCATTCCCATGCCTTTCATATTTACCGGTTTTCAGTTCTTCAGCACTATAAGCTCCAAAAGCCATACTGTCATTTCCTCTAGCTGGAGTTCTACCCCAAATCACATAATTGTGCCGGAGTGCGGATTCTATGACTTCTACATAGATAAAGGTACGTGTATCGGTCGATAAGTCATCTTCTACCACCTGGCCGTTTACCACTTTCTTTTCTATGTATTTCCCTTTGTTTGAAGATAAATCTTCAAAAATATTAAAAGTACCGGTTATTCCTAATGTTAAAAGGATAATAGGGACGATGTAGCATATCCAATGTCCGATTTTAAGTAGTTTGTAGGGAATAATACGTTTGAAATATATTCCTGCAGCAATCAACAAAACTATGGCAGATTTTATAACCTGACTACGGGCACCGAGATTGATAACAAGCATGGTTACTAATAGTATGCCAAAAATGATTTTCCATTTCTTGGGTACAATCGGGATGAAACAACCGATAACTAATACAGGTCCTAAATAAAAATGATAAGCGCCATTAGAAATGAAAGGGAGTAATAATATAAAAAATAGGAGTGCATATTTAAACCAAAATCTTAAAACGATTCCAGTTACATAGGGTTTGTCGAATGCATAAACAAACATTGGAATAGACAAACTTAGGAATCCGGTGATAAGTTGTTTCCATTCCCAATAATTTTCTGCTATGAATGCTCCACGGATGGTTGAGATAAAAGTCCATGCAAGGAATAATTCTATAATTATGTATTTTGAAGATTTTTCTCTTATCTGATAAAGGGTGAAGAGGGTTATAAAGTCTATCAACCACCATAGAAATGTGTTTCCTAATGGCAGTCCACCCCATTGTATACCAGCCTGTAGGGTAATTAGTAGTACCAACAGGCATAACCTATACTGTTTTTGGAATAGATATTTATTTATCATTGATGAATTTCCTGCAACGTTCTATGAGATTGTTAGCATATTGTTTCCACAATGTTTTATTGGACGGTGTGTTATGGATAGAGATTTTTTCTTTTATGTCGAATTGTGGAACCAATTTATTGTTATCCCACCGGGCTATAGTAAATAACTCACGTAGTCCTCCCAATCTGCATGCGCTGGTTTCCGATTGATTTCCGTCTTCTGTATAAATGACGGGAGTGCCTAATCCTAAACAAGGTAAGGCACAATGTATCCTGGAAGTAACAACCAATTTGGCTTTTGCATAGTTCTTCACTAATCTTTCGGCTTCTTTCAGCCGTTCTTCGTCCGTTGAAAAGTTCTCTTTATAATATTTGCTTTGCTGGCAAAAATATTCCGCATTGATTAAAGTGTCTTTTGTAAAATAACGGCTATATTCTCGATAGAAGGTTGTAAGAATCATTTTCTTGCGAAGGCCTTTTTTCTCTTCTGGATATTTTTTTGTGATGATGCTGATTGGCTTCCAATGTGTTAGCAGATAAACAATGTTATATGCTATGTTGAACAGGTTCCAATGAGTTACAAAATAAGGGTCAACAAAGTAACATTTGTTTTCTTTCTCCTCTGAATGATATTTATATCCTAATGTCAGGGTCATACAACCTGAAAAATAGGCTTCAACTCCTTGTTTGCATAATAAATCTCGTGTATAAGTATCTCTGCATCCGATAGGAGAGAATTTTTTCAGGTATTCTATGCTCATTGGAGCAAACAGCTCTTCTTTTGCCAACGTATTAAAATGAACTGCTACATACAAAGGTCTAATTTTAGGAGAAGGTGGCCATTGCTCAGGATGATGCATATACCATCCGTTCATGATGACTTTACATTCTTCTTCATTATAATCTTTCAGTTTCTCCCTTTGAATAAAACCATCTAAATGTGGAAGAAACTGAGCTGATGCTAATGCTTGAATATAGTCTCCAATATTGACTTGGCTTTCTGTACTTACGGATAATAGTTTGTATTTCATGATATACTAATTTTACCAATAGCATTCTCCTTCGACATTGGCGGCAGTGGATGGCTTTTCTGAGTTATTGGGTTTGCACCAATGTTCATTAATTAAATTAGGATAGGCACCTTTACGTTTCAACGTTTTGATTCCATAATTGGGATCTTCCCATCTTTTTCCTCGAATGCCAAACAGAAGTTGAAGAGAACCACCTAAATGAACCGCTTTTTTACCTTTTCGTTTGGCATGGGCTGCTAATGGAAATCCGTATGCGCCACAACCAATCAAGCATATATCATAATCTACTTTGTCCATTTCTTCTTTCATCCAATCTAATGCTTCAAACCAATTATTAAATTGATCCGAACCTCCCAGGCTTTGCACTGCTTTTATAGTAGTAAGTTTAAATTGTGGCAATATATTAGGATTCTTGAACAAAAGTTCTCTCTTTTTGTACTGACGTTCTATTGTTTGAGCAAATGGATGGATGACTAAAATCTTTTTATCCTTTAATACTCGACTCCAAGGTTGTTCACTCCAAAATGGCTCTAAGAGTAATATACCAACTTTTTTTAGTTGGAGTATGTTATTGGTGATATAAATTTCCTGTTGCAACCAACTTCCTAATATATCCACCTCTTTTGCATCTTCTATCATCATTTCTCCAAAGCGTTGCATATTCTCAGGGGTGGCAGGAAAGAAACCTGCATTATTTTGCATATTGTACATGATGTTTTTGTTCCACCACCATTCCGATTGTTTACCCTGGATAAACTTCCAGATAGAATGTGTTTTTGCATTTACGCCTAAGTAATTAATAACGGCATTTAGTTCATTGGCTCCCAAACGTGCTATCATGCAGGGCTTCTCATCGGATAGTATATTATAAATCATTTCCGATGCTTTGTCCGGGTCTTCTTCCCGTTGTAAAGGAGGAAGTTGATATCCGCCAAAGGTTTTGGTGTAGAGTTTGCGAAGAGCTTTTAAAGTGATAATCGAAAAATCATTCATATTGATTGATAATATCCAGTTTGTTTACATCAAAGGTGCCGTCATTCTCACACAGAATCCAGTCTTTGCTATCATCGGGATATCCATGCCAGAAATTGCGAGGACATATCTTAATTCCATTGTTTAAGAGGGCTGGTTTATACGAAAATGAACTTTTGCTGGTAATCAATAAGTCTGCATAGACAAAATGTAGAAATGAATCTTGCGCATTCATGTCTAAGCACCAGTGCAAATTTGGGAATTGTGCAAATTCGGGATAATCCTCAGGCTTGCCTTGGGAGAAAAAATAAATATGTATAGGTTTGGTCGTATGAATGTTCTCCAAAACTTGTCGCAATACCTTTTCAAAATAATCATTGCTTAAATAACGCATGACCAAGTTAGGATTGGTTGGGTCAGCCATGATATCTCCTCTTCGTACGTGAATGGCGATATTAAAGTTTTCTGATGAATAAATCAAGTGATCCTTCTTTCGGGCTGGTGCTTGATAAAACTTCCTTTTAAGTTCATTCATCACTCCATACTGGTCCCGATAGAATTGATCTTGTTCAGCAATGAATACTACTTTTTTACCTGCGTATGACTGTATGATTTTTCGATTCAGTTCCATATCGGCTGCGTCCTTTTCATTAAATAAGGGTAGTTTACGGGTTTTATATCCTTGCTGTTTTAATTCACGTACTGTCTTTTCTCCTTTACCAAAGCCTAAGAATTCTTCCCATTGGGGAGTAGAAAAGGGTAGGTGGGCGAATTTAAGGCAGAATTGTTTGGCGTACCATAGTCCTGCTATCCAGTTGGCCATCTGATGACCGATACCTGCTCCTGGATTGGGACGGGCGGCATAGTAACAAGTTGTGTTTTTATCTGTTTTGTTTTCATGCAGTATGTAGTGCCAGTAGGAAAGGTAGATATATGGGTAATAGGATTTATTACGTGTACGTGCCACTACCATTGCCCACAATTTACGTTTAACTTTATCGTAAGTTATTTTTTTAATTTTATTTGTATGCATATTTTTTTTATAAGTCCTTTTATTAATATTTGTTCTTCTTTTGAAGAAGTAAGCCAGTAGCATAAAAATAATATTGTTGTTGTGAGGGCAATAATAAGACACAATCTAAAGAAACATTCTATATAAAGCTGCTGGACTATATATCCGATGAAAACAGATAAGATTGTAGGTACTATGCATGGAAAGAAAACACTTTTAAAATAGTCAAGATACTTTGTTTTACATAAATGATTCGCATAATATAATGACATATATCCACCCATTATTCCTCCACAAAATATCCATATTATATACATTGTATAAGGTGGATATTTGAAATAATAAAATACTGCAGTAAATAAAATGGGCATAATGCCTAAGATACTTTTATAAATTGAATATTGCTTAATTTGTCCCTGTGCCGATATCATTGTACCTATGCTTACAGTTAATTGTTCTATGACACTTCTGAGAAGCTGTAATTGACAGAAAACGACAGCCCAGTCAGGGATTGTGTTTAGCCATATTTTTAATATAAAAGGGGCCTCAAGAATAAATGGAATTGCAAATAGAGCTAACATTAAATAGGCGTATTTGCATCCTAAGAAAGTAGCTTTCTGCATCAAAGAGTCGTTGCGGCTTCCTTTGCTCTTGAAGATAACAGGTGATAATGCTTTTAACATAGTATTAGAAAATACCATTAATTGACCAGATATTTGATTCGCAATGCCTTGTGCGGCATTGAGCAGCGTGCCAAAAAAATGATTTAAAACAATCCCCATACCATAATTGCTTACAATGGACATTAGGCTGCCAATAAAATTCCATCCCGCAAACGAAGTCATTTCCCTCATCAATCCCTTGTTCCAATATCGACGGGGAGCAATCATGCATTCTTCATAATGCCTGTGACAATACACACGCATGATTGTCAGCGTAATCAAGGGAATGCAGGCCATTAAGGAACCATAGACAATCAGTTTGTCGAAAGTGGTATAGACACAGGCAAAGGCTACAGCCAGTTTTAGGAATGATTCAAAGACACCTACAATGGCATAATACTTCATGTTTTCGTGTGCATTCATGGCGGCATCGTAGGGGACGGTCATCACGGTGAACATGGTGCTGACTATCAAGCTGCCGTACACTACTTTAGCTGCAAAGATACGGTCTGCGGGGATATTCAAAATGCCGTTGAAGAAGAAGTAGCCGGCAATGAGTAGGGCGATGCCTACCACACAGGAAATGCCCAAATGGAGGATAAAGCTGACGTTGAAGATGCTTTTCTGCTTCTCTTTGTTTCCTTCACCTTCGCTGTAAGACATGAAGCGCTGGGTGGCGCTGGCCATAGCTGCGTTGAGGAAGCCAAGCATGGCGATGGCTCCACCTACGATGTTGAAGATACCGAAGTCGGAGGCTCCGAGGGAATTCAGAATGAGACGGGTGGTGTACAACGAAATAAACATCGTTATACCCATCTTGGCATAAAGGAAACCGGTGTTCTTGATGACGCGGTTGGCGGTTGAGGACATTGATTATTTCAATGATTTTACAATCAGCTGATAAATGAAGGGAGCTGACTTCAATACAATATATTCCATTTTTTTTGCGAAAGAAAAGAATTCTTTCGTTTGATGACTTAAAGGTAATGGGTTATCAAGAATACGACGTTTTATATTCTCAATATCTTGCTTAGAGAAGTATGCTGGATGTTGTATAGCCCATCGTAAACCGGCTAAACTTACAGATAAAAATATGTTGTGCATTTTAGTCAGCATAGGGTGATATTCAGTGTGTTCCTTCGTAAATAGGAATCTTTCGTATCTGGCATTGCATCGGTCTATAATTTTTTTTGCTTTGTTCTTATCATTTTTGACTTGGGTTACACTTCCTTGTAGATAATAGTAGAATTCTGAAGGGAAATAAATGGATGTATTGGCTACATGAAAAATCTGATGCATGATACTTAGGTCTTCATCCAAGAAGCGACCAACCGGAAATTCAATATGTTGGAAAATTCCTTTTTTATATATTTTATTGGGCATATATGATTGCCAGTCTTTGTCATCCAGAATCTTTATAACTCCATTTATCCTGTTGTAGGTTTGGTAGTGATTGGTAATTTCGCTGCAACGCCTGTGCTTTAATTGTATTTGGCCATCTGGCTGTATGAATGCATTGCAAACACCACATTGAGCAATGTCTGCATTTTCTTGAATGATTCCATCCATCATGAATTCGTACATTTGAGGATGTATCCAGTCGTCTGCATCCACAAAGGTTACGTATTTTCCCTTGGATAAATTAATTCCGTTTCTTCGGGTTAATGAAGAACCTTGATTTTCTTGATGAATAATCTGTATGCGGGAATCATCTTTGGCAATTTTACTACATATCTGATAACTGTTGTCCGTACTTCCATCATCTATGACGAGAATTTCAAGGTTTCTGTAAGTCTGTTGCATGATGGAATGAATGCATTTTTTTATGTACTTTTCTCCGTTGTAACAGGGTATGATAACAGATAGTAGAGAATCATTCATGTGAGTAGTTTTCTTATTTTTTAAATTATTGTTTTTTTTATATTTGGGGTGTAGACGACGGTTCTTTTGCGTAAATTCCAAAGTCGGAGGCTCCGAGGGAATTCAGAATGAGACGGGTGGTGTATAACGAGATGAACATCGTTATACCCATCTTGGCATAGAGGTAACCGGTGTTCTTGATGACGCGGTTGGCGGTTGTGGACATTGTGTCGGGGTACGCTACGCGTTCGCCCCTCCCAACGCTTTCGGGCGAGACGAACCAAAGGATTGTTGTTTGACGGGGCAAAGGTAGTAAAAAAAATCATTGAATGATTTTTTTTAAATGGATAATTGATAATTGAAAATTTAATTAGCGGTTAACGGTGAGTGGTAAGCGGTGAGCTTTATTAGTCATTAGGAGATCCCTCGACTGGGCTCGGGATGACAAGGGGGGGAGTGGATCCCGGCTCGAGGCCGGGATGACTTGGTAACCTGAAAGGGCGGTTTGTGCGCCGGACAGGTTACAGATCCTCGCCGCGCTTCAGCGCCTGCTGGTGGCGGAAGTGACGTTCCAGGATGTTGGCAAGGGTGCGCAGGGTGAGGAGGGTACGCAGTTCCTCGTTGCTGGCCTGACGGTCGCCGGGGGGATAGAGGCCGCGCAGGAGGTCGCGGAACACCAGGGTGAGGGCCAGACGGCGGTTGCGGACATGGGTTATTTCTCCGTGAAGGGTATGGAAGGGTTTACCGTCGATCCATACTTCGACCTTAAAATTTTTTTCATGATTACATTGTTTTTAAGTTAAAACGGCGCGAATTTACGGATTATCCCCCAAAGTGAAATTTATTTTTGACGGGGAAATCGAAAGAAAAATGGGGCTATAGGGGTGTATGGCGGGGGTGAAAGGCGTTGAAAGGGATTTGCGGGGGTGAAAAAGAAGAAGGAAATTTGTCAAATATTAAATATGAAATATTAAATATCAATTATCAAATATCAGATATCAAATATCAACTTTCAAATATCAAATATCAAATATCAGATATCAATTATCAATTCTCAATTTTCAATTATTAATTAAGATCATGGAAACAACAAAGATTTCGGGGTTCCGCAATTTGTATGACAAGGAACCGATGGAGATGACAGTAGCCCGATTCGTGGAATGGACTCGCACGAACGGGGAGGTGAAACGGCTGACGGACGAGTACCGGAGGCTGATGACGGAAGGCCGCGAGGAGGAGGCGGCACGGGTGAAACGCACGCTGCCGGCGGCAACGATGGCAGGGGTCTTCGAGGGCGGCAGGCAGGAGAAGGACCTGAAACGCCTGACGGGGCTGATGATGTTCGACTGGGACGACGTGGGACCGGCAAGCACGCAACTGCTGGAACGGCTGCGCATGACGGACTGCGTGGTGCTGGCCTGGACGTCCATCTCGGGACAGGGGGTGAAGGCGGTGATCCGCGTGGACGTGACGAACACGGAGGAGTACCTGCGGGCGTACCGCGTCGTGGGACGATGGATGGAGCAGCGCACGGGATGCCGCGTGGACGAGGCGTGCCGCAACGTGGGACGGCTGTGCAGCGCGGTCCATGACGAGGAGCTGTACGTGAACTACGGGGCACGGATGATGGCGTGGCGCGGACTGGAGACGGACGAGGACCGGCGGGAGGCGGCACGCACCCGGCAACCGGAGGCCGACGAATCGGACGCTGCGCCACAGGGCGAGGGCAGCGGGATGCTGCAGGGGCTGCTGGACTACTTCGTGCGGCAGAACGGATTTGAGAAGGGACACCGCCACGAGCTGTTGCTGAAGCTGGGACGGACGGCACGGTGTAAGAATCTTTCGGCAAAGGAGCTGGAGGAACTGGCGGAGCTGGCGGCGAAGCAGCTGGCGGACGCCTCGCTGGACGCGGGCGAGATACGGAGCAGCCTGCGGGCTGGGTATCAGTACATTAGCCGGAAGACACCGCCGCCCGCCGCGGAGCCGGTTGCGCCCAAGGCTCAACGCTCACCCTCGGGCGCCCCGACGGGAGGCGACGACCGCGACGTGGAGCTGGACTTGTCCGAAAATAATGAAAGGCTGCGGGCGGCGCTGCCACACTTCGACGACGCCATCTTCGACACGCTGCCGCGCCTGCTGCAGCAGGGGGTGAAGGTGGCACAGGACCGGCGCGAACGCGACATGGTGCTGCTCTCCATGCTGGTGCACCTCAGCGCCTGCCTGCCGGACGTGCACTTCCGCTACGACCGCCACGACATGCGCCCGCACTTCTACCTGGCGGTGGTGGCACCGGCGGGCACGGGCAAGGGCATCGTGACGCAGGTGTCCTACCTGTCGCACCCGCTGCACGACCGCTACGTGGCCCAGGGCGAGGAGGAACAGGCGGCCTACGAGGCACGCCTCCAGCAGTGGAACGAGGACTTCAGCGAACGCATGCGCAAGGGACGGAAGGGCGAGAAGGCGGAGCCGCGGCCGAAGGAACCGGAACGGGTGTACTTCCTGATTTCGCCCAACACGTCGAAGTCGATGCTCTACCGGCAGCTGGCGGCGAACGGCGGGGTGAGCGGCATCCTGC
>ULOG01018212.1_pt1 | contig 14271 bp, 13 predicted proteins | sample 1952401 | NCBI WGS metagenome assembly ULOG01 (sample SAMEA4835598, study PRJEB28245) | human gut metagenome | biome: gut microbiome; material: fecal sample | place: Denmark | collected 2008
AAGAAGCCCCCAGTATTCGCACTACTGAGGGCTTCATTCTTTTTGTCTACATGGACTTGCTATTTCTTTTCGCCTACTGGCATTATAGCATATGCAGATCAGGAAATCAATATGCAAGTGATTCTGAAACATTCTGAAACAAATAAAAAGAGTAAACTATTTCCTTGGTTTATGCCTTATTTTTCGTTAATATTCACCAATGTCGAACAGCTCGTCAAAGGTTATCTTCAGATTCGGAAACATAACCAGATGTAAATCTTCTTTATTCTGGGCTGTGACAGTCTTATAAAGATACGGATAACCAGTGCCATCTTCTTTGAAATCGAAGAGATAAATCTCTACAGATTTTTTTCTCCAGTCAACGATCCAATACTCAGAGACACCGACCTTGCAATAAATATTCATTTTTTCATGTCGATCATATTCTTCTGTGGCATTGGACAAAACTTCCATCACAAAGCGGGGAATGCCAGTGAAAGAAATGTTCTTACGGTCTCTCAGGTTACAGATGATTGATACGTCAGGAATGATTACTTTATCATCATTTTCACGCCATTCATACTGAACACCATCACCAAAGACACGACATAAGCTGTCTTTGATTTGGCTGCCGATCTTGATAACAAAGTTATTGATAACCATAGAATGTTCCAGGTAAGTTTTACTTAAATCTTCAATTGGTAGTGCATTACTCATATTGCCGCACCTCCTTGATATGTTGATATAATTATAATATTTTGCAAGATGTTAGTCAAGGATATGAGCTGCTGAAAGAGAGTGCAGATGAGTCTGAGAGTTACTGTTCACACACCACTGTCCCGCGAGGTGTTTTGGCATGAATATGCCAAAATCCGGAGACATACAAGCCAAAATTCCATTGCCGCAGGCAATCTGGAATGAATTTTGGCTACGTTACTGTGAACGGAGTGAACAGTAACGTCTGAGAAATATAAGGCCTGTCACTGTTGTGTAAACGGTTGACAGATGGAATTTCCAATGATAATATAAATTCATTCGACATAAAAAATATTCAGTTGTATTTTTTATATATAGATGTGTGATAAAACAGTATAAAATACGACAACAGGAGGGAAAAAGATGGAGAACGAAACAGTTTCCAAAAATTTTATTGAGAATATCATTGATAAAGATTTAGCAGAGGGTGTTTATGACACCGTGCATACGCGTTTCCCGCCGGAACCGAATGGATATCTTCATATCGGTCATGCGAAATCTATTCTTTTAAACTATGGTCTTGCACAGGAATATAACGGCAAGTTCAACATGCGTTTTGATGATACAAACCCGACCAAAGAAAAGAGTGAGTTTGTAGAATCCATCAAGGCAGATATCAAATGGCTTGGTGCAGACTGGGAAGACAGACTGTTTTTTGCATCTGACTATTTCGGACAGATGTATGAAGCTGCTGTAAAGCTGATCCAGAAAGGCAAAGCCTATGTATGTGACCTGACAGCAGATCAGATCCGTGAATATCGTGGAACTCTTACAGAGCCGGGTAAAGAAAGTCCATACAGAAACAGAAGCGTAGAAGAGAACCTGCAGCTTTTTGAAGAGATGAAAGAAGGCAAATATGCAGACGGAGAGAAAGTGCTTCGTGCCAAGATCGATATGGCATCTCCGAACATGAATATGCGCGACCCGGTTATCTATCGTGTTGCTCATATGACTCACCACAGAACAGGTGATACATGGTGCATCTATCCAATGTATGATTTCGCCCATCCCATCGAGGATGCGATTGAGGGAATCACACATTCCATCTGTACTCTGGAGTTTGAGGATCACAGACCACTGTATGACTGGGTTGTAAAAGAATTGGAATACCCACAGCCACCGAAGCAGATCGAGTTTGCAAAACTGTATCTGACAAATGTAGTTACAGGTAAACGTTATATCAAGAAATTGGTAGAGGAAGGCATCGTAGACGGATGGGATGATCCGCGTCTGGTTTCCATCGCAGCACTGCGCCGCCGTGGATTTACACCGGAATCCATCAAAATGTTTGTAGAACTCTGCGGTGTATCCAAAGCAAACAGCTCTGTTGACTATGCAATGCTTGAATACTGCATCCGTGAGGATCTGAAACTGAAACGTCCACGTCTGATGGCTGTTCTTGATCCGATCAAGCTTGTGATCGATAATTATCCGGAAGGCGAAGTAGAATATCTGGAAGCTCCGAACAATATGGAGAATGAAAAACTGGGAACTCGTAAAATACCGTTTGGCAGAGAACTCTATATTGAGAGAGAAGACTTCATGGTAGATCCGCCTAAGAAATATAAGAGAATGTTCCCGGGCACAGAGGTTCGTCTTATGAACGCATATTTTGTAACCTGTACAGGATATGAAGCTGATGAAGATGGAACTGTACGTGTTGTACACTGTACTTATGATCCTGCAACAAAGGGTGGCAATGCGCCGGATGGCAGAAAAGTAAAAGGAACCATTCACTGGGTAGAAGCAAGTCAGGCAGGAAAAGCAGAAGTACGTCTCTATGAGAATATCGTAGACGAGGAGAAGGGTGTATACAACAAAGAAGATGGTTCTCTGAATGTAAATCCGAACTCTCTGACAAAAGTTACTGCATATGTAGAACCAGCACTTATGGAAGCAAAAGGCTATGACAGCTTCCAGTTCGTAAGAACAGGATTTTTCTGTGCAGATATCCATGATTCTAAAGAGGGTGCACCGGTATTCAACCGTATCGTGTCTCTGAAGAGCTCATTTAAACTTCCGAAAGCATAATGAGACTGAAATAGTAATATAATCAGAATAAAAAGGGAATGTTGCTTTTACGATTGTATAATCGTGAAGTAACATTCCTTTTTGGTTACGTTACTGTGAACGGTAACGTTTATTCTTCAGATTCAGATGCAGCGTCCATAGTCTCTTCAAAATTCTCGGGTTCATCGGCATCTTCTTCCTCTTCTGCATCTTTAATCTCAACTTCAGCAGCTTTATCGGAAGACTTCTCAGAATCGTCTGTATCAGCAGCTTTTTCAGCTTCTTCGCTTTCGGTGTCATCTGTTGCAGACTGTTCGCCTGTATGTTCCCAGGACTGGAAATCTTCGGCAGGTTCCTGATCTTCCTTAGCAGTTTCCTTTTCATCAGTCAGATCGAAATCATCAAAGTCATCTTCAAAATCAAAATCCTCTTTACAGGATCCTTTTTTGGCAATAAGGGCAGCTACAGCACCGGCAGCAGCTGCTGTAAGGGCACCTATTGCAACATATCCCCAGTATTTATTAATTTTAGCCATGATAATCATAAACTCCTTTCTGATATTCTCCTATTTTTGACAGCGAGTCAGGATAAAAATATCTTTTACTCCTGACACCATTTTATTCAGCTATAGGTTATTGTTATTTTAATACTTTTCAGATAAAAAGAAAAGCGAAATTTTATGGAAAGAGTTAATGAAAGCAGTTGCATACCAAAAAGATACAAGGTATACTATGACAGGAAAGAAGAGGTTATTATGAGAAAAATTATTTTGGCATCTGCTTCACCCAGACGAAAAGAACTGTTGGAACGGGCTGGCGTGGATTTTGAAGTGCTGCCTGCATCAGGTGATGAGAATCGTATCTCAGACAATCCGGGAGAGGCAGTAAAACAGCTGGCTTCGGATAAAGCAGCTTCTGTTATCCGCACTATGAAAGATAGTGCCGACGGAACAATTGTGATCGGATCTGACACAGTGGTAGTGTTTGAGAATGCGATCCTTGGCAAACCTCATGATACAGAGGATGCAGTGAATACATTAAAGAAACTTCAGGCAAATACTCATCAGGTATATACCGGCGTTTCTGTATGGGAAAAGAAAGAAAAAGTCTGGACAGAACATACTTTTTATGAAAGTACAGATGTGACGTTTTATCCGGTTTCAGATGAGGAGATCAGAGAGTATGTTGCTACAGGAGAGCCTATGGATAAGGCTGGAAGCTATGGCATCCAGGGACTTTTCGGAATTTATGTAAAGGGGATCAACGGAGATTACAATAATGTGGTAGGACTCCCGGTTGCCAGATTATTTTATGAAATGAAGAAATCAGGAATTAACTTAAGAGGATGACAAAAGATGATTAAAGCATGTATATTTGATTTGGATGGAACACTGGCTGATACGCTGGATTCCATGGCTTATGTGACTAATATTATTATGGAAAAATTCGGGTTAAAAACACTTCCGGTGGATAATTTCAGATATTACAGCGGAGAAGGGGCAAATATGCTGATTCGCCGCGCACTTAAGGATGCGGGGGATCCGGAACTTGCGCATTATGATGAGGGACAGAAGCTTTACCGGGAAATGTTTGAAGCAGATCCGATGTATAAAGTAGTTCCCTATAAGGGAATGCCGGAAACCTTAAAGAAATTGAAGGAACATGGAGTGAAGCTGGCAGTTTGTTCAAATAAACCTCATCCTGCAGCTGTGAAAGTAATTGCGCAGCTTTTTGATGGGGAATTTGATATGGTAGTTGGTCAGAGTGAAGCAATCCGCAGGAAACCGGCACCTGATGGTCCGCTTATGGTTGCGGAAAAATTTGGTGTAAAACCGGAAGAATGTATGTATGTGGGAGATACAAGTACAGATATGAAGACCGGTAAAGCAGCAGGAATGTATACAGTAGGTGCGCTATGGGGCTTTCGTGACCGAAAAGAACTGAATGAGAATGGAGCAGATTTTGTCGCTGAGAAACCGACAGATCTGGTAAAAATTTGCGAGGAACAAGGAAATGATTAAGTTGGTTGCAAGTGATCTGGATGGGACGTTACTTTTACATAAGGCACAGTCTCTGCCTGAAGAAATTTTTTCGCTGATCAGGCAGTTAGAGGAACTGGGGATTATGTTTGTAGCAGCCAGTGGAAGGCAATATCCGAATATGACAAAGCTGTTTGCGCCTGTTGCTTCAGAGATTTCCTATATTTCGGAGAATGGTGCACTGGCAGTGGATCATGGAGAGGTACTGTATCAGGATTCTTTTGACAGAAAGCTGGCAGGGGAGATTATTTCTGCAATCCTGGAAAAGAAGGATGCCGAGTTTACCTGTTCTGCAAAGGATTACCACTACCTGATGCCGAAGACAAAGAGATTTCATGACCATATGTTATATGAAGTAAAAAATGAATGCAGATTTGTAAACAGCATGGAAGAGATGACGGCTCCTATCATGAAGCTGGCTGTGTTTGAACCGGCCGGCCTTACAGAAGAATCTGTGAAATACTGGATGGACAGATTTGGAAAAGAATGTGTTGTTGTCACTTCGGGAAATGAGTGGATTGATTTTATTCCTTTTGGAACAAACAAGGCAAAAGGAATCAGAGAATATCAGAAAAGATATCATATTTCGCCGGAAGAATGTATTGCGTTCGGAGACGAATATAATGATATAGAGATGCTTAAAGCGGTAAAATATGGCTTTGCCATGGAGCATTCCAAGGAGGGGGTACGGGCAGCTACGTCCTATATGACAAAACAGGTTGAACCGGTCCTTGAGAAGCTGATCCGGGCAAAGGGAAAGATTGAGGAGGTTATTTAAATTGTTTACAGAAGAATGTATTAATACGTTTCTTGAAAATCAGGAGCAGCTTTTTCCACAGGCGGTAGCAGAATCATATGAAGCAGCGGAAGCATTCCTTGAGGATTGCATGGCGCAGGTTGTGGATTCTATTGAAGAAGTGAGAGAATATCTGGAAGAGTCAGGCGCTGATGTGGAAGGAATGTCAGATGAAGAACTGGAAGATGCAAGTGAAGTATTTGCTCTGCCGGATGGAAAATATCTGATAGTAGAAGGATAAAAACTGTTCGGTCAAATTATGGATATCACGTGATATATCGGAGAAATAACTGTAAAACACAGTTCGGTCCCTGAATATTGGAGAAAATTGAACTCTGATACTCAGGGGCTGAAGTTGTTTTAAGGGAGAAAATACAGATTACATTTCCGGAAAATGTGATGCTATAATGCTTTTATACAGAGAAAAAACGATGTTGTGGTCTGTGATGGGAATGAAAAGGGCAGACAGACACAGAAGCATCACAGAACTGTAATTATTCAGTACCTTCAGAGTGGCTGCTGAATAATTACAAATCTTATTATAAATGAAAAGGAGGACTACAGATGGAGAGAAAGAGATTTCTTGCAGTTGTAATGACTGTGATGATGGTTATTTCAATGATTCCATCCATGGTTTTTGCGGCAGCTCCGTCAGGAGAATTGGGCGGTAAGCTTAAGATTAAGGGACTTGCAGCTGTAGGCGTAGTGTTGAGTGCAGATTATGCAAAGGTTACACCGGAAGAGGTTACGGATGAAGATTTTACTTTTTCCTGGTCAAGACAGACCGGGGAGAAGGAGTTAACACAGGTAGGTACTGAGAAGACCTATACGATCACTCAGGATGATCTGGGATGCAGACTGGTGCTTGATCTGACCCCTGTAGATGGAAGCGGACTGACAGGTACTCTTACTGCAAAGACGTTAGAGGTAGCTGCAACTGAAGAAGAGGCGAAAGCAGTGGAACAGGAAGCAGAGGATGCACAGCAGACAGAAACGGCAGATGGAACAGAGAATGCACAGCTGGAAGAAACGGCAGATGGAACAGAGGATGCACAGCTGGAAGAAACAGCAGATAATGCAGAAGGCAGTCAGGATTCTGAAAATCAGGATGTAGATAGAACAGAAGATGTACAGCAGAATGCAGGGAATGAACAGGAAGATGAATCTCAGAACACAAAAGGTCAGCCGGAGGAAACAACAGAAGGTACTGATGATTCCCAGATGAAAATTTATACAGAAGATCAGCTGCAGGTGGATGAGAACGGAAATGTGCAGACAGATGGATCAGAGAAAGATGGACAGGCAGCAGGTGAAGATGATAAAGATCAAAAGACTTACGAAGCGACTGTCACTGTAGAGGACAGCGAAGATCAGATCTGTGATTTTGGAACAGTAAAGAGTGATCTTGAGGATGTGGAAGCACAGTATGTGCAGATTACGAACACCGGAAATGAGAGCTTGAATTTTCAGGAGATCAGTCCGGAACATTTTATGGTTCAGGATATTACAGAACCGCTGAGTGCAGGTGAATCTGTAAGCGTATGGATACAGCCGAGGGAAGGGCTGGAACCGGGTGAATATGATGATATGATCACATACCGGACGGAAGAAGGTATTGAGGTTTCTTTTGAAGCGAAGATTGCAGTTGAAGGTGAGGATGATTCATCAGATGACGAAGATCTGAAGCCTTCGGATGAGCCTTCTGCAGAACCGACAGAGACGCCGGATGACAGCGAGGCTCCATCGGCAGGTGACAATGCAGATGCATCTCTTGAGGCACAGTCTCTTGATGTAAATACAGGAAGTCTTAATTTCAGCGATATCGAAGAAAATTATACACAGGCCAATGAGACACTGTCCGTAACCGTAACAAATACAGGGGATGGAACTGTCACTTTAAAGATACCGAAATCAGATTATTTTGAGGTGATGAACGAAGATGGAAGTGAAGCTGTATCAGGAATACAGATTGCAAAAGGTGATTCTCTTATGTTCATGGTACAGCCAAAAACCGGTCTGACGAAGGGTGATTACAGTGATACCCTGATATTTGAAAGTGAAGAGGATTCGGAAGTAGCAGTGCAGGTAACTGCGGAAGTATCTGTAAAAGAGGCAGAACAGGAACAGATCACAGCAGTTCAGGCAGATCCGGAATCTTTCAGTTATGATGATCTGAAGGAAGGTTATGATACTCCTGAAGCGACGACCATTACACTTACCAATACAGGAAATACAACTGTTTCGCTGATGCAGCCATATGCAGAGTATTTTGATATTGGGGAACTTTCGGCATCAGTGCTGGAGCCGGGAGATTCTGCTGCATTTACAGCAGTACCGGTGACCGGTCTGAAAGTCGGCAATTATCTGGACAGTATTCAGATAGCCCAGACCAGTTCGGAAGGACAGGAAGATGTATTAACAACGATCAAAGCTTCTGCGACTGTTTCGGAAGTGAAAAAGATTTATAAATTATCCGTAACACCGGAAGAACTGAATTTTGGAAAAGCAAAAGAAGGATATAGTGAGGCACCGGAAGCGCAGAAAGTTACAGTGACGAATAAGGGGAATACAAATGTAACTTTAAATGCACCGTCAGGTAAAAACTTTAAAATCGGGAAACTTTCAGCCACAGAGCTTGCACCGGGGGAGAGCTGTACATTTAAAATCCGCCCGAAGGAGGGTTTAAAGGTCGGCTCCTATACAGAGTCAGTTGTGATTGATAATGAACAGCAGATCAGTGCAGAAGTAAAAGTTCAGTTTACGGTTAAAGCTGCCCGCAAGGCGAAAATTGCAGATCCGGCAGATAATAAGATTACAGGAATCAGTTCAGATGGATACACAACACAGTCAAAGATTACATTTACAGCAGTCGGAGCGGGTATGGACAATGAAAGTCCGGGAAAGGGAGATGTCCGCTATGTACCGTATAACTGGAAAGTGATCAATACAAATAGCTGGAGCAGTGCACCTTATACTGCTGCATTTGGAATTACGAAGGCCGGAACCTACACATTGACAGTTACATTTGACCGTCAGAAGTATAATGGAAGTGAATGGAAGAATACAGGGGAGCAGGATACTAAACAGGTGAATTTCAGTATTACGCAGGCGCAGACTGTAACTGCAACTCCGACTCCACAGCCGAATGGAGCAACTGCGAAAACAGCGGTAAAGACAGGAGATACGACTAATATCACACCGTTTGTGATTATTCTGGCGATTGCAGCAGGATGTATTGTGGGAGTTGTGGTATACAAAAGACGAAAGAAATAAGAGTTATCTGAAGAAAAAATACAGGGGAATATGTAAAATATAAAATTATTAGCACTCATTTTTAGTGAGTGCTAATTTTTTCTTGACTTTTGGAATAAATGGTATTACTATATCTTTCAGAGAAGCAACTTACAGGAGTCAAAAGCTATTTCAAAGGATAAACAGGAGAGGATAGTTTTGACTCCGGAGGCAGAGCAGATAAGAATGCAGTATATTGACAGATAAAGTTGCGGCAAATGATTAAAAACAAAAAGGAGTGTGGACAGCATGGCTGTAAAACATGGAAATTTATCAATTAACAGTGAAAATATTTTCCCAATCATCAAGAAATGGTTATATTCCGATCATGATATTTTTGTAAGAGAGCTGGTCTCCAACGGATGCGATGCGATCACTAAACTGAAAAAACTGGAAGTAATGGGAGAATATACTTTTCCGGAAGGATACAAACCGGAGATTCAGGTAATTGTTAATCCTGATGAGAAAACTCTGAAATTCATCGATAATGGTATTGGCATGACTGCTGATGAAGTAGAGAAATACATTACCCAGATTGCTTTTTCAGGTGCAACTCAGTTTCTTGAGAAATATAAAGACAAAACTACAGATGATCAGATGATTGGTCATTTTGGACTTGGATTTTATTCTGCATTTATGGTAGCGGATGAAGTGCATATTGATACACTTTCCTATACAGAAGGTGCACAGCCTGTACACTGGTCCTGCGATGGCGGAACAGAATATGATATCCAGGAAGGTAACAAGAATACGATTGGTACAGAAATCACCCTGTTCCTGAATGAAGACTGCCTGGAATTTGCAAATGAGTACCGTATGCGTGAGATTCTTGAGAAATACTGTTCCTTTATGCCGGTTCATATTTACCTTTCCAAAGCAAATGCACCTCAGGAATATGAGACAATTGATGAATCTGAGTTAAGAGACGATGATGTAGTTGTTGAACATATTCATGAGGAAGCAAAGACAGAAGAAAAAGAAAATGATAAAGGTGAAAAGGAAGTTGTTGAAATTTCTCCTGCAAAGGATAAAGTAAAGATCAATAAACGTCCGGTTTCCATCAGTGATATTAATCCGCTCTGGATGAAGCATCCGAATGAATGTACAGATGATGAATACAAGGAATTTTACCGCAAGGTATTTATGGATTATAAGGAACCGTTATTCTGGATACATCTGAATATGGATTATCCGTTTAATTTAAAAGGTATCCTGTACTTCCCGAAGATCAATACAGAGTATGATTCCATTGAAGGAACGATCAAACTTTATAACAATCAGGTATTTATCGCAGATAATATCAAGGAAGTAATTCCTGAATTCCTGCTTCTTCTGAAAGGTGTGATTGATTGTCCGGATCTTCCATTGAACGTGTCACGAAGCGCATTGCAGAATGACGGATTTGTACAGAAGATTTCTGAATACATTTCCAAAAAAGTGGCAGATAAGCTTACCGGAATGTGCAAGACTGACAGAGAATCTTATGAGAAATACTGGGATGATATCAGCCCGTTTATTAAATATGGCTGTATTAAAGATGCTAAGTTTGCAGAGAAAATGGGAGATTATGTACTCTTTAAGAATCTTGATGGCAAATATCTCACATTAAAGGACTGCATTGAAGAGAATAAAAAAGAAACAGAAGAAACTGAGGCTCAGACAGAAGAAAAGAAAGAAGATGCAGCAGAGTCTGAAAACAAAGACAATGCGGAAGCGAAAGAACCTGAGAAGACAGTAATTTTCTATGTAACTGATGAAGTTCAGCAGAGTCAGTATATCAATATGTTTAAGGAAGCAGGAAAAGATGCCGTTATCCTGAAGCATAATATTGACAGTGCATTTATTTCCAGTCTTGAGCAGAAACATCAGGAAGTACAGTTTAAGCGTATTGATGCTGATCTGACCGAAGAAATGAAGGGTGAGGGTACTGCAGATGAAGAAACTGTCAAAGCACTGACAGAACTTTTCCGCAAGAGCCTTAATAAAGATAAACTGGAAGTACATGTTGAGAATCTGAAAAATGAAAATGTATCAGCAATGATGACTCTTTCCGAAGAGAGCCGCCGTATGCAGGATATGATGAAGATGTATAATATGTATGGAATGGATCCGAATATGTTTGGCGGACAGGAAACACTGGTTCTGAATGCGAATCATCCATTGGTTAAATATCTGGCAGAGAATCAGGAATCTGACAAGGCTCCGCTTATCTGTGAACAGTTGTATGACCTTGCGATGATGAGCCATAAACAGCTTTCACCGGACGAAATGACCAGATTTGTTCAGAGAAGCAATGATATTTTGCTGATGGTTGCAAAATAAGATAGAAAGCAGGCAATTTGCCGGCAGATCAATGAGAGGACAGATACGCCTGTCAGAATAGCAGAATATCAAATAAGGAGCAGAGAATAATTTTTGCTCCTTATTTTTGTGGAAAACAATCACATTGGTATTGACAAATGTCTTATGAATTCCTATTATTAAGTTGCCGATATTTTAATGAATATGCCGAATCCGCAGAAAATATAACGGGTTACAGAGAATAGTGACTGCAATGGTGCTTCCGGGCAGCCAATATCGTGACTTTCATTTACTTATAGAGAAATGTGTGTAAATAAATGAGATATCCAAATCTGTAAAAACACAGATTATGGAAGTTACAGGAGGAACGATGTATGAGTGCAGTTTATGGAGTTATTAGAAAATTGGGTGCAACATCAAAGTATAAAGGATATTATTATGTTGTGGATGCAGTAGAAATGGCACAGAAAATTTATGAGCGACCGGTAAAAGTCACCAAAGATATTTATCCGGTCATTGCAAGAAAATATAAATCAACACCGTCTAATGTAGAACACAACATAAGAACACTGGTAAACTTATGTTGGATGAATCATAAGGATACACTGGAAGAAATGGCAGGGTGTACAATGGCAGATAAACCGACGAATAGTGAGTTTATAGATATTCTGGTCTATTATCTGCGTTATTCGGATAAAGACTGATAACAGAATCTACTCATAATTTCTCACAGGGAATGTGATGACTGGAGAGAAAAACAGTCATGGAATCATCCCAGAGATGTTCCAGACGTTTATCCGGACTGAATGAAGTATAAGAAACACCTGTTGTACATAAAAGGGACTGGTTCTTGTACCGGATATTCAGATAAAAGCTTTGCACAGGAATATCTGCAATATGCTGTTCATTTTTTAACAACGACTGTGTCTGATCATGAGAAAGTTCAAATACAATCCTGAAATTCAAAGGTGTGCGTCTGCCGCGTATGATAGAAAAACAATAAGGTTTTACATCATGCCAGAGGGAATATTCTGTGGAATTCTCCTCAAAAGCAGCCTTTGTGTCAGTATCAAAGAAATCGTAATGAAGTTTTCCGTTTATGGTAAAAGTGTTGAAGGTTGTCACAGATGCCTCGACAAGAGAAAAACGGTCAAATACCTCACCGATCAGGAGCTTATTCATAAAATCTTTTACATCAGTAATTTTTAAAGCAAGCATACAACACCTCTCTGATAACATGATTTACAGCTGTTCAGAATTAAAAAAAGACTTCTGGATTGCTGCATATTTCTGAACATATTTTGTGGATCAGGCAGCGCTTCCTGTACTTTGCGGGAAGCGTCTTTTTATTATAAAGCACTTTTGAAAAAAAGAACAGTGTTTTTATTAAAAAGTCTTTTCAAACGTAAAGCGGTGTGATAAGATATATCTGGTATTGAATACTACATATAATGGAAAAGAGGACGATATAATTGAGATATAAGATTATCATAGATAGTTGTGGAGAACTTTTGGACGAATGGAAGAAAGATGAATGTTTTGAATCCATTCCACTGACTCTGATGGTAGGAGCTGAACAGATCATAGATGATGAAACATTTGATCAGGCAGAGTTTATTGATAAAGTGGCAGCCTGCCCGGAATGTCCGAAATCAGCCTGCCCGTCACCTGAGAGATATATGAGAGCATATGACTGCGAGGCTGAGCATATTTATGCAGTGACTTTGTCTTCTGAGCTGAGTGGTTCCTATAACAGTGCGTTACTTGGCAGAGATCTTATTATGGAAGACCATCCGGATAAAAAAATACATGTGTTTAATTCACGTTCCGCATCCATCGGGGAAAGCCTGATCGGAATGAAGATACAGGAATGCGAAGAAGCAGGGATGAGTTTTGAAGAAGTTGTTTCAACTGTGGAACATTATATTGAAGGACAGCATACATTTTTTATACTTGAGAATCTTGATACTTTGAGAAAGAACGGCCGTCTGAGCAAAGTGAAAGCGTTAGTGGCCAGTGCATTGAAAATCAAACCGGTCATGGGTTCTACGGATGATGGAAATATCTGCCAGCTGGATCAGGCAAGAGGCATGAATCGTGCTCTGATCAAGCTTGTAGAGCAGGTAATCGAGAAAACCCCGGACAGTGCAGAGAAGGTTCTTGCCATCAGTCACTGCAATTGTCCGGCAAGAGCACAGGTGCTCAAAGAGGCTTTTGAAGAGAGAATGAAACTTGCAAAGATCGTAGTCCTTGATACAGCGGGTGTAAGTTCTATGTATGCAAATGACGGCGGAGTGATCGTTGCAGTATAAACTAATTGTTTTCTTTTGCAGTAAAGTGTGCTATAATCAGAAAATACGAAATATTGATGCAAAGGAGATCTATCATGAGCCAGAAGAAAGTCGATGCTTATAAGGCCAGAAAAGGACTGCATAACAAAACAGACAGAAAAGAAAAAGTACTTTTTGGACTGGAAATGTTTGCCTGGGCATTCATTTGTGTTGTGATTGTTGCATGGATTGGTTATTCTGCATATGTAAAAGTGACAGGAGCCAAAGAGAATGTGGTTCAGAATACAGTAATGGATACTACTGCACTTGACAATTACATTTCGAATCTGTCAACAAATACATCTGATGATGCAGACGGTGCTGATACAGATACAGCAGAAGAAGACACAACAGCTTCCACTGATACAGACAGTGCAGATGCTGATTCTACTGATGATGCAGCAGATGCTTCTGAAACAGAATCCTCAGATACAGATGCAGCGGATAAAGCTGAAGTAGAAGATAATACAGCCACAGCAGATGATAAAGAGACATCAGATGACGCATCTGCAGAAACAACAGATGATGCGGTAACAGCAGATGCAGACAGCACAGATGCCAAATAGAAGAGAAAATTTGTCAGATTAACTGATAACTGAAAGAAGACAATAAAAAATCCCCGGAAGATCCGGGGATTTTTTTGAGGTTTAATCCGTATAGAAAAGTGCGGAATTCAATCCTCTCGCGTTAACAAAAATTATAAATTATAATTTTGTAACGTTTGCAGCCTGCATACCACGAGCGCCTTCTGTTAAGTCGTATGTTACAGC
>ULOG01027407.1_pt1 | contig 14252 bp, 6 predicted proteins | sample 1952401 | NCBI WGS metagenome assembly ULOG01 (sample SAMEA4835598, study PRJEB28245) | human gut metagenome | biome: gut microbiome; material: fecal sample | place: Denmark | collected 2008
TTCCGGTAAGATTATTGTCATCTGTTGACTTCAACGCAGCAAGCAGACCATCGCCGTCTACACCGCTACCCCATGTAATCAGCTTAAGAGTCGTTCCGGAAAGCTCTCCGGTAAAAATCTGATAAACATCGTAAGAGTGACTTGTGCTAGTTCCATCAATTGTGATTGAATATGTCGGGGCTGCTGACGCAAAAGCAGTAAACGAAACCGATGCGGTAACCGTGCTTACAGCAATAATTGCAGCTGCTGCCATACCAGCAAATTTCTTGACTAAACTCATAATCAATTCCTCCGTTTTGTTATTTATTTGCGTTCTTTCTTAAACGCTTGTTTTTATTATAAAATCCATACAGCGCTCCGACGGCAACAGCAACGCCCACGGCATAAAATACCGCATTTCCGGTTCCTCCCGTTTCGGGCAGCTGAACGCTTTCATCAGCTGTATCGGATTTATTTATAATATAGATAGTACCCTTTGAACCGGCGCCGTTATTGGAATAGCTTACAGAGAAGCCTTCCGTAACGCTGGTTTCAGCTACATAATAGTAATACGGATTACCGCTGCTGTCAGCAGCGTCAAGACCGTCAAGTGCAGCACTCCAGCTATTTTCTTCGTTCAGAGTATATTCTGATCCGACAAGCTCTGCACCTACAGGAACTCCGTTCTCGTCATTTTCCCTGTCGGGAGAATTAGGGGCGACAGTTGAACGGTAAACCTTAAAGCTTATGCTTGCACCGTCAGGCGGAGTTACGGCAATACCGTTCTGATTCACCCATATCTTTTCAACAGTCAGACTGATTTCATTATGTATCACAACAGTTCCGTCCGAATTCAGACCGTTGCCAGAATATGACGGCACATACGAAGCATCTTCACCGACTGTATATTCCGTTCCGTCAATATTATAAGATATTTCCTTTACGTAATAGTACAGCGGCAGACCGTTTTCATTACCATTATAAAGTTTATCCCATGTATACGACCACTTGCCGTTTTCATACTTAACTGTCACAGGATCGCCTACCGGCTCCAGATTGTCCGGAAAACCGTCACTTTTATTTACTGTAGAACTATAAAGCTGAAGCGTAACCGTATCGCCGTCATGAGCCTCTGAATCGCTCCACTTTTTCTCTGCCGTAACTGCTATTTCCTTAGTATTATCCACTGCCAAAATGCTTCCCGACAAAACAAATCTTATTTTGTCATAGTCCACATCCTCAGGAATACTGTCACGGCTCGGCATAGCTCTGTAAGCAAAATAAACAGGATCGCTTAACATGATATATCCTTCCGGCGGTTCTGTTTCTACAAGCTTATACAGCGAACCGTCCTCAGTAACATCATCTACCAGCTGAAGCTGGAACACATCAGCTTCACTAGTGGTTATTTCCATTGGCACTGCATCGGGATCAGAACTCCACTCGGCTATTCCTGTGTAACCAGTGCCTTCTACCGGTTTTGATCGAACGGCAGCCATCCATTCCTTTGTTTCGGCATTATATTTATATAGGTTGAAAGTTGCATTGAGATAAATTGCGTCATTGCCTATATCCACCTTTTTAATTTGTATAGGCGAATTTGCCGTAGACGTCGATTGAGTATGATCTTTGATTACAAACAGCGAGTCATCAGATGCGTTATCGGCAACAGTCTGAGTTTCAATTGAAACGCTGTTGAACGCACCTACGCTGTCGTCAAGCGCTTCGGTGTCACGCCAGCCATAATATGTATACTTAATTCTCAAGTGCCTGCTGTCAGGTACAGTAAAAGTCAGCTGTGCAGCATATTGGTGACCGGTTTTAGTAAACTCTGCAAAAACGCTGTCGGGTATTACATTATCACCCCAAGTGTAAAATTCGATTTCAATTGAGTATCCATCAGGACAGTTTTCTACTACATTAAATGAATAGCTAGCTTCCCCATTCTGATCAAAGGCAATATTATCTATACTTGAAGAAGGAAATTCACCTGACCATTCACGGTCGCCATTGGGTTTGACATAGTATATTGAACCATTAAGGTATTTTCCGGATTCGCCGTCAAAGTTAACAGTCAAGTTTGAACCTGCCACAGGATTGGTTATTCTATATTTATTTCCATCTACAGTGATTACGCCTTGCGTTGTTTCCACATCTATAGGTCTTGTATCATCAAAAATATAACTGTATTGATTTGACGGCAAGGGCGTTTCATTTCCGTCAGCGTCAACCTGATAAACCTGGATCGATCGAAGCGCGACCTGTATTGCGCCCGGATCAGTGCAAATATATTCATTTCCTTCGCTATCGTAATACGTTCCGGTCCTGAAAGTGTCCACAAGTGTCAGAGTATCACCTGACGAAAGATCATTTGCGTCTGGGTTTAAGTCGATAGTATAATCAATATACCCCGCAGCTCCAGTGGTCTGAAGTCCTGTTTTCGCCAAGATGCCCTGCTCTACGCGCTGAGTCTGTTCTATTTCATCATATTTCTCATCAGAATCCTGAAGACGGTTTGTAAACGAAACAACTCCATCGTTAGCCTCAAGCATTTCATCAAGCTTTTCAGCTTCTATCATAGCACTGTATTTAATAGAGCATTTATTGCCGTTATGAGATGATATTATGAACGTAACAACCTGAGATTCGCCGTCCTCGCTCAGCGTATATCCCTCGCCGCCCCACTGGCTATATGAAAGATTGTATGTAGAACCATAGCCATTTGTCAAAGAAATGCCGCCAGCCTCATACAGTTTTAATCCTGCCGGAAGGGTATCCTTCAATACAATATTGCCGCTTTCGTAAATGTGATTTTCGTTTACTTCAATACACCACTTGAAGAGATAATATTCCTTTCCGTCAACTGTCACTGTGTCAAGTTCGGACGGTTTCATTTTTGTCGTGCCCGTAGTCTGATTTGAATAATCGCCGTCCTTTGAATACCACGCATCATATTTTTTATACGGAGCGCTTCCGTCCGGAATGGTATAATCATACGACTGTTCACTATCCTTATCATTAAAGGACGCCGAATTCTTATATGTAATAACAGCACCGGGCTCAACGCCTGAACAATCTACAATACTGGAATAGGAAATCCGTATATTTGCTACATTATCAAAAAACTCATTATCTGCAAAAGAGACGCTGAAACTGCTGTCGCTTTCATTGACAGTATAATAATCATTGCTCAGCAAAACGTAAGTTCCTGAATCGTCCAAATATTCAATTAAGATATCCTGATCAGCAGAAATATAATGAGAAGCTCCATCGCCGACAACAGTCATAATGTCCTCAAGGGTTTTACCTCTGAAAACACCATTTTCCTGTTCCAGATTAATTGTCCATGGAATCTCCAAGGTTCCGTCATCGTTATAGATTACCTCTCCCCTGCTTTTGTAAACATTGTTTGTAGGGGTGTATTCTGCAGTTTCACTGTCGCTGGCCAAAGAAGTGTCATCTGGGTCAGTTAAATAAGCGTTATTTGTTGTAATATATTTTCCGCTCACCGAATCAAACTCAGCATCCTCGATCCTATCGGTATTATATGTGATAATGATCTCATTCACTCCGTCAGGAACATTCTTAAATGTAACAGAATCGCCAGTCTGATCATATTCAATATCGGTAGTTCCGTCTGACGACGTAACCTTAAAAGTACCGTTAGCAATGCCTTCAGCCAACAGGTTATCTGTTACAGTATATCCGTCTAAAGAACCGCTGCCGGTATTGTTTTTAACTTTGATAGTCCACGTATAAGTAGAATCTCCCCAGTTAATTTGATAATACTTATCAAGCGTATAAGCCTTATCAACTGTAGCAGACGCTTCCTTATAAGAATCTCCGTCAGGAGTTTCAATTCTGGCCGAATTGGAATAATCAGAATCATCCGAAAGAGGAGCGTCATAAGTAATAGTTATAAACTTATCGTTAACCCCGTCTTTAAAAGTAAGAACGCCGTCAGCCAGTTCATATTTACTTGCGTCAATGCCCGTAATAACCGTATCTGCTTTTAAAGCAGAATCCGTTATCTTATAACCGCCTAAATCCAGACCATAAGCATTTTCTATAGTAACGGTCCACTGAGCAGTATTGTTATCATAATCCGGAGCGCCCGTTTTTGCAATATTGATAGAAGACGAACACCATACATAAATATCGTCATCATCAACCCATGCATCCTGATTGTCGTTAAGCGTAACCTTATTATGCGCATTTCCGCCGTTTAAAGCAGCATCACCGGGAATCGGCGCTTTATAACTGATTGTAACCGACTTATCATTTAAGCCGCTTGCAAATTCAAACCTTCCGGTATCAGAATTATAGCTTCCCGCTCCCTGAGGGTTTACTTCAAAACCGGAAGCTTCCGAGAACATCTCATCCGTCAGATAATACCCGTCAAGCAAATCACCTTTAGGGTTATCTACATTAATGGTCCACGTTATAGTTCCGTCTTCATTATTCGTACCGGATTTTTCAACGGTAAGCTTTCTTTCAGGATATCCCGGAACTGTAACTGTTACATCTCCAAAGGAAATGTCAACATCCTGATCCATATCAGTATCCGCACGTTTCACATCGGCATCAAACGTAAGAGTACCGCTTATAGCCTGTCCGCTGTGCTCAGTTAAATAAGCGTCATTAAATTTAATGATTATGTACCCGTCCTCTGTTATCACGTAAGTTCCGGATATTACTCCGTTATCATAAACATTTCCGGGTGTAAGATTTCCGTTGCTATCCTGCGGCAGACCTCCTGCGGGTACAACTATATGCGAATCAAGCTCATACCATATGTAAGGCTGATAAGGGTCATTGATGCTTACATCGTCGACTTCCAATGAATATCCTAGATTAAAAATAACATGCTTAACTTCGCTGTCATCAGTATCCGAGGAGCTGACAACTGTTACATCTTTAATATTCGGCTCGAAATAATGTCCGCTACCAATAGCTTCGTCTACATCTATAGCTCCATCAGCAAGCGTAACAACATTATTGTTTTCAGACGACAGACTTATCGCCGGCATTATAAGACTTGCAGCTACGGAAACCGCTACAAGCAAAGACAGAACAACCGCTGCTATCCCGCGGCGTTTAATACTTTCGTGCTTTTTCATATACAGCCCGATTTTTCTTTTAAAATCAAGCATATTAGTTCCTCCTTCCCTCAATGCTCTTTATTTGATCTAGTTGAAAAATCCTATTTCCTTTATAGGCCATATTCTTAATGAAACCTTTCCGACCACAGATTCTTCCGATACGCACCCGACTGCCGAAGAACGGCTGTCAATTGAAGTTGACCTATTGTCTCCCATTACAAAAATGCGCTCGTCAGGCACCTGATAAGGCAGCTCAATATTGCATTCGCCAAAAGCCTTTTCTGTCAGATACGGCTCGTCAAGCTGCTTGTCGTTAACAAAAACGTTACCGTTTTCGTCTATATTGATATAATCACCGGAAACGCCTATCACGCGTTTCAGCAAAATTTTATTATTATAATAAAAAGCAACAATATCTCCGCGCTTGAAATTGCCTGTTTTTCTGCAAACCACAAGCTGATCGTTCATAAGCGTCGGCGCCATACTTGTGCCTGTAACTCTGAGTACAGGCATAAAAAGCGTCGATACCAGAACCGCCGCTGCCGCAACAACTATAAGCGAGGATATGGTGCTTAAAATAACTTTTCTGAACTCTCTGCGTGACTTTACTCTCGAAAGCTCCGCTTCAAGCTGTTTCACCGCAGGAAATTCCTTATTCATCCGACTCAATCTCCGCTCCGACAGCAATCCGAACATTCATTGCCGAGCAAAGCCCGTCAAGCTGCTTAGACATCCGCATCAGCAGTCCCATAAGCTCCTTTTCAGAGTCCGTCTTTTCTTTAAGCTTCAGCTCCAGCAAATCATTTTCGCTGTTTACTCTGTCAAGTTCCTTTTTCATTGCAACCAGCATTTCAAGCAGTTCAGTGCGATTAAGCTTCTGCAACTCCTTATCAGTCATTATAACACGCTCCGAAGATTGTATAATATAAATAATATAAAAATAAATAACGGTACAAATTCATTATAATTCTTTAATTTATAGTTATTATAGCACTTATAAAAAATAAAGTCAAGACAAAAGCGTTTTTTAAAATTTAACATTAATTAAGGAAAGTTTGAACAACGCCGTCACTATTCACATAAACTTATCCGGCCTTGCATCTGTCTGTTTTTTCCATAAATATCACACAAGTTCAATCTCTACTCCTTCATTTAACCTGAACGAATAAATATAGCAGGCTTTGACCGGCATATCCAGAAGCAGATCCAGAGCCGCCTTATATAGTTCAAGCTGGGTACGGTAGCCGTAAAGTTCTGAAATGTCCCTGAAGTTATCTGTCTTGTAATCAACAAGAACATAGCCGTCGTCTTCCTTGAAAATACAGTCTGCAACTCCCTGAAGCATTGTTCCTGCCGAAACATATTTTTCATACTTTTCATTCAGCTTGAGATCGGAAAAGCTGACAAGAAACCGCTTTTCTCGTATGAGCTCGCTGCTCCTGCTTATACGTTTATAAAAGCTGCCGCCGAAAAAACGCTTTACAGCTTCAATATAAACGCCGCCGGCCTCTTTCTGAGTGAAATACCCTTCTTTTACAAGTCTGGAAAGCTCTCCGTCGGCGTCCTCGGAAGCATTTTTATAATCTGCAAGCTCCATAAACAAGTGAGTGAAGGTACCCTTCTGTGCAGAGCTCAGCTTTCCTATCTCATCAGACAATCTTGGAAGCTGGGGATAGAATTCCGGATTCTTTTCACCGTATTCACGTTCCTTTTCTTCACGCACTATCTCGGTGACTGTAAGCTTGGACGGCGTATCTGAACTGCCGGACAAATATCTGAACTTGTATCTGCCGCACAATTTTGCCACCAGTTCTTCGTCGGACCGAGGACTTTTAAACTCACAGTCTGAAATTTCGCCTGCATCGGAACATTCAACCGTAACAAAGTTTATGACCGCCTGTGTTTCAAGCTTCGGCAGCTCGGCGCTGACCTCCATTTTTTCAAGAAATTCTTCGTTTCCGGGACAGCAAAGCAGCACTGCACACAGCCATTCTAGATAAGAACCGCATTGTCTCACAATCCTGCTGCTTATGCCGCCTGTACGCGATATTTCCTCTGCAATATTATTCACCAGCCGTTTTGTATCGTAGCGTCCGTTTTTGCTTTCCCTTATCATTATAGGTATAAAAAGCTTTTCTTTAGCCCTTGTCAAAGCAACGTACAGCAGGCGTATCTCCTCGCTCAGCGTCTTGTTCCTGCCTATAACGCTTAACGCCTTATGGCTTATGGTCTCGGTCTGAGTCAGGTTCTTATGATTTAAAATAGTAAATCCTGCTCCAAGCTGTTCGTCAAGAAGCATTTTCTGATTTATATCCGAAAGATTGAATGCCTTATCTATGCCGCAAAGAAAAACAAAAGGATACTCCAGCCCCTTGGATTTATGTATGGTTTTTACATAAACGCTGTCCTCGCCTTCGGTAACGGTTACAGCCTGACGGAAATCCTTACCGCTTTCGTATACCGAATCAAGATATCTTATAAATCCGGTAACCCCGCCTTCGCCGCTGTTTTCGTAAGAAGCTGCATATTCAAGCAGAAGTCTCAGATTCGCCCGTTTCTGTTTGCTGTTTTCATAAGCGGATGCGACGGCAAAAAATCCGGTTTCATCGTAAATTTTTCTTATCAGCCGAGAAAGAGACATACCTGCGGCGCAGAATCTGAGCCTTTTTATCAGTTCCAGAGCGTAACAGCACTTTTTTTCGATAACCGAATCATCAATGACAATCTTCTCCGCTTCCCTCTCGTGACTGCTTTCTTCTTTTCCTACAGCATTGATTATCTGATAAATATGCTTTGTATAACCTTTTCCGGTACTGCATAAACGTCTTAACACCGCAGTTTCATCAGCGGTAAAGCTTAAAACAGGAGACATCATTACCGAAGCCATCGCCATATCCTGCATAGGATTGTCAATAACTCTCAGAAGATTGACCATAACTGCGATCTCCCTGGCTCTCAGGTAACCGCTGGTCTCTTCACTGTAGGCTTTCAGTCCCACGGCTTCAAGAGCCGCGGAAAGCTTTGACGTAGCCGATTTAGACCTGGAAAGCACGCAGAAATCCGACGGACGGCAGCGGCGTTTTTCATCTCCGCTGTAAACAGGACAGCCCTCATCGATAAGCTGACGGATACGTTTGGCGATTATATAGTTCTCTTCGGTAAAAAGAACGTATTCATCTTCGTCCGAATCAGCTGTTTCGGCTTTATCTGCGGGAAGCTCAGCCAGAATAATCTCGGTATCATGATCTTCTCCGCCGTAAGCTGCACCCAGCTGAAGCCTTTCATCATCGCTGTAAACAAGCTCGCCCACCTCTTCGCTCATAAGGCTTTCAAATACCAGATTTACAAGATCTATAATATTCTTTCGCGAGCGGAAATTTCTTTTCAGAGATACGGATTTTAGAATATCACCGTTTTCCGGCGCCGCCGCTTTTTCTCTGGCATTTATAAAAAGCTGAGGATTTGACTGTCTGAAACGGTATATCGACTGTTTTACATCACCAACCACAAATACGTTTTTTCCCAGTACCGATAAATCTTCGGTATCCGACAAAGCCTTGAAGATCAGTTCCTGAAGATTATTAACATCCTGAAACTCGTCAATAAGTATTACCTGATAATCACGGTTACTTACTATTTCCTCTGCAAGCTCGGTCCGAACAGTTTTTCCGTCCTCACGTCTTACTAGCAGATTTATGGCCATTCTTTCAACGTCGGAAAACTCCAGAGAGTTTCTGCTAACCTTCTCGCTCCAGGAAATTTCCTCGGCATTTTTGCATAAGCCGCAAAGAGACATAAAGATCCTCTTTGCAATAAGCAGATCATCTCTGATATGAAGTCCGATTCTGCGGCAGGATGCTCTTATCTTCTTTACGCAGTCCTTGCAGCTTTCCCTCAGCTTTTTGATCTGCTCTGCGCCGGCGGTTCTGTCCTCCAGCTGAGCCGGAGGAATATCGCCCTTTGGAAAACTTACGGTGAGCCTTTTCCACGCCGCATTTTCGGCAAATCCGTAAATTTCCTCCCATGAGCCGTTATCCAGTGTTTCCAGAAACTCTCTCAAAAGCTCCCCGTCCGAATCAAGCGCATCCCCCGCCGATTCTTTGCAGCCGTACTTTTCATGCAGCCGGTAATACACCGATTTTGCGGATTCATTCAGCTTTAGAGCTCGTTCCAGCATTTCACGGTAATCGTAAACTGCCGTGCCTACATAATCGGAAAGCTTTTCCTCGTCGGTAAAATCGCCGGCTTTCTCTTGGATCCACTCGTCGGGAAAAGGCAGCGAACGCAGGAAGTCATAAAGCTTTGCCGCGATTTTCTCGACAACCTGCTCCGAGCCGTCGGAAAGAGCATCCACCAAGAAATCAAATTCTGACGGAGCGTCCTGAGCAAGATTATCCATTGCAGCAGCTATAGAATTTTTAAGTATGACCTCGGAATCTGTTTCATCAAGTATCTTAATTCCGTCCTGAAGCTCAAATTGATGTATATTGCTCTTTACCAGATCAAGACAGAAAGCGTTGATCGTATTTATCTTGGCAAGCGCAAGCCTGTCCTGCTGCTTCTGGAGCCATTTCTTCTGTTCAGGATCTGTTTCCTCCAGTATTTTCTTCTCAAAAGCGTCGGCAAGTTTTTCCCTCATCTGAGCAGTCGCATCAACCGTAAAAGTTACGGCCAGAAGCCTGTCGGCAGGAATATTTCTCCTTCTGTCGGCAAGCAGGCTTATGGTGCGCTCTATCAGAACGGCAGTCTTTCCGCTTCCCGCCGCCGCAGATACCACTACTCCCTTATCGCAAGTATCAATGGCCGTCCGCTGATCTTCCGTCCATTTTACAGACACTTTCCTGCGCCTCCTTTCTCCTGATCCTCCATAATTATTTCAAGCTCAGCTTCAAGCTTCTGCACATCGTTTTTAGTGATCCTTCTAGGATTTTTGGGACTGGCGTTTCCGCATATTCCCCAATAATCACAGTAACTGCAGGGTATTTTTGCGTTTCTGCCCTCTCCTTTGCATATCGGATCGGCTCTTATGTCTCCTTCAAAAAGCCTTTCGGCAAGCCTGTAAACCTTATCAAGAGCGAACCGTTCAAGCGCTTTGAACCAATCAGGGTCCACAGGTTTTTTTCCTCTTGAAGAAACGCTTCCGTCCTTATTGAAGGAAAAAAGCGTAAACGCTCCTCCAAAGCTTTTATTAAGCGCTTTCATGGAGTTTTCATCATCCACCATCATTCCGTCGGGACGGTATTTTTTTGCGCGCACCTCCATCAGCAGCTCGTCAAGCTTATCCGCTTCCTCGACATCCGCCGGATCAAGCTCTGCCGGACAATCCTTAAGATGATTATACATTATGGCAGACGGTTCGAGTCTGCCGTCGGGATTAAGTTCATTGACGCTGCGGGTAACTGCAAGAAGATATATCATCATCTGCAGATTCAGTCCGCTGTACAGCTCTGCGATATCAAACGCAGTCGAACCGGTCTTATAATCTATAATGCGCAGATACCGTCTGCCGTCGGGAGCGGTATAAATATCCGCTCTGTCTATGCTACCTCTTATATTTATTGAATAGCCGTTTTCAAGCGTAAGCTTAAGTATGCTTTCTCCGTTCTCTTTTGTCAGATCAAACTCAAACGCTGCAGGTTTGAACATAGATTCGGACAGTTCCGTCTGGATAAGTTTTATCATGTGAAACGCCGACTCTTCCAGGAGGCTCAGCTCCTGACGGAAACGTGCGGTTTTTCCGTAGCTTCCGCCCATTTCCTCGCCGCAGTACCTTTCAAATTCCTCATGGATCTTCCCTCTGACTGCTTTTTCCGGAAAATCAATGAATTCTTCATTATAGATACGTTTTCCGTTGCGTTCGGTGCTCATGATCCCCTCCAGACAGTTATGTATCAGGTTGCCTCTGTAAAGATTATTAAAAACCACCCTTTGTGGAGAATACAGCTTCAGTCCGTACTTGCAGTAAAAGCTGAACGGACAATTATAAAAGTCGGTTATCCTGGTTGCCGAAATATTAAGATCGTGACCGAAAAACAGCTTCTCGGCAGTTTCCGGAGAAAGCTTATGTGGAGTATTGGCCGCCGATCGTTTCACAAAATCAAGCTTCTCTCTGTAAGTTTCAGAGGTTTTCAGCGATTCCTCAATAGATTTTACCGTCTCGGTTCTGTCCTTTGATTTTTCAAGATATTTATAATATGCAGTTTTGTATGATGTACAGAAAAAATCAGGAGAAAGATCCTGAATTTTTTCCGTACTGATATCTTCAAACATATTAAGTATCATCTTTACCAGCACCGACGGATTTTTAAGATTACCCTGAGCGTCCGACTCTGAGCTGATAATATAGAGCCTGTCCGACGGCATAGCAACAGTCTGATAAACCGTAAGTCTTTCGTTTTCAATAGACGACATTACTCCTGACTCGAATTCTAAATCAACACTTTCAAGCTGACGCTTCTCACGCTCGGTAAGCAATCCATCCGGCTTTGCATCTGCCGGAAAAATACCGTCATTGACTTCGATGATAAAAAGCACTTTAACTCCGGAAAGCCTTGAACGCTCGGCTTCCGCGCACCTTACCGAATCTGTTTTCTGAGGAGGTGCGGCTGCGGTCATCTGCGAAAGCATAAGCCTGAATATCTCATAGAACCTTCTCAGCGACAGCTTTTCGTCCCCCAGCAGCTCATATATTGACTGAACCGCAGACAGCACCGAGGTCCAAACCATTTTTGAAATTCTTCCCAGCTCAAGTTCCGTGTCGTTTGCTGAACCGCTTGCCGTTTTGACGACAGAATAAATTTCCTCCGACAGCTGTATTTCATCAAGCAGCCTAAAAAGCGCCTCGCATATCTCCTTTGCGGTCGCACTCTCGCAGCTTTTCTTGAATTTCTCCAGCGGCTCTATTATCTTCTTTCTGGTGTCATTAAGACGTTCAGGCAAAACAGCTCCCTTTTCGCAGGCTGCAAAGTCCTCAAGCCACATAGAACCCCTGACGTTCCATTTGACACAGTAATTCTCAATATCGCAGACATCAAAAGCATAGAAAGGAGAAAGCGGCGATTTTATGTATCTCAGAATATTTTCCGTCTTATACTCGCTTGAAAGTACGCAGGAAAAAATGCTTTTAAGATATATTACCAGAGCTGTCTGCTCCACGCCCTGCCGCCTGTCTGTAAAATAAGGTATATCATATCTCTCCATAGTGCCCTCCAGCACCAGAGCAATATCTCCCAGATTCCTGGCGGCTACGGCAATATCACGGTATCTGTACCCTTCCTCGCGGATAAGCCTTGCAGCTTCAGCGCAGACAAATTCCGTTTCTTCATAAATATCAGAAGCTGAAAGCACCCTGACGCCCTTTCTTTCGTCTGACTTAGGCGGAGCGATACAATAAAGATTGCGGTTAATATGCTCTATCGCTTTGCTGTTGTAATCAAATCCGCCTGACGGCGTTTGGGTGTAAGCAACGTTAAGATTTTCCGCTATGCGCCGCAGTTTTTCTCTTGTTCTTACAGTCTGTGCAAAAGGAGTCTGATTGGTTTTCAGATTGTCACCGTCGGATATAACAAGAGATATAAAAACATCCTCCGCCTGTGAAAGCATGCACCCTATCAGACGGTATTCGTCCTGTGAAAAGCCTGAAAAGGAATCTATAAAAACGGTAGTTCCGTAAAAAAATCCGTTATCCTCAGCCAGTCTTACACACTCGCCCATAGAAGTAAGCGCATCTTTAAGACCTGCTTTCGCAAGCTCTTCAAGATAATAGCCGTAAAGCGCAGATAAATCAAAAAGCTTATCGCAGACAGAGCCGTTCAGCTTCTCCGCAGCGACCCTCAGGTCCTCGGGCGTTATTCCCGATTGCATAAGCTCTCCGGCAAAAGAAATGACCTCTCCCAGAAACGTACCCTTGTCCAAAGCCCGCTTATAAAACCGTACACTGCGGCTTTCCTTCAATCTTCTTACCGCTTTGTACATGGTTATTATCCGTGCGTTTTCATCTGCATTTTCTCTGGAGCCGGATCCGTACTCGCGGCTTATCAGCTCTGCAAGACGATTGAAGCCTGCTGTCCTCAGTTTATTGAACATGGCGGCTCCCATAAGCTCATACAGCTTTTTGTCATATTCAAAAGAAAACTGATCTGGTACTATCACCAGAACATTTCTGCCTTCTTGACACGCCGACTTTATTTCCTCACAAAAACGCAGATCACGGCTGCTGTGAACTGCACCTGTTATAAATCTGAGCATAGAGCGCACCGCCTTTTGTATTCACTGTATCGGGACATTTAAGGCAATAACGCACAATTTTCTTGTGCGGATGTCCTAAACACACTGTTGAAAGTGTGCCTGCAAATTATTATGCAGATATGTCCTTCTTAGTAATATGGTAACACACAAAGTCCGGCTTGTCAACTTTAAAACTTATAATTATGTCCAATAAAATGTACACATAAATTATCCGAAAAGTTTCTGAAACAGTTCAGCGATCTTAAAAGAATACTCTCTTTTGCAGTTTTTTTCTTCTATGCGTATCCGCTCTCCGTCATCCTCCTTATGCTCTGTACTGACGCCGATGATAAACTGCGGAAACAACAGGGATAATTTTTCGCTTTTCAGACTTTCGGACGAAGAAAACGAAGAAAAAACTATCGCAGCCGTAATTCCTGCACATAAAGCCCTGTTGAATTTTGAAACTGTTTTATCCGTCATAGCAATTACCTCCAAAATAAAAACCTGCATTTACAAGCTATATTTGCGGATTTTTAAAATGCGCTTGTGAACATAGATCTAAAGTGTTGTAACTTAATTCTTGGAGTTTTTTCAGTTTTTATTCATTAGAAAGCAAAAAGTCCGCCCGGCAATCGTCTGAAATAATTGCGAGGCGGCTCCTTTATAACTTATCCTAAAACAATTTTTGCAATATCGCAGGATTCCTTTGCGTCCTTTGCATAAAAATCCGCGCCGATCTTCTCGGCATAATCTGCGGTAAGCACCGCTCCTCCGACCATTATCTTGCAGTCAACGTTGTTTACTCTCAAAAGTCGTATCGTTTCCTCCATGCTTGCCAGAGTAGTAGTCATCAGAGCGGAAAGTCCGACAAGATGAACGTCGTTTTCAATTGCACAGTCCACCACACGCTGACAGTCTACATCCTTGCCCAGATCTATTACA
>ULOG01007952.1_pt1 | contig 14250 bp, 10 predicted proteins | sample 1952401 | NCBI WGS metagenome assembly ULOG01 (sample SAMEA4835598, study PRJEB28245) | human gut metagenome | biome: gut microbiome; material: fecal sample | place: Denmark | collected 2008
TATTCTTTTAAGTAGCCGCCAATGGTGCGGCCCATGGCGCGGGCATCTTCCGGGTTGCCGGATGTTCCCACCGCCGCAGCGCTTTCGTATTGGGGCAGGTCAAACGCGGCATTGTTGGCAAGGCGCGCCACCAAGCCGCCCTCCTCATCAATGGCAGTAAAGAGCGGCGTATCGCTCGCCTGCTGCAAATCGTCCAGGAATTGGGTGATCTGCTGCGGGCTTTCCAGATTTTTGCCAAAGATCACCACGCCGCCCACCGGGTACTCCGCCAAAGTCTGGCGCATGGCATCCGTCAGTTCGGTCACGCCGTCCGCCTTGGCATCGTTGATCTGGTCCTGCGTTTGGCTCAAGTCCAGGGAATCGGGTCGAACAAGAAAGAGCTGCCCCACCTTTTGTTCCAGCGTCATCTCCTCCAGCAGCTGCTGCACGGGGTCCGGCTCCGGGGTAGGCTGTTCCGTGGGTGCTGCCTGCGTGGTTTGGGCTTGCTGTGTTGGTGCTTCGGTCGGCTGGGCCGCCTTATTGGGGAGTACATCTTTTGGGGCAGCAGAACAGGCGCACAAGACTGCCGCCAAAACGGTTGACACAAATGCCGCGAATCTTTTTTTCATGCTTATCGTCCCCTGCTGTTTGTCTAAGGCAACACCGCACAATTCCCGCCTTGCGGCTTAAGCACCGCTCCGGCAGCTGCGGCACGGCATCTGCGTTGCCAAAATGCTCGATAATGTCGGGTTGCGGTACCCGCATCGTGCTTCGGGGGCAAAAGCCCCTCGCACTCTGCGACCGCTGCCCCTGCTTCGGTTCGCTGTATCCGCCACTGGCGGCGCTCACCTTTACAGCATCCAGTATTATCTGCGCTTTTGGCTTAGCATCTGCCGCACCTCGCTCGCCGTATCGGCACTTAGAATTATGCGGTATTGCCCTAGGGTGTATCCTCTAATAAGATAAACGAAGAAGTCATCCAAATTGTTACATAAAAGGCATTTTCCCTATCCATATTTTCACAGGGAAATATCTTTGCCTTAAGTTGGCGGGCGCACAATGTGCGCCCCTGCGGTCACTATAGGGAAATGCCATTTTCCCCGCACAACGCGCCTTGCTGCATATGCTGGCCTTGCGGCGTGTTTTATTGTATTTTGATTATACCATGCCTCGCGGCAGAATGGAACGGAATTTACAGGAATCAAGTGGTAAAATCCCGCATTACTCTGCAAAAAGCCCTCGGCACAGTGGTTTGGCACCGTGCCGGGGGCTTTGCATTGGTTCAGGCTTTGCTGCCGGACCGATTATTCATCATCAACGGTATTGTCATTGCCAACCGGGTCTTCGGCGGCAACATCTGCGGTTTCGGGGGTGGCTTCCTCCTCGGCTTCCAGCGCTGCCTTGTCATAGGCAAAGGCGTTCAGGGCGTCAGTGCTCACTTCATACACAACGCCTGCTGCGCCGGAGCTGCGCAGGTAGCACAGGGTATCGTCCTCGGCGTCGTTGCCGCCAAAGCTGCACTGGATGCTGGTGCCATCCGATGCGATCAGGGTAACGATGGCATTGGGGGTATCCAGACCATACACGGCATCGGCCTGCGGTTCGGTCACGCTCCACTTGGTTTTCAGATCGCAGATGGTGCTCGCCATCTTTTTGACGATATCCTGATTCAGGTTATACTCCGCATCATCCGTCAGCGTCCAGGTGCTGTCATTCTGGGCAAAGCTCAGGGTGCCGCCGTTGGCGGTCTGCACCACCATCTTGGTCACATCGTCCACATCTATGTCCGTAATGCTCTGGGCGGCATACAGCTGCTTTGCGGTTTTGCAGATGCCGCTCAGGGCCGAACTGTCCAGCGTATACACCGGGCCGTCTGCGCTCAGGCGGGCATACCAGTTGTTTGTGATGGAGTTCTTGCTGCCAACGGTCAGCGTCCATTCGGTATCTGCCGTTTTCAGGCTCAGCTCATAAGTCGGGGTATCAAAGCCCATGCTGGCAACGTCGGCGTCATCGCTCAGTTCGCGCAGCGCGGTCAGAGCGGTCATGCTGTCGGCAACGCCTTGGGCCTTACTCTGGTCAAGGGGCAGCGCGGGGTCAGAATCCAGTGTCCAGGTATCATCCGTTTTGGTCAGGGCGGATTCCAACGTTGCGCCATCGCTGGCGTCTTTGTAGGCAATCGCGGTCACGCTGTCAGCATCCAGGCTGCACAGTGCAATGCTGGTATCCTCTTCCTCGGTGTCTGCATGGTTCAGCACACCAAGGGCAACGCCCAGCACAACCACCACGGGAACCAGCACAAAAAGGGGCAACATTTTCTTTGTGTTCATTGGCTGTTATCTCCTAAGGTTTCTGCGGCACTGGAAATATCAACGGCGGCGGCGCACCAAAGTGATGGCAATACCGGCCACGATAAAGGCCAGCGGCACCACAATGGTAAACAGCAAGCCAAGCAGCATGGTGGCCTTGGCAGGTACCGTCAAGGTTTCGGCGCTCATACTCTTGCTGTCAATCACCACACCGCTTTCTTCGCCGGTCATCCAGTTCACGGCGCTGGTCAACAGCTGGGCATTGCCGCCGGAAACCGCGCTGTTCATCTGGCTGTTCAGCATGTTGGGGCAGTTCACCCAAACCACTTTGGTGCCGGTAGCGCTGTTGCTGGCGGCAACGGCAATGTTAAAGGGGCCGTTGGGGTCATTTGCCCCCTGCTCGGCGGTGGTAGCCTCGGCGTAATCCTGCATGGAGTATGCCGTGCTGCTGGTGCTCAGCAGGGTGGTCAGGGTCAGGTCATCGGTGCTGTCGCCTTTCACAATGCCCTGTGCCACGGGGGTAAAAACATACATGCCGTCAGTCATGCCCGCGGTGATATCGTTGGAGCTCAGGCTCGGCAGCAGGTAGGTCTGCGGGTAGCGGTAAGCGTAATAGTTGCTGTCATTTTCAATCACAAGGCCTTCCTGGCGGGTCATGCCGTACTCTGCCAGCAGGGCATCCAGGTTGGGGGTGCTCACCGTCAGATCGGTGGTCACAAACAGGTGGCCGCCGTTTTCCAGATAGGTCTTGATGGCAGCGGCATCCAGGGTGGAAAGGTCCGCCTGCGGGTCGTTGATCAGCAGGGCTGCGGCATCTTCGGGCACTGTATCGGTGGTCAGCAGGTTCAGGTCCTGCACGGTAACGCCGGAATTATCCAGCGTTTCGGTAAAATCGCTTTCCAGGCTGGATTCGCCGTGGCCGGTCAGCTGGTACAGCACATAGCTGTTCTCCCGCGTGACCTTGGCAATGCCGGAGGACAGCGCGTTCTCAGCGGAGAAGCTCATTGTGTAACTGCCGGTGGTATAATAGCTGGAATAATCCGCCGTATACATATCATTGTAGTCCACCACGGTGTGGTTATCCCCGCATACAAGGATCACGCTGGAGGAGCTTGCGTTCTGCGCGTCATACTGCTGTGCAAAGGTGGGGTACAGCGCGGGGTCGCGCTGCTGCCAGGTAAAATGGCTGCTTTCGCCCGCATAGCGGTCCAGAATTCGCGTAATGTTGGAATCCTCGTTGCCGGTTTCCGCCAGGTAATAGGCGGTCACATCGGTGTTCAGTTCCTGCAGCATGGTTTTGGTGGTATCGCTCAGGGTGAACATTTTGCCGGTGGAAATATCAAACTGGGTAAACTTGGTGGGCACCGCGCCCACCACAAGGTTGAGCAGAATTACCAGCACCAGCACCACAACGGCCAGCACGCTGGCGTAAGCACCGCTGCGCAGGCTGCGGCGGCGCGCTGCCTGCTGTGCCTGGTTAGGGGCAGGGGCATTGGCCGCGTTCTTTTTCTTAAAGTTCATCGTCGGACCCCCCTCTTTAATTCCAGCGGCGGCGTTCCAGTGCCTGACCCGTCAGGAAGAGGAACAGTCCCGCCACCGATAGATAATACACAATGCCGGTCACGCTGAACATGCCGCCCACAAAATCCGTAAACGGCTGGAACAGTGCCAGCGCGCCAAGCACGCTGTTAAAGCCGGTCAGCAGCCAGGCCGGGCGCAGCTTAAACAGCAGCACCAGCACCACGGCACCGCCGCAGAACACCGCGCTGCCCACCGTGACATTTTTGCAGGCCAGACCGACCAGCAGAGCCACAACCGCCAGCACCACGCAGAACACGATGAATGCCAGCGTGTTGCCGCTGGTGAACAGGCTCTTGATGCCGTTCATCAGGTAGCAGATCAGCAGCGCACCAAAAGTAGCCAGGTACGCAATGATCTGGTTTTCCGTCAGGGCGGAGACAAAGGTGCCGATGGCAATGCAGGCAGCGCCCATCAAAAAGTACGCCAGCCAGGTGGCGTAAGCGCTGGTAAGGGAGATGGTGCCAAAGGCCGTGAGCACCAGCGGCATGATGGCCGCTGCCGCCATGGGCACGGCAAACACCGCCAGCTGGGCAAAGTACTTACCCATCACGATAGAAGGGATACCCACCGGGCTGGTGAGCAGCAGCTGGTCGGTTTTATTGCGGCGTTCATCCGCAAAGCTGCGCATGGTCAGCGCCGGCAGCAAAAACAGCATGACCAGCGTGGTAGAATACAAAACGGTTGAAAAATCCGACGTGCCATACACCAGGCAGTTGGCGGAGTAATATAACCCGGTAAACGCCAGCATAACACCAATGACAACATAGCCGACCAGGCTGGTGAAATAGCTGCGCAGTTCCCGCTTAAAAATGGCAAACATGGCTCACTCTTCCTCCTTTTGGTCGTTTTCGGCTTCCGGTTGTTCCGGAGTATCATCCGCCGGGGCCTGCGGTTCGGCAGGCTCAGCAGGCTGTTCCGGCTGTGCGGCAGCCGCTTCCGGAGCCTGTTCTTCGGTTTCTTCCGGCTGGGCTTCCTCCGGTGCAGTCTCGGTGATCTGTAGGAAGATATCCTCCAAACTCATCGTATCGCTTGTCAGGGACACAACCGGGCAGCCAGCTTCGGCCAGCGCCTTGGACAGGGCCGCGCGCAGGTCTGCACCGGCGGTGCTGGTGGCGGTAAAGCTGACTTCATCGCCCTTTTCTGCGGTCACGCGCAGGTCGGTCAGGCCCTCCACCTTGGCGGCAGCGGCCAGAATCTGTTCTTTGGTGCCAAGTGCCGTGGCGGCAATCATGCCGCGGGCAGCCAGCTGGGCGGCCAGCTCTTCCGGCGTGCCCTGGGCGGCCACTTTACCGTGCGCAATAATCAGCACGCGGTCACAGATCGTCTGCACTTCGCTCAGGATATGGCTGGAAAGGATGACGGTGTGGGTCTCTCCCAGGTCATGGATGAGGTTGCGGATCTCGATCATCTGGGCGGGGTCCAGGCCAACGGTGGGTTCGTCCAGAATGATCACCTTGGGGCTGCCCAGCAGCGCAGCGGCAATGCCAACGCGCTGGCGGTAGCCTTTGGAAAGGTTGCGGATCAGCCGCTTTTCCATCTCCTGCAGCCCAGCGCGCTGCACGGCCTGCGCTACATCCTGCACGCGGTCCGCTTTTTTCTTTTTGCCTTTCAGCTCGCTGACAAACAGCAGGTATTCCTGAACGGTCATATCGGTATACAGCGGCGGAATTTCCGGCAGGTAGCCGATGCAGGCTTTGGCCTCCTTGGGCTCTTCCTGAACATCATGGCCGTCAATGGCAACGGTGCCGCCCGTGGGCGCAAGATACCCGGTGATCATGTTCATTGTTGTGGATTTGCCGGCGCCGTTGGGCCCCAGCAGGCCGTAAATACAGCCGTCCTGCACAGTGAAGCTGATATCATCGACCGCGGTGTGTTTTCCGTAACGCTTGGTCAAATGCTTAACTTCGATCAATGGATGCACTCCCCTTTTCTTGGGGGCCGCCCGCCGCAGGGCAGGCGTACCCCTGAACTATCCAGAAGTATACTGCCTATTTGTGAAAATTGTGCGTCGTTTTTTTGCCAGGATGTGAAAATTGTGTGCACATGCAAAAGCACCCCTGCGTGGCTGCAGGGGTGCCAAATCAGCTTATTCTTTTGCTGCTTCGTTTCTTTTGCGGGGGGCAGCTTTAGGCAACACCGCACAATTCCCGCCTTGCGGCTTAAGCACCGCTCCGGCGGCTGCGGCACGGCATCTGCGTTGCCAAAATCCTCGATAATACACAAAGTATTATCTGCGCTTTTGGCTTAGCAGCTGCCGCACCTCGCTCGCCGTATCGGCACTTAGAATTATGCGGTATTGCCTTACTTTTTCTGTTTTCTCCGCTTTGCTTCCACAATGACGTCCGCAATGTGCATGGCAACATCATCCTTGCTTTGCAGCGGCAGCGCGGTGGAAATGCTTTCGGTAATCAGGGTTACAACGTTGGTATCCACACCAAAACCGGCGCCGGGCACCTTGACATTGTTGGCCACAATCATATCCATGTTTTTCTTGTGCAGCTTGGCAGTAGAATTTTCGATCAGATCTTTCGTTTCCATCGAAAAGCCGCAGACAAACAGCTGCTCCGGCTTGTGCTCGCCGACCCAGCCCAGAATGTCATCCGTGCGTTCCAGCTCAATTGAAAGTTCACCATCGTGCTTTTTGATCTTATCCTGCGCCACCTGGGCCGGGCGGTAGTCCGCCACAGCGGCGGCCATCACCAGGGCATCCGCATCCATGGCGTTGGCCTTGACAGTTTCAAACAGTTCTGCCGCGGTGGCAAAAGGCACCATTTTGACAAACGGAACCGGCGGCAAGTCGGAAGATGTCAGCAGCGTCACATCCGCGCCGCGCAGCATACAGGCGCGGGCCACGGCATAGCCCATTTTGCCGGTGGAATGGTTTGTCAGGTAGCGCACCGGGTCCATCGGTTCGCGGGTGCCGCCAGCGGAAACCACCACTTTCATGCCCTGCATGTCTTTTTCGTGTTCCAGCTCCCGTGCCACATAGTCCACCAGAACGCCCTCATCGGGCAGGCGGCCGGAGCCCGTGTCGCCGCAGGCCAACAGGCCGGAACCGGAGGGAATGACGGTGAAACCGTAATGTTCCAGCGTTTTCAGGTTATCCTGGGTGATGGGGTTTTCCAGCATATGAGTGTTCATGGCGGGGGCCACCAGCTTGGGGCAGCGGGCCGCCAGGGTAACGGTGGTCAGCATGTCATCCGCCAGGCCGTGGGCCAGCTTGGCGATCACATTTGCGGTTGCCGGGGCGATCAGCATCAAATCCGCCGCGTTGGCCAGCGAAACATGGGCCACATCATACTGGAAGTTGCGGTCAAAGGTATCCACAATGCAGCGGTTGTTGGTCAGGGTTTCAAACACCAGCGGGGTGATAAACTCCGTGGCGTTTTTGGTCATCAGCACATGCACATTGGCGCCGGCTTTGGCCAGGGCATGGGCCACATTGGGCATTTTATAAGCAGCAATCCCGCCGGTAATGCCCAGCACAATGGTTTTGCCTTTCAGGTTCATGATAACACATCCTTATATTTGGCCGGGCTTCTGGCTGCCCGTATTGTTCTGCTTTTAAGTATATCCTGCCGGGGGGCAAAAGTAAAGGCAATACCGCATAATTCTAAGTGCCGATACGGCGAGCGAGGTGCGGCAGATGCCAAGCCAAAAGCGCAGATAATACTTTGTGTATTATCGAGCATTTTGGCAACGCAGATGCCGTGCCGCAGCTGCCGGAGCGGTGCTTAAGCCGCAAGGCGGGAATTGTGCGGTGTTGCCTAAAGGGAATTCAACAGTTGGCAAACGGGCTGCGAACTGCTATAATAAACTGTAATTTTACATTCTGCGCATTTTATACTTTTATAACAGGGCAACTCTGCATCATTCTAAGGCAATACCGCACAATTCTAAGCACCGCTCCGGCGGGAATTGTGCGGTGTTGCCCTAAGCCTATCGAACGGGAAACATTGCCGGGTTGCCAAGGATACGAGGTTTTACCCTATGATTCTTGCAGTTGATATCGGTAACAGCAACATCTGCATTGGCGGGCTGGATGGCATGAAGGTGCTGTTCACCGCGCGCATGGTCACCCGCCCGCGCTGCACCGGGGATGAATACACCGCCGAGCTGAAATTTCTGCTGGGCCGCCTTGGCGTTACCCCTGAAGCCTGTGAGGGCGTTATCGTGTGCAGCGTGGTGCCCGACCTGACCAAAGTTCTGGCCGATGCCTGCACCCGGCTGACCGGGCGCAAAGCCATGCTGGTCAGCCCTGCACTGAACACCGGGCTGACCTTTGCGGTGGACGCTCCGGACCGCGTGGGGCGGGACCGCATTGCCGATGCCACCGCCGCAGCCGCCCACTATCCCCTGCCCTGCATGACAGTGGACCTTGGCACGGCCACCACCTATAATGTCATTTCTTCCAAGCGGGCGTTCCTGGGTGGTTTTATCCTGCCCGGCGTGCAGACCAGCCTGCGGGCCATCAGCAGCGGCACAGCGCAGCTGCCGCCTATCTCGCCCGAAACGCCGGATCACCTGATTGGCCGCAACACGGTGGAATGCCTGAACAACGGCGTGATGTTTGGCACCGCAGCCATGCTGGACGGCCTGGCTGCCCGCGTGGAAGCCGAACTTGGCGAGCCGCTGACCGTGGTTGCCACCGGCGGCTTGGCCCCCTGCATCATGCCCTGCTGCACCCGCAAGGTGATTTATGATTCTGACCTGTTGTTCAAGGGGCTGGCGATCCTGTACAGCAAAAACGCCGAATAAGCAAGTTTGCACGTTTTGTATTCTGCCTGCTATCAGAAAAGGGACCGGCATTTTCTGCCGATCCCTTTGTTTTATGTATTTTCCGAATGTTTTACATATCCGGCGTAACCATCACAGCGCCGTAATTGCGCACGCTCAGCACATGGCAGCTGCCCGCGCCAAACACAGCGTCAATGGCGTTCTTGTAGGTTTCCAGCAGTGCCAGCGGAACAAATGCCTGGATGGTACCGGCAAAGCCGCCGCCCTGCAAACGCCATGCGCCGCGGCCGTTCAGCACCTTCTGGCTGATGGCCAATGCCAAAGGCACGCCCTGCTCCTGCGGGTTCTTGATGCTGTAGGCGTTCTGGTTGAACTCAAAGCTGGAATGGCCGCCCTCAATGATCAGCTGCAGGAAGCGGTCAAAATCATCTGCCTTGATGGCTTCATAGATTTCCCCGGCGCGGCGGCTGTCATTATAAAAATGGATGGCACGCACCACGGCGCGGTCGCCGGTCACTTTGCGCACTTCGGGGATGGCTTTCAGGAAGGTTTCCTCGTCCACATCGCGCAGAACCTTTTTGCCAAAGAATTCGGCAACGCTCTCCATCTCGCGGCGCACAGCGGCATAATCATCGGTCAGGTCAGCGTGGCTGCCCTTGGTATCGCTGATGCAGAGTGCAAAGCCCTTGGCTGCCAGATCAAACGGAACTTCGCGCACGACCGGATGGCCCACTTCCTTAAAGTCGATGGTGATGACCTTTCCCACGGCGCAGGCGGTCTGGTCCATCAGGCCGCAGGGCTTGCCAAAGAAAACATTCTCAGCATACTGGCTGATCATGGCGTTTTTGACCTGGTCGAAACGCTTCATGTCATTATCGTTGTACTCGCCGCGGAAGATAGCACCCATGCACACCTCAAAGGCAGCCGAGCTGGACAAACCGGAACCGCCCAGAACGTCAGAGGTGGTGTAGCAGTCAAAGCCGCCCACCTTGCCGCCGTCTTTCACAATGCCGGCAGCCACGCCGCGGATCAGGCTGGCGCTGTGCTCTGCTTCAACGGGCTGCGGGGTCAGGTCGCGCAGATTCACATCGTCGATCTTACCAAAGCCGTGGGAAATCACGCGTACAACGTTCTCGTCATTCTTGGCAACCACAGCAATGATATCCAGGTTTACGGCAGCTGCAATCACCACGCCGTTGTTATGGTCGGTATGGTTGCCGCCGATCTCGGTGCGGCCGGGTGCCGAGTACAAACACACTGTGCGGCCCGTGCCAAAGTTTTCTTCAAAATGGTCGATCATATCCACATAACGGACACGCTGGGCTGCCACAGTAGCAGTGTCTGCCCCATACAGCTTGGCAAAAGCCTGGTCGTAACCGCCGTTCAAGATATTTTGTTTCAGTTCCGCACTCGTTGCCATCGTTCATACACCTTTCTTCGTTTGGCTGCCCTTGTAAAATATGCACAAAAACCGCGCGTTCTTTTTAGCTATGCAGCGCATTTTAGGCCAGTATCACGGCTTCTTGTACTCAGTATAACAAATTTTAGCAGGATGTAAACATCTTTTTTCAACGCGATTATGGACTTTTGATGAATCTTCTGATATAATGGTAAAAAATATGCTCCATCCTGTTCCGGCCTGCTGCGGTGGGCCCTGTTTTGGGAGCAGAATGGCGAACCACAACCAGATTTTGCAAGAGTGAGGGATTTGGTATGCCGACCATCGCAAAGCAATCTTATAAGCAGAACTATACCGATAATGTAGAGCTTTCCATTTTTAATTGTGGCCACGAATACTGCCAGCCGGGCCACACCTGGGGCCCCGGTGTGCGTGACCATTACCTGATCCATCTTGTTGTTGCGGGCAAAGGTGTGTATCAGGTCAACGGCGCTGCCTATAATTTGCAGGAGGGTGATCTCTTCCTCGCCAAACCCAACCAGCTCATCACCTATGCGGCAGATGAAACCGACCCGTGGGAATATTATTGGGTCGGCTTTAACGGTGCCTGCGCCAACAAGCTGGTGCAGCAGACCCCGTTCAGCGATGTGCAGCCCGTGCACCACTGCAAGGACCCCCAAAGCACCCGTGAAACCATTTATAATATCTACCTGGCCCGCGGCCCGGAACCGCAGTGCGAAGCCCTGATGACCGGCTACCTGTACCTGTTCATGGCCCAGCTGATGAAGGAAGCGCGCGAAGCCATGCCCAACACGCCGTCTTCCAGCAGCCAGTATGTGCTGGCCGCTATCAAGTATATTCAGTTCAACTATTCCCATGATATTTCGGTAGATGACATCGCCAAGGCGGTTGGGGTCAGCCGCAGCCATCTGTACCGCGTGTTCATGTCCAATGTAGGCCAAAGCCCGATTGACTATTTAACGGGCTACCGCATCAGCGAAGCGTGTTCCCTGTTGAAAAACACCGGGCTTTCCATCGCCGAAATCGCGGTCTCCGTCGGCTTTTTTGACCAGTTCTATTTTTCCCGCGTGTTCAAAAAGGTCAAAGGCGTTCCCCCCAGCAAGTACCTTGCCGCGCTGGAAAAAGACCCGCAGCTGGGGCTGGTATAAGCCATTTTCACACAATGTCCCACCATACGGCAGCACCTTGCTTTTTGGTGCTGCCGCTCAGTTTTTACCGGCAGACTGATATATTTGCCATAACATTAGAGCAAACGGAGCAAACCATGTCTTTGAAGAAAAATCAGATTTTTGAAACCACGATTGAAAACCTTTCCAGCGATGGCAGCGGCGTTGCCCATGTGGAAGGGCAGGCCGTTTTTGTGCCCGGCGCGGCACCAGGGGATGTGATCCGCTGCCGCATTGTAAAGGCATTGAAAAGCTATGCTTTCGGCCGCATTGACGCAATTTTAGCCCCCGGCCCCGGCCGCGTTGCGCCGGATTGTGCCGTGTGCACTCCCTGCGGCGGCTGTGGCCTGCGCCATTTGAGCTATGCTACGGAATGCGAGGCGAAAACCGGCTTTGTGCGGGATGCTTTTGCCCGCCTTGGCGGCTTTGATGTAAGCAGCTTTGAGTTTTCGCCCGTTCTCGCCCTGACGGACCACACCGCACACTACCGCAATAAGGTCCAGCTGCCCGTTGGGCTGGATGCCGATGGCCATGTCGTGACCGGTTTTTACGCCGGGCGCACCCACCGTATCGTCCCCTGCCCCGATTGCAAATTGCAGCCGGAGTGGATGAACGCCCTGGCCCGCCGGGCTTGTGCGTTACTGGAAGCCAACGGCATTGCCCCCTATGACGAGGAAACCGGCAAGGGCCGCGTGCGCCATTTGTATATGCGCCAAGGCTGGCACAGCGGTCAGCGCCTGCTGTGCTTTGTGGTAAACGGCAACGGCCTGCCCAACGAAGCCGAGATCTGCCGCACCTTGCAGCAGGAGTTCCAGCTGACCACCGTGCTGATCAACCGCAATACCGCCCGCACCAACGTGATTTTAGGGCGGGATACCCGCACCGTGCTTGGCCCCGGCGTGATTGAGGATACTTTGGCCGGAGTGCCCATCCAGATGGGTGTGCACGAGTTTTATCAGGTCAACACCCCCGCTGCCGAGCTGCTGTACGCCAAGGCGAAAGAGTTTGCCCGGCTGCAGCCGGATGACTTTTTGCTGGATCTTTACTGCGGTATGGGCACCATTGGCCTTTCGATGAAGCCGCACTGCCGCCGCCTGGTCGGCGTTGAGGTTGTGCCGCAGGCAGTGGAAGGTGCCAAAACCGTTGCTGCGCATCTTGGCCTGCCCCCGGAGGAAGCCGATTTTTACTGCATGGACGCCGGCGAAGCCGCGACCCGCCTTGCCAGCGAGGGTGCCCACCCCGATGTGATCGTGGTGGACCCGCCGCGCAAAGGCTGCGATAACGCCACCCTGACTGCCATTGTCCAGATGGCCCCACGCACCCTCGTCATGGTCAGCTGCAACCCCTCCACCGCCGCCCGCGATGCTAAGTTCCTGTGTGAACAGGGGTATACGCTGGAAAAGGTTCAGCCCGTGGATTTATTCCCAAGGACAAGGCACGTGGAGTGCGTACTTCAAATGACCCGTAAAAGTAATTGATTGCTTCTTATTGCACAGGGCGTGCATAGCTATGTACAGAATGTCCTCCCTATTACTCCCTTTTGTTCAAATTCTGTTCCGAAGTCGTTCACGATTTAACCATAAATACATGCGATAATAATTGACATATTACAAAACGGTGTATCCGCTAACAACGCAACGGCCTGCTTTTTGGCTTTTGGGGTACACCTGTATTCAAAAGGATGGCGTGTTTAAGATGAAGGCATGGTTCCAGCGTTTTATGTCCGGGCGGTACGGCAGTGATACTTTTGGCAACTTTTTGTGCGTAACGGCGCTGGTCTGCCTGGTAATTGGGCTGTTTGTGGGCATCTTTTATTATATCGGGCTTCTTCTGCTGCTTTATGCGTACTTCCGCATGCTCAGCCGCAACGTACACAAGCGCTATGCAGAAAACATTGCCTTTATGCAGAAAACCGCTGGTGTGCGCGCCAAGTTCGGCCAGCTGCAGCAGCGGTTTGCCCTGCGCAAAACCTACCGCTATTTTTCCTGCCCGCACTGCCGCCAGCAGGTACGCGTGCCCAAGGGCCGCGGCAAAATTTCCATCACCTGCCCCAAATGCGGCACCCAGTTCATTAAAAAAAGCTAAGGCAGCACCGCACAATTCCCGCCTGACGGCTTAAGCACCGCTCCGGCGGCTGCGGCACGGCATCTGCGTTGCCAAAATGCTCGATAATGTCGGGTTGCGGTACCCGCATCGTGCTTCGGGGGCAAAAGCCCCTCGCACTCTGCGACCGCTGCCCCTGCTTCGGTTCGCTGTTTCCGCCACTGGCGGCGCTCCCCTTTGCAGCATCCAGTATTATCTGCGCTTTTGGCTTAGCATCTGCCGTACCTCGCTCGCCGTATCGGCACTTAGAATTATGCGGTATTGCCCTAAAGTTTTTCCCTTCACTTCGATGAAAGGTTGACGCTGCGTGTTTGGATATGTTACCATTTATCAGAAAGATTTAGACAATGCCGCAATGGACTGCTACCAGGCGTACTATTGCGGGCTTTGCCAATCTTTGGGCCGCAAATACGGCACGGCGGCGCGCATGGCGCTGAGCTATGACATGACCTTTGCCGCGCTGTTGCTGACCGCCCTGTATGACCCGCCCACACAGACTTCGCAGGGGCGGTGCGCGCCGCATCCGCTGCGCACCCGGCCGCGGGCCGTGAACGAATTCACCGATTACGCTACGGACATGACGGTGGTGCTGGCCTATTACAATTATCTGGATGACTGGCAGGACGACCACAAACGCAGCCGCCTGCGGCTGGCAAAGCAGCTTGAGCCGCATCTAGAAAACATCCGCCGCCAGTGGCCGCGCCAGTGCGAGGCCATCCACACCAAGCTGGATGAGCTGAACCGCCTGGAAAGCGCCAACAGCACCGACCTGGATGCCCTTTGCAATGCCTTTGGCGCATTGCTGGGCGCGGTGTTCAGCCCGCGGGAGGATTTCTGGTCCCCTGCCCTGACGCAGATGGGCCGCGGGTTGGGCGGGTTCATCTATTTGATGGATGCCTATGACGATTTAAAAAAAGATGCCCGTCACGGCAGCTTTAATGCACTGGCCGCCACCAAA
>ULOG01034251.1_pt1 | contig 13876 bp, 10 predicted proteins | sample 1952401 | NCBI WGS metagenome assembly ULOG01 (sample SAMEA4835598, study PRJEB28245) | human gut metagenome | biome: gut microbiome; material: fecal sample | place: Denmark | collected 2008
GAAGGGGACGTTAGTTACATAACGGTCAATCAAAGGAGTGACCATATTCATGATCAGGATCGAATAGCAGACGCCTTCTACATAACCGCCGCGCAGGCGGATCAATGATGTAAGGATGCCAAGACCGAGTGCGTAGATCAGCCGGCCTTTTTTGGTGATCGGGCTGGTGACCCAGTCAGTAGCCATAAAAAAGGCGCCGATGATCAGCCCGCCGGAAAGCAGATGATAAATGGCAAACCAGGTCGGATATTCGCGCAGCCAGCCGTAAATAGCAGTAATAACGACAACCGTGCCGATATAGCCAGCAGGGATACGCCAGTCGATGTGTCCTCGCCAGAGCAGATAAATTCCGCCTAAAAGCAGCGCCGGGACACATGTTTCGCCTAAGGAACCGCCGACATTACCCCAAAACAGTGCGCTCAGTGAGGGCAGGTCGACATTAAGCCCGCGCTGCCAGGCGCTTTCGGCCAGGCGCAGAGCTGCCAGCGGTGTAGCGCTGCTGACAGCGTCGGTATAAGGTGTGGCTTTAGTAACTGCTTCTGCGGCGGCAGTGTTCCAGGGCATGGTCCAGGTCGTCATCTGTGCCGGGAAGGAAGCGAGCAGGATGGCGCGGCCTAAGTGGGCAGGGTTAAAGATATTGCTGCCCAAGCCGCCAAAGACCTGCTTACCGATAACGACAGCACAGAAGCTGCCGAAGGCAGCCAGACCCAGTGATAATTCGGGCGGCAGGCAAAATGCCAGCAGCAGGCCGGTTAAAAGGGCACTGCCGTCACCGACGGTAATCGGCCTCTGCATGAGCTTTTGACATAACGCTTCACAGATGACAGCCGAGAGGCAGCAGGTAAGGATAACGCTGAGCGCCGGCCAGCCGAAAAAGTAAACAGCGGCGGCCAGAGCTGGCAGAAGTGATAGTAAAACATCGCGCATAGCGGCGCTGATAGTACTGCCGCAATGGATATATGGCGATGACGATATAATGACTAAAGGCGCAGGAGCTTTGACCGGTTCCATAAGAGTCTTCCTTTCTATACGTGCACAAGATACTTATTTTTTATAGTAAGGGTTATGACCGCCGAAGCCGTCAGTAAGGATAAACTGTTTGCCCATGCGGATATACTGGACAAGGGGGATATGGGCCGGGCAGTTATAGGCGCAGGAGCCGCATTCGATACAGGTACCAACGTGGCCGGCCAAAGCTGCCGGCCAATCACGACGTTTGACTGCTTTGAAAAGCTGGGTCGGTTCTAAAAACATCGGACAGGTATCGACACATTTTCCGCAGCGAACACAGGGATTTTCAGACGGCAGCTTGGCCAGTTCAGACTGGTGATCAAAAAGCAGCAGCCCGCCAGTGCCCTTGAGAACAGGAAAATCAAGCGAATGCAGGGAAAAGCCCATCATCGGACCGCCGGAAATGATGCGGGCCGGATCGTTTTTCAGACCCTGGGCACCCTGCTCGACAAGGTGGCTGTAAAGTGTCCCGATGCGGACACGATAATTACCCGGTTTGTGAACGGCGTTGCCGCTGACAGTGACGATACGCTCATAACAGGGCAGGTCGTCTTTAACTGCCAGAGCCGCCTGCATTGCGGTGGCTACATTATCGACGATCACGCCAACAGCCGAGGGCAGAGCTCTCTCGGGGACAACGCGGCCGGTAACGGCATAGGTCAGATGGCGTTCGCTGCCCTGAGGATATTTTTCGGGACAGACAACGACGCTGATATTAGGATCGTCAGCAGTAAGCTGATTAAAAAGCTCGATAGCCCGTGGTTTATTATCTTCGATGGCAATGATGCCTTTGTTGGCTAAAGAGGCTTTCAGGAAATATTTCAGGCCGCGAATTACTTCATCGGCATGTTCGATAAGAATACGGTAGTCGGCGGTAATAAAGGGTTCACATTCGATACCGTTTAGGATAACTGTGTCAATGATGCGGCCGCTGCTCTGCGGCGCGTATTTGACATGTGTCGGGAAGGTTGCGCCGCCCATACCGACGATCCCTTTTTCTGCCAGAAGCTGTCTGATCTCATCAGGCGGAAGTACCAGGCCGCTTTCGCGCGGTGTGATCGTGGGGTCGAGCGTGTCCTGGCCGTCATTTTTGATGACCATACAGGCCGCGACGGTACCGTTGGGAAGAAAGCGTCTTTCGCTGCCAACGACCATGCCGCTGACACTGGCATGGATATTGCTGCTGACTGCTCCCTGGGCTTCGGCGATCTTTTGTCCAAGATATACCTTTTCGCCAGGCTGTACCAATGGTTTGGCAGGAGCTCCGATATGCATCGAGAGCGGCAGCACGACTTTCTCGGGTGCGGGGATAGCCTCGATCGGCAGTTCCGCAGTTAAATTTTTAGCAGCATCGATATGAGTGCCGCCTATAAAGGTATGTAGACGGGAAAACATGTTGTCACCTCGTTAAAAACAAATAGTGTATACTAATAAAGATTTAACATATATTATAAGGCGTAACTGCAGAAATAGCAATTGTTTCAGCAACATTTTCAAGTAATATTGCCAGGTATCAGAAAAATAGTAAAGAATGTAATAAAATGAAATAACGTATTAATAACTGGCGGAAGGTTTGCATAAAAGGGGCAGCGTGGATTTGCAAACGACCGGCAGGGAAACTGAAAATATAAACCTTAGTATTAGTGACTGTAACCGGCATTTTAAGTATAATATTTATGGGATAAACTAAAGTATTAGTCACGGAGAAGGTGTGCGATATGACAAAATTTACGCCTGAAGAAAATAGCAGAATCGTCAGTTTTTTTCTAAAACAGTTAGTTCCCGCACAGATTTTCGCAAAACAATATTAGAAGCGTTCAGTAGCATTTTAGGCTATAAACGCTGTACTTTCTGGCTTGCTAACAATAATGGCAGGCTGGTAGAACCGATGTATATCAATGTCAGCGATAAAATCATGCAGGCTTGGGAAGCTGGTTACTACCGTTATGATCCTTTTGACTATGCTAATTTACCAAAACAGTATCGCAGGCAGGGTACTTTAGTTATAACTGATTTGGTTGATGAAACAGATTATTTTAAACAGAATATTTATTATAATGATATTTTGGCAACACAGGATTATGTTTATAAAATGGTATTGTACCTGATGGATGGCGAAAGATTTATCGGAGGGATGTCTTTTTTGCGCACTAAGCAGGAGGTCCCTTTCGGATACAGTGATAAATTGCTGGTAAGTTATCTGGGACACTATATTTCACAGTTGCTGACAGAACAGGGTCAGATCAGTAAACTGCGCAGCGAGAATGCCCAGCTGCTGGAATTTGCTGATTTATCAGGTGACGGACTGATTGTGACTGATGAAGAGGCTAATATCTGTTATATAAATGCCGGCGCCAGAAATATTTACGATCTGTTGCTTTTACATGGTCAGATAAATTCTTTAGAGGACCTGATCAGCGGCGTGAGATACCAGGAATGCAAAACTCCGGGAATCAATCATATGAGTTATTGTGAACTGGGACGTTACGGTATCCATATTAAAGCCAAAATGGTTTTGCAGGAAAAATTTTACAGTATTGTTTTTCAACAGAAATCCGGCAGTAAAATATTTGCGGATGAACGTTGTGAAGCACTGCTGCAGGAAAACGGTCTGACCAGCCGTGAAAGAGACGTTTTAAATTGTGTTTTAAAAGGTATGACTAATGTTGAGATCGCGGAAGAATTATTTGTCAGTATTCATACGATCAAAGCGCATTTATACAGTATTTACCATAAGTGTAATGTCGGCAGCCGCAGTGCCCTGATGGCAAAATTCAGTCAGCGGAATTATCGTTGAAGTATTTAAAGCTCCGCCCATTAATACTTTAGTATTAATGGGCGGAGTATTTTTTTTACTTTTGGTTAATAGTTTACCTGCAGTGTAAATAATAAAATTTAAGTAGGGATGGCAGCAATAAAGTTGAAGAGAAAAAGGAGGGCTCAGGTATGTCATATCTGGAAATAGCAAATTCAACAGGGATGTGGTTGGTTTGCAGTGTTATTATTTTTGTAGTTATTTTTCAGGCCGCTGTTTTTATGCGCAAAGCTTATAAGACAGGTAAAGAAATGGGCCTGAGTGATGAACAGATGCAATCGGCGATGCGCAGCGGAGCCATCAGTACAGTAGGGCCTTCGCTGGCTGTAGTTGTAGCAATGATTTCGCTGATCGTAAGTTTGGGGGCGCCTTTTGCCTGGATGCGTTTATCGGTAGTCGGATCGATTCCCTTCGAGCTGATGGCGGCTGAAACAGGTGCCGTTGCCATGGGAACAAGTTTGGGCAGCAGTACTTATGATGTCAGCGCTTTTGCTACATCAGTATGGACCTGTACGCTGGGAGCCAGCGGCTGGCTTTTGATCTGCGCATTTTTTACAGATAAATTTGACATTGTGCACCGAAAAGCTGTTGGCGGTAATGAAGCGTTGCTGCCTGTGCTTTCTGTATCGGCGATGATCGGTGCTTTTGCTTATTTCGGCGCTCCTTATCTGGCCGGCCGCGGTCTGGCCAGTACTGTCGCCTGTCTGAGCGGCGGGGTGTCTATGATCTTGGTCAATTATCTTGCTGATAAAATCCAAATGCCTAAATTGAAGGAATGGGCGTTAGGAATTGCTATGCTTTGCGGGATGTGTATGGCGATGCTGTTTGTTTAAGGAGGCGGTCGGATATGAAAGAGTCGTATAAGGAATTTGTGAAACAAATAATATTCTGGGGGCGGTTCACTTTATTGGCAGCATGGATATGCAGCTTCCTGCCGCCGCTTTATCTGGCTGTAGTTTATGGGATCATGCCAGAGGTTACAAGTATCGTCAAAGCATTCTCCATGATCGCTTCCGTAATGCTGGTAAGCTGGATCGTCGAACCGATTGCTTATTTCCCGATCGTAGGGATTACGGGGACGTATATGTCATGGCTGGCCGGAAATATTTCCAATATGCGTGTACCGGTATCGGCGCTTTCACAGACAGCCGCCGGTGTTGAAGAAGGTACGCCTGAGGGCGATATTATTTCTACTTTGGGTATTGGTGTATCTGTGATAGTTAATTTGATCGTTTTAGTGCTGGCGGTGTTTTTTGGGCAACAGGTGATAAGCTCGCTGCCTGCTGATATTCAGGTTGCCTTTAAGTTTATTTTACCGGCAGTGTTCGGCGCGATCTTAGCCAATTTTGCTTTGCGTGATTATATGCTGGGTTTATTTGCCCTGGTCATGTCTTTCGTACTGACAACGCTGCAGATGCCAAGCTTTATTGTTTTGCCGGTTTGTGTATTCGGAACTATCGCTGTTGGCATTTGGAAATTCAAGAGAAAACAGGCGCAGGCGGCCAAATAAAGGAGCCATGATAATGATGAAAGATTTTAAAATAATTGAAGCTGCTGGAACTCCGTATGAGATAGGTTTTGCTCATGGCGAACAAGGGCGGGAGGAAGTGCTTTGCAGCATCGCCACTTATAAGGAGATGTTTAAAACCTATGCAAATTTAGGATGGGAGGAAGCCAAGCACAGATCGCGCGCTTATATCGAACATATCAGCAGGTATGACAGTGATCTGCTGGAAGAGATACGCGGCGTTGCGGCAGGAGCCGGTGTAGAGCTGGAAGATATTCTGGCGCTTAATGCCCGCAGCGAAGTGATTTTAATGTCTGGCAGTAAAATGCCTTCGGATGGCTGCACTGCTGTTGCTGTTACTCCGGAAAGCACACAGGACAGACATACGATCCTGGCACAGAATTGGGACTGGAAGGGGCGGCAGATCGAAGCGGTTCTGGTGTTGAAAATCATTCAGCAGGATAAACCGGCAATCACGATGGTGACAGAAGGCGGTATTATCGGAAAAGTAGGTTTCAATGATGCCGGTATCGGCGTATGTCTTAATGCTTTAGGTACAGTAGGCAATCCGTACGGCCTGCCGCTGCATATTGTTTTGCGGGGGATTTTGGACAGTCGTAAATTGAGTGATGCGATCCAGAAAATCAATGCTCAGCCTAATGCCTGCGCAGCTAATTATTTGCTGGCGGCAAAATGCGGTGAAGCTTTGGATGTTGAAAAATCGCCGGTCGATTTTGAGGTTTTTTATCCGGAGCGTGGCATGCTGGTACATACAAATCATTTTTTGTGCGACAGAATGAAACCTGCCGATACCAGCAGATTTATGGCACACGATACGTTTTTGCGTTATGGTCTTGCAAGAAAAATGCTGGAAGACAAAAAAGGCGTGGTTACAGCAGACAATGTAAAAGAAATTTTGGCAGTGCATAAGGATTATCCCGACTCTATCTGCAGGCATGAAGATGAACTTGATCCGGACGGTCTGCGTATGTGCACAGTGTTTTCTATCGTTATGGATATGACAATTTTAAAAATGGAACTGCTGCGTGGTAATCCCTGTGAAAATAAATACAGGGAAGTTTAGGGAGTTGGAATGTTGAAGGAGAAAGGGAAGGTGTTTAATAATGAAGAAAACTTTGATGTTGGGTTTACTTTTAAGTATGGGTATTTCTGCGTCTGCTGCAGCTGTCAATCCTTTTACGGATGTTCCGGCCGGGCATTGGTCTTATACTGCGGTCGAGCGACTGGCGGCAGCAGGGATTATTGACGGGTATGGCAATGGCAGTTTTGGTGGTGACAGATTAATGACGCGTTATGAAATGGCGCAGATAGTTGCCAAGGCAATGGCCAAAGGAGCTAATGTTGACCGGCTGGCGACAGAGTTTGCCGAGGAACTGGACGGGTTAGGGGTACGTGTTGCCGTATTGGAACAGAAAACTGATCAGGTTCAGATAGCAGGTCAGATCCGTACATCTTATGCTGCTTATTCTAAGGGAGCCGCTCGTATGTTTAAAAGTAATCACTCCGGTGTGATGCGTTCGCGTTTGTTCTTGACGGGAAAGGTAAATGATAATTGGAATTATCAGGGCGTTCTGCAGAATATCCAGGATTTTACTAATGATTCAGGCGATGAAAAAACAGAGTTTCAGAGAGCTTTTTTAGAAGGCAGGATAGGAAATGTCAGATTAACTTTAGGCAGATATCACAGTTTTGTTGCCGATGGCAATTTGTATGACCACAGAGTCGACGGAATGAAAATGGCACTGGGCAAAGAGCTGAAAGCGGAACTGGAATACGGGAAACTGGCGTATGCCGATGGCGCTAAACTGGGCGATAAATTCTATCGTTTTACCCTGAGCGGCAAAACCGGGGCGTGGAACTGGGAAGGCAATTATATCAACATAGATAATTTGCTGAAACTGGGAGGGCAGGATGATAAAATCTGGACTTTAGGAGCCAGAGTTAATTTGGATAAGGCCTATGCCAGTGCCATGTATTTGAAATCAGACGTAAATGTGGCCGATAAAGATGCAGGCTATGTTTTGGGTATCGGTTATGCCGGTGCCAGACAGAATGAGGCTGGCAGCTGGGGTGTCTGGAGCAAATATTATAATCAGCCTTCTGGGGCAGATATCATGCATACGATGCCGGGAGTGCATCCTGAGACTGGTTTTAAAGGCTGGGGATTTGGTGCCGATTATACTATTGCCAGAAATATGATACTTGATACGGAATATTATGCGCTGAAAGACCAGCGGGATATTGCCAATAATAAATATAATACTTGGTGGACACATCTGATGATCTTATTTTAAGCAGTTGGTCAGGCGCCCTTTAAAAGGGTGCCTTTTTCTATTTGAGCGGCTGTGTGGTATTGGCGTTTGTTTTTTGTGGATATATATAGCTGCTGAATAATTGATATAACAAAAATAAAAACGAATGTCTTCCGAGATTGTGAAGCAAACCGCTTTGCAGGGCAGTTGCAGAGTGTTTTTGCTATAAATTTAACAAAAAAAGCAGATTTATTTTACACTTTAGCCATATTTTCTCAAAAAATTCACGAAAAACTACTGCGGAATACTGTAAAATAAGTTATAATAGGTATCGTAAAGTGTATTATAAGTTGCTTATTACGAGCTTAAAATCGCTTTACTGTAATCCTGGCAGTCATCAAGTTGAGTATTTTTGATACTGCCGGTACAATTTAGGATACCGGGAGGTATACATGTTTTTTGACTCTTATGACACTCCTGTCTTCCGTCCGCCCAGTGAAGCCCGCAGTTTTATCCTGCGTGTGACCCGCGGCTGCGCCCATAACAAATGTACTTACTGTAATATGTACAGAGGCGTGCCGTTTCAGGTACTGACTGAGGACGAGGTCGCCAGACAGATCGAGGCTGCTGCCGTTCACGGCAGAAATTCGGTTCGTAGAGTGTTTTTAGCCGACGGTGACGCTTTGGTACTGTCGACGCCGCGTCTTTTAAAAATTTTAGACGCGTTATATAAAACTTTTCCGAAGCTCCAGAGGGTAGCGGCTTATTCCGCTCCAAAGGATATCCTGCGTAAATCGCATGAAGAGCTGGTCGAGCTGCGCGAAGCAGGTTTGAAGCTGCTTTATTACGGCATGGAGACAGGTGATGATATTACCTTGCAGGCCGTGAAGAAAGGCGTCAGCGGCGAAGAGGCTGTTGAAGCAGGCCGGAAGGTTATTGCGGCAGGCATGAAGCTGTCGATGATGATTATTCTGGGCCTGGCGGGCAAACCAGGCAGCAAGCGCCATGCTGCGGAAACTGCCAAAGCGATCAATGCTATCAAGCCGACGATGCTGAGCGCGTTGTGTTTGATGCTGTACCGCGGCAGCGAGCTGCTGGATCAGTTTGAACGCGGAGAATTTGAACCGCTGCCACCACAGGGTTTAATGGAAGAATTGTATAGTATTTTAGCTGCTGTCGAACTGCCGGAAGATCATCCGTGCATTTTCCGCAGTAACCATGTTTCTAATTATGTTCAGCTGGCAGGGATCCTGCCGAAAGACAAGGAGAGGCTGCTGGGCGAGATTGCCTGGAGCGCTTCCGAATTAGGTAAGATCAAGGACTGGGACGTTTATAACAATACGAGATATTGAGTGTGCAAGGAAGGGGATCGATGGTAATGAGGAAAATGACCGCATTGCTGACCTTTGTGCTGATAATCTGTCTGCTGCCTGCCGCAGCTTTTGCCAAAACCTTTAAAGAGGGTGACAAGGACTGGAAAATCATGGTCACTCAGCAGAAGCTGAAAACTTTGGGATATGCTACTGACCGTACCGACGGTAAGTTCAGTAAAGCAACTGCCGACAGTTTGAAAAACTTTCAGAAAAAGCATAAACTGAAAGCGAATGGACGCCTGGACGATAAAACCTATAAAAAGGTCACATGGGAAGCCTTTAAAAAGGAAGGGATTACCAATGTCAAGGGCAGGGATGTCGTGAAAACGGCTTCTAAATATAAAGGTACTCCTTATAAATTTGGAGGGACAACGCCTAAAGGCTTTGACTGCTCGGCCTATGTGCAGTATGTTTTTGGCAAGCACAGGGCGCAGCTGCCGCGTACTGCGGATGTGCAGGTCTTAGAGGGTGTTTTTGTCCTTAAAAACCAGCTGAAGGAAGGCGATCTGGTCTTTTTCTCGACTTATGAGCCGGGCGCATCTCATGTTGGAATTTATGCCGGAAAAGGCATGTTCTGGAATGCATCGACGTCTCGCGGCGTAGTACTCGATTCACTGGACAATACTTATTGGAAATCCCATTATTATGGGGCGCGCCGTATTCTTGTCGATAACGGTGAAGTGTAATATTTAACAGGTGCTTTTATGATATTTGATGAAATCGAGGAGGGGTCTGAATAATGATCCGTGAAAAACGTAACAAGGAAAAACTGGCTTCCTATTATCGTAAGTTTATGGAAGACGGTGTCATCGATCCGAACGTCCATCCCTGGGTGGCTGAGTCCTGGCAGCGCTGCCGGGCGATGAAACTGCCCCATGAAACGATGCCTAAGCTCAATAAACTGAGCCGTGAGGAGATCGTTGAACATCAGAAGACCCATGAGTTTATCGTAAAGTATGTCGACGGTTTGTATGAACAAAGCAAACAGCATTTCAATATTCATAATCTGAGCATGCTGCTGATCGATGAAGACGGTTATGTGATCAAAAATTATGCACTGCCCTTTTTTCAGAGAGTGATCGAAGATATACAGGGGATGCGCGTACTGGAAGAGGACGTAGGTACCTCGAGCATCAGTATTGCGCGTGAGCATAATGTACCGTTTTTAATGTTTGGTCCGGAAATGTGGATCAAAGACAGTCATTCCGGCGATGCCTGCAGTGCGCCGATCTGTGTCAACGGCAAGATCCGCTACATTATTTCCTTCTTTTCGCTGGATCAGAACGATCTGCCTTATGACCTGCTGCTGTCGCTGCTTTTGACGATGAAATATTCTATCGAACAGCATCTTTCCATGCTGGAATACTGGAGCATTTATCAGCTGATGATGAATGAACTGCCGGTGGCCGTGTACTGGATCGGTCAGGACGAGCAGCTGAAATACTGTAATAATAATGCACAGAAACGTCTGGATGGCAAAAAGAACCTGGAAGACGTCTTTTTGAATTACGAGCATATCCCCATCAAAAAAGCTCTGCAGGGTGTACCGACACATCGTCGTGAGATCACCTGGATCACGCAGGACCGTACCTATGAAGATATTACTACGGTCATGCCGATCAAAGTTGGCAGTGAGGTCGAAAGCGCGCTGGTGATGTCGATGTCGATCGAGGATCTGAAAACTACGATTGCCCATGCTACCGGCTACAGCTCCCGCTACAGTCTGTACAGCATGGTGGGCGAGACCAGCGAATTTTTGGCTTTGCAGCATAAGGCTTCGCGTATCGCCCGCAGCGATAATAATATTCTGCTTCAGGGCGAGCCTGGTACAGGCAAGCAGCGTTTGGCCCATGGTATCCACCAGGCCAGTCCGCGTGCGGCTGCGCCGTTGATCGTTGTGAAGTGTTCGAATGCGCCGATCGAGGCGCTGGAAGAAGAATTTTTCGGCAGTGTAGACGGTGACCGTCAGCCAATGGCCGGTAAACTGGAGCTGGCACTGGGCGGCACACTCTTCCTGGACGAGGTCGAAAAGCTGCCTGTGGAAATGGGTGATAAGCTGGCTGATGCCCTGAAAAATGGTTTGGTAAACCGTGAAACCGGTGTTCGCAAGAAGTTAAACGTGCGTGTGATCGCTGCCTGCGATTCTAATTTGAAACGTTTGTCTGATAAGGGGCTTTTCTCAAAATCCTTATATGAGCTGGTATTGGATACGACAATGCGCGTTCCGCCTCTGCGCGAGCGTGTGAAAGATATTGAGGTCATCGCTTCCCATATTCTGGCTGAAATGTCGGCGCAGCATAATCTGCCGCCGAAACGTTTGTCGCCGGAAGCGCTGAATCTTTTGACAGGCTGCAGCTGGCCAGGTAATATCAAACAGCTGCAGGGCGTTATCGAACAGGCTTTCTTCCATACTCCCGGCGCGATCATTGAATCAGATAATATCAAGCTGCCTGGTGACCGGACGCTTGAAAAATCCTGGAAATATGATAAAGACGCTTTTATTGCGGCCTGGAAATCTGCCGGCGGTAATATCAGTAAACTGGCAGGAATGCTTGATGTCAGCCGTGTTACCCTGTACCGTTATTTGAAAAAATATGGACTGGGACCTAAAGTCGGCAAAGAGGATTAATAAAAATTCGAAAAATAAATAAAAAACAGAGTGCATTTGCACTCTGTTTTTTTATTTATTGAAAGCAATTTTAGAATTTCATTTCTGCGCCGACACGCCACAGACGTCCGTAATAGCTCAGTTCAGAAATTTCCTTGTTGAAAACATTATCGATGCCGGCAAAGACACGGTATTTATCACCCCAGCGTTTATTGACTACAAAATTGAAGGTGTTGCCGCTGTTGCTGTCGGTACTGCCGTCATGGTAATCAGTGTACCATTTATTCCAGGCCGTGACACTCCATTCTTTATGGACAGGTTCCGTCCATTGCAGTTTAGCGACATAAGTATTACGGGCGCTGTAGGATAACCGTTCGCCAGTCGATTCATCTTTGGCATCCAGCCAGTTATAATTGCCGCTGAGCATGAAGCCGTTGCCTAAATTATGCTTTACTTCAAATTCTATCCCCTCGGAAGAGGTGCGGTCGATATTGACGAAGCGACGATCTTTGAACATGCCGCCGCCAGGCAGTTCTACCATACTGATAGCGTCTTTCTTTTTATTTTTGAAATAAGTAACTTTGGTAGAGGTGTCGTCATTAAATTCATGTTCGTAGGAAAACTCATAGCCTCTGGTTTTTTCCGGCTTCAGATCGGGATTTCCGTAAACGGTAAACATACCGCCGTGACTGAAATCACCGTACAGCTCATCTACGGAGGGAGAACGGTAGGCGCTGCCGTAATTGGCTTTGAAACGGGAGTTATCATCAATAAAGTAGGTAGCGCCCAGATTTGGCGAAGTATGACTGCCGAAGCTGTCGTGGTGATCGTAACGTATGGAAGGGATCAGCAGCAGTTTACTGCCGGCACGATATTCATCCTGAACATAGAGCGCGTATTGTTCGGCTCGGTCAGAACCGGAAGCGACATAAGCGCTGCCTTCTGTAACACGGAATTCTGTACCAAAGGTAACTTTATTATTAGCAGCAGTCTGAATGCTGTCGCGGGCTTCGACATTCCAAAATTTATATTTTTTATCGCTTGTTTCATTTTCAAACTGACTGTATGTGGATGTAAGACTGTATTTACTGTTAGTGCTTTCACCTTCATAAGTCAATGCGGCTGTTTTTCTATTTTGGATTCTTTTGGAAATACTGCTGGTACCCTGATACTGAAGGTTTTCTTTATCATAATCAAGTACCAGGTTCAGCCTGTTTTTAGTGTCCATATCGTAATCCATATCTAAAGTATAGCTTTGTTTGGGACCATAGGTGAAGCCTGCAGCTTTACCTTCGAAATTACGCAGTTTGCTGAAATTGGCATCAAGTACGGCGCTGAATTTGTTGTCGCGTCCTGTATCCCAATGATAGTAATTGCTCATTTCCCTGCTGCCTGATGTCATACCGATGATAAATTCGGGTTTTTCGGATTTTTTGGTAATGATGTTGATAACGCCTCCTTGAGCATCGCTGCCGTATAAAGCGCCGCCCGGGCCGCGTACGATTTCAATACGTTCGACGTTGCTCAGATTCAGACGGTCAAGGATACGGGTATTGCTCGAGCCGTTGGGATAGATGTTTTCACCGGCGATGCGCCGGCCGTTGACTAGGATAAGAATATCGTTGGTAACACTGCCGCGGATGGTGAACTGATCTCCATGACCGCCGCCGCCGTCGTCAATGTGCAGATTGGTTGCTGTTTTCAGAACATCTCTGACGCTGATAGCGCCGACATTCTGGATATCGGCTTTAGTAATCACTTCGACGCTCTGCGGAACTTCTTTCTGTGTCAGTGCCGTTCTGGTCGCTGTTACGACATATTCATCCAGATTATACTGGTGCAGGCTGTCTTTTTCTGCAGCATAACCGCTGCTGCTTATAGCGCTTAAAATACAAAGAGTCAGTGCCAGACTGCTCTTTTTAGAAAATTTCTGCATGGTTTCACTCCCTCATCATTCGTTAGTTAGATAAAGCTAATATAATACTTAAGTTAGCATGGACTAACTACAATTTATATTTATATCACATTTCACAAATTTGTCAATATGTCTTAGAAAATTAAATTGTAAATCTTGGGTAAAAGCAGGGTTTAAAATAGTTATAAAGGGTGCAGAGAAGGTCTGTCCTATTGCACTTTTAAAATAATCTGGTTAAGTATAAAAAAAGAAAGTTTATAAAGTACAGTTTTATTGCCAAGTAAAATTTGAGCGATTATAATAAAGCCAACTTAAGTATGAAAGCAGGTGTTGACAATGTTCAAGAACAAATTAGCGGCCGTTATTATGGCTGG
>ULOG01024986.1_pt1 | contig 13840 bp, 9 predicted proteins | sample 1952401 | NCBI WGS metagenome assembly ULOG01 (sample SAMEA4835598, study PRJEB28245) | human gut metagenome | biome: gut microbiome; material: fecal sample | place: Denmark | collected 2008
ACAAAAGACAATGGAAACGCCGAAGATAATAAAACAATTCCTGCGTCGAATGCAGATCATGCTAAGAGTGACGCATGGAATCCGGCTATCATAATCATCATCGGAAGCTGTATTCTGTTGATTGTGTCTGGTGTAGTAATTTTCGCCAGAAAAAAGAGTGGTTCTGAGGAAGAATAAGTATCAAATTATACGATGAAACAACAGATAGTTACAAAGGCAGTGCTGTGGGATGGCGAACAGGCAACAGAATATGATATGCCACAAGAGGATAAAGAGAAAACGCCTGAAAAGTATGAGACAGTATCATTGGATGAAATAGCTTTCTCTTAAGATAACCGCAGCATAATATTTGAAATAAACTCCATTTCCTCATTATAAAACCGGGTAGAACCATGATAACGTTCGGCAGTGGTTTGGATAGAAAGAAGTCCAATACCGCTGCCGCTTTCTGTTGTAGACAGAAACTGCCCGTTCATCTTTTTTGCAATTCCATTGAAGCTGTTTACCATTGTGATATATATGGTGCCCGGACTGTTAAGGTCAGAACTGAGGTGGATATATCTATTTTCCACCGGAACCTGACAGCAGGCATGGATGGCATTTTCCAAAAGATTGCCGAAAAGCAGGCTTAAGTCTACATCAGAAATAGAAATCTTCCGGGGAACAATAACCTTAAAATCCATTTTGATATGACAGGATTCTGCAAGGGAAGCATAGTAACTGATAACTGCATTCACAGCCATGTTTTGGCAGAAAAGATACTGCATGGAATGTCTTCCGGTTTCCCGCTGGTAGTCAGCCATATAATTTTTTAATTCTTCATATTGCCCGGATTGGGCCAGCTCCTGCATAACTGCAATGGTATGTTTGAAATCATGCCGCTCCTGACGGGACTGATCGAGATAATTCTGAAGCTTGACATACTGGCTTGCCTGGGCACGGTACATAATCGAAGTGGTATCTGCTTTGATTTTCTGTGCAGTTGTAACGGCAATGAGATAAAGCAGAATCTGGAAGGTTATAAAAAAGATAAAAAGAACCACCTCGATAACCATGGCAATTACAAATACCCGGCCTACACGGATATTGTTGTAGTCCTTAGGCAGCATAAAGATATTACAAAAAGTAATAATGGCAGGAATAATCCATGTAAGCCACCAGAATAAAGGCTGATTTACATTTTCGAAAATCCATTTCAGCTTATCTTTTATGACGATAAATAAGAACATAATAAGAAAGCTGATGGCGTATTGTAAGAGCAGTCCCGGAACAGAGCTGTCATCTACATTGGAAGAAGGGACGGTATAAGCAATGATATAATCGTTGGCAATGCAGCCAAAGGAAAGGGCTGCGGTGGCACATAAAAATAAATACCAGAGCTTTAGATTACTCAGGCGGACCGTAATAAAATATACAATAAGGCATACGGACAGGAGTGGGAAAAAGAACAGATTTGCATCATAATTCCCGGTGGATTCAACGCAGCCTAAAATCAGACAAATTGCAGTCATAACCGGAATCAGAACAGAAAAGAGTTTCCGCAGGGGAATTGATATCCAGTCAGCAACCGGAACGATGCAGATAAAAATACCCGGGAAAATAACTCCGTAATGGGCTGCGGCAATCAGAACAGTAAAAGGATTCATGACAGACCTCCGTGTAAAAGTGACTTTGTGCGTTGGGTAAATTGCCAGGTAATATAAGTCTGCTGAAGGGTATTAGACTGCTTTTTGTTCATGGAAAAGGATGCTCCATCATTCATCATGCAGACTGCTCCGTCCATGGAAGAAACATAGTCCAGATTTACCATAACACCACGGTTAATGGTCAAAAAACGTTCATCCTCCGAAAGCGTGCGGGTAACATCCCGAAACAGCATACGGCAGCGGATTTCTTCGCTGGTATGAATAATAAGATAGTTTGAATCTGAAATAATATATTGAATGTCCGAATAAAGAATCGGAAGCTTCGTCTTGTTGGTATTTACGGTCAGAAATAAATGGGAATCCAAAACAGGACGGACAGCCAGAAGGTCATCTAATAACGAATGGATGGCAGCTTTGGTAATCGGCTTTTGCAGATAGTCGAAAGCGTGGACATGCAAAGCTTCCACATGATATTCCGGGCTGGAGGTCAGAAAGACAATCGGTGTCTTCTGTGAAATTTTTCGAAAAGAAACCGCAAGGTCAATCCCGTTTGCTTCCTTAAGATAAATATCGAATAGCACAAAATCATAGGAATTCGAGGCAGCAGACAACAAAAAAGCATCCCCTTCGGTAAAGGAATCACAGCAGACCGTTATGTTATGGCTGCCGCACCAGTCCCGGATGAGCAGCTCTGTCATATGTATTTCTTCTATATTGTCATCAACAATCGCAAACCGCAATAAGATAGCCTCCTTTCGATTTCATGGCTTTTCAGGCATTATTATAGCATACCTGTCGAAAAAATACGAATCATTCATCCCACTAAAGTGCTTTTCATCCCACCTCGGTTGACAATCCTTAAATAAGAATGGTATAAAGAAAATTGGTATACAAATTCATTTTGAAAAATATTTCGTAAGAGAAAAATAAATTTTGGAGGGAACTTATGAAATTAAAAAAGAAAACATGTGGAATCTTGGCAGTGTTACTGCTGCTGATGACTGTATTTACCGGAATGCAGGAAGTAATGCCGGTACATGCAGAGGGGCTGAAGGTATCCATAAACGGAACGGAACTAGAGGATGGCAAATACTATGCATTCGGAGGAAGCAGAGGGAGTGGAACCATGAGTGAATGTGACCCGGCGGCTCTTCCGGAAGCATATATCTATTATAGTGCAGGTATAATGGAAGTAAAAGGAATTGTAAGAATATATTCGAACGGAGGAAGTTCAACAGAAATCTTAAAGATTGAAAATGGAACCCTGACATTGAAAGGGGATGGTAACTTTTATCTGACAAATTGTAATGATACGGAAACATTGGTTACAGGAACTGCAGATGCAGTACTTAAGACGGATGAATATACCGGAGATATTAAATTTTCTGGAAGGGGTGGAAATGCTCTTATAAAGGGACTTTCTCTGGTGGACTTAAAAACCGCCGGGAAGATAACTTTAGATGCAGACGATGTTACTGGTGATGCATTTATCTCTGCCGGTTCAGTTAAGCTTGAGGCGGATCTGTTGGATATCTATTTATCAGGTGGAGCGGTGAAGTATCTGATAGAGGCAACGGATGAGCAGAACGGAGAAATCAGCCTGAAAAAGACTGGTTCCCTGAATTCGTTTAATCTGGTAAATGGAAATAATATAAATGTAACAGAGGCATTTTTTAAAGCAACAGATACTTTCCTGTCATCCAATGGAAACAGTAATTCGAACAGTTCGAGTGGCAGGATAGTTCTTGTGGGTGAAACAATAGCAGAAGGCAATCTTGAATTAGAAACAGTAAAAGATGTAACAATCCGCGCAAAGAAGACTGCGGTAAAAGGAAATCTCGCTGTCAATGCAGAAAATGGATATGGTGTTGAGATAACCAGTGAAGGGGGAGCGGTATCAACCGGAAGTACAGAGATTACGGCACCTTCATTAGTTGTTATGCTGCAGGCAAATGGAGATGCTGCCATAATCGAGGGAAATGCAAAGATAAATGCAAATATAATATCCATGCAGAGTGCGAACAATGCAGCAATTGCAGGGGATGCAGACCTTCAGGCACGAAATTACATTACACTTCTGGGAGCAGAAGGGCATTCTGTAATAGGGGGAAGCAACATTTTAATGAATGCAGCAGGCGGTGAGCTTTCCATATCCAGAACCGGAAGTGCTGCTACCGATACTCCGCCACTTCTGGGAGGAACATTGCAGACGCAGAATGATATCGTAAAATATAGCGATGGCGGGGAAAACTGGGTACAGATAATGGCAACCGGCGAGACATATGATGCAGATAACTGTGAACATCCGATTTTAGCAGGATATTCTGGCAGATGTATGGTCTGTGGAGAATATGACATAGAATATGCAGAGCTGATTGGAACGGATGGAACGACTAAGAGAATGCTGAATGGAGACTTCGGTGGAACCGGAGCACGTAATGATTTCAGATACCTGGAAGATGGAGATACCATCAAATTTGTGAAGGATATTTATGGAAATGGAAGAACCGCAGCAATCGGAGACAGTAAAGCCGTAACCCTTGACCTGAACGGACATACATTGATTCTGGATACGATTTCCTCAGGGAACAATCTTACCATTGCAAATGGTAACTATAAGGGAAAGATTACTAATAGCGGTGTCGGACTTACAAAGGAACTGATCTTTAAAAATGCAAAAGCAGCACTGAATGATTTACAGTGGATGACGAACAATGGAGTAAAGCTTGAGGGAAGTGAAGTTACAGTATCCGGAAATGACGGTTCTGGACAGTGCTGGTTAGAGAAGCTTACAATGGATGAAGATTCAAAGCTGGTATTAAAGAATGTAAGCCAGGGTATTTCGAATTATGCTAATGTTGCACTGGAAGAAAGCCTGGGAACAATCCGGGGATTCCTGCCAAAAGATTTTTCTATCGCAAATAGGAAGAGAAATCCGGCAGATGTTGATTACAGAAATACCATTGTGGATGCAGATGGTCAGATTGCCCAGAATGTGGAGCTTCGTTATCGTAAGATGACAGATGCAGATTTATCAGCAACATTGAATCCAACGACCTATACTTATGATGGAACAGCAAAGGAACCGGAAGTACTTGTGGTATATGACGGACAGACACTGACAAAGGATACGGATTATACCGTTGCTTATTCGGATAACAAAAATGCAGGAAATGCAGAGGTAACAATAACAGGTATTGGAGTGTATCATGAAGCAGCACATCTGCAGTTTACGATAGGGAAGGCAGGTCAGGCGGCACCAACAGGACTGAAGGCTGTAAATATCAGTAAAACAGGTGCAAGTGATGGAGCCATTGAAAACCTGACTACTGCAATGGAATACAGCACAGATGAAATTCATTGGATCAAGGTTACAGATGGTACAAAGATAAGCCAGCTTGCAGCAGGTGACTATTTCGTACGGTATGCAGAGACAGGGAACTATCTGGCTTCTGCATCTACAAAGGTGACAGTTGCCGTAAAGGAAGCCCCTTCCACTGGAAACGGTTCCAATCCAGGTGAAACCACAGGCAGTAATGGAACTACAGGCAGCACTGGAACGAACGGTTCCGGCACAGTAGCGGGAACTTCAAATGGAAGCAGCTCTGATGCAGCCGGTTCCAATACGGCAGCCCTGACGGGAACAACACAGAAGACGGCAACCATAAAAACTGGTGATGAAACACCGGTTGGAAGAATACTGCTTCTTATGTTTTCCGCAGCCGGATTACTGGTTGTGGCAGCTGCAGGCAGAAAGAAATATTGTTAATTGTTTAAGAAGGCACGCAGCGCATCCTTTTGTGCTTTATAATCACTGATTCCTAAATCATAAAGCTCCTGCATGATTTTCGGGTCAGTGGTAAAAGTGCCAATCTTAACCTGATGGGACGGTGCAAAGAGAAATGCCCGTCCTTCTTTTTGTAATTTTGCAGCAACTTCTACCGAGTGCCGGTAATTTAAGTGTCTGTTATCAATTGCAGTAATCGTATTTGGAAATTTCCGTAACATCTTTTTGTAAAGAAAACGGTAACTCTCCGGCTGCTTGACATAGCCAAGTGGACGGCAGTAGATAATTACTACCTTGTCGCAGCCATCTGCAATGGCACGTTCAACCGGAATGGAATCTGCAACACCGCCATCATAGTAATAATTGCCGTGAAAAGAAATCGGTTTGCAGAAGCCCGGAAGGGCACAGGTTGCCATAATGCCGCGGTAATCATCACGGCCTAAATCTTCTTTGGAAAAATATTCTGCCTTTCCGGTGGCAGCATTGGTTGCCGGAAAATGAAATTCACTTGGATTTGCTACTAAGGCATCATAATCCAGCGGGTCGTTTCCTGTGGAATTGGTTAAGGTTCCGTAAATATATTGAAGTCCGAAGAGAGAACCGGTTTTAATCAGATTTTTGATACTGATGTAGCGGGGGTCCTTTACATGCTCTATATAGAAACGCAGATTACGGCCATGCTGCCCGGCAAGGTAAGAAGCAGTATTTGCCGCACCGGCAGATACCCCCATACAATAATCAAATGTAACATTGTCGTCTAAGAAGGCATCCAGAATTCCGGCACTGTAAGCGCATTTCATACCGCCGCCTTCTACAATCAATCCAGACTTTTCCATGATATCACCTCTTGAGATATACTTCGTTAATTTTTTCACATATAGTTTAGCACATTGAAGAAGAAAGTCAAAATACATTTTTTATTGTATGTATATTCCAGAAAAATATAAGAGTTTGCGGCATTCGGGCTGCTACCCATATGTCACTGCATTGTTAAGAGTCTCTAAGAATTTCATGAAATATAAAAAAAGTTCCGGCAACCGGCACAAATTCACATCCATGTTCATCTGTGCCTTGCTGGCACGTCCATGTGCCAGCATTGCCAGTTTTGGTGAGAAATTCTAAGAGTCTCTAAACAATTTCGTTAATATATGGGGAGCAGCACGAATGCCACAAATTGATATAATTTCCCCGGAATAATCCACACAGAATCTCCTTCCGGTCGTTGAAACCTTCCGCAAAAAACGCTATAATATGAGACAGTGATAAAAGGCGAAGAATAGAAACAGCGGAAGAGAGGAAACGGGAATGCCATTTGCCCATTTACATGTACATACAGAATACAGTCTGTTAGACGGTTCAAATAAAATAAAAGAATATGTGGAGAAAATCAAGGCACTTGGCATGACAGCAGGGGCGATTACCGACCATGGTGTTATGTATGGTGTCATTGATTTCTATAAGGCAGCCAGGGAGGCGGGAATTAACCCGGTTCTTGGCTGTGAAGTCTATGTGGCTCCCGGCTCCAGATTAGACCGCGAGATGGTACATGGAGAGGACAGATACTATCATCTTGTGCTTCTGGCAGAGAATAATACAGGCTATAGCAATCTGATGAAAATTGTATCCAAAGGCTTTGTGGAGGGATACTATTATAAGCCGCGTGTGGACATGGAAGTGTTAGAAAAATACCATGAGGGAATCATTGCCTTAAGTGCCTGTCTGGCAGGTGAAGTACAGCGTAATCTGGTACGTGGAATGTATGAAGAAGCAAAAGAAGTAGCTTACCGCTATGAGCGCTGTTTTGGAAAAGGCAATTTCTTTTTAGAGCTGCAGGATCATGGAATTCCGGAGCAGAAGCTGGTAAACCAGCAGCTTCTCCGCATGAGTCAGGAGACCGGAATTGAGCTGGTGGCAACCAATGACGTGCATTACACCAATGCAGAGGATGCAGAGCCCCATGACATCCTGCTCTGCCTTCAGACCGGAAAAAAATTAGCGGACGAAGACAGAATGCGCTATGAAGGTGGACAGTATTATGTTAAATCCGAAGAGGAAATGAAATCACTTTTTCCATATGCACTGCAGGCACTGGAAAATACCCAGAAGATTGCAGACCGCTGTCATGTGGAAATTGAATTCGGACATACCAAGGTACCGCATTTTGAGGTGCCGGAAGGCTATGATTCCTGGACTTATTTAAATAAATTGTGTCATGAAGGACTGGATAAGCGGTATGGAGCCGATGCACCAAAATACTTACAGAAATTAGATGACGAGCTTGCCGTTATTAAAAATATGGGATATGTGGACTATTTCCTGATTGTGTGGGACTTTATCCATTATGCGAGAGAGCATGATATTATGGTGGGACCGGGACGAGGCAGTGCCGCAGGAAGCCTTGTTTCTTATACCACCGGAATTACAGATATTGACCCGGTTCGTTACAATCTGATTTTTGAACGTTTCTTAAATCCGGAACGTGTATCTATGCCCGATATTGATGTGGACTTCTGCTTTGAACGAAGACAGGAAGTTATTGATTATGTGGTAGAAAAATATGGCAAGGACTGTGTGACACAGATTGTAACCTTTGGTACGCTGGCAGCCCGTGGAGTAATCCGCGATGTGGGACGTGTTATGGATTTGCCGTACAATTTTGTAGATACGATTGCCAAGGCAATTCCAAATGAACTGGGAATTACCATTGATAAGGCATTGATGATGAACCCGGAGCTTCGTGGCATGTATGAATCTGACGAGTCGGTAAAGAAACTTATCGATATGTCAAGAAGATTAGAAGGTCTGCCGAGGCATACGTCCATGCATGCAGCAGGTGTTGTAATCAGCCAGAAACCAATGGATGAATATGTTCCGTTGTCAAGAGCATCCGATGGCACCATAACCACACAGTTTACCATGACTACCATTGAAGAATTAGGACTTCTGAAAATGGATTTCTTAGGACTCCGGACACTGACTGTAATCCAGAATGCAGTCCGTCTTGCAGAAAAGAGCAGCGGTAAAAAAATTGATATGAATGCCATCGACTATAACGATAAGAAAGTGCTAGACTCTCTTGGAACCGGCAAAACCGATGGTGTCTTCCAGTTGGAAAGTGCCGGAATGAAGAACTTCATGAAGGAGTTAAAGCCACAGAGCTTAGAGGATGTTATCGCAGGCATTTCTCTTTACCGTCCGGGTCCAATGGACTTTATTCCGGCTTATATCAAGGGAAAAGACCACCCGGAAAGCATTACCTATGACTGCCCGGAATTGGAGCCGATTCTGGCGCCGACCTATGGCTGTATCGTATATCAGGAACAGGTTATGCAGATTGTACGTGACCTCGCCGGTTATACATGGGGCAGATCGGATCTGGTGCGCCGTGCCATGTCTAAGAAAAAGGGCAAGGTAATGGAGCAGGAGCGGAAGAACTTTGTCTATGGTAATCCGGAGGAAAATGTTCCGGGCTGTATTGCAAGAGGAATCGATGAGAAAGTGGCAAACAAGATTTATGATAACATGATTGACTTTGCCAAATACGCATTTAATAAATCCCATGCGGCAGCTTATGCAGTGGTTGCATATCAGACCGCATATTTGAAATACTATTATCCGGTAGAGTTTATGGCAGCGTTAATGACATCAGTCTTAGACAATACTTCCAAAGTCTCAGAATATATCTACACCTGCCGCCAGATGGGAATCGCAATTCTGCCGCCGGATATCAATGAAGGCGAGGGTGGTTTCTCCGTATCCGGACAAGCAATCCGCTATGGACTTTCTGCCATTAAGAGTATCGGAAGACCGGTGATTGATGCCATTGTGGAGGAGCGTAAAATCCGTGGGCCGTTTACCACGTTAAAGGATTTTATTACAAGACTTTCCGGAAGAGAAGTGAATAAACGGACCATAGAAAACTTTATCAAAGCGGGAGCCTTAGACGGACTGGAAGGAAACCGCCGTCAGAAGATGATGATATACGGTTCTCTTTTGGATACACTGAATCAGGAAAAGAAGACCACAATGGCTGGTCAGATGACACTTTTTGATATTGCACCGGAAGAGGACAAGGCAGAGTACGAAATCAAGCTTCCGAATGTAGAAGAGTATGACAAAGAAGTGCTTCTTGGATTTGAAAAGGAAGTCCTGGGCATATATATCAGCGGACATCCGCTGGAAGAATATATGGAGCGTTTAAAGAAGAATACCAATGCCGTTACCACAGACTTTGTACTGGATGAAGAGACCGGAACCCTTAAGGTATCGGATGGCGCAAAGGTGCGTATCGGTGGAATGATTACCGATAAAGTCATCAAGTATACCAAGAGTAATAAAGCAATGGCATTTATTACGTTAGAAGATCTGGTGGGAACAGTGGAAATCATCATTTTCCCGAAGGATTATGAGCGTTATGCAAAATATCTTGAAAATGATGCCAAAGTATTTGTGGAAGGCCGTGTAACTGCAGAAGAAGACCGTAACGGCAAGCTTATTTGTGAGAAAATCATTTCCTTTGATGAAGTGAAACGGGAGCTGTGGCTGCAGTTCCCAAGTAAGAGCGATTTCGAAGAAAAAGAAGGTGCTCTTTATGGAAAAATGATGGATGCCGATGGCTCAGAGCATGTCGTTATTTATCTTGCAGCAGAAAAACAGATGAAGCGTCTGCCGGAAAACAGAAATGTTGCAATTACAAAAGAGCTTTTAGAAGAACTTGGGAATTTCTTAGGTAAAGACAATGTAAAAGTTGTAGAAAAGTCATTGTAGCCATTGCAAAACCACAGTTTAAGGATTAGAATAAAAATGATTGGATAAAGAACAAAGAGAAGTGTTTACATATAGGAGGTAACAGGGAATGTCAAAAGAAATTCAGACAATTGGTGTTTTAACCAGTGGCGGGGATGCTCCGGGCATGAACGCTGCTATCCGTGCGGTAGTAAGGGAAGCTATTGCAAAGGGAAAGAAAGTAAAAGGAATTAAGAGAGGTTATGCAGGTCTTTTGCAGGAAGAGATTATTGATATGGAAGCAAAAGATGTAGCAGACATTATCCAGAGAGGTGGAACAATTTTACAGACTGCACGTTGTCAGGAATTCGTAACACCGGAAGGACAGCAGAAGGGTGCTGAAATCTGCAGAAAACATGGCATTGATGGAATTATCGTAATCGGTGGAGACGGTTCCTTTAAGGGCGCACAGAAGCTGGCAGCACTTGGAATCAACACCATCGGATTACCGGGAACCATTGACCTTGATATTTCCTGTACCGATTATACCATCGGTTTTGATACCGCAGTAAATACTGCCATGGAAGCCATTGATAAGGTACGTGATACCTCAACCTCCCATGAACGCTGCTCCATCATTGAAGTAATGGGCAGAGGCGCAGGCTACATTGCACTGTGGTGTGGTATTGCCAATGGAGCAGAGGATATCCTGCTTCCGGAGAAATATGATTATGACGAGCAGAAGCTTGTAAATAATATTATAGAGAACAGAAAACGTGGAAAGCAGCATCATATTATTGTAAATGCAGAAGGTATCGGTCATTCCGCAAGCATGGCAAAGAGAATTGAAGCAGCAACCGGAGTTGAAACCAGAGCGACCATCTTAGGACACATGCAGCGTGGTGGAAGCCCGACCTGTAAAGACCGTGTTTATGCATCTACCATGGGATGCATTGCCGTAGATTTGCTGTGCGAAGGCAAATCCAACCGTCTTGTAGCATATAAAAATGGTGAATTCGTAGATTATGATATTGACGAGGCACTGGCAATGACCAAATCCATTCCGGAATATCAGTATGAAATCTGTAGAAATCTTTCCAGATAGGATGTTATTATGATTACCAGTACAGCAAATCCGCAGGTGAAAAATTTAATTCAGTTAGTAAAAAAAGCCAAAGTTCGTAATGAACAGAGGCTTTTTGTTGTGGAAGGAATCCGTATGTTCCGGGAAATCCCGGAAGGCTGGCTTGATAGAATTTATGTTTCCGAGCATTTCATGGAAGAGGAATCCCATGTAAAAGTTCTGCAGGGAAAAAATTATGAAGTACTTGCCAATCATGTGTTTGAAAGTGTGTCCGATACCAAGACACCGCAGGGAATCCTTTGTCTTGTGAAAATGCCGGATTATACCCTAGAAGAAGTAATACCAAGGGAAAATGCCCATCTTCTGATTCTTGAAAGTATTCAGGATCCGGGCAATTTAGGCACGATGTTCCGGACCGGAGAGGGAGCGGGAATCAGCGGAATTATCATGAACCGCACCACTGTAGATGTTTTTAATCCAAAGACCATCCGCTCCACTATGGGCAGTATCTTTCGCGTACCATTTTTCGTGACGGAAAACCTGCAGGATATATTGATGCAGTTAAAGTCCCGGAAAATAAAGCTTTACAGTGCCCATCTGCAGGGCAGTGTTTCTTATGAGGAGCCGGATTATAAAGAACCCACAGGCTTTTTAATTGGAAATGAAGGAAATGGATTATCGGATGAGATTGCCAGAATGGCAGATACCTATATCTACATTCCAATGGCAGGAAAAGTAGAATCACTGAATGCAGCAATTGCGGCAACACTGCTGATGTATGAGGCAGCACGCCAGAGGAGGTAAGGGATGTTCCGGTTATGGGCAAAAGAATTTAAAGACAATCATATGTTAAAGGATACCACCATCTGTGATGACTCCGGGGATACCAGAACCCATAAGGTGTTCCGGGCATTAGATGAGGTGTGCTATACCTTTGATTTGGGAAAACCAATCTGGTTAGACCGCAATGTGGATGAATTTAAGCGGCATGCGAAGACCAGGTTTTATCAGGATAATTTTGTGGAAGAAATTGAATTTGATTTTTTGGAAATTCATGTGATTGAAGAGGATTAAGTAACTGTGTCAGGAGGAAAGAAAATGGAAGGGCAGATGCGCCGGGATACCATCATTAAGATGCTGGGGGAGAAGGGAAAACCTTTGTCCGGAACAGAATTGGCAAAAGAATTAGGAGTCAGCCGTCAGGTGATTGTACAGGATATTGCATTGCTTCGTGCAGTAAATAAGAATATTTTAAGCACCAACAAAGGCTATGTGCTTTATGACCCTTCGGAAGAGATACAGAAAGCAAGAAGAACCATTGCAGTAAGCCACAGTGATGAACAGACACAGGATGAGCTTTATACCATCGTGGATTTCGGTGGAAAAGTCTTAGACGTCGTAATCGAGCATGATATTTACGGACAGATAACGGTGGATCTGATTTTAAAAAGCCGTCAGGATGTGGACGAATTTATTGCAAAGGTTGCAAAGAGCAAGGCAAAGCCGCTTAAGACACTGACCGGAAATAAACACTTTCATACCGTAGAAGCAGATTCAGAACAATTACTTGACATCATAGAAGAAAAATTACGGGAAAAAGGCTACGCAAGATAACAGCTTGACTTTTTTTCTCGATATGGTAAACTACTCCTTGACTGACAAGACAACTGACAAGACAGCTAAAGTCAAGGAGGAAGAAAAATGGAAAAGATAAAAGCGTTCTTAAAACGCAAAAATATTATTATCTCAGCAAAAAGATATGGCATTGATGCATTAGGTGCAATGGCACAAGGTCTTTTTGCTTCTCTTTTAATTGGAACAATTATCAGTACAATTGGTGAGCAGGCTGGCATCCAGCTTCTGGTGGACATCGGTGGATATGCCAAAGCAGCAACCGGTCCGGCAATGGCAATCTCCATTGGTTTTGCTTTGCAGTGTCCGCCACTGGTGCTTTTTTCACTGGCAGCCGTCGGTGTGGCCGCAAATACCCTGGGTGGAGCAGGCGGACCGCTGGCAGTATTGATTGTCACCATCTTTGCAGCCGAATTCGGTAAAGCAGTATCCAAAGAAACCAAAATTGATATTATCGTTACTCCGTTTGTAACCATTTTCATCGGAGCAGGCTTATCCATCTGGTGGGCACCGGCAATCGGAGCCGCAGCCAGTGCAGTAGGAAATGCCATTATGTGGGCAACCGAATTGCAGCCGTTCTTTATGGGAATTTTAGTCTCTGTAATTGTAGGTATCGCACTGACGCTGCCAATCAGCAGTGCTGCAATCTGTGCAGCTTTGGGACTGACCGGACTGGCAGGAGGAGCTGCAGTAGCAGGATGCTGTGCCAACATGGTAGGTTTTGCAGTACTGAGCTTCCGGGAAAATAAATGGGGTGGACTTTTTGCACAGGGAATCGGAACTTCCATGTTACAGATGGGAAATATCGTGCGGAATCCAAGAATCTGGCTTCCGGCAATTTTAAGCTCCGCCATAACAGGTCCAATAGCAACCTGCGTCTTCCATCTTCAGATGAACGGTGCAGCTGTAGCATCCGGAATGGGAACTTGTGGACTGGTTGGTCAGATTGGTATTTATACCGGCTGG
>ULOG01004109.1_pt1 | contig 13740 bp, 14 predicted proteins | sample 1952401 | NCBI WGS metagenome assembly ULOG01 (sample SAMEA4835598, study PRJEB28245) | human gut metagenome | biome: gut microbiome; material: fecal sample | place: Denmark | collected 2008
AAAAAGGGATTTCGATGCCGCCGCGGTCAGGGACATGTTCCAGGGCAATGCGGGCATGCAGATGACCCTGCTCAAACTTCTCGACCGGCATAACGGGGAAATGAAGGCCCGTGTCGGTGTGGACCGTGCGCCCACCACACTCTCGACCTACCTCTTCACCTACCGCACGCTTTCCGAATTCATCAAGGCGAAATTCAAGGTTCCGGACCTTGCCTTCGGGCAGCTCAACGAGCAGTTCATCCGCGACTACCAGGATTTCATCCTTCTGGAAAAGGGATATGCCGTGGACACGCTTCGCGGCTACCTGGCCATCCTGAAAAAGATCTGCCGCATCGCCTACAAGGAGGGCCACTCGGAGAAATACCATTTCTGCCACTTCAAGCTGCCCAAGCAGAAGGAAAGTACGCCGAGGGCATTGAGCCGTGAGAATTTCGAGAAACTGCGTGATCTGGAGATACCGGAAAAACGCAGGTCACATATTATCACCAAAGACCTCTTCCTCTTCGCCTGTTACACCGGCACCGCCTACGCGGATGCGGTAAGCATCACCCGGGAGAACCTTTTCACTGACGACGGGGGCAGCCTCTGGCTGAAGTACCGTAGAAAGAAAACCGACTACCTCGGACGTGTCAAGCTGCTTCCGGAAGCCGTCGCGTTGATTGAGAAATACCGGGACGATACCCGCGAGACTCTTTTCCCACCACAGGACTACCATACCCTCAGAGGAAATATGAAAGCCCTGCGTCTGATGGCGGGACTCAGCCAGGACCTTGTCTACCACATGGGGAGGCACTCTTTCGCCTCGCTGGTCACGCTCGAGGAGGGAGTACCGATCGAGACCATCAGCAAAATGCTGGGACATAGCAATGTCCGGACCACACAAATTTACGCCCGTGTCAGCCCGAAGCGGCTGTTCGAGGACATGGACAGGTTCATCGAGGCAACCCGTGATTTGAAACTCATTCTTTAACCCTAAAAAATATCATTACCATGCGCAGTACATTCAAGCTCTTATTCTACATCAACCGTAACAAGGTGAAATCGGACGGCACGACCGCCGTCCTCTGCCGGATCAGCATTGACGGCAAGAAGTCAGCCGTTGCCACCGGCATCTATTGCAGGCCGGAGGACTGGGACAGCAAGAAGTGTGAGATCAGAACAGTCAGGGAAAACAACCGCCTCGCCGGTTTCCGTGACCAGCTGGAAAAGGCATACGATAATCTGCTGAAGCATCAGGGAGTGGTCACGGCCGAACTGCTCAAGGCCACCGTGTCAGGTGCCAATTCCGTGCCGGAATACCTCCTGCAGGCCGGAGAGGTGGAACGCGAACGTTTGAGAATCCGCTCGGCAGAAATCAACTCCACCTCGACCTACCGCCAGTCGAAGACCACGCAGCTCAATCTCAGACAGTTCATCGAATCCCGCGGAATGAAGGACATCGCCTTTTCGGACATCACCGAGGAGTTCGCCGAATCGTTCAAGGTCTTTCTCAAGAAGGAGCTGGGACACAGGAACGGACACGTGAACCACTGCCTGTGCTGGCTCAACCGGCTCATCTACATCGCCGTGGACCGGGAGATATTGAGAGCCAACCCGATAGAGGATGTGGCATATGAAAAGAAAGAACCGTTAAACTAAGGCACATCAGCCGGGGTGAGTTGAAGCGGATGATGGAAACCCCGCTGCCCGACCCGATGATGGAGCTGGCGCGCAGGACGTTCATCTTCTCCTCGCTGACCGGTCTGGCCTATGCGGACACGAGAGCACTCCATCCCCGGCACATCGGAAAGACCTCGGAAGGAAGAAAATATATCCGCGTCTGCCGGGCCAAGACGGACGTGGAGGCGTTCATCCCGCTGCATCCCATAGCCGAACAGATACTGGAACTTTACAACACCACGGATGACGACAGACCGGTATTCCCGCTGCCGGTCCGCGACGTCCTCTGGTACGAGGTACATGGAATGGGCGTGGCATTGGGCATGAAGGAGAACCTGTCCTACCACATGGCCCGCCATTCGTTCGGAACCCTGATGCTGTCCTCCGGCATCCCGATAGAGAGCATCGCCAAGATGATGGGCCATACGAACATCAACAGTACGCAGGTCTATGCACAGGTTACCGACCGGAAGATATCCGGTGACATGGACCAGCTGATGAAAAGAAGACAGAAAGGGGATACGGTCCTTCTGACGGAAATGTCCGAATAATGAAATGCCGGCCGGAACCATTAAACATTGGTTCCGGCCGGCATTCTTAAATATTGAACGCCCCCGATTATATCAGGGCCTCATGATAATTATCCTCCAGGAGTTTCTCAATGTCGGATACCTTATACAAAATTTTTCCGCCCAGCCGGATATAAGAAATACGCCCCTGGTCCCTATAATCCTGCAGGCATCTGCGGCTGATTCTTAGCAGGTCCGACAACTCCTTGTCAGAGAGAAAACGCTCGCCGTTAAACAGGGGGCGGTTATCCTCCGCAAGCCTTTCCAGCTTCGTCTGGATGTTATCCAGCAGGCCAAAGAACCGGCGGACACTGCCCGTCTCTTTGCTAATAATCCCTTCCATGCTACTTCCGATTAATTATTCATTCTTTCTTTTTTCTCTCACCGCCTTTTCCTTGCGTTTCATGGCGACATAGGCCATCAGCTTTTCTACGTCCTCCGGCCTGTAATAGATTTTCCGCTGGATTTGGGTGAATGCCAGCCGTCCGGTATCCCGGAGAGTCTGCAGGGTACGTGGAGAGATGTCAAGACGCAGGCAGACATCCTGGTTGTCCATTCACTCTTCCGGTTTCTTTTCCCTGTTCTTTTCATACAAGCGGTCCGCCTGTGCGGACAGGCTCTCAGTCCGAGCCAGCATCTCCTCAAAGATTCCGGCTTCAATGTAATATACTTCCATTTTTCTTGTTTTTATTTAAAATTGCTTCCTGTCAGGAACTCAAATTATTGAAATACAGTTCAAAATACTTTCCAAAGGCACTTCCGGCTGGGTGTCGTGGTTTCCGACTCCCCCTCCGGAGCCGTTTTAAGGAGGATTTCCCGTCATATTACGGCTGGAACAGTTTGTAATCCCGTCCTGTGATCTTCCTTATCACGTCGGCGTTTTCCTTAATATGTTCAACCGGTATGCGGCTTATAACACCGGAAACAGTGAAATCCTTACGTCTGACCGCCCAGACAATGTCTGAGATACATTCGTACACCTGTGCGTCAATATGCAGGGGCTTGCGCCGGTTGGATGAAAAGTTGTTCAGGAGGGCTTCAATATATTTTTTACCTCTTCCTCCGTTATCGTCTTTTTACTCTCCGGCCGGGATGAAGATTCCTTGTGGGGTACCACCTCTTCCAGATCCCCGGAAATGCAGCTCAAATATGAGCCTTTGGCGGCAACTATATCCAGTATCTCCTTCTCGTTGATATGATACGGATTTGGTTTTTTCCTTTCAATGCTGTCCATAACTATGATTTATACATTAATTCCATGTGACAATTGGGCGTTTTGTAAGGCGGACGTTCCCGATGACGGATTATCGTCCTACGCCGCAAAGAAAAAAAGAATAAACGTGGGAAAGGGTACCTTGTCAGCTATAGTCATATATAGACATGAATAGTCAATACCGGCAAAAGACATGACAAACGGCTGTCCGGCGGGAGGTCTGGATTCTCCCCGACGTTGCCGGGATTGTGATATATCAGGTCATGGAGATATTGGCAGACTGCATTATCGGGATAATGACATACCAAGTTACGGATATTGTGATAGATTATGTCGTTGGAGTGTGGAAGTTGCCATAGGGAGGCTCTTTCAGCAAACGGAAGTACGGAAGGTACAGATATTATTGCAGCCATCATCAACAAAGACCGGAACATCACATTGGGAGAACGGTGCTTATCTGCGATATGATTATCATTTCCTCCAGTCATTTTGTATTGAAAGACCGGGAAAAAGTGGTGACGGGTTTGTAACTCTTTATATTTGTAGCTTTGCTATCGACCAGGGCAATGAATAGTACCCGACAATCCAGTTCTTTATCATATCCAATAAATGAAGAAATAGGGCGGCATATCAACGAATACCCACACCGGGGAGTGACGATTATCAATACAACCGGCTTTTATACAGGACGAGAAGTAAAGATGATGTTTATATTAGCCGGGAAGAGGGAAGCGCCGGTCAGCTTCCGGCTGATAAAAAATATAGACACGGAGGCTTTTGTTTCACAAAGTGCCGTTATAGGAGTTTATGGAGAAGGATTCGATCATATCAAAGTAGAATAAGAAAGAAATAAAAAATGATAATGATCATCATGAAAAGCGGCATCTGCCGTGCTTTTGTTCCCGACACAGGATGCGGTGTGACGCAATGGTTCGCATTCGGCGGTGAAATGGCCGCAAGCATGTCATGCTACTATGGACAGACCGCATCAACGATAGAGATAGAAGCGGAAACGGACTGTGAGATGTTTATCGTGGACAAACCGACTTTGGAAAACCTATGTTCCACACAAATAATCCTAAGAAACAATTTGTAAAATTCGAAACAGAAAAGTATGAAGACAATCATTGCAGAGAAATTATCATAACTTGTGATAATTTTTCGGCCAAAATACTACCCGCAGGGCTGGAGATTTTTTCCGAAAACAGGAGGCTTGACCTTGCTTTCCCGTCCAATCCCGGAGTTACCTTTGCGCCCAGAACGAAAATGACTGCCTGATGCGGCCCACTGAAAGGCGCGAAAATGGAGGTAAACGGAAGTGGAGGCAGATTAGACAGGAAAACTTCAAAGGAGAAATCCGTGAAAAGAAGAAACCTAAAAGGAAAAGGAACATTGCCGGAAACATGAAACCGGCAAACCACCTGCAAGGAAGTATGGTTTATCTGTCTGTCCAAACTCGTTTGGTCGGGCGGATAAATCATTCTTCCCGGTTTGCCTGCCGTGGGGACGGCTTGTGCCATTCATGGGCAAGCGGTCATATACAGCTTTCCGCTTACGGCTCAAAGGAACCGCAAAAAGAAAAATCCATAGAAAACCCGTAAAAGCACCTCTATGGCATAAGCATAAAAGAAATGGGTCTTGCATCATCAGTCTAAACCATTGGTTAGGCGTGATGCAAAGCCCTTTTCTCCGCTTATGCGGCAGTCGGTACACGTTCGTACAAACCTGTTTGGGCGATGGTGTGCCGACGGATAAAACCGCTTTTACGGAATGTTTTTATGTTTATATTAGAAATATTTCTTATTATAAAAACGCGCTAATCATTTTGTCATTCGGGTTGTTTTTATTAAATTTGCAGATTATAGCAATAGTTATGCAAATGAAGCGGATAAATCGACTGAAAATAGTGCTTGCGGAACAAGGTAAAACAGGGAAATGGTTGGCGCATGCATTAGGTAAAAATGAATCGACAGTCTCTCGTTGGTGTACAAACGAAGTTCAACCTTCGGTAGAAACACTACTGACGATTGCCGAAACGTTAAAGATTGATATTAAAGAATTACTTTGTTCTACGCAAATGTGTAATCAAGATGATGGCATCCAAATATAAAGCAATCGATTTTTTCTGCGGAGGTGGTGGAATGACTTGCGGTTTAAGACAGGCAGGGATTAACGTTATAGCAGGTGTGGACTTTGATCAAGATGCCAAAGAAACGTATGAATACAATAATTCCGGAAGTGTTTTCATTCAAACTAATATAAAGAATTTACGGAGCAATTATTTTGAGCGAAAATTTGGGATACGGAAAAATGATGACTTTTTGATTTTGGTAGGATGCAGTCCCTGCCAATTTTACAGTATAATTAATACGGATAAGAATAAAGCCTTAAAATCTAAGGATTTATTAAAAAACTTTGCTCGGTTCATCGAATATTATAGACCGGGATATGTATTAGTGGAAAATGTTCCGGGCATAATCACAAATAAAGATAGCATCTTACCTTATTTTCTACGAAAATTGGAAGATCTCGGATATAAAAATCCTGTTTATAAGGTTGTAGATATGAGCTATTACGGCGTACCTCAAAGTCGTCGAAGATTTTCTCTTATCGCAACACGATTGGAAAATGTCAATATACATTTACCTAAGGCGGACGATAAAGAGACCGTATTAGCCGATTATTTAGGTGAAAGGAACGGTTTTCCCAAAGTTAGCGCAGGCCATAAAGACAGTAGTGTGTTTAACCATACGGTTGCCGGATTAAGTGATGTATGTCTTAAACGATTGGCAAAGACCAAACACGACGGCGGGAACAGACTTGATTGGGCAAATGATCCGGAATTGCAATTACCTTGCTTTGTAGGAAAAGACGATTGTTTTAAAGATACATTCGGGCGTATGTGGTGGCATCGACCGGCTTCGACTATTACAACTAAATTTTATAGTATCTCAAACGGACGTTTCGGACATCCGGAAGAAGATCGGGCTCTTTCTTTACGGGAAGGTGCTACATTGCAAACATTCCCGAAAACCTATGTGTTTAAAACAAATAGTATTGCCGCAACGGCAAAATTAATCGGCAATGCAGTTCCGTGTGAATATGCTCGGCGATTAGGTGAAACGATAAAAGCACTGGAAAACAATGGCACAATTTAAAACTCGGGCAAGAGCTCTCGACTTATTGGGACGGCAACAAATTGCCGGTATCCCTACAGCTATTAACGAGCTTATAAAAAATGCACATGATGCGTATGCGGATAAATTCGATATCGATTTTCTCCGATGTAATAATCTGCTGGTATTACGTGATGACGGGCTCGGTATGACAAAAGAGGAATTTGAAACTCGTTGGCTTACGCTCGGGACCGAAAGTAAATTGGCAAATAAAAAAAGCAGTTTACCGCCTATTGACATATCAAAGCCAAGACGTCCTATCATGGGAGAAAAAGGCATAGGAAGATTGGCTATTGCATCAATAGGAAGTCAGGTTTTAATCGTATCGAAAGCAAAATTAAGATCTAAAGAATATGATATTGTTGTGGCTTTCATTAATTGGGAGATATTCGAGTTGCCGGGGATTAACTTGGAGGATATTGTTATTCCGGTAAGAGAATACTCTCATATGCCGAATGCAGCCGATATTGACAGTATTAAAAATGAAGTAATACAATCCCTTGATAAATTAAATCAAAAAGAACTTATTGACGACAAGGATTTTGAAAAAATAAAAAGTTCTATCACGTCTTTTAAAGTTGACCCACACCAACTTTCTTTACAACTACAACAAGGATTTGAATTAACCAATGGCTGTGGTGGAACTCAATTTTTCATCTCCCCAGTTTACGATACGATTATTTCCGATATAGAGGGAGACGGCAATTCGGACGAAGCTACAAAAATCGAGAAAATGTTGATGGGATTTCACAATACAATGACCCCCGATCATCCTACTCCCGTCGTTGACATTTCATTTAGAGACTATAGGGCGAATGACGGTAGTTTTGTCAGCATCATAGATAAAGAACACTTTTTTACCACGGAAGAATTTGAATTGGCGGATCACCATTTTCAAGGGCAATTTGATGAGTTCGGACAATTCAAGGGATTAGTAAAAATATATGGAGAAAAAACATTTGATCACATTGTAAATTGGCGGGATAACTATTATAGAGAAACCGAATGTGGTCCGTTTAAAATTAACTTGGCGTATTTACAAGGAGAATTGAAAAGTTCTCGTGTAGATGTCGAAAATTATGCCAGGATTAAAGCCAAAGGAGATAAATTCGGAGGTTTATACATATATAGAGATAATATTCGAGTTCTACCGTATGGTGACTCCGATTATGATTTTCTGGATATTGAAAAAAATCGTTCGAAACGAGCATCAACATATTTCTTTTCTTATCGACGAATGTTCGGTGCTATTGAAATAGCGGACCGAGAACACAGCGGTTTGGTAGAGAAAGCCGGACGCGAAGGTTTTATTGAAAATAAAGCATATCGCCAACTTCAAGCGATTTTAAAAAATTTCTTTGTACAACTTGCCGCTGATTTTTTCAGCGAAAAAAACAAAACGGCACAATCGGAATTCTTCAATCAGAAGAAAGACGAGTTCAATGCGTACCATAACGCACTTGAACGTCGGGATAAATTGGCCAAATCGAAAAAGGAGAGATTTGCTCGTGAGCTCGATATCTTTTTTGCCGGTTTAACGGAACATAAATTCGAAAACGAACTGGAAGAATTACTTACGAATTTTAGGAACGATTTACATTCGGTTTTATACATTAACGATGCGGATGAAGCAAGCCAGAAGATAATAGATCTGGAATTTGCCATGAGACAAAAAGTTTCCGATTACAGAAAAAGAATATCGGTGACAAGTCCTAAAGGATTTGCAATGTCAAAATCAATGAGAACGGATTTTGACACGTACCTTAATGAGTTTAAAATTCTGGAACAAACGGTATTTAAAAATATCAATGAAAATATCGATCAGCTAATCGATGATTATACGGCACAGTTGAATCTGGAAATAAGTAAGCGAAAGCGGTTGGAGCAAGCGGTGGAACTGATTTCAGCCGAAGCTCTGTCACTTAATAAGAAGAAGAAAAGCGAAACCAATGATGTTGTTTCCGATGTTTCTCGCAAAATTAAGGATCTTACGAATGAACTGATAATCGATTTGGATAATCAAATACGAAGCGTAAAGAATCAATTCAAATTATTGGCAACCGATAAAGCCGATAACTTTGATTTGGTAACGGAACGCAAGAGAATGGAAGCAGAAATAGAATCCATAAGCAGTCGAAATACGGATGTTATGGAACGCATAATTCGACAATTTGAAAGTTTCTATGTCGAAAAAAACGAAGACGGTCAAATAATTACAAATGACCAAATAGCGGAAGCCGCTTCGGAAGAGTTAGAGGAATTGCGGGAACGATTGCAATCGGACGTTGAATTAAGCCAATTAGGATTGGCTGTCGGAATATTGCACCATGAATTCAACGGTACGGTTAATTCGATTCGACATAGTCTGAAAGATTTAAAAGCATGGTCGGATGTAGATATCAAATTGGAAGGAATATATAAAAACATCAAGGTAAATTTCGAACATTTGGACGGCTATTTAAATTTGTTTACCCCGTTAAATCGACGATTGAATCGACGTCGGGAAGACATATCTTTATTGGATATTAAAACATTTTTAATAGATTTGTTCAAATCCCGTCTTGAACGACACAATATAGCTTTTAAACATACTAACGGGTTTGCAGGTCGAAAAATACACGGATTTCGTTCTACATTCTATCCTGTATTTGTGAATATCATTGATAATGCCATTTATTGGTTAAAACAAAGTGATGTTCCTGAAAAAGTTATTCGGTTGCATGCGGATGATACGGGAATATACATTTCCAATAACGGTATTGAAATAAAACCCCAAGATAAGGAACGAATCTTTGAATTAAGATTTTCCAGAAAGCCCAATGGAAGAGGATTGGGGTTGAGTATCAGTAAAGAGGTTTTGAATGCAGAGAACTATGATATATTTGTGGCACAACCTAAGGAAGGCTCTACAGTTACTTTTAAAATTCAAAAAATGCAATAAAAATATGGCAGACAGATTTATTGAGCAATCGAAAGAAATTGCAAACAACTTTATACAAAATATTGTTTTTATTGATGACAAAGCATATAAGAATGATATGACTAACAATGCATTTAGCGCATTAGATGTATCGAATGTATTTGCACAATCTGGAAAAATCTGTGCTGTATATGCACCCAAATCCATTTCTGATGTTAATAGTTACAATACTATACTAAATAAAGCAGATGTTGTCATTTTAGATTGGTATTTAGATATAGAAAAGGAGGAGAACCAAGTTGAAGATCCCGATGCAGATGCAGATAATGACGATCCGCGCGGAGAGTTTACATTAAAATTGATATCTGATTTATTATCACAAACTGGGATGTTGAAACTGTTAATTGTGTATACTGGAGAAACGGATTTATTTGAAATTACGAACAGTATATATCAGAAAGTGGATCAGCATTCTTTTCATAAAGGAGATTGCGTTATTCAATCTTTAAATTCTAAGATATTAGTTAGAGCTAAAAAACAAAATTCGGAAACTCAATTTGCACATAATCCGGAATTGAAAGATAAAATAGTATCGTATGAAAGCCTTCCGACTTTGATTGTTGAAGAATTTGCAGACATGACCAACGGTTTGTTATCGAATTTTGCTTTATCTTCAATATCGGCAATAAGGAATAATACATCCAGAATGTTAAGCGTCTTTTCTCCCAAATTAGATCCGGCATATCTCGGGCACAAAATATTATTGGAAAACACATTCGAATCCAAGCAACTATTAATAAAATTATTTGGCGAAGCTATTTCGGAATTATTGGAGACAACAGATATTGATACAAAGGATTGGGTTGATAACTGGATTGAAAACCGTATTACAGACGAAACGATAAGTATAAATGGAGTGTCTATTGGCAAATCGAAAGACCTTTTAAAAAAAATGTTTAGTTCCGAGCAACCTCGACTTAAAGATAAATATACAGAAGCTTCAGGAAAAGATATGTCAAATAAAGACGAGGGGAAATTACAATCGCATACCATAGAGTTATTTGCATATGATGGTATCGATGTGAATAAATCGAATGTAGATTTTGCCATTTTGACGCATCATAAAAATATATTTCAACCTGCTATTGGGGCTCCGATATTAACACTTGGAACAGTTATAAAATCTGTAGACAAGTATTATGTTTGTATTCAACAAAGATGCGATTCGGTGAGAATTAAGGAGGAAAGACGATTCTTATTTTTACCTTTAGAAGAAAAAGGCGAATATCCGTTAATTGTGAATAATGAATTGAAATTATTTCCAAATAAATCTTCATTTGCAATAAAAACAGTGAAATTCAAGCCAAAAGAAGGTGCTACAATTATTCAAGCATCAAAAAAGGAGGACAAATATGTATTCTATTCTTCCTATGGAGAAACTTATGAGTGGGTGGTAGACTTAAAAGAAATGCAAGCACAACGTATTTTAAACAGTTACTGTGCACAACTGTCTCGCGTAGGATTGAATGAATCCGAATGGTTAAGACTTATCGCAAAGCAATAATATAGGCTATGTCAGATATTTTTTCTCAAACTAAAAGATCGGATATAATGTCAAAAATATCAAGTAAAGACACTAAACCGGAAATTTTAGTTCGTAAGTTCTTATTTTCAAAAGGATTCAGATATCGTATTAATGTCAAAACATTGCCGGGTAAACCTGATATAGTTTTGCCTAAATATAAAACAATAATATTTGTGAACGGATGTTTTTGGCATGGGCATAATTGCAAAAAGGGAAAATTACCATCCTCAAATACAGATTTCTGGAAGGAAAAAATATCAAACAACAAATCGCGAGATGCCAAAAATTCCGATTTACTTGTAAAACTCGGCTGGAAAGTTATAATTATATGGCAATGTGAAATTAGTAAGATTGATAATAGGACAAAAATACTTAATAAGCTACTGGAGGATATTAAACAATAATAATCACGAGATATTAAATCTAAAATATAAATGCATTAATCGGGAAAATATAGAAAAACTTATTCTATAATTCCGATTTTTGTCTTATCGTTGCGTTTGAAGAGTTCTTTGAAGGTTACGCAACGTACAGAAAAATAATGCAGCAGATAACTAACTTAATCGTAACCTATTACTATTATGAGTAATAAACTTATGCTCATTTCCAACAAATTACACTCTTTTCGTAACTTCTTACCACGGCTTTTTCATTTAAGAAATATTGTTCATCGCTTGTAATTGTAGTAAAAATGCTTATATTCGTGCACAGCGATGCGGAAGCACCGCCTTAGGTGTTTCTTCTTATCGTTCATTTTTATTTTTTTTATAGGCGGAATTCAATAGAATATGATGTTGATATTGTCTTCCGCCTTTGTTTTTGCAATAGCAAAAATACGATTTATTTCGTTGATATACAACTTTTTATACGCAATATTACTAAAAAAGAAACACCTTGACTGTCTTCGTGGCAGCATCATGACTCATTTGAGAAAATTTGTATCCTCAGTCCCTGAATACCGCAGAACAAGCAGAGGAAACTTCAAACACAAACTTGAAGATATACTCATGCTCGTAATATTGGGCAGACTCAGCAAGTGTATTACCAGAGCTGAAATACTTCAATTTGGCAAACGTCACTTGAAACGCCTGCAGTCGAAAGGGTTATTTCCGTATGGGTTACCCTCAGAAGCTACGCTCTGCCGTGTGTTTCAAAGCATCGACGATGAAAAGATGGCTGATCGAATGTCTGCTTTTGCAGAGGTTTTCCGCAAGGAAATATCCGCTTCGGCAACTGACATCATTTGTATTGTTGGCAAGGCCATGCGAGGTACCTTGTACGACAACGGACGCAACCCTAATATCGTCTCTGCATATTCACTCCGTTCCAGCTTTACTTTGGCTACTGATGTTTGCAAAGAGAAAAGTAATGAAATCAAATCCGTGCCCCGACTATTGGATAAACTAGATGTGTCAGGATGTGTCGTCACAGCAGATGCCATGTCATGCCAAAAGGGGATAATAGACAAGATTAGAGGTAAAGGAGGCGACTTCGTGATCGAACTCAAGGCGAATCAAAGATCTTTGCGCTATGGGCTTGAAGACTCTATAAAAGCCACCACCCCAACTGATATCTACAAGGAAGGTCCATACTTGGAACACGGCAGGATTGAGTCAAGGGTATGCCGTATATTCCGTGGGGAAGAACTGATTGCCGACAGGGAGAAATGGAATGGAAATTTGACAGTTATAGAAATACTCACATCTACGGAGAAAAAGTCTGATGGCAGAAGTACGTCTGAACAGCGACTGTATATTTCAAGCCTGGATAGCAGTGCAGAGCGGCTTAGTCAGATAACCAAACAGCATTGGGCTATTGAAAGCATGCACTGGGATCTTGACCGCAACCTCCGCCAGGACAGCATAAAGCGTAAGGCTGAACGAGCGGCTAGGAACCTGGATACAATTCAAAGGATGGTGTTGGCACTGATTGCCGTTTGGAAGAACAGAAGGAAAAAAATATCAGATAAGCAAAAGGGAACGGCGCAGATAATAAGGGAGCTGGCGGTAAGCTTCACTAACGTGTTGCATTTTCTGGCTCAAAAATGAGAAAAATTCAGATTTGATATATTCGTAACGCATTGATTACCAATAATGGTATTTCCGCCCATGCCGCATTGGCATGGGTATGGGAATGGTACGCCCAATTCAAAGCTTAAATGAAAAAGCCGTGACTTCTTACGACTACAGACAAAAATACAAATAAAAATACAACGGCTTGTCAAATTGGATAAAAAACGTCTATATCGCAAATCTTAATTCCCTGTATCGCAAAGACAACATTAACTTATTCTTCTGATTATCAATCATAATAATATTCAAAATAGATACTCTACATTTTTCTTTTTGGGGATCTTCTTCAAATTTGGCGGTATCCCCCTCCTGATCCGCTTCTCTTTTGGGGATATAATGATACTAGATAACAGGCGGAACACCTTTAAATCCCCTGTCATGTATTATATTATCATGGATAGCCAGTTTTTGTTATCGCGGAGGGGCGGTGAAAAGAAAAAATGATTGCGGAAGGAGGCCGTGAAACCAGTCTCCGGAAAACAGGATACGACGGAGATCAGATACTGTGAAAAAAGAAAAAAATCCCCACCGGAGATGAATGAACCG
>ULOG01020348.1_pt1 | contig 13677 bp, 9 predicted proteins | sample 1952401 | NCBI WGS metagenome assembly ULOG01 (sample SAMEA4835598, study PRJEB28245) | human gut metagenome | biome: gut microbiome; material: fecal sample | place: Denmark | collected 2008
GGAATGGATGAGCATGCAGCAGTCCGGAGCCTGTTCTTTGAGCTGCCTTCCGAGGAACGAATGATTATCGCCATGCATTTATTCTGTGGGTATAGCAGTAAGGAAATCGGAAAACTGTTAGACCTTAACGAAAATACCGTCCGCTCAAAAGAGAGCCGGGGAATAAAGAAAATGGTGGAGAAATATTGGAAGTGAGAAACGGAAGATATGCAAAAAGTCTGGAAAACAACAGGAAATTCAGATGAGATGGAGGTGCCGGTATGAATGAACAGGAGATTTTAACCCAGTTAAGAAAAGCGGCGGAAGAGATAGAGATACCAGAGGCTCTGAAGCCGGAACAGATAGAAAAACAATTACAGGAACAGAAAGCAAAACAGCAGCAGGAAAATCAGCACTTGAAACCGAAAAAATCGAAGAAAATAATTCCATGGCGCAGACTTGGAAGTATGGTGGCAGTGCTGGCACTGGTAGTATGCAGCGGAATTTATATAACAGTGACCCGTGTTGATAAGAATTCCGGTACAGGGCAGACGGATTCCATAGCAATGACGGATACGCAGCAGACTGTGGGAGAAGCTGGTGAAACAGAGGAAGCGGAGCATGTGGATGTGGCTTCTCTTGGAACAATGTATCATCGTGCATCGGATTATAAGGAGGTATATCAGACTCTTCTTAAGGGGTATCAGCAGAACTGGATAGAAGGGGAAATGAGCGCAGAGACGAGCACTGCGACATCGGAAGATAAGGCTTCCGGCAATGCAGCAAAGGATGAGAGTGCCGATATGGATTTATCGGAGGGCAGCAAGGAAGGCGGAAAAGATTATTCTACGACAAATCTTCAGATGGAAGGCGTAGACGAGAGTGATATTGCCAAAATTGATGGCAGTTACATTTACACTGTAGAGGATAAATATATTGTTATAACAGATATCCGGGATGGAAAATTAGAAGAAGTAACACGATTTTTACCAAAAGATTGTGGTGCGGCAGACCGGGTGATGGAAATTTATGTGGATGGAGACCAACTGATTCTAGTTGTGCAGGGCTATGAGACATCCTTAGATGGAAACAGCAAAGCTGGCGCTGATAAGGAAAACAAAGATGAGGAAAACTCAGATGAAACATACTCAGATGAAGAAACTGCGGCATCAGAGGATAGCGCATTCTGGTATGAAATGAACGGAAAAAGTATCACACAGATTCAGGTATACAGTATCGTAGACCGTAAGAATCCGGAATTTGAAGGAAGATTAATTCAGGATGGTTATTATAATACTTCCAGGAAAATCGGAGATGTAGTCTATCTTTTTACGCAGTATAATATGACATCTGATGTGACGAGTTATGTGGAAAAGAAGCATGGTGTAGAAGACTTGAAGGAAGGAAATGGTGTCAGCAGTCTGGCGGAAGCTGTGATTCCAAAGGTAAATGGAGAAAAGGTTGCCGCCAGTGAAATTTATCTGCCGGAGTCATCAGGAGAAAGTGGTATACTGGTTTCTTCACTGGATGTAAATAAGCCGGATAAAATGCTGGACAGTAAGCTTGTAATCTCCGGATATGCCCAGACTTATATCAGCAAAGATGCCCTGTATTTATATGAGGAAGATTACGATGGAGCAATGATTACCAATATTGCGAAATTTGCACTGGATGAGGGCAGAATCAGTGGCGTGGCGGCAGCGGCAGTAAGTGGTTATGTCAGAGATACCTTTGCAATCAATGCCAGTGATGGATATCTTCGGGTATTGACCACCGATTATAGCACAGAGGATGAGGTGAATGCACTTTATATTCTGGATGAGAACATGAAATTAACCGGACAGTTGACGGGCATTGCACCGGGAGAAGAAATCTATGCCGCCCGCTTTATGGGAAACACTGGTTACTTTGTAACCTACCGGAATACCGACCCACTGTTTACCGTGGATTTATCAGATCCGGCAAAACCGGAAATTATCGGCGAACTCAAGGTGACCGGCTTCTCCGAATATCTGCATTTCTGGGATGATACACATTTACTGGGCATCGGTTATGAATCAGATGAGAATACCGGAAATATAGAAAACATTAAGCTTTCCATGTTTAATATAGAAAATCCGGGAGAAGTAACCGAAGAAGCAAAGCTGGTATTAAAGGATGTAGATTATAGCGAAGCATTATATGATTATAAGAGTGTCATCATTTCAAAAGATAAGAATTTAATCGGTCTGGTTTGTGAGGATTATAGCGGCAGCAGAACCAAGCAGACCTACCAGATATATTCCTATGAAAATGGAACCTTTAAGAAACAGGCAGAAATTCCGGGCATTAACGGAGTTAATTACGAAAATGTCCGTGGAATGTATAGTGGCAATGTATTTTACCTCTGGATTAATGATAACATTACATCCTATGACATGACCGATGGATTTAAAATGTTAAAGGAGCGGGAGTGATTCTTGCAAAACTTTCCCGATAGCTTTATAATGACAGTATATGTGCCGGGTGGTGGTATGAAAATATCATCACCCGGCAACTTATGCAGAATCGGTGACTGCGAAATGGAAAAAGGATAAACGAAAAACGAAATGTCTGTCTGCCCAATGTTTGACAAGATGCCGCCTTCTGTTCACCTATGGGCGAATACATTTACGCAGGCTGTTAGGGGCTCTTAGAATTTTAATAATATCTGGCAACGCTGGTACAGGGACGTACCAGCGAGGTGCAGAGGAACATGGATGTGACTTTGCACCGTTTGCCATATATAAAAGAATTATTTCAAAATTCTTAGAGCCCCTTGCAGCCGGAGTGGTATTCGCTATGGGTGAACAAAAGGCGCATCCAGTCAAAGCAGCGGTAAGACATCTTCATTATCATTTTCCATTTCGCAGTCACCATAACAACAAGTGCAAGGGAGAACAAACATGCAATATAGAGAAAATCCGGGAAACAAAGACCAGCTGTCCATCTTAGGCTATGGCTGCCTGCGTTATTCTAAGAAAGGAACCGCAATCGACCAGGAAAAGGCAGAGCGGGAGATGGCAGCGGCAGTGGAAGCCGGGGTCAATTATTTTGATACCGCATATACTTACGGTGGAAGTGAAGCATGCCTGGGAAAGTTCCTGGCAAAAGGCTATCGTGATAAGGTAAAAATTGCCACCAAGCTGCCACATTATTATATTAAGGCAGAAGGTGATATGGAGCGGTATTTTAAGGAACAGTTAGAACGCCTTCAGACAGACCATGTGGAATATTATCTGATGCATATGCTGAATGATATTGCAGCATGGGGGCGGCTGACTGCACTTGGAATACAGGATTGGATTGCAGAGAAAAAGAAAAGCGGTCAGATTGGAAATATCGGATTTTCTTTCCATGGCGGAGCCACCCAGTTTAAGAAAATCATAGATTCTTACGACTGGGATTTCTGCCAGATACAGTATAATTATATGGATGAACATACCCAGGCGGGAACTGAAGGCTTAAAATATGCTGCAGCGAAGGGACTTCCGGTGATTATCATGGAGCCGCTGCGGGGCGGCAGGCTGGTGAATGCACTGCCAAAGGCTGCCAAAGCCATATTTGCATCTGCAGAACCACATCGTTCCCCGGCAGAATGGGGACTCCGCTGGATATGGAACCATCCGGAGGTGACAGTAGTGCTTTCCGGAATGAATGATATTGCACAGGTAGAGGAAAATGTAAGAATTGCATCGGATGCCACAGCAGATGCATTGACAGAGAAAGACTTGGAAATCTTTGAAAAGGTAAAGAAATCCATTAACCAGCATATGAAGGTACCTTGTACCGGCTGCGGCTACTGTATGCCATGCCTGCATGGAGTAGATATTCCGACCTGTTTTGCAGCATATAATACACGCTATACCGACAGCTTTTATTCCGGTATGAAGGCATATATTATGTGTACCACTTTAAAGACAAATCCGACCAACGCTTCAAAATGCCGTCAGTGCGGAAAATGTGAGAAACACTGCCCGCAGTCCATTGCCATCCGGCAGGAATTAAAACAGGTGGCAAAGAAGATGGAGAATCCGGTTTATAAGGTAGCAAGGGCGATTTCGAAGCACATTGGAAAGTATTAGAAAAAATATTATGAAATTTTGTAAAAAATAAAGGAAATTTGAAGGTGGACACAGAATTATAATAGCAGGGGTCGAATGACGTCCTCATAATGATAAAGATGATGGCAGTGCATTTACATCATGAAATGGTGATGTGACAGGAAGGGAGAAGATAAGGATATGACAATTCGGGAACGGATGGAGCGCATGGAGCATGAGATGTTAAGCCCTTATGCAGCATTAAGCGAGAATTCCAAAGGACGGGATTATCCGGAGGCACCTTGTGATATACGTCCCGTATACCAGAGAGACAGAGACCGTATTCTCCACTGTAAGGCATTCCGCCGTCTGAAGAATAAGACGCAGGTGTTCTTAACACCGAAGGGTGACCATTATCGTACCCGTATGTCGCATACCTTAGAGGTATCACAGAATGCCAGAACCATTGCAAAGGCACTGCGGCTGAATGAAGATCTGGTGGAAGCCATTGCATTAGGGCATGATTTGGGACATACGCCATTTGGTCATGCCGGAGAGCGGGTGCTAAATGAACTTTGCTCCGGTGGTTTTAAACATAATAAACAGAGCGTGCGTATTGTAGAGAAATTGGAAAAAGGCGGACAGGGACTGAACCTGACCTGGGAAGTGCGGGATGGCATTTTAAATCATCAGACCAGTACGATGCCGCATACACTGGAAGGCAAAATCGTCCGTTTCTCCGATAAAATCGCCTATATTCATCATGATATCGATGATGCGGTGCGTGGAAAGATAATGGTGGAAGAAGATATTCCAATCGATATACGGAAGGTATTGGGAAAGAATTCGGCAGACCGGCTGGATACACTGATTCATGATATTATTACCAACAGCATGGATAAGCCGGATATCATTATGTCCGATGAAATTTTCCAGGCAATGCAGGATTTACGGAAGTTCATGTTTGTAAGCGTATATACCAATCCCATTGCCAAAGGAGAAGAGACAAAGGCAGAAGGATTACTCAGCAAACTGTTTACATATTATATGGAACATCCGATGACGATGCCGGCACAGTATACCGATATGATTGCGGAAGGCGAAGAGGAAGAAAGGGTAGTATGTGATTATATCGCAGGAATGACCGACCAGTATGCAATTGCCAAATTCTCAGAATATTTTGTACCGAAGGCTTGGCAGGTGAATTAAGGAATGGCATATTATTCAGATGAATTAATAGAAGAAGTACGTTCCAGAAATGATATTGTAGATGTGATTTCCGGATATGTACGGTTGACAAAAAAAGGCAGCACGTATTTTGGACTGTGCCCCTTCCATAATGAAAAGACCGGTTCTTTTTCCGTATCACCGAATAAGCAGATGTATTACTGCTTTGGATGCGGAGCAGGCGGAAATGTATTTACCTTTCTGATGCAGTATGAGAACTTTTCATTCCCGGAAGCGATGGAGGCATTGGCAGAGCGTGCCGGAATCGAACTGCCGAAGCAGGAAATGAGTGCCCAGGCAAAGAAAGAAGCAGACAAACGCCAGATTCTGTTAGAGATTAACAAGGCAGCCGGCAAATATTATTATATGCTGCTGCGGAGCGAACACGGAAAACAGGCGTATGAATATTTTAAAAAGAGAGAATTATCGGATGCCACCATGCAGAAGTTTGGACTTGGCTATTCGGATAAATACAGTGATGATTTGTACCGCTATTTAAGAAAGCTTGGATATGATGATGCAATCTTAAAGGAATCCGGTCTTGTGTCCATTGACGAAGTCCGGGGCGGACATGATAAATTCTGGAATCGTGCCATGTTTCCGATTATGGATGTGCATAATAAAGTAATCGGATTTGGTGGACGAGTCATGGGGGATGGCGAACCGAAGTATCTGAATTCGCCGGAGACCAAAGTCTTTGATAAGAGCCGGAATCTGTATGCATTGAACTTTGCAAGACAGACCAAGAAACCGCAGATGCTTTTATGTGAAGGCTATATGGATGTAATTGCGCTGCATCAGGCAGGCTTTGACAATGCAGTGGCATCCTTAGGAACCGCGTTTACCAGTGGACATGCCAGTCTGCTGAAACGATATACGAAGGAGGTTTATCTTACCTTTGACAGCGACGGTGCCGGAATTAAGGCGGCACTTCGTGCAATCCCGATTTTAAAAGAAGTAGGGCTGACAGCCAAAGTCATCAACATGAAGCCGTACAAAGACCCGGATGAATTCATCAAGGCACTTGGAGCGGAAGAATACCAGAAGCGGATTGATGCGGCAGAAAACAGCTTTATGTTTGAAATCAGGATTTTAGAGCAGAAATATGATATGAAGGACCCGGAAGGAAAGACCGCATTCCAGACAGAAGTGGCAAAGAAACTGCTTGATTTTACCACGGAACTGGAACGGAACAATTATATGGAAGCTGTGGCAGATAAATATCATATGAGCTTTGAAGCACTCCGGAATCTGGTAAACCAGCTGGGCACCCAGGGAGGACTTGTAAAAGAGCGGACACCGCTTAAGAGTGGGCTGAATGAGAAGAAGCATAAGAAAGAGGACGGCATGAAGCAGTCCCAGAAATTGCTTTTGACCTGGCTCATAGAATATGATAATCTGTACGATAAAATCAAAGATATCATTACACCGGAAGATTTTACGGAAGACATTTTCCGTAAGGTGGCAGAGCTTCTCTACGAGCAGAAGAAGTCGGGTACTGTCAATCCGGCACAGATTATCAGTTTATTTGCAGAAGAAGAGGAACAGCGGGAAGTTGCAGAGCTCTTCCATGCGAGAATCCATGAAGTGGATTCTGCTGCAGAGCGGGATAAGGCGTTAAAAGAGACGATTCTGCGGGTGAAGGATAACAGCATCTCCTATCGTTCGGCGCACTTGGAACCTACGGATATGCAGGGCTTGCAACAGCTTGTGGCAGATAAGAGAACCTTGCAGAATATGGAGAAAATGCATATTTCTATAGATTGAGGACAAAATACTATTTAGTCCCGTTTATATGACGAATCATGAGAGGATGAACAAGAAAATGGATGAAAAGATGGAAAAGACTACGAAAAAGACAACAAAAGCTGCAAAAAGTGCTCCGGCAGCAAAAGACGAAAAGATGAGCATTGAGGAGAAAAAAGCAAAATTGCAGGAAAAACTCCAGGAACTCCTTGCGCTGGCAAAGAAGAAAAAGAACAGCCTTGAGTATCAGGAAATCAGCGAGTTCTTCAAGGACATGGAACTGGATGCAGATGAGTTTGAGAAAATCTTAGACTTCCTTGAGACCAATAACATTGATGTGCTTCGAATCATGGATGATGACGATATTGATGATGATATCATCTTAGATGACGAAGACGAGGTAGAGGTAGAAAAGATTGATTTATCGGTACCGGACGGCGTATCCATTGAGGATCCGGTCCGTATGTATTTAAAGGAAATCGGTAAAGTACCTCTTTTAAGTGCAGAAGAAGAAATCGAGCTGGCAAAGAGAATGGAATTAGGAGACCAGGAAGCAAAGAAACGTCTGGCAGAAGCCAACCTTCGTCTGGTGGTAAGTATTGCAAAACGTTATGTAGGACGTGGTATGTTATTCTTAGACCTGATTCAGGAAGGTAACTTAGGTCTGATTAAAGCCGTTGAGAAATTCGATTACCGGAAAGGCTATAAGTTCTCTACCTATGCAACATGGTGGATTCGTCAGGCAATCACAAGAGCCATTGCAGACCAGGCAAGAACCATCCGTATCCCGGTTCATATGGTTGAGACCATCAACAAACTGATCCGCGTTTCCAGACAGTTACTGCAGGAGTTGGGACGTGAACCGACCCCGGAAGAGATTGCAGCAGAAATGAATATGCCGGTAGACCGTGTACGTGAAATCTTAAAGATTTCCCAGGAGCCGGTTTCTTTAGAGACTCCAATCGGTGAAGAGGAAGATTCCCATTTAGGAGACTTCATTCAGGATGATAATGTACCGGTACCTGCTGATGCAGCAGCATTTACCCTGTTAAAAGAGCAGTTAGAGGAAGTGCTTGGAACACTGACCGAGCGGGAACAGAAGGTATTAACCCTTCGTTTTGGTCTGGAAGATGGACGTGCCCGTACACTGGAAGAAGTTGGAAAAGAATTCAATGTAACCAGGGAGCGTATCCGTCAGATTGAAGCAAAGGCACTCCGTAAACTGCGTCATCCAAGCAGAAGCCGCAAATTAAAGGACTATCTGGAGTAATATATGAATAAACTTTCAAAAAGAATGCAGGCAGTTGCAGCATTGGTTCAGAATACCACCTGCCTTGCAGATGTAGGATGTGACCATGGTTATGTTCCGATTTATCTGATTCAGTCAGAATGTATTGGGCATGCCATTGCAATGGATGTGAACCGGGGGCCGCTTCTTCGGGCAGAGGAGCATATCCGGGAAGTTCATTTAGAAGATTACATAGAAACCAGATTGTCCGATGGACTTACGGCACTGGCTCCATCTGAAGCCGATGGCGTGGTAATCGCCGGAATGGGTGGAGCGTTGACGAAACGGATTCTTGCAGAGCATCCGGAAGTCTGGAAGAAGATGAATAATCTTGTGTTACAGCCACAGTCTGAAATAGAAGAGGTACGCCGTTATATTTATGCGGAAGGCTTTCATATTGAAGAAGAAGATATGGTGGAAGAAGAAAGCAAATATTACGTGATGTTAAGATGTGTACCGGGAAAAGCAGCACCGTTGACGGATGTTGCTTTTCGTTATGGTGGATATTTATTACAGACAAAAAATGAAATATTAAAACAATATTTAATAAAACAGAGACAGCAGTTCTCGGAAATCTTAAAGAAACTTGAAATCCAGAAGCTTATGCCGGAGCAAACTGTATTGCAGAAACCAGAATTGCTGCAACAATCTGCAACGCAACAGGATGAATTGCAGCAGAAAGAAGATGGCAGTACAAGACGCTTTGAACGGCAGAAAGAACTGGAAGAGAAACTTGCAATGATAGAAGAAGCAGAGCGTATCATGGGAGAAAATATATGAAGTGTGAACAGATACGGGAAATATTAGAGACACTTGCTCCTGTAGCAATGGCCTGTGAATGGGATAATCCGGGATTTCAGGTCTGCAGATGGGAGAAAGAGATAAACAGTATCTATCTGGCGGTGGATGCAACCGATGAAGTAATTGCGGAAGCAAAAGAACTTAAGGCTGATATGATACTGACGCATCATCCGTTAATCTTTGGTGGAATAAAAAATATTCTTACCAGTGATTTTATCGGCAGAAGAATTTACGGACTGGCACAGCAGGATATGGTTTACTGTGCGATGCATACGAATTTTGATATCTGTGTCATGGCGGACCTTGCAGCAGATTACCTGGAACTAATGGAGACAGAACCATTGGAAGTAACCGGGGAGTGGCAGGGAAAATCCTGTGGTATCGGCAAAGTGGGAATGCTGCCAGAGGAGATAAGTCTAGGGGATTGCGGCAGGATTGTAAAAAGCCGGTTTCAGACAGAAGCAGTAAAAGTATTTGGTGATACCAGCCGCATGGTACAGCGTGCAGCAATTTGTCCCGGCTCCGGAAAGAGTGAAGTGGATGAAGCGATTGCAAAGGGTGCCCAGGTGTTGATAACAGGAGATATTGACCACCATACGGGAATCGACGCAGCAGCCAGAGGCTTAAGTATCTTAGATGCAGGACATTATGGATTGGAGCATATTTTTGTAACCTATATGGCAGAATATTTCAAGGAGAGATTACCGGAACTGAACATATACAGCCAGAAGTTACAATCTCCGTTTTCCTATATTGTATAAATAGTAATCAAAGAAATGGGGGACTACTATGGGAGAAGTTAAATGTAGAATTAATATTCATGGAAACGTAAGGGAGTATGTGCCGGAAACCACATACAAGCAGCTTGCCAAGGAATATCAGAAACAGTTTCCGGATGATATTGTCCTGGTGCTGGTGAACAACCGCCTGCGGGAGCTGCGTGAAAAGGCAGAATCAGGAAATCTTACCTTTATTACAACGGCAGACAAGGATGGCAGGAAAGCATACCGGAGAAGTACGGCGTTACTGATGCAGAAGGCGGTGCATAATCTTTATGGGGAAGAAAAGATTACGGTCCGCATCATGCATTCCATTGCCCAGGGATATTATTGTGAACTGAAGCGGAATGAGGAAAAGAACGGAGCATCAGAGCAGGCAGAATGGGTAGCTGTCGATGAACAGATGCTAAGGGATTTAAAGCAGGAGATGCAGCGTCTGGTAAAAGCCGATTTTCCGATTGAAAAGCACAGTCTGCCGACGGCAGATGCAGTAGAACTCTTCCGGAGACTGGGAATGACCGATAAAGAAAGGTTGTTCCGCTATCGGAGAAGCTCAAGGGTCAATATCTATGAGCTGGATCATTACAAAGATTATTTCTATGGATATATGGTGCCGTCTACCGGTTATCTGAAATATTTTGACCTGACATTATATAAAGAAGGGTTTATGCTGCTCTTTCCGGGAAAAGATACCAGGACGGTGGATATTTTTGTTCCATCGGATAAACTGTACCTGACACTGGAAGAAGCGTCAGAGTGGGGACATACCATGGGAGTAGGAACCATAGGAGCTTTGAATGATGCAGTTTCTGCCGGCAGAATACAGGAAATTATTCTGATACAGGAAGCCCTGATGGAACAGAAAATAGGACAGCTGGCAGAGCAGATTAAAGAGGGACATCATAAGAAATTCATTATGATAGCAGGTCCGTCCTCTTCCGGAAAGACAACGTTTTCCCACAGGTTGTCCATACAGCTTGCCGCCCATGGCATGAAACCGCATCCGGTTCCGCTGGATGATTTTTATGTAGACCGGGATAAGACACCGAAAGATGCAGATGGAAAACTGGATTTCGAATGCCTGGAGGCATTGGATATTGACCGTTTTAATAATGATATGACAAGTCTTTTAAATGGAGATCCAACGGAATTGCCGGTATTTAATTTTAAAACCGGAAAGCGGGAAGAAAAAGGCAGAATGATGCAGCTTGGAGAGGAAGATGTACTTGTTATTGAAGGCATCCATGGACTGAATGACAGGCTTTCCTACTCTCTGCCGCAGGAAAGCAAATTCCGTATTTATATCAGTGCGCTGACCCAGCTGGATATTGATGAACATAACTGCCTGCCGACGACAGATGGCAGACTGATCCGGAGAATTGTAAGGGACGCAAGAACCAGGTCTACATCAGCGAGGGAGACCATTGCCATGTGGGATTCGGTAAGGCGGGGAGAAGAAAAAAATATCTTCCCATTTCAGGAAGGTGCAGATGTAATGTTTAATTCAGCTTTAATTTATGAACTTGCTGTGCTGAAACAGTATGCAGAGCCATTGTTGTTTGCAATTGAACGGGACTGCCCGGAGTATCTTGAAGCGAAGCGGCTGCTGAAGTTCTTAGATTATTTCCTTCCGGTACCGGCGGATAATATCAATAATAATTCGATTATCCGTGAGTTTATTGGTGGAAGCTGTTTTAATGTCTGATATAGAAACAATATGAGGGATAGACCGTGTTTCTTGTGCAAAAGAGACATTTGTCTATCCCTGAATTTTACTTAAAAACACAAAAAATAGATAAAAATTACGAAAAAAAGCGAATAAAAATAGAAATTTTGTTGAAAAGCATATAAAGAATGGCTATAATAAAATAATGATGATTTTTGTCACATCATGATATGTGAAGAATGATTTGGAGAGTGGCAGAGAATGGAAAGCAGACAGAAGAAACGTCTGGGGGATATGCTGATAGAGGAACAGATTATTACAGATGAGCAGCTCTCAGATGCATTAGAGAAGAAAAAGGGAACTACAAAGCGGCTGGGTGAGGTTCTGGTAGAGCTGGGTTATACCAGTGAGACGGATATTGCCAAGGCACTGTCAAGCCAGCTTGGACTGGAAATAGTCTCGCTTAGTGGAATACAGATAGAAGAAAATGTGCTAAAGCTGGTAGACGTGGCAGTTCTGAGAAAATATGTCATGGTACCAATTGGCTTTTCACCGAATAATATGAATGAAGTCCGTGTGGCAATGGCCGACCCGATGGATATGCGTGGAATTGATGATTTTTCTATTATTACTAATCTGCAGGTCGCACCGGTAATTGCCACAACCCATGATATTATGCTTACCCTTGACCGTTTCTATGGAAGCAGTGAAGCAAGGAAGGTGGCTGAGGCATATGCACTGGAGCGCCGGCAGGAAGAGCAGAGGGAACAGGAGAAGGAGAATGATGAAGATATTGCAAATTCCCCGATTGTTCTTCTGGTAAATGCCATGATTGAGCAGGCAGCAAGACAGCGTGCCAGTGATATACATATAGAAGCATTGGAAAGCCGTGTAAGAATCCGCTACAGGATTGATGGTGTGTTATATGAGAAGGCGAGCTACGACATCCGGCTTCTGAATGCAATTACAGCACGTATCAAGATTATTGGCGGCATGGATATATCAGAAAAAAGAAAACCACAGGATGGACGAATTACCCTTGTGGTAGACCGTGTGGAATACGATATCCGTGTATCAATCCTGCCAACGGTTTATGGAGAAAAGTGTGTACTTCGTCTTGCACAGAAGAAAGCACTGACCAAGGATAAGAGGGAGCTTGGATTTACCCCGGGAGAACTGGAAAGCTTTGACCGCATGTTAAAACATCCGAATGGAATCCTTTTGGTAACGGGACCTACCGGAAGCGGTAAATCGACGACACTTTACACAGCACTTTCCGAACTGAATACAGAGGATATTAATATTATCACAGTAGAAGACCCGGTAGAGGCGAATCTGGACGGCGTCAATCAGGTACAGGTAAATGCCAAAGCAGATATGACCTTTGCATCTGCACTGCGTTCAATCCTGCGACAGGATCCGGATATTATCATGATTGGAGAAATCCGAGACGAAGAAACTGCAGAGATTGCGGTACAGGCTTCTATTACCGGACATCTGGTAGTAAGTACCCTGCATACCAACAGTGCAGCAGGAACCATTACCCGAATGTTAAATATGGGCGTAGAGGGATATCTTCTTGCAGATTCCGTAATCGGAGTGATTGCCCAGCGTCTGGTGCGGAGACTTTGTCCGAACTGTAAACAGCCGCATAAGCCGACTGAATATGAGCGCAAGCTTCTGAATCTGGATGATTTGGATGAGACGATGATTTTTGAAGCAAAGGGCTGCCCGATGTGTGCCAATACAGGATATAAGGGCAGAATCGGTGTCTATGAGATGATGGAAATCAACACAGAAATGAAAAATGCCATAGCAAAAGATGCTTCCACTGCCGAAATCAAACATCTGGCAGTAGAAAATGGAATGGAAACTCTTGCAGCGGGAGCCAGACGTAAAGTTTTAGAAGGAATTACTTCTGTGTCAGAGCTGGTGGGAGTATCTGCTGAGGATTAAGGAGAACTGGGGATTTTACAATGAACAGAATAGAAATGTTTTTGCGGGAAGGAAATGAAAAAGGAGCATCCGATATCCATCTTGCACCGGGAAGCCCGGTGATGTTCCGGATTGATGGAGAACTGGTTCCTGCATCAGATGAGAAGATAAAACCATTTGAAATAGAAGAAATGA
>ULOG01050250.1_pt1 | contig 13645 bp, 8 predicted proteins | sample 1952401 | NCBI WGS metagenome assembly ULOG01 (sample SAMEA4835598, study PRJEB28245) | human gut metagenome | biome: gut microbiome; material: fecal sample | place: Denmark | collected 2008
GAAAGGGAATCACGGCGGCGTCCCTTGGACGGCTTTTAAAAGCCCGAGGATACAAAGTGACGATGCAGAAATTTGACCCGTACATCAACGTTGACCCGGGTACGATGAACCCGATTCAGCACGGCGAGGTTTTCGTTACCGATGACGGCACAGAGACAGACCTCGATCTCGGCCACTACGAGCGTTTCATCGACGAGAGCCTGGATAAAAATTCCAACGTGACGACCGGAAAAGTATACTGGTCTGTTCTGCAGAAAGAACGCCACGGTGATTTCGGCGGAGGCACCGTACAGGTCATTCCGCACATTACAAACGAAATCAAGAGCCGTTTCTACCGCGGAAAAGAAGTAGACGAGGAGCGTATTGCCATCATTGAGGTCGGCGGAACCGTCGGCGATATCGAGAGCCAGCCGTTTTTGGAGGCAATCCGCCAGTTCCAGCATGACGTCGGACACGAGAACGCCATTCTGATCCACGTTACCCTGATTCCATATCTGAAAGCTTCCGGTGAAATGAAAACAAAACCGACGCAGGCGAGCGTAAAAGAGCTGCAGGGAATCGGTATTCAGCCGGATGTCATCGTATGTCGGTCCGAGCATCCGCTGACCACCGAGATCAAAGATAAAATTGCTCTGTTCTGCAACGTTCCGTCAAGCCATGTTCTGCAGAACCTGGACGTGGAGTATCTGTATGAAGCTCCGCTTGCCATGGAGAAAGAGAACCTGGCGCAGGTTGTCTGCGAGAGCCTTCACCTTCCATGCCCGGAACCGGATCTGTCCGACTGGACCCATATGGTAGAAGCACTCCGCCATCCGAACAAAGAGGTGACGATTGCGCTCGTCGGAAAGTATATCCAGCTGCATGATGCATACCTGAGCGTTGTTGAGGCATTAAAACACGGCGGAATTGCAAGCCATGCAAACGTACACCTGAAATGGGTGGATTCCGAGCTGGTAACCGAGGAGAACGTGGCAGAGTATCTGAGCGATGTGGACGGTGTTCTGGTACCGGGCGGATTCGGAAACCGCGGTATCGAAGGCATGATCACAGCGATTCGATATGCAAGAGAGAACAAGATTCCGTTCCTCGGCCTCTGCCTCGGCATGCAGCTGACGATTGTTGAATATGCAAGAAACGTTCTCGGTTACCACGACGCACACAGCATCGAGATGAACCCGAACACCATGCACCCGGTGATCGCACTGATGCCGGATCAGGATGGAATCGAGGATATCGGCGGTACGTTACGTCTCGGCGCATATCCATGCGTCCTGGCAGACGGATCGAAAGCACAGGAGCTGTACGGTGAGAAAGAGATTTCCGAGCGTCACCGCCACCGCTATGAAGTAAACAACGATTTCCGGAAAGCACTGACCGAAAACGGCATGGTTCTCTCCGGTGTTTCTCCGGACGGAAGAATCGTTGAGATGGTAGAACTTTCAGATCATCCGTTCTACATCGCAACGCAGGCACATCCGGAGTTCAAATCCCGTCCGAACCGTCCGCATCCGCTGTTCCGCGGCCTGATCGCAGCAGCAGCCGAGTACCATGCGGCAAAATAATCGATAAATGGTATGAAAAATTAGGTAAAATGCAGTAATAACCTAAGAAAGTTAAGAAAAAATATAAAAAATTATATAAAAATTAAATTTGCTCTTTACAGGACGAAAAAAATAGAGTATAGTAAGGGCAATCCAGAAAGAACGGCGGGGAACAAAAGATTCCCCTCCATTCTTTTCAGAAAAGACAAAGGATAACCGAAAATAAGGAAAGTAAAGGAAGGGAAGCCGTATGACACAGAGCAAAGAGCGTGTCATGGGAGAAGAAGGGCTGTACCGTTCTTCCTTTGAACACGACAACTGCGGTATCGGAGCCGTCGTGAATATCAAAGGTGAAAAATCCCATGCGACCGTAGAAAACGCATTAAAAATCGTAGAAAATCTTGAACATAGAGCCGGCAAAGACGCCGAGGGTAAAACAGGAGACGGAGTAGGAATCTTGTTGCAGATATCGCACAAATTCTTTTCCAAAGCCTGTTCGACCCTCGGTTTTTCATTAGGCGGAGAACGGGAATACGGCGTCGGCGTATTCTTCTTCCCACAAAATGAGCTGAAACGGAACCAGGCAAAAAAGATGTTTGAGATCATCGTGGAAAAAGAGGGACTGGAACTCCTTGGATGGAGAACCGTGCCGACCGTTCCGGAAGTTCTCGGCCATAAGGCAAGAGAGTGTATGCCTTACATCATGCAGGCATTCATCAAAAAACCGGAGGATGTGGAAAAGGGAATCGCTTTCGACCGTCGTCTGTACGTCGTACGCCGTGTTTTCGAACAGAGCAACGACAACACCTACGTGCCATCCCTTTCCAGCCGTACCATCGTATACAAAGGTATGTTCCTCGTAGGACAGCTCCGCACCTTCTTCCGCGATCTGCAGGATGTCGATTATGAATCTGCAATCGCCATGGTGCATTCCCGGTTCAGCACGAACACGAACCCAAGCTGGGAGAGAGCCCATCCGAACCGTTTCATCGTACACAACGGCGAGATCAACACCATCCGCGGAAACGCCGACAAGATGCTGGCCCGTGAGGAGACGATGTCCTCCCCGATGCTGCAGGATGAACTGCACAAGGTTCTGCCGGTTGTCAACACCCAGGGTTCTGACTCTGCAATGCTCGACAACACACTCGAGTTCCTGACCATGAGCGGTATGGATCTTCCGCTGGCTGTCATGATCACGATCCCGGAGCCGTGGGCAAACAACGATACGATTTCCCAGGAGAAACGTGATTTCTATCAGTATTATGCAACGATGATGGAGCCGTGGGACGGACCGGCATCGATCCTGTTCTCCGACGGAGATGTGATGGGAGCAGTGCTCGACCGCAACGGTCTTCGTCCTTCCCGTTACTACATCACTAACGATGGATTTCTGATCCTCTCCTCTGAGGTCGGTGTTCTGGAAGTTCCGGAAGAAAAAATCGTCTTAAAAGAGCGTCTCCATCCGGGCAAGATGCTTCTCGTCAACACCGTACAGGGAAAAGTCTTAAACGATGAGGAAGTCAAAGAATATTACGCAAAGAAACAGCCGTACGGCGAATGGCTCGACAGTTATCTGGTACAGTTAAAGGATATCAAAATCCCGAATCTGCCGGTCGAAGAGTACACGAAAGAAGAGCGGATGCGCCTGCAGAAAGCGTTCGGCTACACCTACGAGGAGTACCGTTCCTCCATCGGAAAGATGGCATTAAACGGTGTCGAGGCAACCGCTTCGATGGGTATCGATACCCCGCTTGCCGTTCTCTCCCATGAGCATCAGCCGCTGTTCAACTATTTCAAACAGCTCTTCGCACAGGTAACGAACCCGCCGATCGACTGCATCCGTGAGGAGATCGTAACTTCCACAAGCGTTTACGTCGGACGTGACGGAAACCTGCTTGAGGAGGAGCCGAAGAACTGCCAGGTATTAAAGATCAACAATCCGATCCTGACCAATACCGATATGCTGAAGATCAAGAACATGAAAGTCGAAGGCTTCAAGGCAGTGACCGTTCCGATCACCTACTACAAGAGCGCACCGCTTGACCGTGCGATGGACCGCCTTTTCGTCGAGGTTGACCGTGCACACCGGGCAGGAGCCAACATCCTGATTCTCTCTGACCGCGGTGTCGATGAGAACCATGTGGCGATTCCATCCCTCCTGGCTGTATCTGCGGTTCATCAGCATCTGGTAAAAACGAAAAAGAGAACTTCTCTTGCGATTATTCTGGAGTCCGGCGAGCCGCGCGAGGTGCACCATTTCGCAACACTGCTCGGCTACGGTGCCTGCGCAATCAACCCGTATCTGGCACTCGACACGATCCATGAGCTGATCGAAGAGGGCATGATCAAGAAAGATTACTACGCAGCCGTTGAAGATTACAACCACGCAGTCATCTCTGGTATCGTAAAAATCGCAGCGAAGATGGGTATCTCCACGATCCAGTCGTATCAGGGTTCCCAGATCTTCGAGGCCATCGGTATCTCAGCAGATGTCATCGACAAATACTTCACCGGTACGGTCAGCCGTGTCGGCGGTATTACCCTGGAAGACATTGCAAAAGATGTCGATGAGCGTCATTCCCAGGCATTCGATCCGCTGGAGCTGTCTACCGATCTGACACTGGACAGTATCGGCCGTCATAAATCGAGAAGCCAGGGCGAGGAGCACCGCTACAATCCGCGCACCATTCATACACTGCAGGAGTCCACAAGACGCGGCGACTACAAGATGTTCAAAGAGTACACAGCAATGGTCGACAGCGAGGAGAGCGGCTATCTGCGGAGCCTGATGGACTTCGATTATCCGGAGCAGGGCGTTCCGCTCGAAGAAGTTGAGAGCGTAGATTCTATCGTAAAACGATTCAAAACAGGTGCGATGTCCTACGGTTCTATTTCCCAGGAGGCACATGAGACACTGGCAATTGCCATGAACCGTCTGCATGGAAAATCCAACACTGGTGAGGGCGGTGAGAGTGATGACCGTCTCGAATCCCCGGAGAGATGCTCCGCGATCAAACAGGTAGCATCGGGAAGATTCGGCGTTACCAGCAAATACCTTGTCAGTGCAAAAGAGATCCAGATCAAGATGGCCCAGGGTGCAAAACCGGGCGAGGGCGGCCACTTACCGGCCGGAAAGGTTTACCCGTGGATTGCAAAAACACGTCACTCCACACCGGGTGTATCCCTGATTTCCCCGCCGCCGCACCACGACATCTACTCCATCGAGGACCTTGCACAGCTGATTTATGACCTGAAAAACTCGAATGTGAATGCAAGAATCTCCGTTAAACTGGTATCCGAAGCAGGTGTTGGTACTGTCGCAGCCGGTGTTGCAAAAGCCGGAGCACAGGTTATCCTGATTTCCGGATATGATGGAGGAACGGGAGCAGCACCGAGAAGTTCCATCCACAATGCAGGACTTCCATGGGAGTTAGGCCTTGCCGAGACCCATCAGACGCTGATCAAAAACGGCCTCCGTAACCGTGTCATGATCGAGACCGATGGTAAGCTGATGAGCGGCCGTGACGTTGTGATTGCAGCACTCCTTGGCGCCGAGGAATTCGGTTTTGCGACCGCACCGCTTGTAACGATGGGATGCGTTATGATGCGTGTCTGCAACCTCGATACCTGCCCGATGGGTATTGCAACCCAGAACCCGGAGCTGCGCAAACGTTTCCGCGGCAAACCGGAGTACGTCATCAACTTCATGCACTTCATCGCAGAAGAGATGCGGGAATACATGGCAAAACTTGGCTTCCGCACCGTTGACGAGATGGTCGGCCGTTCCGACCTCTTAAAGAGAAATGATAAAGTGACGAACGAGCACGCAGACCGCGTAGACTTAAGCCAGATCCTGAACAATCCGTTTGCAAAAGCAGGCGAGAAGGTAACGTTCGATCCGAAAGATGTTTACGACTTCAAACTTGGCGCAACCCTGGATGAGAAGGTACTCTTAAAGAAATTCGGTCCGGCAATGGATAAGAAAGAGAAGAAGACCGTCAAAGTCGAGATCACCAACACCGATCGTACCGTGGGAACGATTCTTGGTGCCGAGATCACCAGAAAATTCGGCACCTCTCTGGAGCCGGATACGTACACCGTACAGTGCAAGGGTGCCGGCGGACAGAGCTTCGGAGCATTTATTCCAAAAGGACTGACCCTGGAACTTGAGGGCGATTCGAACGATTACTTCGGAAAAGGCCTCTCTGGCGGAAAACTGGTTGTCTACCCGCCGAAAGCAAGAAAGTATAAACCGGAAGAAAACATCATCGTCGGAAACGTTGCCCTCTACGGCGCAACGAGCGGTGAGGCGTACATCAACGGTATCGCAGGAGAGCGTTTCTGTGTCAGAAACTCCGGTGCTTACGCCGTTGTCGAGGGTGTCGGTGAGCATGGATGCGAGTATATGACCGGCGGCCGTGTCGTTGTCCTCGGCGCAACCGGAAAGAACTTTGCAGCCGGCATGAGCGGCGGTATCGCTTATGTCCTGGATGAAAAGAGCAACCTGTACCGCAATTTGAACAAGGAAATGATTTCGATTGAACTGGTAGAAAGCAAATACGATATTGCAGAGCTGAAAAACATGATTGAAAAACACGTCGCACACACCGGCTCTGAAAAAGGTAAAGAAATTCTCACACACTTTGACGAATATCTGCCGAAATTCAAGAAGATCATTCCGAATGACTATAAGCGCATGATGATGCTGAGTGCCCAGATGGAAGACAAGGGCCTTAGCAGCGAACAGGCACAGATTGAAGCATTTTACGAAAGCATGCGTAAGTAGGAGGAAGAAGAATTATGGGTAAGCCAACTGGATTTATGGAATATCAGCGCAAGACGGGAAACACCGTTGCCCCGCTTGAGCGTATCAAAAACTTTAAGGAATTTCATCTGCAGCTCCCGAAAAAGGAACAGCAGATGCAGGCTGCCCGCTGTATGGCATGCGGTGTACCGTTCTGCCAGGCGGGAACCATGATTGCGGGAATGGCCTCCGGCTGTCCGCTGCAGAACCTCGTTCCGGAGTGGAATGACCTTGTGTATCTTGGAAACTATGAGCAGGCATACCGCCGCCTCACCAAGACAAACTGTTTTCCGGAATTTACCTCCCGTGTCTGCCCGGCACTCTGCGAAGCAGCCTGTACATGCAACGTAAACGGAGACCCGGTCTGCACGAAGGAAAATGAACGCGCGATCATCGAAAACGCATGGGCAACCGGCCTGATTACGCCGCAGCCGCCGAAAGTGCGCACCGGAAAACGCGTTGCCGTTGTAGGAAGCGGTCCTTCCGGCCTTGCAGCAGCGATGCAGCTCACCCGCCGCGGCCATTCTGTTACGGTCTTTGAACGCCGCGACCGCGTGGGCGGACTTTTACGCTACGGTATTCCGAACATGAAACTCGATAAGAGCGTCATCGACCGCCGTGTGGATCTGATGAAGGCCGAGGGCATCGAGTTTGTGACGAATGCTGATATCGGAAAAGATGTAAAAGCTGACAAACTCTTAAAAGAATTTGACCGTGTCCTGCTCTGCTGCGGTGCGGCAAATCCAAGAGATATCAAGGCAGAGGGAAGAGATGCAAAGGGCATCTACTTTGCTGTCGATTTCCTGACTTCCGTAACGAAGAGTCTTCTGGATTCCAATTTTGAGGATCATGCCTACATCGATGCCAAGGGCAAACACGTTGTTGTCATCGGAGGCGGCGACACCGGTAATGACTGTGTCGGAACTTCCATCCGTCTCGGTGCCAAATCTGTGACACAGCTTGAGATGATGCCGAAAGCACCGGATCAGCGTGCCGAGAACAATCCGTGGCCGGAGTGGCCGAAGATCTGCAAGACGGATTACGGCCAGGAAGAGGCAATCGCCGTATTCGGCCATGATCCGCGGATTTACCAGACAACCGTAACGGAATTTATCAAAAACAAAAAAGGTGAAGTCTGCCAGATCAAGACCGTAAAACTGACACCGAAAAAAGATGAGAAATCCGGCCGCATGATGATGGTTCCGGTTGAGGGAACCGAAGAGATTCTCCCGGCAGATCTCGTTCTTATTGCAGCAGGCTTTTTAGGATCCCAGAAATATGTGACCGATGCATTTAAAGTGGAAGTCAACCAGCGCACCAACGTGAAGACAGATGACGGAAAATACCAGACAACAAAAGAAAATGTCTTCACCGCAGGCGATATGCACCGCGGCCAGTCCCTGGTCGTATGGGCGATCCGCGAGGGACGCGAGGCAGCAAAGGCAGTCGATGAATCCCTGATGGGATACACGAATCTCTAAGTTTTTCTTGACAAAACACGCGAAAAACTGCTATAATATGCCCAAAACAAGGGTGTTTTTACGCAAGGTGTCTTTCTGCCCTGCCGCGTGAAAGCACCCTTTTCGTTTAGAATCGTCTTTGATAAAGGAGAGAATCGATATGGCAAAGTATACGAAGGAAGCGATCCTTCAGATGGCGGAGGAAGAAGATGTTGAATTTATCCGCCTGCAGTTTACCGATATGTTTGGAATGATGAAAAATATGGCCATCACCGCCGGACAGCTGGAAAAAGCCCTGAATAATCAGTGCGTTTTCGATGGCTCTTCGTTCGAAGGATTTGTCACCATCGAGGAAGCAGACATGTTTCTGCACCCGGATCTCGACACCTTTGCAATACTTCCGTGGCGTCCGCAGCAAGGAAAGGTTGCAAGATTGATCTGTGATGTGTATGATAGAGAGGGGAATCTTTATGCAAAGAGTTCCCGAACCATCCTTCAGAAGGTAATTTCCGAAGCGAAAGCGATGGGCTATGAGTTTGAAATCTCACCGGAGTGTGAATTTTTCCTGTTCCACACCGATGAGGACGGCGGAGCAACGAGTGTAACGCACGACAAAGGCGGTTATCTGGATCTTGGACCGCTGGACCTGGGAGAAAACGCGCGGCGCGATATGGTGCTGACTCTCGAAGAAATGGGAATCGACGTTGAGTCTTCCTTCCACGAGGTAGCGGCAGGCCAGCACGAACTGGATTTCTGTCCGGCTGCAGCACTTCGGACGGCAGATCAGCTGATGACTGCCAAATTTGCTATCCGTACGATTGCAAAACGTCATGGCCTTCACGCAACCTTTATGCCAAAACCAAAAACCGGAGTTCACGGATCGGGTCTTCATCTTTCCTTCTCCCTGTTTCAGGAGGGAAAAGATGTGTTTGCCGACAAATCCGATGAATACGGGCTCAGCAAAGAGGCATATTACTTTATGGGCGGACTGATGAAACACATCAGCGGAATCGCAGCGATTACCAATCCGCTTGTAAACTCCTACAAACGTCTGACACCGGGATACGGTGCACCGATCTACGTGGCATGGTCTGCAAAGAACAGAAGCCCGCTGATCCGCATTCCGCTGACGGGAGACGGTATCATGGCCATTGAGCTTCGATGCCCGGATTCGGCAGCCAATCCGTACCTGGCACTTGCTGTCTGCATGGCAGCAGGACTTGACGGTATCAAACAGAAAATCGTTCCGCCGTCCCCGGTGGACCGCAATATTTCCGATCTGACAGAAGAAGAACGAAACGCGATGCAGATCACCCTTCTCCCGGGAAGCCTTGGAGAAGCGGTCGCAGAGTTAAAGAAAGACGATTTTCTGTGTCAGGTACTCGGCCAGGAATTTGTGGATGGATATATCAATGCCAAAGAAGAAGAGTGGCATGAGTATCTCCGCCAGGTATCCGACTGGGAGACCGAGAAATATCTGTACCGTATTTAGACGACGAAGGGGCCTGAAAATGCATGAGCAGCATAGTGATAGTACTTCCCAAAATAGAAGATGGAAAGCGCATCCGGGATATTCTGGCAAAAAGAGGATATGAAATCGATGCTGTCTGTTCGACAGCGGCAGCGGCGCTCGGAGAGATGAACAACTTAAACGGCGGTATCGTCATCTGCGGCTACAAGCTTCCGGATATGTTTTTTACGGATCTGAATGAGTGTATGCCGTCCGGCTTCCAGATGCTTCTGATTGCATCGAGCCGCGCATTAAGTGCGGTGGAGGGAACCGGAATCATGGCGGTTACGATGCCGCTTTCCGTGTACGAGCTGGTCAATACACTGGAGATGATGCTGCAGAGTGCGGCACGGCGCAGAAAGAAAGAGCGTGCAAAGCCCAAGGTGCGCAGCGCCGAGGAACAGCACATCATCGATCGTGCAAAAAGCCTTCTGATCGAACGAAATCACATGACCGAGTCGGAGGCCCATCGCTACATGCAGAAATGCAGCATGGACAGCGGCACCAATCTGGTTGAAACGGCACAGATGGTGCTGACGCTTTTGACAGAGTAAGAAAAAGTGAAAAGGAGCGACATAATAATGTTCAAAATCAATGACAATTATCTGAAATTGCCGGGAAGCTATCTGTTTTCCACCATTGCAAAAAAAGTTGCAGCTTACACCGAGGCAAATCCGGACGCGAAAATCATCCGTCTTGGAATCGGCGACGTAACCCAGCCGATCGCACCGGCGATCATTGAAAAGCTGCACGGAGCAGTGGATGAGATGGGACACGCAGAGACCTTCCACGGATATGCACCAGATCTTGGATATGCTTTCCTTCGCGATACCATCGCAAAAAATGATTATCGGGACAGAGGATGCGATATCTCATCTGATGAAATTTTTGTATCGGACGGCGCAAAATGCGACTGCAGCAACATTCAGGAGATCTTCAGCCTGGACAACAAGATCGCTGTATGCGACCCGGTTTATCCGGTTTATGTAGACTCCAACGTAATGGCAGGCCGTGCCGGTGACTACGACGCAGCAACCGAGCGTTTCACGAATGTGATTTACATGCCGTGTACTGCAGAAAACAACTTCACCCCGGATCTCCCGAAAGAAACCCCGGATCTGATTTATCTGTGCTTCCCTAACAACCCGACCGGCGCTATGGTTTCCAAAGCCGAGCTGCAGAAATGGGTTGATTATGCAAATAAAGTAGGAGCCATCATCCTGTATGATGCTGCATACGAGGCATATATCTCAGAAAAAGACATTCCGCATTCCATCTATGAGTGCGAGGGTGCAAGAACATGTGCCATCGAAATGCGCAGCTTCTCCAAGAACGCAGGCTTTACCGGTATGCGTCTTGGATTCACCGTTATCCCGAAAGACATCAAATCCGGCGATGTGACTCTGCACAGCCTGTGGGCACGCCGTCACGGAACGAAATACAACGGAGCTCCGTACATCATCCAGAGAGCCGGCGAGGCTGTTTACTCTCCGGAAGGAAAAGCACAGTTAAAAGAGCAGGTTGCTTACTACATGAAGAACGCAAAAGTCATCTACGACGGATTAAAGGGCGCAGGCTACACCGTATCCGGCGGCGTCAACGCTCCGTATATCTGGCTGAAAACACCGGGAAATATGACTTCCTGGGAGTTCTTTGATCACCTGCTTGCAGACGCAAACGTAGTCGGAACACCAGGATCAGGCTTCGGCCCGAGCGGAGAAGGCTACTTCCGTCTGACTGCATTCGGTACGTATGAGAATACAGTAGAGGCAGTGGAGAGAATCAAAAAACTGTAAATTGTGTGCGAAATACCAATAAAACAGAATTTCTGCGCAATTTTATAAACACGCGAAAAAATAATTTTGTATAGATAAAATTCACGAAAAATGTATTAGAATTTATATGAAATCCGTAAAAATTAGGTGTTTACAAATGCAAAACTGCTGTGCTATAATGCACAGTATGAAAAAGGCAGTGAAGGAAACTCCGTATGCGGAATCTGACAGGAAGCCGATGTCACCGACTGAGAGCATCAGCATGGAGGAAACATACAATGGGGAACATTCCGGAGCCGGTCTGCTGAACATGAGATCCGAACAGGAAATCAAGTAGGCAGATCCGTGATACGCGTTAAGTATAAATGAGTGGGCGTTTTCCCCCGGAAAACCGGAGAGAAAAACGCAATGCGGGTGGTACCGCGGGAACATAAAATATCCCGTCCCGGAACAGTAGTTAAAAAACTGTTCCGGGACTTTTTTATTTGAAAAAGCAATCCGGGACAGGCGAGAAAGAGAGGAGAACAAGACATGGAATTTATGACAGGCGTAAAGAAAAAAGAAGACATCTCCGTAAAAACTCTGCTGGAGACACCGGAAGGCACAGAAGTAAAACTCGAAGGAGCCGTACACATCATCCGTGACATGGGCGAGGTTGCCTTTGTCATCTTAAGAAAGAGCGAGGGACTCGTTCAGTGTGTGTACGAAGAAGGAAGTGTTGACTTCCCGCTGAAAGATCTGAAAGAGGAATCGGCAGTTGCCGTAACCGGAACGGTCAAAAAAGAGGACCGCGCACCGGGCGGCGTCGAAGTCAGGCTGCAGACCATCACCGTTCTTTCCGAGCCGACCGAGCCAATGCCGCTCGCAGTCAACAAATGGAAAATGAACACCTCCCTTGAAGCAATGCTGAACATGCGGCCGATCGCTCTTCGAAACGTCAGAGAGCGTGCAAAATTCCGCATCCAGGAAGGCGTGGTACGGGCGTTCCGTGATTTCCTTCATTCCCAGGGATTCACCGAAATTCATACACCGAAGATCGGCGCGAAAGGCGCTGAAGGCGGCGCAAACATCTTCAAGCTGGAATATTTCCACCGCCCGGCTGTCCTGGCACAGAGCCCGCAGTTCTACAAACAGATGCTTGTCGGCGTGTTTGACCGTGTCTTTGAAGTCGGACCGGTTTTCCGTGCAGAGAAACACAACACGAAACGTCATCTGAACGAATATACCAGCCTTGACTTTGAGATGGGCTACATCGAGGATTACACCGACATCATGGCAATGGAAACCGGATTTTTACAGTACATGGTGGAGCTTCTTAAAAAGGATTACGCAAAAGAGCTGGAGATCCTGAAAGTTATGCTTCCAAAGACAGAAGAAATCCCAACTGTACCGTTCACGAAAGCGAAAGAGCTGGTAGCCGAGAAATACAACCGAAAGATCCGCAACCCGTTCGACCTTGAGCCAGAGGAGGAGCTTCTGATCGGCCAGTATTTCAAAGAGGAGTACGACGCAGACTTCGTATTCGTCACCGAATATCCGTCGAAAAAGAGACCGTTCTATGCGATGGACGACCCGAAGGATAAGAGATACACAAAGAGCTTCGACCTGCTGTTCCACGGTCTGGAGATTACAACCGGAGGCCAGCGTATCCACGATTACAAGATGCTCTCTGAAAAGATCGCAGCCCGCGGCATGACAGAAGAGGGCATGGAGCAGTACTTGAGTGCTTTCAAACACGGTATGCCGCCGCACGGAGGTCTTGGCATCGGTCTGGAGCGTCTGACCATGAAGCTGATCGGTGAGGACAACGTCCGCGAGACAACGCTGTTCCCGCGTGATCTTACAAGACTGGAGCCGTAAGCGGATCCTGCTGGAAAATAAAAAAGGAGAATGAGTGAAATGGCAAATGTGATTTCAGATGAAACGATGGAATATGTCGGCATCCTGGCAAAGCTGGAATTAAAGGATGAGGAAAAAGAATCCGCACGGCAGGATATGCAGAAAATGCTGGATTATGTAGATAAATTAAACGAGCTCGACACCAGCAAGGTCGAGCCGATGACCCACATTTTCGAGATGGGAAATGTATTCCGCGAGGATGAAGTAACCAATGGCGACGACCGCGATGCAATGCTTGCCAATGCACCGGAAGTCAAAGAGGGCCAGTACAAGGTTCCGAAAACGGTAGAATAGCAGGAGGAGATTGATATGGAAATCAAAGATATGACAGCAGTACAGCTTTCTGCCGCAATCAAAGAAGGAAAGATCACTGTAGCGGACGCTGTAGAAGCGTCACTTGCGGCAGTCAAAGCATCGGAAGAATCAATTCACGCATTCCTTCTTGTGGATGAAGAGGGTGCAAGAGCACGCGCGGCAGAAGTGCAGAAGAAAATTGACGCAGGAGAGCTCACCGGTCCGCTGGCCGGCGTTCCGATTGCGGTCAAGGACAACATCTGTACGAAAGGTCTTGCGACGACGTGTGCGTCAAAGATCCTGCAGAACTTTGTTCCGACGTACGATGCAGAGGTTATCACACGGCTCGAAGAGGCGGG
>ULOG01005744.1_pt1 | contig 13586 bp, 9 predicted proteins | sample 1952401 | NCBI WGS metagenome assembly ULOG01 (sample SAMEA4835598, study PRJEB28245) | human gut metagenome | biome: gut microbiome; material: fecal sample | place: Denmark | collected 2008
TGACCTTATGACAGGAGCGTGCCACGCACCTGTAGATAGCAGACAAGGAGAAGTCCGGAATGCGAAGCCGAAAGTGTGTTGGAAATCCGGAAAATGACGGATGCTTTGCAGGTGGCAAAGGGGGCCCTGAAACGGGGCTCCCTTAGAGAAAAATGATGAATAAAGGAGAACGATGTAATGAGAGAAGGAAGATTAGGATATAACTGTGAAAATGACAGATATGGATTACTGTCGATGGACTTATGGATTGATACAGGATTTCACTGTGGGGAATGCCTGGAAGTACTGGTGGATGACCAGTGGTTACAGACAAGAATGGAAATGAATCTGGCGAGAGAATGGTATCTGGTAGGAACGCCATATTGCGGAGATCTGGAATATATCCGGGCAAGAATACCAGATTAAATCTAACAGGGAAATAGAAGAAAACGAAATAGATAATCTGTGGTCAGAAAGAAAAGTAGCCCGGATACGGGCATAAAAACTGGGCGGATACGCCCAAGATGAAAAGCATAAGCCGGACAGTAATTGTTACAGGCAGCATTTATCAAAGCCCTCGGCGTTTGAGAGCGAAATACACCCATCGCACAAAACTGCGTTTTATGCTCAAGGGTATTTCGCCCTGCCGGGAGCTGATTATGCCGGACACGGCAATAAGTTCGTAAACGGATGCCTGAGCATCCACTCACAAAAAATATGGCAGAATTTACTTTGCTGAAAAAAGGAGGGAGTGCCTATCGCAAGAAATTCATTTATCCAATTGACGAAATTAAGTAATGTAAAAGGTCGGATCACTTATATATCCAGCCATGCAAAACAGGAAAATCTTTATGCAGTCTATGAGACTACGGAGCGAAAATTCTGGCGGGAACTTGCAAAATGTAATCAGGAAGAATTTGCAAAAAGTGGAACAGAAGGAAAATGTATTGAGGCAAGAGAACTGATCATTGCTTTGCCAGAGAGTTTTACAGAATATCAGCCGGATAGATTGCTGCAGCTTTTTACAAATCATTTTAAACAGAATTATGGAACAGAGTGTATTGCTGCTTTGCACCACAATAAAAGAAAGACCAATTATCACATTCATTTGATATTTGCAGAACGGAAACTACTGGATGAACCAATCATTAAGATTGCCAGCCGGAATATGTTTTATGATGAAAATGGGAAACATGTCCGTACCAAGAAAGAAATATTAGGAGAAGACGGAAAAATCCGGGAAGGCTGCCATGTCGTGAAGAAGGGCGAGATTTATGAGAAGAAGTTGTTTACAGTTAAGGATGAACGGTTTAAAAGCAATTCTTTTCTGGATGAAGTGAAGCGTTCCTATACGGACCTGATCAACCTTTATGTGAAAGATGAAAAACAGAAGCTGCAAGTATTTCAACGTGGCAGTGTTTATCTTGCAACAAAGAAAATCGGAAAACGTAATCCCAAGGCTCCGGAAATCGAAGCGGATAATCGAAAACGCCAGGAATGGAATCGGGCAGTTGACATGGCACTGATCAGCGGAATTCCAGAACCGCAGATTATGGAAGTGAAACAAAAAAGAATTTCAGAGCCAATCAAGAGTGCAATTTCCCGGAAAGGAAGAAAACCAAACTTATTTGCAAAAGTTGTTACGATGGCGATTGAGGCATTGGAACTGATGATAGAAAGCGTACTTGTGAAAAAGTATAAGGAATCATTGGAACAGAAAGAAGAATTACAGAAAACAGATGCTTCTGAAATGCAGACTGTAATGCCAGAAACAGAGCGAACAGAAGCAGAAATTAACGAGCCAGTGGAAAGATTGCCAGAACCGAAACAGCCAGAAATGACAAGAATGGCATCAAAATATCCGAGATTTTATAAGATTTACAATGAACTGGAACAGCAGAACAATGCAATTTATAAGAAAGAGAAACAACGTTCTGCCAAGAAAAAAGAATTGTCTGAGATCAAAGGCTGGTTTAAAGGAAGAAAGAAAAAAGAATTGCAGGAAGAAATCGACGATATGGCAAGCCAGATCCGGAATATGAAAGATTATCTTCCGAAGATCGTACAGAAAGTTGGTTATAGAAGCATACAGGAATTTCTGAAAGACTTCAAAACTGCAAAGTCTGAGCACAGTCAGTATCAGAAGGCAATCGCACAGTGGCAACAAGAAACAGGAAAAGAGCCAGAGCCACAGCCACATGGTGTCAGGGCAAAGTTGGCAGCAAACAGAAAGAAAATAGAACAGGAACAGAAAAACACGCAGCGTACCCGAAGCCAGAATCAGGATCGAGGGGTGAGATAGGAGGAAAAAATCATGGAGAAACACATTATGGGAGAAAATGGAATCAGCTATACTTTGGGAGCGGATGGTTTGTATTATCCAGACCTGTATCTCCCGGAGGAGACGGAGTATCCGATTGGAAAACATGGAATGTTGCGGAAGACGTATTTAAAGGAGCATCGGAAAGGGGTGTATCTGGAGCTGGTACTAGCCGGGAAACTGAATGCGCATTTGCACCAGATTGACGAGGAATGCCATCAGATGATGGACGGGTTGGTGGAACAGATGAAAGAACAGCAGGGAGTGACAGAAGAATTGAAGATGCAGGATCAGATGGCATGGGTTGGGAGAATGAATAATATTCGGGCTTGTGCGGAGGAGATTGTGATGAAGAAGGTTATATATACAAATTAAAATGATAGGGGAAGGTCTTTTTTAGTCCTTCCTTTTAAAATACTATTAAATACTATTAAATCATAGAACGTATGGTTGCTTTTTGAGGGAATATAAGTTAGAATGGGAATAGTTTAATTATGCAAGATATATAGGGTGGAGGAAAAATGACTGATTTGGTAGATAAATGGTGTAGCTTAGAAGAAACAGCAGAGTACTTAGGAGTAACAAAGGATACAATTAGAAATTGGATTAAAAAAACAGATATACCGGCACATAAAATTGGAAGACTTTGGAAATTTAAGCTAACGGAAGTAGATGAATGGGTAAAAAGCGGTAAAAGTGCCTTGTAAATTTGAAATGTAAGTGGGGATGTAAATATGAACAAAGAAAGATTATCAAGATTAATAACCCAGTATCAAAAGAACCTTGAATTTTATAGAAATGCAAGAGAATTTAATGAGCAAGATTGCCGAGATGAATTTATAAGTCCATTATTAGAGAGTTTTGGATGGGATGTACATAATGAGAAGGGAACATCACCACAATACAAAGAAGTGGTTGTGGAAAAATTTTCAAATAGTGGGGATAGACCGGACTATACATTAACCTTAAATGGAGTATCAAAAATTTTTGTTGAAGCGAAGAAGCCGGCAGTGAATATAAAAGAAGAATCTGAACCTGCAATTCAGGCAAGACGTTATGGATGGAATGCAAAACATAAATTATCCATATTAACAAATTTTGAGGATATGATGATTTATGACGTTACAAATAAACCGCAAGATGGAGACGCAGCAACGGTGTCGCTGTATCGGAAATATCATTATTTAGAGTATTTAAAAAAGTATGAAGAAATATATGAATTGATTTCAAGAGAAAGCGTTTATACTGGAAAATACGATGAATATGTTGAAGAAAAATTTCCAAGTGAAGATCGATATTCAACAGAAGTAGATGAAGTCTTTTTAAAACAAATTAATGAGTGGAGATTGGAAATTGGTGACTATCTGTACCATATGGATAGTACTTATAAAGATATAGAGTTTTTGAACGATGCGGTTCAGGAGTTTATAAATCAAATTATCTTTTTGAGAATTTGTGAAGACAGGAACTTGCCTTTATATCAAAGTTTAAAAGAAACAGCTCAGAACAAGGTGGAATTACAAGATGCACTGACAAAAGTATTTAAGGAAGTTGATAAAAAATATAATTCTAAGTTGTTTGCGGGTGATAATATTATTTTTGATCTAAATAATGAAATTATTTTTAATATGATTCTTTCATTGTATTATCCTAAGACTCCCTATATGTTCAATATTATCGAACCAGGAATTTTAGGAAAAATATATGAGAGTTTTTTAACAGAAAGCCTTATTGAAAGAGAAAACCATATAATACTTGCTGCGAAGAAAGAATATAAGTATCGATCAGTAGTATCGACTCCTGTCGAAATTGTAAAGTATATGGTAAAGAACACGTTAACACCAATTTGTGAAGAAAAAACACCAGACGAAATAAAGAAAATTCAGATTGCTGATATTGCATGTGGATCTGGAATATTTTTGGAGGAAGCATATCAATTTTTAGTTGATTATTGTACAGAATGGTATATGCAAAATGATCCAGAGCATTTATTAGAATTGAGCAATGGGAAAAAGAAGCTGCCATTGACTGATAAAAAAGATATTTTAACGAAATGTATTTATGGTGTAGATATTGATGTACATGCTGTTGAAGTTAGTAAATTTTCGTTACTGATAAAATTAATAGAGGATGAAACACCGGCATCTGTGAAAGAATGTGTTCCGATTTTACCGGATTTAAGTTCTAATATAAAAAATGGAAATTCATTGATCTGTAGAGAAGATATTCATGGTAAAGAATTGCCAATAGAAGTGTTGTGTAACATAAAACCATTTGAATGGGAAACGATTAATGGAGGAGCTAAATTTGATGCTATTGTTGGCAATCCACCATATGTAAAAACTGAGGATATACACACATTAGAGACAGAGGAAGAATTTGCAGTTTATAAAAAGAAATATAAAAGTGCATATAAACAGTTTGATAAGTATTTTTTATTTCTTGAAAAAGCATTTGATCTCTTAAAAGAAGACGGTCAGATGTGTTATATCGTACCAAACAAATTTTATAAAATAGGAGCAGGGCAAGAACTACGTCGCATAACAGCTAAATATGTGTCAAAATTGGATGATTTTGGAGATATGCAACTTTTCCCGGATAAAACTATTTATAGTTGCATTATTACACTATGTAAAGAATGTAATAAACAGCTGCAATATACGAATGTTATTTCGTTAACTGATCTCTGGACTGGTGAAGAACAAGAAAATATTGAAATTAAGAATGAAATGTTGGACGAAAATCCATGGAGATTAACTACAGATATTAAATTTATGAAAATAATCGCCAAGGTAGAAGAACATGGCAAACCATTAGGAGAAATAGTAAATATTTTTAACGGAATTCAAACAAGTGCAGAAAGACCTAAGCCGGTGTATTGGTTTAGTAAAGATGAAATTGTTTCGGAAAAAGAAGACGAAATAATTGTTGATAAGTTTGAAAAAAGATATCATATAGAAAAAAGCATTTTAAAGCCTTTCTTTAAACCTACTAAGGCAGATGAAAAAGGAATGGGAACTTATTCAATATTAAAAACAGATAAACATATTATTTTTCCGTATAATGCAGATGGTAGTCTGATTAGCATTGACGTTATGAAAAAAGAATATCCAGGAACATATCAATATTTGGAAGATTGTTATGAGTTATTGGTGCCTAAATGCTTAAATGGTGGAAAAGGCCGAGATATTAAAAATGCAACAGCGGATACATGGTATCAGTATGGAAGAACTCAAGCAATAACTGCGTTTGTGAATACTCCAAAGTTGATTGTAAGAATTTTGAGTAAAGATCCCATGTATGCATACGATGAAAATAATATGCTTATTGCTTCTGGAGGAACAGCAGGATATTGTGCTATATCAAAACTGCCTGATTCAAAATATGATTTACGATATATACAAGCATGGTTGAATCATCCGTATACTGAAAAACTATTTCAAATTATGGGAAGTGATTTTGAAGGAGGATTTACAGCAAGGGGAACATATCTGCTGAAAAAGATACCTTTTGTTGAGTTGGATTTTAATGACAAAATACAAAAGGCATTGTATGAATCTGTACTTGTTTCTGTAAAGAGAATTAGAGAATTGAATAATGTGTTAGAGCAGAAGAAAGATAAAGCCTCCGTTGGTGTAATTGAAGTGGAAAAAGAGAATTTAAGTAAACGAATTGAAGATGATATTACAAAAATTTATAATTTGCAATTTTAGGTGAGAGAATGATATTAAAAGAGGATAGTTCAGAACAAAAATTAAGAGGTGCTTATTATACACCGTTAAAATTAGCCAAAAAGATGGTTGATTTTTTTAAGGATGATTTATCTATAAAATCCATATTAGAACCAAGCTGTGGCGATGGAGTATTTGTAGATGCATTACTAGAAAGTCAATTTTTATCGCAGCATAAAAGGGTAACCGCTATAGAAATCGAAAAAAAAGAAGCGGAAAAATTAAGTGAAAAGTTGAAGGATAATTCGAATATAGATGTTGTGAACGGAGATTTTTTTGAGTTCTATCATAAACATAAAGATATGGACACATATGATTTGATATTAGGAAATCCACCATATATTCGCTATCAATATCTGGAAGAAAAACAAAGATCTGAAATGGCTGAAATCTTAACAAGTCATGGGATGAAAGCGAATAAATTAATTAATACTTGGGTTGGATTTATGGTTGCTTGTGTTCATATGTTGAGCGATAATGGGAAAATCGCATTTGTGATTCCGGCAGAAATTTTACAAGTTGCATATGCGGAGGATTTGAGGTTATTTTTATCTAATAAATTGTCCAAAATAACATTGTTAACATTTGAAGAGCTAGTTTTTCCAGGAATTGAACAGGAAGTGGTAGTTTTTATTGGAGAGAAGGGAGATTCGGAAAAAGGTATAAAAATTGTAGAGCTAAATAATCTTGAAGATTTAGAAAATCTTAATATATATGAAAATGGTTTTCAGAAACTCAATCATGTGCATGAAAAATGGACAAAGTATTTTACAACTATACAAGAAAACCAATTGATTTCAGATTTAAAAAGAGATAATAGATTCCAAACATTGTCTGAAACGGGCATTATTAATGTAGGAATTACAACCGGAAATAATAAGTATTTTTCAGTAAATAAAAAAATTGTTGAAAAATATGATTTAACAGATGTTGTACGACCACTAATAGGAAGAAGTTCTCATGCTCATAGTGTCTATTTCAAAGAGGAAGATTGGAAAGAAAATGTAGATCAAGGAAAATCAGCATATTTGATAGATTTTCCAGATACATTGCTTGAGAAATATAGTCGAGGGCAAAAAGATTATATTGAATTTGGAGAGAAAAATGGTGAGAACACAGGATATAAATGTAAAATCAGAGAAAAATGGTATCAAATACCGTCGGTATGGGTACCGGATGCTTTTTTCTTGCGTAGAAATAACTTGTATCCTAAATTTGTATTGAATTGTTGTGCTGCTGTTTCTACTGATACTATGCATAGGATAAAATTTAAAGAAGGTATTGAGCCAGAGAGAATAATTTTATCGTATTATAATAGTATTTCCTTTGCGTTTACTGAAATATGTGGACGCAGTTATGGTGGTGGAGTACTGGAAATATTGCCTGGAGAAGTGGGAAAGGTTTTGGTTCCTGTTTTAGATTGTGTTCCACTTGAAAAGATCAGAGAAGTGTTGCATCAAGTAGATCAGATTGTTCGTAATGGGGAGAACATTGAGAAGGCATTAGATATTGTGGATAATGGTATTTTGAAAGAGTATTTAGGTATTGATGAGAAAATGTGTTCTATGTCGAGAGGAATATGGAAGAAGATGCAGCATAGAAGATTGAAAAGGGGATAGAATGGCAGATTTTAAATATATAATGCAGGGGTTTCAAAAAGATATAAATTTTTTTGATGAAATAAAAGAAGTACTTGAAACAGAAGATTATACATCCATTTGGATATTGACAGCATTTGTTAATGAACGTGCTATATGTAATCTTATGCCAAGCATTAAGAAATCAAAAGCGGATATTTCATTTATTATAGGAATAAGAAACAATGTATCAACATATCAGGCTTTAAAATGTTTAATAAATATGAAGGTGAGCGTATTTGTATTTGATACGGCGAGAATAGAATCCATTTTTCATGCTAAAGTAATTGTGGGAAGTGGGACAAATTCTGCAAAAGTTATATGCGGAAGTGCAAATATAACTACAGGTGGTCTGGCTAATAATATAGAGGCTGGAATTATTAGCAAACTAAATTTAAGATGTGAATCAGATGAAAAATTTTTAACAGAAGTAAGAGAATATATTGATAACATAATTCATAATTATCCCCAAAATGTGAAGAAGATTTCAGAAGATAGAGAACTTGATGAATTGTATGAGCAAGGACTTGTTGTAGATGAAAATCAAAGAAAGCTTAGGAATAATTTTTTTTGTGCAAGCAAGGAAAAACAAGAAAAGTCTATAGTTTCACGATTTCCATTAGTAAATAAAAAATTATTAAATTTTGGAAAAAAACAGAAACAAACAAATGCCATACTGAGAAAATTAGATCAGGTTATTGTTGAAGAAGTATGTGAAGAAGTTTGGAAGAGCAATAAATTGACAAAATCGCATTTGGGAATTGTGAAAAAAGGTACACATGCAAAAGGTGAAATGAGTTTAGGAAAAGGTCAATATAGACAAATTGATCAATTTACTTACTTCCGAGATACAGTTTTTCGAGATTTAGACTGGAAAAATAATAAAAGTGGAGATGAAATAGCAAACGCATATTTTACCATGATAATATGCGGGATTAATTATGGAGAGTACAAATTAAGAATATTGCATAAGCGAAAGGGAATGGTAGCATATCAGCAGAATAATTATGTAACAAGTATTCGATGGGGGGATGTTTCGCATTTGTTAAAAAATGAAAATTTGCTTGGAAGAGAATTGGTAATATATAAAACATCTGATAAAGAACGTTATGTAATTGACATTGAGTGAAAAGTTTATAAAAAGAAAAATTAAATATCGCTTTATTGCAGTATGGAAAGGATGAAGCATGAAAAATACAAGAGGATCTGAATGGAATAAATGGGATTTACATATTCATACGGCGTCATCATATGACAGCCCGTATAAAGCAGACGATGCAGATGAATTATTATGTCAAGCATTAGCAGAAAATGATATAAAAGCAGTTGCTATTACGGATCATTTTAAAATAGACAAAACAAGAATAGAACACTTAAGAAAACTTGCACCGGAAATTGTGTTCTTTCCTGGGGTAGAGCTGCGAACTGACAAAGGAGCAAATAATTTACATCTGATTCTTATCTTTTCAGAACTATCAGATTTAGAGACTTTATCAGCAGATTTTAACGCAATAATGTTACGAACATTGGCTAAATCAAAGGAGTCAGATGAAACTATTTATTGGCAGTTTGACGATATTGTGGAATTTTGTAAAAATCATGGAGGATTAATTTCTATTCACGCAGGGAAGAAATCAAATGGTATTGATAAAGAGATTTCAAATGCATTACCGGTAAAAGAGGCAATTAAATCAGATATTGCTAAGCATGTTGATTTTTTTGAAGTGGGAAAGAAGAAAGATATAGTAGATTATTATAAATATGTTTTTAAGGAAATTGATGAAAAACCAATTATTTTATGTTCTGATTGCCATGATCCAAGAAAGTATAGTGCAAAGGAATCGTTATGGATTAAAGCCAATGTGACATTTGAAGGATTAAAGCAGTGTATTTTCCAGCCATCAGAAAGAGTATATGTAGGAACAATACCGGCAGCGGTAGATAGGGTAAATAAGAATAAAAAAGCTAATATAGATAGTTTATCTGTTCATAGAATAATTGAACCCAAAAATGATGGAGTAAGTTGGTTTGACTTTGATATATCGTTGAATGCAGGATTAGTGGCAGTAATTGGAAATAAAGGTAGCGGTAAGAGCGCTTTTTCAGATATAATCGGGCAAGTTTGCAAATGTAGAACGATGGGGAGTGCCTCTTTTTTAAATGATAACCGTTTTAGAAAGATGCCAAAGAACTTAGCAAGTGATTATATTGCGGAAATCAAATGGAAAGATGGCCATTTAGAACGAAAAGGATTAGATGTCAATGAATTTGAGACAGTAATAGAGGATGCACAATATCTACCGCAAAAATATATTGAAGATGTATGTAATGATATTGGAAATATCTTTCAGGAAGAAATTGATAAAGTGATTTATTCTTATGTCGACAGAACTGAAAGAGGAAGTGCTGCAAATTTGGCTGAATTAGTAAAAAATAAGTCACAAATGATCCAGATAGAAATGGAAGGTGTATACAAAGAAATTGAAAGACTTAATGAGTGCATTATTCGATTAGAAAGGAAAAAGACAAGCCAATATCGTTTGTTAATTGTAGATAGTCTGAAAAAATATCAAGAAATTTTGGAAAGACATGAAAAAAATAAACCACAAGAAATAAAGAAACCAGATGAAAAAGAGGAAAACATACAATATCAAGAAAAATTAAAAGAGATAGATAAAGAAATTACAGAATTAAATCAAAAAGTAGAACAAAATAGAGATGAACTTACTAAAATTAATGAAGCAATTGGTGAAACAGAACAAATAATTGCTAAATTGCGAGTGCTTAGAAGTGAATTTGGTGATATTAAAGAGGAATTGAATGTATATCTAAAAAAATATCAGTTGGAAATTAAAGAAGATTTTTGTTTAAAAGATCCGTTGGAAATAATAGAACAATATAAAAATAAACTAATTACAGATAAGACAATAAAACAATTGACATTAAACGGAAGTCCAATGGAAAAAGGCTTGCTTAATGAACTTAAAATTGCGCATGACAAGAAAAATGATCTTATATCAACTTCTGATATTGAAGAGAAAAAATATCAAAAATATTTGAATGATTTACAAGATTGGGAGAAGGAAAAACAAAAAATTATTGGGAGTCAAGACACAGAAGACTGTTTAACATATTATAAATCTGAGAAAGAATATCTTGATAATATTTTAGAGACAGATTATCATAGAGCTCGCGAAGAACGTAATATTAAATTTAAGGAATTATTCGTTTTAAAACAGCGAATTGTTATAATATATCAAGAGATTTATGCGCCGATTGAGCAAGAAATAAAGAAATTGTTGGGAGATTTGGAAGAAACTATTGAATTTCAAGCTGAAATGCAATTAATGGATAATGATTTTTCAAACAAAATTTTATCTTCCATTAGTCAAAGATTTGCAGGTGTATTTAAAGGGAAGACGGAAGCTAATAATAGAATAACAAGGTTGCTTAGAAGTACAGAATTTTCAGATGAAAATAGCGTACTTGATTTAGTGAACAGCATTATTTTAGCAGTAGATGAAGATATAGATAATTCTGAGAAAAAAATTACGGATAAAAAAGAATTTTATGATTATTTATATGGTTTAGAATACGTAGGGGTTTCATTCAAATTAAAGATGGGAGGTAGAGATTTAGAAGAATTATCTCCGGGTGAAAGAGGTATTGTTTTACTGATTTTTTATTTGGCGTTAAGTCAAAATAGCATACCTATAATTATAGATCAACCAGAAGATAACTTGGATAATCAATCGGTATATAATAAATTGGTTCCGTGTATTTGTGCGGCTAAACAAAAGAGGCAAGTAATTATCGTAACACATAATCCCAACATAGCTGTAGCTTGTGATGCGGAACAAATTATTTGTTGTAAAATGGATAAAAACACTCACAAAATCACATATTTATCAGGTGCAATTGAAGATCAAGAAATTAAGCAGAATGTAGTTGATATTTTAGAGGGAACAATGCCAGCTTTTGATTTGAGAAGAAGAAAATATGTTTAAAAACGTAGTGTTCTTAAAATAAAGATTGCTAAATATATTCAGTATCAGTTATAATGAAATGGCAACAAATTGGCAACAGAAAATCAGCAAGCCAAAATAATATATGTAACAGAGATAAAATAACGGCAGAAAAGAGATAAAAACTAAACAGATATGTTTAATGATATTTTCGGACTTGCCGAGTTTGAATAGTAAACAGAGAGCCGGGAAGCCGCATAAACAGCGAACTTTCCGGCTCTTAGTGTGTGGCGTGATACCTTTTTGATACCCCAAAAAGAGAGTAGTAATTTGCTATTGTATTTTTGCTTGTAGTATATCTGTTAAAATTTCTTTTAACACGATAATCTCCATGCTTTTTATTTGCGAACTGCTTGGTATTAATTGATAGCTTTTATAAGAAGTATTTTTAAACTGTTCATCATAGGAAGCAAATTGGTCGTTGCGATTGATGATTAATTGAGTATCAAAATCCTCAATATCATTAACGATGTCATTGGCCTTTAAATTTATATCATAACAAACAAAGCGGTCGATATATCTAAAAGGATGATTGATTTTTTTATTTAATGTTCCCTTTAGTTCAATATATTTGGGTGTACCGTTAATGTCTACGACAAAATCAATTCCTTTTGAGGTGTTATAGTCCAAAAGATTAAAAGTAAATAGCTTTGGATATAATGTCATGATTTGTGTTAATAATATCATGGTTTCCGATTCAGAATAACCGGTCTTTAGTTTTGTAGGCTCTAGCAATACACGTCCACATGGTAAGGTAATAGATTTCCGCTGTTGCGATAGTTTGTTTCTTGTTTGCAAGTCTTTTTGATCATTTTCTATGGATTGAATCTGTTTTTCTAATTGTTCCATTTCAGAACGTTCATTCATTAGAGATTTAATACTATTATCATTTAAAATAGTGTTGAGTTGAGCTTTTATTATTTCAATTTTTTCTATCTCTGAATTTTGTATGGAGCCACGATTAGCAGTTAATTGGAAATCATCACAATCTATAAATGCTTGCATATAGGTATATGAACCGCTACCTTTACCGCCTTCGATCCAATCGTCTACTTTTTCTACAGGAACACCACCTTTACATACCCATAGACCATAACGTTCGCTATCAGTGTGTGTTAATTCATTGCGGGCACGTCCGCGTTTACTTAAAAGTATGTCATATTTTCGCTTTGTTTCATATCCCTCAAGGTGAATGATAAGTCTAAATGAAGTATTATTGCTACAAACTACGGTATCATTGTAAATGGTTCGTGAATAATAATCATAATAGGCTTTGTTACTTTTAATTGATTTTGCATAAGATTTCATAGCTGATTCCGTATGCCTGTTAGGTGGGAAATAATGTCCCAAAGTAATTACTTCATAATTAACATTATCCACCAATTCAAAAGTTGGTACGGGATCAATTTCATCAAGAGTGGAATAGTTTCTGCAAAAATCATCTTGTTTCAACCCGGCTAAATAAAGCTTGATTTTTTTTGCTTGTAAATCTTTATCAAAGAGAGGACGCAAACTACCGATTACAGTATACCATTTAATATAATCTCGCAAATATGCGTGGTTCAATTTGAATTTGGTATGCTGACTATTAAAATGACGAGGGGCAATTATTCTGACCATAAATCCTTGCTCCCAATCTTTTGGCAATGAAATTCCCAATGTTGATGTATCACATATATCAGAGTAAGAATAAATATTTTTATTTTCTAATTGCTCGAGAGGTGAATCTAATTCTACTGCCCATTCTTCCGAATGATTTTTAGAACATATATGTACTTTATTGGCATTAAAGAAAATTTTTGATCCATGCCCTTTATAACCTAGCTTTCCTTCAAGAGGCATATTATCTTTATTGGAGCCTATGAAACTTTTTCTGTAAAATAACCTAAGTAAG
>ULOG01010994.1_pt1 | contig 13432 bp, 15 predicted proteins | sample 1952401 | NCBI WGS metagenome assembly ULOG01 (sample SAMEA4835598, study PRJEB28245) | human gut metagenome | biome: gut microbiome; material: fecal sample | place: Denmark | collected 2008
ATAAATATGCATGAAGATGCCAACATTACTTCAAAAGTTTCCTTGGATATATCTCTACCCCAATAATCCTTTAACTGTATATACGAAAACGAAGAAAGAACCATAGAAGCAGAATAAATAACTTCAGGAGCAATATAATCTTTTCTATATAACACAATCAATGTTATCAATATTATCAATTGCATTAGAAAATATATCTCAATATACATCATATAAAACACCGCCTAACATATATTTAATATTCTTTCTAATACATTTTCTACGCTAATTTCTTTCATACAAACGGGGTCATTACAAAAAACATCCTTTCCAGTCCCAAAGCATGGCGAACATTGCTTGTGCAGATATATAGACTCGCTATTTTTACCATATCCTTGTGCCTGTATAGGAGTTATACCACCTAGCAACATTAGTGTTCTTTTATTTAGTGATGCTGCACAGTGCATTAATCCCGTATCACATCCAACAACCATTTTAGCATACTCTAAAATACTAATACTTTCTGCAATATTCATTCTTCCTACCAAATTTAAAATACTATTATCTAATCTTTCTTTACAATCTATAATTTTCTTAATATCATTTTTCCCACCAACTAAAACAACTCTAATATTTTCTTTATTCAATGAATTAGCAAGTACAATCCAGTTTTCTATGGGCCAATTTTTAACATCATTTGATTTATATTTACCATTTATTTTAAAGCTAACTTTATTAGCACCCACACATAATACAATAAATTCTTCATTAGATAATCCTAAATTCAATTGCGTATATGTTTTTTCAATTTTCTCCTTATTAAATATCCGACGATAATATATATTTTCGTTATATTCAGAATTTATTCCAAAATACTTCAAACACTCAAAGCATCTGTCAACATTATGAATATTTTCTCTTTTTGCTACAGGAACAATATTATCGATATATTGATTTTCTTTAACATATCCATCTAATGCAATTGTTTTACAACCTACAAGTTTTAATATCAGAGCTGCCCAAACTGATTTACTCTGACCATCATATTTTAAAATCATACCATATTCGTATTTTTGTAATTTTAGCTGTAATAACACTTTGAAATTATGTATAAAATTACTATTATTATAGTATTGAAGATCATCAATCTTATTATGTGCAATACTTAAAATACTAGAAACTGTTTCTTTAGTGGTTTCATCACCCCTAAACAAAAAGCCTATTTGAGAATCCGGATATGTTTCTTTTAACGCCAGTACCGCGGGTAAAAAAACATTATATCTCCGATTCCGCTACTAGCATTTAATAAAAATTTTTTCATATTATCTCCTCTAAGTCATATCTTTCAAAAATTTCTAATTTCCCGCCACGTGTAACATTATAAATTTTTATCCCCAATTCATCTGATACAGATTTTGCCTTGTAATAACCTTTTTCCATCATATATATATTGGCAATGACTTCTGCCGGATTATCATCTTTAAAAAAATGACTTTTTACTGTATCCGCTACTCTAACTCCGCCGTTTTTCTCAATAATCCGTGAATAATTATGATCTATACCCAACAAATAGATTTCTTTATATCCCATAAAAACTGCCATCTGAAGCATAGTATATGTAACAGTATATGCATCATAGACGTATTCTTCCGGATCAAAACTAAACTTTATATCTTCATTTTTTGCAGTTCTTTTACTATGAAAACAATATGCATTTTTATTATTAAAATTTCTAGTCCGCCAAAAATAACTTCCAACAAATATATATTCTAAATCTGTCTTATCTAAAAAATCACCTATTCTGGCATACCTGTCTTGTATACAGTAAAATTTGGGCCGCCATTTTGTTTTATCAAAAATTTTAAAAATTAAATTTGCCGCAAAACAATCTTCACCAACAAGCCTATCTAAATCCTGCACAGTTAAACTAGGCCCATTTCCTACAATAAAACATCTCTTGTTTTTAAACTTATTTTTTAAATTTAATTCAGCTATTCCTTTCCTTTTTTTACATATTTTCCTATAAAATTTTAAATTTTTATTTTGAACATGTTTTATGCACATATTATGAATAAAAGAAAATTTATATATAATCTTCCTAATGTTTATATTCATCTTTTCTCATCTCAACACTATCTTTAAATTTTATGTCAGCTTTTTTAAGTTGTTTACAATAGGTTAACAAGCCAATCAATATACTTGGAACTTTTTCATAGCACTGCCTATTTTCCATACACGTAAATATCTATATAAAAAAGAAGCAACAAAAATTACGAATGGTCTTGGTAAATGCATCACAAAAAAATCAACTATCTTCTTTTTACTCTTGCGCTTATCCGCCGATAATGGTTCTTTTTCCCATGGAGTCATTTCCTTATATTTTAAATATATCTCTTTAAAAGGATGATTATTATTTTTTATCCAAGCTCTGTTAATTATAAAAAACATGTCGTTAAATGTACTAAACACGGCTTTTCAACTGCTTCTCGTATAAATTTTTTTGCATAAAACCTTTCCGGTCGACGTAGATACATGTGCTCATCGTAACTCATACATTGCATTAAAGAAAATACATTATAACGTGGGTGCAAAATATATATTTGGGAATCCAGTACGGCATTAAAAACTGTTTGCTCCATAAAAAACACATAACCATTGTGCTCTCGTACATATTCAGCAACTTTATCACCTATTTTTTGTTTACGCCATCTGATTAAATCCATCAAAATAACACCGCTATTGCAATAACGTGCGTTTTTAGAAAGCCTAAACATTTCATAGTAACTTTCCCCAATACTGTCTGTAACTGCTGCTGCACACTTTCCCTGTAAATCAATATGCCACAATTCTTGTAGAGAATCAGTAATTAGTACATCTCCATCCAAGTACAATACTCTTTCAACTGATACGGGTAAAATATCATCTAAAAAAAGTCTGACATATGAATCAAATAACCATTCATCCTTAATCATCTTCAGATTTAAATGCCATTTACTATTGATGTCAGGCATAGGAATAAAATATATTTTACGTTCATATTTATTCGCTATTTTGATAAGGTTATTTTTATTTTCCTGTGTGATATCATGTTCTATCAACCACACATTTATTGTGTCTGCACTCTTATTATTTTCGAATAATGAAGTAATTGAGACTCCTGTAACAACCGCAAAGGAATCACTGCTATGATATACCACATTCATTTATTTTTTCTCCTCAAACACTTTTAAGGTCTTTGCTATTCCTTCACGCAAGCTTGTTTTAACATTCCAGCCTAAATTTTTGAGTTTTATATTGCTCAACACAATACCTGATCTCCTAATTTTATTCTTACTGCTTTGATTAATTAATTTTATATTAATATTATATTTTTCATTAACCAGGTCAATAATTATGGACGCTATCTCATCAACAGCAGCAAAATTCCCCATTTCACCATTAGACGAAACATTATATACTTCACAATTAGTACCATTTAACCCCAGAAGCAAAATCCCTGAAACTGCATCGTCTATATAAATATTGTCACGTCTAGCCACCCCAGAATCCCTTAATGTAATATTTTCTCCAGAAAGCGCCCTGTTTATAAATTCAAAAAAGCCGTTTCCGGTTTAAAAAATGTATTTCCATAAACAGTACTTAATCTGGCAATGACTATATCAAGCCCGTATTGTTTGCTATAAGCTCTGGAAATAACTTCTGACATCCGTTTTGATTGAGAATATATCGCGTTCGAAGCGTCTAATGGTATAGTAACTTGAGTATCCTCTTCTCCTACTACTAAATCATTACCCGTTATATTCCCATAAATCGTTACAGAAGAAAAAATTACCATCCTGCCGCTTACACTTCTTTCTTCTTTTTGCTTTTTTAAAAATTCAAGACAATTAATCGCACCCATAATATTCGGTTTCATTACTTCCAAGGGATATTTATCAATTATTTTATTTTCCATTGGACCGGCTGCATGAAAAATATAATTTACTTCTATATTTTTTAAATCTATTGGATCAGATACATCTTGAACGACATAATAAAAATTTGCATTGTTAATGTAATCTTTAAAAATTTTTTTATTTTTTCAATATTTCGGCCAAGTGCAATAACCCGCACATTTTTCATACTCATCAGTTCATACACTATATGACTACCAATTAGTCCTGTAGCACCAGTAACCAGAACTGTTTTCCCTGAAAAAGACTTCATAATTTTCTCCTATAAAATCCTTATAATTCATTTAATTTTTTATACATTTCTTTTGGAAGATTCGGTGTGAGTTTCTGACACTCATTGCCTTTAAGCAATATTGGTGAAATTTCTGTTGTTTCATCTACAAAAATCTCCACAATACACGGTTTTACCACCTTACTTATCATTTCATCAAATTTTTCTTTTGTATCTGTATGCGCATAATATTCACAGTTATATGCTTTGGCTATTTCATTAAAACTTACTGCTTTATATCCGCTATCTTCTGTAGTGTGGAGGTACTTTGGATAAGATAACTGTTTTTCTCTGCTGCGTATCATACCAGATGAGTGATTATTTAATATGACAATCATTATTGGCAATTTATGCTGAACCACAAATTGTAGTTCCTGGATATTAAATTGAAACCCTTGGTCACCAGTAAAACAAACTACTGGTTTTCGTGTTCCATAATAAGCACCTATAGCCTTAGGCAAAGAACATCCAAGTGATCCGAATGATTTTGAGTAAAGAACACGATTTTTTCTTTTAGCAAACACACTTGCTCTTGATAACCAAAATTCATTATTTCCAACATCACTTATAATAACTGTATTTTCATTAATATTATCTAATATACGGCCAATCATTTCTGATGGGTAGTCCATATCGTGGCTAAACAAAACTTCTCTTAGTTGACAACAAACTGAAAGCCATTTCTCTTTATATTTATAAGTTAGCTTTGTGTTAATAAGTTGCGGCCAAAGTGTGTTTATATCCACATTAAAATTCTTGCAATTTGGAATTTTTCTCAATAATTCATTATTATCTACATCAACCCTTATTATTTTTTTGTTTTCTACAATCGGTCTAAAACTTTGAGAACTTAAAGGAAATGACATTCTATTTCCAATTGAAATAATAAGATCAGACTTCGCTAAAATAAAATTACTATATCGTGTAGCGTGACTGCCGATATAACCAAAGTACATCAAAGAATTCTGCATTATGTCATGTGAAAAACGACTAGACAATACTGGTATCTCTACCTTCTCAACAAACTGTTTAAGGTTTGATATAGCCTTTAAATTCCTTATTCCGTCTCCAATCAGAAGTATCGGTCTTTCCGAATTTTCTAATGCCATCCTGATGTACTCTGTTATATTTTTTACATTAATTGATTCCACATTGCTTTCATCTATATATTTTTCACTTTTAATTGTTATTTCATTAGATAATATATTATTTGAAATATCTAAAAAAACGGGGCCTTTTCTTCCGCTAATGGCTAAATTATATGCTTTTGTAAGTTCAGTTGGTAGATCATTTCCCTCATCCACACGTTTTGCATATTTAGTAATTTGGGATATCATTGGAACTAAATCTATTTCTTGATCCTGCTCAACTCGCATATTTTTATATTTATTGCAATATGAGTGAGCCGTAATAAACATAACAGGAATAGAATCATAATATGCATCTGCAATAGCTGTTATCATGTTAGTAACTCCAGGTCCCCTAGTAGCATATGCAACACCTAATTTACCCTCAACTTGTGAATATCCACAAGCAGCATACGCAGAACTTTGTTCATGATAATTTAAATGCACAGTAATGTCTTGGTTCCTCTTGTCTAATGCATATAAAAAATCTAATACAACTCCGCCTGGAATACCAAAAACATCAGTAACACCATTATCAATTAAAAAGCTGACAATATAGTCAGATCCTTTTACTAAGCAAGTCGCATGTTCACTCATAACCAGCAATCCTTAAAATTTCTAAAGTGTTTTCAGGTGTATATCTATGTCTTAAATTGTCTGGCATAGACTTTAAAACATAATCAATTTCTTTAAAATCAAGTCCATAAATATCACGCAAAGCAATCGCATATTTGTATGCTGTTTTATGTATTGCTGGCAAAAATCTCGTTACAGAATATCCCCACAAATTGTTAGCAACGTATTTTTCAATAACTTCGCACGCTTCTAAAATTGACGTAAAGTTATATTCATAGCCATAATTTTTAATCATATGTTCTATAATTATTTCTGTCTGTAAGTTTCCTGCACCTTGACCCATTCCTGCAATACAAGCATCAACTATAATCTTTCTATCTGATTCCTGTTTAATAAAAGTAAGAGCATTTGCAAAAGCAAGATTCATATTATTATGTGCATGAAATCCAATTTTTATAGAATCATCCAAGCTTCCATCAAATCTCTTAAAAAATCTAATCACATCATTTTCATGCATATAGCCGTAACTATCAACAAAATATACTGCATAAGCATTCATTGCGTTTGCTGCATCAATTACCATCTGTATTTCTATTTCACTGTAACGCATTGTTAACATGGGTTGAATGAATACTTTATAACCTTTGTTGGCCAAAGCTTTGCAAAAATCTAAAGATTTTTTAAGTTCAGAATAGCGAATAATAACTCTTACTGCTTCACAATATTCTGAACTCCAAACCGGTATATTTTCTATGGGCGTATCTGGCCCTCTATATAAAGCTGCATACATTTGATTTCTTGTATATTTGGGGGGTATTTTTTGAGAAATAGACTCAATATCATTGTAAATTGCATATCCAACTTTATTTTCTTCTGATATTTCAATAGAGCCTAATTCAATTATGTCAACTTTACTTTTCGCTAACTTATCAATTATGTCGTTAACTGAATCTAAATCGAACTGCATCGAAGATATTTTATTTTTTTTACTGTCTTCTAATCCTAATCCACCATCTCTTAAGGTACAATCTAAAATCTGTATTCTATTAGACATTTTATGAGCCCCCAGTCTTTCATAAAACATAATTAAATTTTAACCTAACATAAATAACCTTATTTGCTTTTCCATACAATCAACAATACTGTCATTTTGCTCATAAACCTTAGCCCATTCTACCGTCTTAACCACAGCTTCTGTTATCTGCCATCTTGGTCCCCATCCAAAAGTATTTTTTAACTTTGAGCAATCTAATTTTAAAAACTGTGCTTCATGAGGGCCTTGGTTGCAAACATTCTTCCATGCTTGCCCATTTCCCCATTCTTTACAAAATAAATCTACAAGATCGCCTGTTGTTATACAATCACATTCATCCGGACCAACATTATAATAGCCCGCAAACTCAATATTTTCACATTGGGCTTTAGCTATCATAAGGTAAACATACAATGGCTCCAACACATGCTGATAAGGTCTTATAGAATAGGGGTTACGAACAATTATTTCTTGACTTTTATACGCCGCCCTTATACAATCCGGAATAATTCTATTTTCAGCAAAATCACCCCCGCCGATTACATTTCCTGCTCTTGCTGTGGATATTGCAACTTTTTCATCTTTAAAATAACTGTTTTTATAACAGTGCGTTACAAGTTCAGAACAGCTTTTGCTGTTCGAATATGGGTCAAAACCATCTAATGGTTCTGTTTCCCTATATCCCCAAATCCATTCTTTATTTTCATAAACTTTATCTGTTGTCACATTTAAAAAAGATTTCACACAACTGGTATTTCTAACGCATTCAAGAATATTAACTGTCCCCATCACATTAGTAGAGTATGTCCCAACCGGGTCTTTATAGCCTTCCAACACAAGTGGCTGCGCAGCCAAATGCAAAACTATTTCCGGCTGATATTCATCAAAAACGTTTTTTAAATGTTTATAATCTCTAATATCGCCGATAATAGAAGTTATCTTTTCTTCAATTTGAGCCATGCGAAAAAATTCCCATCCTTCTACTGTAGGCGATTCCAACGAATAACCAATAATATCAGCACCAAGCATAGTCAAAATTTTGCAGAGCCAGGTTCCTTTGAATCCAGTATGCCCGGTTACAAGTACTTTTTTCCCTTTATAAAACTCAGAAAATATATTCATTCTCCCCATACCTTCCATGGTGCTTTAACGGTAGACCATAAGCTTTCTAATTCATCTTTTTCACGTTTAGTGTCCATACACTGCCAAAAGCCCTTATGAATATAGCTCATAAGCTCATTGGCTGCAGCTAATTTTTCAAGCGGACCTCTTTCAAAAACAGTCGCGTCATTTTCCAGATAATCAAAAACTTGTGGTTCCAATACCATAAATCCAGCATTAATCGGTGAACTATCCGCAATAGATTTTTCACGAAATGATCTTACTGCATTATCACCGTCAATATTCAAAATACCTTTGGATTGTTCCAACATAACAGCAGTAAGTGTTGCCAATTTCCCATGGGCTTTATGAAAATCCAACAGTTTTTGAATATTGACATCACATACACCATCGCCATAAGTCATCATAAAAGTTTCGTTACCAATATATTTTTGAATCCTTTTTACCCTGCCGCCAGTCATCGTATTTAATCCGGTATCAACAACTGTTACCTTCCAAGGTTCCGTGTGTTGCTTGTGTATCACGATTTCGTTCTTTTTGGTAAAGTCAAACGTAACATCACTGGTATGCAAAAAATAATCGGCAAACCATTCTTTGATCATATGCTGTTTATAACCAGCGCAAATAATAAAATCATTAAAACCATAGAATGAATAGCTTTTCATAATATGCCACAAAATAGGCATCCCACCAATTTCAATCATCGGCTTTGGTTTATATTGACTTTCTTCACTTATACGTGTTCCCAATCCCCCGGCAAGAAGAACTACTTTCATAATAAGAAGCCTCCCTTATTTTAATATGCACCTTTTTTTCTGAATACAACATCAAATGTTTTTATAAGTATCTGGATATCTTTTAGAAAACTTCGATTAACCACATATTCAACATCCAAGGCGACACGTTCCGAATAAGATATGTCGCTACGCCCACTAACCTGCCACAGTCCAGTAATGCCAGGTTTTACTGAATAATATTTTTTTATATGTATCCCGTAGCGTGGCACTTCTTCCTGGACAATAGGACGTGGTCCAACCAAACTCATTTCTCCCTTTAAAACATTAAAAATCTGCGGCAATTCATCTAAACTGGTCCTTCTTAAAAATTCGCCAATTGGTGTCACTCTCGGATCATTTTTTAATTTAAAGTCGCGTTCCCACTCCATTCGCGCTTCAGGATTTTCTCTTAAATATTTTTCCAGCATTTGTTTGGCATCAACACACATACTGCGAAATTTATAACATGGAAAAGACTTTCCATTTTTACCAACACGCATATGTTTAAATATTACAGGTCCCGGATCTTCTTTTTTTATCCTGTACGCTATATAAGCTAAAAGCGGGCTTATACATATCGTTCCTATAAATGTTAATGTAAAATCAAAAATAGTCTTTCCTAATTCACCATCTTTAATCATTACTGCATATTCCACCCCTATGCAATTATTTTGTGATATCTTTTCAATACCTGCGCAGCTTCCATCTCACTTCTAGCGACGAATCTCCCCCCCGGATGTACCATCGGAACCATAGTAATAGTAGTAACCATAGCCGTGCGTATGGGCCAATTCTACCTTGTTAAGGATAACTCCCAAAATATGTGCTCCTGCCAGCAGCAGCCTCTGTTTAGCTTCTTTAGCTGCTGCTGGTGTAACTTCGCCGGAGCTGACCAACATGACCAGCCCGTCTACCTTACCAGACAGTACTGCCGCATCCGTTACCGGCATGATTGGCGGCGTATCGATAAGTATATAGTCATAATCCGGCTTTAGCCGTTCCAGTAACTGTTCCATCCGTTTGCTTCCCAAAAGCTCGGATGGGTTGGGCGCTACCGGCCCGCTGGCTAAAAGCTCCAGATTCTCTATCCCTGTTTTTTGAATGACTTCCCGCACCTCTTCACTCGCCGAAATGCAGTTGCTCAGACCTTTATTAGTCAGCTTAAAAAGCTTATGCTGTGTCGGGTTGCGCATATCACAGTCCATTAAAAGCACTTTGTGCCCGGCCTGTGCCATTACCACCGCCAGATTGCTGATCGTTGTACTTTTACCTTCGTTTGGCGTAGCGCTGGTAACGATGATCGTTTTCAGCTCCTGACCAACGTTGGAGAACTGGATGTTGGTCCTGATCGTTCTATATGCTTCCGCTACCGGTGATTTGGCATCACGGTCGGCAATCAGTGTTATCGTTTCCATAAGTACCTCCGTAGCCTGGCAGTCAAGCTTTGCTCCTGCTGTTCTTTTTTCATGTTTTTATTCAATGATTCATAATCCGGCACCGAGCCCAGAACAGGCAGGTCCAGATAGTTTGCTACATCGTCCGTTGTCTTTATGGTTCTGTTCATCAGTTCTTTGGCAATAACAAAGCCGCTGCCGCCGAAGATTCCCAAAAAGGCTGCCAAAAGCAGGGTCAAAAGCTTTTTCGGTTTTACCGGGTCTTCCGGCAGTGTGGCCGTATCTACTACCTGTACCTCGGTGGATACCGCTACTTCGGCTACCTTGGCTTCTTCCAGGCGTTTGGCCAGCATGATGTAAATTTCATCGGCAACGCTGACGTCACGCATCAGGCTCAGGTATTTCTGTTCTTTCTCGGAAAGCCGTTCTACGTCTTCCTGATTTCTTTTATCCAGACGCTCCAGCTCGGCAAGGTTGCTTTCGGCTACGCTGATCGCCGCTTCGCTGCCGAATTTACTGGTCAGCAGCTGCTGGTGCACTGGGTTATCCGACGGCGCCTGCAGTGAGGCTACTTTGGCTATTTCCTGCTGCAGCTTGCTTTTTAAATTGGCAATAGCGTCTTCTGTTTCGATGACTTTAGGATGTTTGGCTGTATATTTGTCCAGATAGTCTATCCTCTGGGTCTCCAGTTCGGCTAATTTTGCATTATACTGCTTGATAACTGCGTTATCCGCTGTCGCTTTGGCTTCGCCGCCCAGCTGCTGGTCTGTTGCTGACAGCTGTGCCTGCGCTGTGGCAAGCGCCACTTTGTTTTCTGCACGCAGTTTATCGACGATCCCCATTTTATCGGCCGCCAACTTCATTTCGTCCGTCGGTGACAGGATCTTGCTGGCTTTTTTATATTCGGTCAGCGCACTTTCGGCTGCTTCAAGCTCGGCTTTAGAGGCTACGACTCGCTCTTCGATAAAGGCGCGGGTAGTTTTCTGTTCTTCACGTACCAGACTGGTCAACCGCTGCAAAAAGCCGTTAACGATCAGGTCGTTGGCTTTCTGGGCCCCTTCCGGCGTATTAGCGTTGACTGTAACTTTTAAGATCTCGGTATCTTTAAAAGGATTGGTAACTATCCTGTTTTTGATATAATCTTCATAACGCATATATTTGCCGTCACTGTCGGCTTCTTCCGTCTGTTCAATGACCGGGGCGATGACGCTGCGGCTTTTTAAGATTTCCGCATAGGTGCTCATCAGCTGTTTGCTGGCCATGGCATTGCCCATAGGCATGCTTTCTAAAAGCGACGAGCCTATCCCTTTGGGCTGCTTGATGCGCAGCAGCGAATCTGATTCGTAGACCGGTGAAGCTATAAGCAAATACAGCCCGGCGGCGACTATGCATCCGCCCGTGACTTTAGCGATGAACCTTGCGTTTTTCTGCACTATATGCGCCAGCTCGCGCAGGTCGATTGTGATTTCCTCTTCCACTTTATCTCTCCTCAGGTCAGTCGTTATTTTTGATTTCCGATACCATGTATGCGCCGCTGATGAAGGGCATGATGTCACGCCCAATATCTATCTTGCCGTTGCTGGTCAGATACAGGCAGTCGCCTTCGTTTAAAACGTAGTTTTGGCTCTGGTCGGATTTTTTTAGAAAATTATTGATATTGACCAGTACAGGTTCTTCCGCACCTTTTCTGATCAGAAAGATTTTCTTTTTGGCGGCTTTTTCTGTAAAGCCTTCCGCTTTTCCCAGGGCATCTAATACGCGGTGGCTTTTTTCAAGCTCGTACAGTCCCGGTTTTTTTACTTCCCCCAGCACATAGACACGCGTCGTTCCCAGCTTTAAGATATTAACGCTGACCTGCGGCCTGACAAGGTATTCGGCCAGACTCACTTCCAGTTGCCGCGTAAATTCTGTTACTGTTTTTCCTGTCACGTCTATATCGCCGATCAGGGGAAAGGTTACTTTTCCATCAGGGCGTACTGTATAGGGGGTAGTGTTGCTGTTGGGCGGGCTGCTCAGATCTTCATGTCCATAGACTACTACCTGCAGCTGGTCGCCGGGACACATAATATAGTCGTTGTCTGCTGCTGACGCTACTACCAGCCCCTGCAGACTCAGCGCCAGGGTCAACGCCAGAATTGTTTTCTTCATCGGGATTCTCCTTTTTCTCTTTACTTCAATCTTTAATTTATTATTTGCCAAATAGTTTCTGCCAGAAGCTCTTTGGTTTGTCTTCTAAAAATACTTTGGGCTGCTTGAGCTCTATTTCCTGATTTTTTAAGATCGCCTGCGGGTTCGTTTCTGTCATCTGCCGCAGTACTTCTTCTCCGGCCAGCTGCCTGATGACCGCCGCTGCCCGTGACATATCCGTATTGCGTCCTTCGCTGCGGTGCCCGTCCGACCCTAACAGATCGACCAGACCATTTGCCAGCAAGACCTTGGCATTCTCGCAGACGCTGCTACCGAACATGCCGGTAAAGCTGCCGCTGTTGCACTGCATAAGCATGCCACGCCGCCGCCACAGTAGCAGCAGGTCAGGGTTTTCGCGCAGCTGCTGATACCTCTCCGGATGGGCAAGGATCGGCATTATCTCCTTCAGCTCCAGCTCATACCAGAATTCATCGGCATAGGCAGGGATTTCTGCCGCCGGTAGTTCGACCAGCAGATATCTACCGCCGTTTAAACAGTACGCGCCAGTCGCTCCCAGCTCCGGCAAAAGCTCCCAGTTCATCTGCACTTCTGCTCCGGGATAAAGCATAATATCTATCTGTGCTTCTGCACACAACTGCCGCAGCTGCTGTGTTTTTTCCTTTATTTCTTCCCAGGAAGGCTTATTCGCTCTTTCTATGACGTGCGGGGTCGCAAAGATAGCTTTAGTCCCGCTTCTGGCCGCAATCTCCAGCATTTGTAACGACATGCACTGATTCTTAGAACCGTCGTCTATATTCCATAAGATATGTGTATGTGTATCCAGCAAATGATCACCTTTATCTATCTTGAACTTAGTGTTGTTAATTAATTTCGTAATAATTGCAATCTGCATCCTAATACTTTAATAAAACAATTAAGATATTTGTTTTATTAACTTTAGATTATACCACACTTGTACCCCCCACAAGACATAAGCACGTTTTCTTTTATATTTAAGTATGCTTTTTGCTCGTACTTATATTTTCATCGTACCTGTGCGGCAATATTTACAAT
>ULOG01042094.1_pt1 | contig 13415 bp, 8 predicted proteins | sample 1952401 | NCBI WGS metagenome assembly ULOG01 (sample SAMEA4835598, study PRJEB28245) | human gut metagenome | biome: gut microbiome; material: fecal sample | place: Denmark | collected 2008
AAAACTGGTATAGCAAGGTGTATGCCGGACATTCCCTTATTTCCTCCAGCCCAATGACCCACCACGCTTTAAGGATGATAAGGCCAGTGACGAACTCTTTTTCCGCCTAAAAACTACAAATGAGGAATTCCAGATTACGCTGAAGAACTACGCGGCAGCACTGGATCTTGCAGCTACTTCATCGGGCCACGCCAAGGCCACCTATGAATCAAAGGCCAACGGTTTTCTGAGGAAGCTGGGTCATTGGCTACAGCAACACATGAGTGATGCCTTTGAAGTCACATATCAGGGGCGTACCAAGTCGATGACCGAATGGGCCAAGGGTAAATCCATCCGAGAGCTGTCTGGCCTGTCGCCCCACGAGACCATCAACTTCCGTGACCTGGTCAATACCATCGCCGGAGTCTGTTTAGCTCCTAATTTCGAGAATCAGGCTCCGGGATATCCTGTCTTTTCAATCCTGATCACCGATAAAAATCGTGCTCAGGCCGCGCAGGACGCTCTGCGGACCATCGCCGGACAGCATCGCACCAAGCAGGCAACTGCCGTGCTGGATGCCCTTGATCTGCTTGATGGCGAAAAAATTGCCTCCTACAAGTCAAAGTATGCCCAATTTATCCTTAATGTCGTCAAGGCCAAGGGGTACGGTCAGGTTGTCAACCGTAGTGAGATTATTCAGGACGACCACGGGCTGGAATACATGAACCCAGGAGGTTTTCGTCTGGAACCCGAATGGGTGAGTGTCCTGGTAGCAGCTCTGGTCTATTCTGGGGATATCGTGTTTGCCATCCCAGGTAAAAAATTCGATGCCACCGGCTTACAGCAATTGGCTGCAACCAGTATGGATGAGTTGACTCGATTTAAACACTTGGAGCAACCCAAAGAATGGAATTTGCCTGCAATCAAAGCTCTGTTTGAACTGCTCGGTATGACACCGGGCATGGCCCAGCTTGTGACCCAGGGCAAAGACGAGCCTGTGCAGAACATGCAGCAGGCGGTGAGCAAGATCGTCAATCGTATTGTCATGACTCAGCAGGCCTTGCGAGAGGGGCTTTCCTTCTGGGGGGTGGATCTGCTCGCGACTACAGATCTGGCCAGCCAGGTCAGCGGATTGGACGATGCCAAGGTGTTTTTTGAATCGCTGCAGGGGTACTCTACTACGGGTAAGTTGAAAAATTTCCGCTATAGCGTTTCCGAAGTGCTGGCTCATGAAAAGGCTATGAAATCACTGGATGAGTTGGATACCTTGCATGAGTTTATCATGAATTTCAGCCCGACAGTGTCATGGCTCTCCACAGCAGAGGCCGTGTTGCCTCCCGAACATGAATGGGTGGACCGCATGAAAACTATCCGGCAGGATGTGCTGGATATTCTCAAGCAGATCAATGTGACCAAGCTGCGTAGTCAGTCCAAAAGCATCGGGGACAAACTGCAAGGACTGAAAAAGGATTACATCACTATCTACATTAGCCTTCACACCAGAGCCCGACTTGGTGTGAACGACGATAAGCGTAAGGCTGGATTGCTTAATGATCCGCGGCTGCAGACACTGCTCAAGCTGGCCGGTATCGACCTGATGCCCAGGCAGCAGCTCAATGATTACCAGACTCGTCTGGCTGGACTGAAAAGTTGTTTTGCCCTGACCAATCAGGACCTCGAAAAGTCGCCCATTTGTCCCCATTGTGGATTCCGGCCTTCGATGGAACATTGTATATCGGCTGGCTCACAGGTGATAGATCAGATGGATGCCCAACTCGACACTATGGTGAAGGCCTGGACATCTACCATCCTCAGCAATCTGGAAGATCTGATCACCCAAGCCAATATGGATCTTTTGAAGATCGATGACCGCGATAGGCTGGAAGACTTTATGAAGTCCAGGGAACTGCCCATGCCGCTGGACAGTAATTTTGTTTATGCTTTGAAGGAAGTGCTTTCTGGACTGGTCAAAGTCACTGTCAAGGCACGGGAGTTGCAACAAGCTCTGCAGGCTGCCGACGGGCCGGCCACTCCGGCAGAGATGAAGAAACGTTTTGAAGCATACCTTGATCAGCTCACCAAAGGCAAGGACCAGGCCAAGGTGCGGATAGTCATGGAATAAGAGCGACTAGGCTGAGACATCAGACGAAAGACAAGGATTATGAAGATGAAAGAACTCAGTTTGTTTAACACTTTGCCTGAAGCACCTCAGAAGCCCTGCGACTCGGTGACCTGTCTCGGCATGACTTTTGAAAATGATGAGGCACGTCGCGCCTATTTCACTGAGAAACTGCGCAAAAAGCTCCAGGATCCAGAATTCCGCAAGATTGAAGGCTTTCCCATAGGCAGCGATGAGGACATCCTGACTTTAAGTGATCCGCCGTACTATACAGCCTGTCCGAATCCGTGGATTGCTGACTTCATTGCTGAGTGGGAAGCCCAGAAGCCGAAGCAGCCTGAAGGTTATCACTATCACCGTGAACCCTTTGCGGCTGATGTCAGCGAGGGGAAGAACGATCCCATCTACAACGCACATTCCTACCATACCAAGGTGCCGCACAAGGCCATCATGCGCTATATTCTCCATTACACAGAGCCGGGGGATATCGTGTTCGATGGCTTTTGTGGAACCGGTATGACGGGAGTTGCCGCGCAGATGTGCGGGGATCGTGAAGTTGTTTTGTCTCTTGGGTACCAGGTGAAACCTGATGGAACCATTTTGAAGGAAGAGAGCGATGAAGATGGCAAAAAAATTTGGCGGCCATTTTCAAAACTTGGTATACGTAAAGCAATTCTTAATGATCTCTCACCGGCAGCGACTTTCATTGCTTACAATTACAATACTCCCGTAGATGTGAAAAAAATCGACAAAGAAGCAAAACGCGTTTTGAACGATGTAGAAAAAGAATGCGGTTGGATATATCAGACTGCACATTATGAGACAAAAACCGTCAAAGGAATTACCAAGACGGTCAAAACAATTGGAACTATTAATTATACTGTATGGTCTGATGTATTCATTTGTCCGGAATGCTCTCGGGAGTTAGTGTTCTGGGATGTTGCTGTAGATAGTATTGCTGGTGTGGTACGTGATACATTTCCCTGTCCGCACTGCGGTGCAACGCTAACTAAACGCGGAATGGAACGTTCTTGGATAACAAAATACGATGCTGCTATTAAGCAGACTATCCGACAGGCCAAACAGGTTCCTGTACTTATCAATTACTCTGTGCTCAACGAAAGCACAGGCAGAAGTAAACGCTTTGATAAGACTCCAGATGCCGATGATATAGATTTGATTCAAAAAATAGAGTCTATGGAAATTCCGTGCTGGTTTCCAACGAATGAACTTCCAGATGGCTTTAATACACGGCAGCCAAAAGGATCGCATGGTTTAACTCATGTACATCATTTTTATACAAAAAGAGTAGAATATATTATTTCTATGCTATGGAAAAAACTATCAAAGATAGACTGGGGTCATTTTATAATTACATCATTTATTGTAAAAACAGGAAGTAAACTTCATAATATTGGATTTAAAAATGGAAAAATTAACCTTGCAGGTGCTATGCCCAACGTTTACTATGTACCTAGTAGCATCGCAGAAAGAAATATTTTTACACTTTTTGATGGAAAAATAGTAGATTTTACCAAGAGTAATTATCAAAAACAATTTAATTCATTTTTGATTTCAAATCAATCTACTAATAACATATCACCAGATTCTCAAAATATTCTTGATTATGTATTTATTGATCCTCCATTTGGTTCAAATATTAATTATTCAGAGTTGAATTTTTTATGGGAGTCTTGGCTAAAGGTTATAACAAATAACAAAAAAGAAGCAATAGAGAATACTGTACAAAACAAAGGAGTTAAACAATATAGATTAATAATGACGGAATGTTTTTGTAATATTTATAGATTACTAAAACCAGGTAGATGGATGACTGTAGAATTTTCAAATACAAAAGCATATATATGGAATAGTATTCAAACAGCACTGGTTGATGCTGGATTTATTGTTTCTAATGTATCAGCTTTGGATAAAGGACAGGGTACGTTTAAATCACAAACTACTCCTACAGCTGTCAAACAAGATCTTGTTATCTCAGCTTATAAACCTAATGGAGGTTTTGAAGCTCGCTTTCAGAAAGAGGTACAAACCGAAGAAGGTGTTTGGGATTTTATCCGTACTCACTTGAAATATCTGCCAGTTACGAAGCAACAAGGATCCTCGTTACAATTTGTTTTGGAACGGGATCCACGAATTTTGTTTGATCAGATGGTCGCCTATTATGTCCGCAAGGGCTATATGGTGCCCATTTCCAGCCAAGAATTTCAGGCAGGTCTTGCACAGCGCTTTGTAGAGCGGGATGGTATGTATTTTTTGGCAGAGCAAGTTGCGGAATATGATCGCAAGAAGATGACATCGAGTGAATTGCAGCAGATGTCCATGTTTGTCTCTGATGAGGCATCCGCCATTCAGTGGCTCCGTCAGCTCATCAAGGAAAAGCCTCAGACTTTTTCTGACATCAACCCGCAATTCATGCAGCAACTGGGAGGTTGGAGTAAAAACGAGTCTCAACTCGATCTGCGCGAACTGTTGAACCAGAACTTCCTCTGTTACGATGGCAAAGGCCCAGTGCCCGAGCAGATACACGCCTACCTTTCCACCAACTGGAAAGAGTTGCGTAATCTGCCCAAGGATGATCCGACCCTGGTCGCCAAGGCTCGTGACCGCTGGTATGTGCCCGATCCCCGCAAGGCGGGAGACTTGGAGAAGCTGCGCGAAAAGGCGTTGCTCAAAGAGTTCGAGGAATACAAAGAGGCAAAAAAGAAGCTCAAGGTATTTCGTCTGGAGGCAGTCCGTGCTGGCTTCAAGAAAGCCTGGCAGGAACGCGATTATGCCGTTATCATTGCCGTGGCTGAAAAACTTCCTACCAATGTCATGGAAGAAGATCCCAAGTTACTCATGTGGTATGACCAGGCAGTAACCAGGATGGGAGGGGATAATCATGCTTAAAGAATTACGAATACAGAATTTCAAGGGCTGGAAGGATACCGGCACCATTCGTCTGGCTCCCATTTCGCTGTTCTTTGGTGCCAACAGCTCCGGTAAATCCAGCATCGGGCAGTTTCTGATTATGCTGAAGCAGACCGTGGAATCAGCGGATCGGAAAGCCGTCTTTTACCCGGGCGGGAAGAACTCAGCTGTTCAGCTTGGCTCCTATCAAGAAATGGTTTTCCATCGTGACCCCAAGAACAAGATCGCTTTCGATTACAGATGGTCATTGATGGATTGCTTGGAATTTAAAGACCCCCTGACCAGTCAGACGTTTTCGGGCAATGAACTGGACTTCAGCGCGGAGGTCGAACTGATCGACTCAATGAAAAACTTGCCGCAGATTGCTGAATTCAAATATCGCCTTCTGAACAATGATACGCAGTCTCTTTCCATTGCTTTCTCACGAAAATCTAATAAAAGTGAATATACTGCGTCAGCAGAACAATACAATCTTGTCAGGAAAAAAATGCGTGCTTGGGCTCCCAAGGATGTTGTTCGGTTTTACGGCTTCCCTGATGAAGTAGTGGCATATTATCAAAATGCAGGCTTCGTTCAGTCTCTAAACCTTGCCCATGAAAAACTCTTTGGTTCAATCTATTATCTTGGGCCGCTTAGAACGAAAGCGGAAAGGCTTTATACCTGGAGCGGAATCACTCCTGAAAGCGTGGGCTTTGCAGGCGAAAACACCATCGCAGCAATTCTGGCAGCACGAGACCGAAAAATCAGCTTAGGCTACAGAAGGCCAACGAAACCGTTTGAGGAAATCATTGCCCTCAAGCTCAAGGAAATGGGCCTAATCGAAGAGTTTAGCGTCACCCAAATATCTGCACAGCCACAGAGCTATGAAGTTTATGAAGTTAAGGTCCGCACCAAGGGATCAGAGGATTGGGTGAACCTCCCGGACGTGGGCTTTGGCATTTCGCAAGTCCTGCCGGTTCTGGTGCAGTGCTTTTATGCTCCTGAGGGTTCGATCATCCTTATGGAGCAGCCGGAAATTCACCTGCATCCAAGCGCTCAATCCGCATTGGCCGATGTGATGATCGACGTGATCAATTCCAGAGAAAATGGAAAAGATAGAAACATTCAACTAGTCATTGAAACCCACTCCGAGCATTTCCTGCGCCGCTTACAGAGGAGAATCGCCGAAGATTCTATTTCACAGGAAAAAGTGTCGGTCTATTTCGCCAATCTCACCAAGACCCCTGCTACGCTTGAATCTCTGCAAATCGACAAGTTCGGCAATATCAAAAATTGGCCAGAAAATTTTTTCGGTGATGAGATGGGAGACATCACCGCACAAGCCAAAGCTGCCATGGAAAAACGGAAACAGCAGAACTTACAAAAGGGGGATATATCAAATGAGTCTGCCGGATAAATGTCTTGTAGATACAAATGTTCCGAAGACGGCCAATCTTGCACTTGAATCTGCCAGTATTCCTCCAGAATTGGAGACTTGTATCTCTGCCTGCATAGAGGCAATTGAACACGTTACTACAAAACGTGGACTAGTCATTGATGCCGGAGACGAAATCTTCAATGAATACAGACAGCAGCTTTCTATGAGAGGGCAGCCGGGAGTTGGAGACATTTTTATGAAGTGGGTTCATGATAATCGCTGGAGCCTACCTGACTCCGACAGGGTAACAATCTCCAAGGACGGCGACTCCTATAAACAATTCCCAGAGCATGAAGGATTGGTAAATTTCGATATATCTGATCGGAAGTTTGTTGCCGTCGCAAATGCTCACCCAGAAAAGCCACCAATCCTGCAAGCTACAGACTGCAAATGGTGGGGCTGGAAGAATGCTTTGAAGGACGTCGGTATTACTGTTCATTTCCTCTGTTCCGAATATGTCAAAACAAAATATGAAGAGAAGTTCGGGTCGTGAAGGACAATTTTTTCAAATTCCCTTCTACTCCACATCTGGCAGCCTTGCCTGATGTGGATATCCGAGGTGATAAGGTATTTTCAGAATCGGAACGTCATGAATTCCTAAAGCACCATCTTGTTGTCGAGGAAAAAATAGATGGCGCAAATCTCGGAATCTCTTTTGATTCAGAAGGAAATATTCGCACACAGAACCGAGGTGCATACCTCTATCCGCCTAGATTAGGACAGTGGAAAAAACTTGGCGACTGGCTGGCTCCCCGGATCGATATACTGTTTGAGAGTCTCTCCGACCAGTTTATACTTTTCGGAGAATGGTGCTATGCCCAGCACTCGATTTCTTATGATCGCTTGCCTGACTGGTTTCTTGGCTTCGATATTTACGATAAACGGTTCGGCAGATTTCTTTCTTCGGAACGCCGGGATGCGCTCTTAAAGCAAACAGGGATCGCTCAAGTTCCTGTTGTCGCACGCGGGCATTTTACCTATCTGGAAATAAAAAAATTCCTGTCGATTTCAAGATTTAGCGATCAGCCTGCGGAAGGTATCTATCTTCGCTTTGACCATGGTGACTGGCTGGCGCAACGGGCGAAACTGGTTCGACCGGCGTTTGTCCAGGCTATGGAGCAGCACTGGTCGCGCTCTGCCATAAAACCAAATCGGTTGTGCTTGGAGTCGCAGGGATGAGGTCTTCCATCAGCAGCCAGGGCTGGCAATACAGCACCATTCATAACAGCGTTTGCAAGGTCATCGAAGAACAGACTTTGTGGGGGCAGACGGTGTGCCGCATCTGGTTGCCGAATCAGGATGTAGTGGTACGCGTACCTCGTGCCGCTTTGCGGTCGCTGAGCGCCGACTTGCAACCGGAGATCGAGGCCGAACGCATTGCCTATGTAGCAGCCGCAGCCAAGGTGGCCGAAGTGCTGGAAGGCGCTGCCAGCACTTCGGGCGGTCATGTCTTGCTGGCTCCCATGGAGTCCAACGTCATTCCTCTGCCGCATCAGATCCATGCATTGTCCCGTGTGGTCTCAGGCGATCGCGTGCGTTACCTGCTGGCCGACGAGGTTGGCTTGGGTAAGACCATCGAGGCCGGTCTGATCATGCGCGAACTCAAACTGCGCGGACTGGTTCGGCGAATTCTGATTGTTGTTCCCAAAGGAATTGCTTCCCAGTGGGTGGTGGAAATGCAGACTCACTTCAACGAGCATTTCCAGCTTGTGCTGGGCGACGACATCGGCACGCTGCACCGTATGGCCTCAGGGACGGATCAGCGCAACTCGGCCTGGTCGATGTTCGATCAGGTTATCGTCTCTTTGGATTCGGTCAAGCCCATGGACAAGCGGCGCGGCTGGACCGCCGAGCGCATAGCCGACTACAACCGCAGCCGGTTTGAGGAACTGATCATCGCCGGATGGGACATGGTGGTGGTGGATGAAGCTCATCGCTTGGGGGGCAGCACAGACCATGTTGCCCGTTATAAACTCGGTAAGGGCTTGGCCGAAGCCGCACCCTATATGTTGCTTCTTTCGGCCACTCCCCACCAAGGCAAGACCGATGCCTTTCATCGCCTGATGAACCTGCTGGATGAAGATGCATTTCCAGACATGGCCAGTGTCTCCCGAGAGCGGGTGGCCCCGTATATCATCCGTACCGAAAAGCGCAAGGCCATTGATGCCGACGGTAAGCCGCTCTTTAAACCTCGGCGGACACAGATGGCTCCGGTGACTTGGGAGAGCCGTCATCATCTGCAGCAGCTTCTTTATGAAGCGGTGACCGACTATGTACGCGAGGGCTACAATCAGGCTCTACGCGAAAAAAAGCGCCATATAGGCTTTTTGATGCTCCTGATGCAGCGTCTGGTTGTTTCCAGCACCAGAGCTATCCGTACTACCTTGGAACGTCGGCTTACGGCACTCAAAGAGAGCAAACATCAGGCCAATATGCGCATGGCGGAGCTGAAACACAGCGCGGAAGGCTCAGAAAGCGTAGATGATGAAATGGCCGAGCTCTACGACATGGACGGCCAGGAACTGCTCGATGAGCTGTTGAAGTCCCGGATTTCAGCGCTGCAGAACGAAGGCATCTATGTGGAGAACCTGCTCGATGCTGCGGTTCGCTGCGAACAGGCTGGACCGGATGCCAAAGCTGAGGCTTTGATCAATTGGATTTATGATCTTCAGGCCGAGGAAAACGAGCCGGACCTGAAGGTGCTGATTTTCACTGAGTTCGTGCCGACCCAGCAGATGTTGAAAGAGTTCTTGGAGGCCCGGGGAATTTCGGTCGTCACCCTGAACGGATCCATGGATATGGAGGAACGCAAGCAGGCTCAGGAAGCCTTCAGCAAATCGTACCGTGTGCTGGTCTCCACCGATGCGGGGGGAGAAGGGCTGAACCTGCAGTTCGCACATATCATTATCAATTACGACATTCCTTGGAATCCGATGAGGCTGGAGCAGCGAATCGGCCGAGTGGACCGTATCGGACAGCCCAAGACAGTACGGGCAATCAACTTTGTATTTGAGAATTCTGTCGAGTTTCGCGTCCGCGAAGTGCTGGAGCAGAAACTCTCGGTCATTTTCGAAGAGTTCGGTATTGATAAGACCGGCGATGTTCTCGACTCTGCCCAGGCCGGTGAAATGTTTGAGGATGTGTTCGCCTCGGCCATTATGAACCCTGACAGCATTGAGACATCCGTGGACCGCACGGTGGCTCGACTTCGCAATGAGATTCAGCAAGTTCATGAGGCCTCCGCCGTCTATGACATTTCAGAAACACCGGATATACAGGTAGCTGAGCGTCTGCGTTCTCATCCGCTGCCTTATTGGGTGGAGCGGATGACCGTGGGATATCTCAATTCTTACGGAGGTTCGGCAATCCGTAAGCGCTCCTGGTGGAATCTAAGTTGGCCGGACGGTCAAGAATATCACAAGGTTGTGTTCAGCGCACGGGAAGCAAATCGTCTGAGCGATGCAACTCTACTCAATCTTGAAAACAGCCGTGTCCGTGGGTTGGCCCTAAATCTGCCGCAGATCGCGGCTGGCCAGCCTTTGCCTTGTGTACGCGTGAGTGGATTGCCGGACAGTATTTTCGGACTCTGGGGGCTCTTTGAAATTCGTCTTCAGGCCGGGACGCATCATAAAACACAGTTTTTGCACATTCCCATGGTGCGGCGGGGATATGTCAGTGTGTTCCTGAGTGGAGAAGGAAAATTGTTTCTACCCACAGCCCGACATATCTGGGATGCGCTGCAGACAGCGGACATTCAGGTGCAGGCCAATCTTAATCAGGACGAATCCCTTGTCGTTTATGAGCGGTTGCAAGCATTGGCTGAACAGGCCGGACAGGAGAAATTTGATGCATTATATCATGCGCATCTTGCTTCTGTAGCTCGCGAGGAGGAACGCGGCATCATTTCCTTTGCCTCGCGACGCAAAGCCATTGAGCGAGTGGGCTTACCGGAGGTGCGGCGATTCAGAGCGTCTCGTTGTAATGCTGACGAATCCGAGTGGCTGCGGGCTCTGCAGGAAGCGCGACAGATCGTGCCGGAAATCCGGCCAGTGCTGATGTTGCAGATTATCAAGGGAGGCGTTTAATGAGGAGTTGGCGAGACGCCATTCTGAACAATTTTGTACCGAACGTCAGCAAGTTGACTCTGGTGGCAGACCCGGATTGTCTGCTGACCGAGGAGAAACTGGTGTTGGATCTTCACGGGAGAGGCTTCGATCTCATCGAGTTCAGAGACCCCGTCGAATTCAGATATGCCTATGAGTCCAAGTACCGTTTAAGCTGGGATCAGGGTGAACACACAGATTTGGTGGTGGTTCTCCGCCTGCAGGATGCTGATCTGGAGTCCTTGCCATACGATCTGCTCCAGGCAGGCCGAAAGCTGTCCTTCAGCCTGGGGGACATCTTTCCTAATCTGAGCTATCCAGTTATCGAGAAGATCGACCGGAGCATGTTGGACGCGATATTTGATGCCCAGTGCAAGGATACGCCGGAGCGCATGGGGGACAACGCCACCAAGGATTTTATTCTCCGTCATGTATTCGGCATTGCAGCTGAATTGATTGACAACGAAGTAAAGTTGCTCCGTGCTTTGCTTCACCTACACTACAGTAATCGTCAAGTCCCACAGATTCTGGCAGAACGACTCATCCAAGTTCTCGAAGTTCATGGTGGGTTCAAATCCTGGCCGCTTTCTGAGATCGTTCCGGACGATGGGGACTTTTTTGCCTTTTTGCAGGAACGCTGGCCGATTTTTCTTTCCATGATCTGCAGTGATTTTGTACGGGAAGATTCGCTGGAATACAGTCTCAAGTATCACGGCCCAGCTTATCTGCCGTTCGACCATCAGGACATAAAAGTCTACATCGACAATCTGTTTCTGGAGGGAAAACTCACTCCTGTTGAGGTAAAAGGTATTGAATTGGATGCTGGATCCTGGGCTCGAAGCGGTATTGTCACGTCCGGTACGGACGATGACGCACTCCGGATTTCACGCCTGTTTGAACTTGCTGAAAGGAACCTACCCAATGTGGAAGCTCGTTATTCGGACTGGATCGCCTTTGCATTGAAATGGGCTGAACTTTCTTCATTGGTTCACTGTGACGGCAGCATTGAGTATCAGACTAGGCTCAGAGAAATCGGAGATGAACTGAACTCGACATTTGTAGCTTGGCTGACGGAGCAATATACCGGTTTGATCAGCTTGCCGCCGACTAATCCAGCCATGCTGCATCACGTTCCTCGTCGCCTGGCAAGAGACATTGAGTCCTCCGGTAACAAACGAATCGCTCTAATCGTGGTCGATGGCCTGGCTTTGGACCAATGGGTAGCCATTCGTCAGCTTCTGCAAAGGCAAGATGCCAATCTTGTTATGCGCGAATCCGCGACCTTCGCTTGGATTCCGACGCTAACCTCAGTGTCGCGGCAGGCTATCTTCTCAGGCAAGCCGCCGCTTTATTTCCCGTCATCCATCACTTCGACCAACAGCGAAGAGAAGCTCTGGAAGCAGTTCTGGGAAGGATATGGCCTATCCCGGTTCGATGTAGCCTACCAGCGAGGCCTTGGTGATGGTAACGCTGGAGAAGTTTTGGATTCGGTAATCCACCCGGGTAAAACCAAGGTAGTGGGGTTAATCGTTGACAAGGTCGACAAAATTATGCACGGCATGCAACTCGGCTCTGCCGGGATGCACAACCAGATAAAGCAATGGTGCAGTGCTGGATTTCTTTCCAAAATGGTCGGCCAACTATTGGATTACGGCTATGATGTTTGGCTGACATCCGATCACGGCAACATTCAATGTGAAGGTAAAGGGCGTCCATCTGAAGGGGGGATTGCTGAAACTCGTGGCGAGCGGGTTCGTGTCTACCCTTCGTCGGAACTTCGCGCTCGGGTGGCTGAGGCCTTTCCGTTTGCCTATGAATGGTCTCCGATTGGGTTGCCCTCAGATTATTTTCCCCTGGTGGCCGGTGGTCATGATGCATTCCTGAATCCGGGAGGTAGCATCGTGGGGCATGGCGGTGTATCTATTGAAGAAGTCATCGTGCCCGTTGTGAAGTTTGAAAGGAGAACACGGTGAGGAGCACACGACATGAATCCATCGGCATTAAGCAGGTAATTCGCTTTGAGTGGATGCAGAAGACAGCCAATCTGCTGATGGCAGGACTTGACGCCAAAACTATCCGTCAGGAGCTGCATGAATTTCTCGCGGATAGAAAAGGCAATGGCTCAGAAGGTACACGAAGCAATCAGACGCGGACTTTCGTCGTCAATAATCTGATGAAGATCTGGGTGTCTCCTGACCCCGAGTTGATTCCGTTCCGGGATGCCTTGCTGGCTTTTTTGCGAAAAAATCCGTCTATGGCTCTGGCGGTTCATTGGGGGATGATTTCGGTGGTCTATCCCTTCTGGTTCAATGTGGCCCGCCAGATTGGCCGGTTGCTGACCTTACAGGATCAATTGACACAGACTCAGATCATCAACCGCCTGAAGGAACAATATGGCGACCGGCAAACCGTCAGCCGGTATGCCCGGTTCGTTATTCGTTCCTTTGTCGCCTGGGAAGTCCTAAAGGATTCCCAGATCAAAGGCTGCTATGAGAAAACTGCTCCGGTGAGCATTGTCGAATCAGACTTGGCTATCCTGATGCTCGAATCAGCCCTTTTGGCCATCCCGGAGGCCAAGGAGGCAATGGTGCTACTCATGAACAATCCGGCATTTTTCCCATTTCGGTTACCCATGATGACCGGGGATTTTGTATCTCAGCATAATGGCCGAATTGAGATGGTTCGCTACGGACTGAACGATGAGTTGCTGAAATTGAAGGGCAGCTAAATCATGGTGGGGTGTGACGACAGAAAATTTTGCTATATTGTTTTCCTCCTTTTGGATGCCTGTCAGCCTACCAAAATTTTATCCCATGTATAAAAAGGCCACTCCCCGACAAGGGTTTTTCGAGGCAGGATGGTAGTT
>ULOG01016627.1_pt1 | contig 13336 bp, 10 predicted proteins | sample 1952401 | NCBI WGS metagenome assembly ULOG01 (sample SAMEA4835598, study PRJEB28245) | human gut metagenome | biome: gut microbiome; material: fecal sample | place: Denmark | collected 2008
GCCGTTATCTCACCGCTGTCACGGCAGACGATCAGCCTTCCCGAAGAGGCGTCCGCCAGCACGTCCAGCTCTTTCGAGATGTAGGTGAAGTCACCGTTGGCCACGGCGCCGGTCAGGCTATCCGGATCCGCCAGCAGGTTGGTAGCCGCGAGGAAGCCGCTGTCGCGCGTGATGTGCAGGCGCTCCGTGCAGCGGATGCGCCTGTCGGTAAGGATGGACATGATGACGACTTCTTCAGGCCTGCCGCCATCCTCGTCGCATACGACGTACGACTTGCCGGTTTCGAGACCGGCCGTGCTTTCGACGTCCAGGGATTCGTCGCCGTCGATCTCTCCCAGCAGTTTCGTGGACATGAAGTGCATGGAAGTCACGCTGTCCGTGAACAGCTCGTACGCGCTGCGGTTCCCGGAGTATTCCTGGCTCAGCGGGATGAGGCGTATCATGGCGCCGGAGAAGGACAGGCTCACGTCCTGCATCATGTCGGCGCGGGTACGAAGCTCTTCGGCGGTGAGCATGACTTTGCCGATGGCCGTATACAGATCCTTCGTGCCGTGGTCCAGGGCGAGACGGTCTTCCGGGATGTTGATGCCCGGCCTGAAGTCCTTGTCCTTCAGGGCATGATGCCCCTCAAGGCTGTGTCCGGTCTCCAGGAACTTCCTCAGATACAGCGTACGGTCACCCAGCTGGAGCCACTGGATGTTCGATGGTCCGTCCTCGCCTGTAAGGGGGTCGTAGCCCAGCACCCTGTCCGTGATGGCCAGCTGGCGGATGTATTCATCCCACACCGGCTCGCAGGGAAGGGCGAATGAGATCTGAGGCTCAGGCATTGCTCTCTTTTCAGGCATCGCTTTCTCAGGCATTGCCGCCCTCCATGCTTCCGCGGCTGTACTGGGCGCTTTCCGACCAGAGGGACACATTACCATCGTCCGCCCTGTAGCGGGCGCGCCACCATACGGACTCCCCGGGGGCCACGGGATGCGCGGCGAGCACGGTGTCCTCCAGGCCCCAGACAGGCGCTGGGTCGCTCGAGGCCGGGAGCGTCACGGTCTCGACGGAGTCGGCGAAGTAGTTGTCCGGCGCGAACTGGATCTCCGTGCCGGCATGCTTCGCGTCGTACAGGGCGCCGAAGCGCTGCAGCCTGAAGTCGGGCGCGATCACCACAGGGGTGCGCACGGTACTGGGCAGCACGCCCGTCGTGGTGGACATCAGGACGATGTGGTCGACGCCGGTGTCCCCCAGCGCGGTGATGCGGAAAGCCAGGCGCCCGCCGGGGACGTCGTATATGGAACGGTAATCGCCACTGACCTGATCCATGTACGTCCGTGTGCACGGCACCTCCGTCCAGTCGGTGGGGCTGTCGCTTTCCCGGTGGTATTCGACCATGAAGCGAACGTCTTCCTTGTGGCTGATGATGAGGCTGCCCTGTTCGATGCCGTCGAGCAGCGTCGTCAGCACGGTCATGTACGTGGCACCGGCATCAGCTTCCGCCTTGTTCCCGACATATCTCCATGCGCTCTTGGTGAGAACGGCCGTATCGTTCGTGGAGAACTGCATGATCTCGTGCAGCAGCACACGCCGCCCGGTAAGGATCTCCTTGATGGTCACCTGCTGTTGCATGCCGGTCGCGCGGTCGATGATGAGGTAGGCTTCCCCGGAAGCGATGGTGGCCGTGTTTTCCAGGTCGATGGAATCGTCACCGGCGATGGTCTCGATGACCCGTACATCCTGGAATGCGTCGCGCAGGGAGAAATTGTCCGTGAACAGCTCGAAAGCGTAGCGGGTGTAGCCGTACTCCCAGGACATCATCAGGGCGTCATAGATGGCCCTGAGCGGTGTGCCCATGGTGCCCGAGATGCTGTCCAGGCCCTGTTTGATGCCGGCCAGGATGACATCCAGCCTGTCGATGCCCTCCCGTATCCGTCCGGTAGGCACGGAGAGGCGCAGCTTGCTTTCGGCTATGGCCGCCAGACGGGCGATGTGGTGCTCGCAAAGCAGGTGGGAACCGTCCGGCTGGTGGTCCATGGCCAGCAGGGCGCGCAGATACTGGGTACGCCAGGCAAGCTGTCGTGCCTGCACGTTGTTGATGCCGAATTCCCCGCCCATGACGGGGTCGGTGCGCTCGATGGCGTAGACCGGCGTGACCCAGACCGGCGACTCTTTCAGAACGTCCATTGGGCCCCCTAGAAGATGATGGACCACTCGCCGTCCACGGCGATGTCACTCGCCTTGTAGATGGCCTCGCGCGTCTTCCTCGCGAACAGGCTGTCGTCGTCGCACAGCAGGCCGTACTCGACGATATTCATGCCGTTGGCCTCCTCATAGCCAAGCTGCCACCTGAACCGTACGACGCCCGGTTCCGGAAAATCATGCCCCACGATGGCGTTGCGGTACATGCCCGTGATGATGGTATCCGCAGGGGTAGGCGTTTCGTCGTTGACGCCGACGGCGAAACGGGTGATGCGTTTGGACTGGTCGCCCTCGCTCACCAGCCTGGCAAGGGCTTCCCGTGCCGTGTTCACGATCATGTTGTGGTCGCTGTACTCGCGGATGACCTTCCCCGAGCGATCGATGACCCGCATGGAAAAGACGCCCCGGAGGGGGGCCGTTTTGTCCAGGATGGAAAATTTAGCAGACATGGTAGCCTCTATGGGTGGATTCACGTTGCTAAATATTGGGCGGGTGATGCCTTCCCCTTAAGGTCTTCTGGTGACTGTTACACGGAAGTCATCATGCGTGGGCATGCATGCATCCGCGTATGCGCCGAACGACACATGCCCGCCGTCCAGTATGTCATTGCCGAACAGCATGTGGTTCTCGCCGAAGCGGTATGTGCCGTCGGCATGGGTCATGCCCGAGTAGGTCAGGACGACGTACCGGTCGAGGTAGGGAGACGTATCCCAGGAGTAGGTATCCTCAATGGTCCTGTGCCGGGCGAGTATCTCGAGGATGTCGCTCGTGTTGTCGTGGGACAGGTCCCAGCCTGTATCGTAAGGGATCGTCCCGTTGAGGAAGGCCGCGCCCGTGATGGTCTCCTGGTGGCGAAGCTGCTTTTCCGGCGCGCAGGTATACGACTGCCCGCCGTCGAAGCGCATCGGAACGGCAACGGCGTCCCTGCCATGCGCCATGTGGGGATCCATGTAGTAATGATAGACGCCGTCGAAGCGTCGCGCGTGCCCGTAGTCGTATGCCGACGCCATGACCATGTCGGCATTCATGTCGTTGTCACTGTCAGCGGCCTTTTCCGTATCGACGAACACGGCCCGGAACAGGGGCTCGACAAGAGGGTAGAGATAGACGGGGAATCCGGACTCGATGATCTTGTGGAATTCCCGGACCTGTCTGAGATATGTCTGGTACGTCTCGAAAGAGACACCGATCTTCACATAGACGGTGTTGTACTTGAGCACCTTGTCCATGAGCTCCATCTTTTGCTCATGGCTCAGCCCGCTGTTCCCATCGAGCAGGGCATCGGGGAATATCGAGTGTTCCCACCATCCCGGTGCGTTGACGTAGTCGAGTACCTCGTTGAACGTGGCCAGCAGCGTGAACTGCGGCACGGTATCGCCAGGCTTTGCCGTCAGCTTCGAAAAGGCATAGGTGTAATATTTGGACTTGTCCGTTTCGATGCAGATGTACGGAGCCTCGTCGATGATGCCGCGTTCAAGGTCGGCATTGACGTAGTAGCTGTCGACGATGGTCTCATCCCTGTACCGGGTATAGGGGACACCGTACATGATGTTGAGGACATCCGAGATGCTCTTTGTCGTCTTCGCGTTGGCATAGAAGCGCATGAGCGCCGAGACGAACCACTTGTACTGCTCGCCGTCATTCGACTTCCGGTACAGGAACCGCCCGTAGCGGTTGTAGATGACCGTGCTGGACAGGGCCAGGTCACAGGCCCAGAGCAGGATCTTTTTCCGGCCGCTGATGTCAAGCTCGTACGAGTAATCGGCGATGCCCCTGTCACCGAAGAGGTCGACATAAAAGCGGTAGCCCTTGCCGGGGATGACATCGAAGTGCCTGCCGCGCTCCAGGACGACAGGAGCCTCGAACAGGGAAGTGCTCAGAAAGGCCGTGTCGACGACACCGGGGAAATCGACCTCGTAGCAGGCCACCCCCATCCTGTACTCGTCCGTGTATACCGTACGCAGGTCTGCCGCGTCGATGACGAGCAGTTCGAACTGGCTTGCATCCGTGATGGGCACGTCCAGGATGTTCGAGGCCCGAACGAGATCCAGCAGCCGCGTATATTCCTTCGAAACAGCGGCCATGCTCCCGGACGCGGCAAGCGAGACCGGGACAAGGTCCCGGTAGTAGGCCGTCCAGTAGTCGCCCAGGGCCGTAAGCATGGATCTGGCCTGCAGGGAGTGGTCGCTGATCTCCAGCAGGTGGGTGGCCACATCCGGGAAGATACCTTCCGCCTTGTACGGGATGATCGCCATACGCCGGTCCCCTTACGATTTGGAGAAATTCACGGTCACGAGCCCCTCATCGGTGTAGAGCTGCACCGTGTTGTCTGAAAGCTGCGCCGAATGGGTTTCCGTGATGTCGGCGACGGAGAACTTGTCCGGCACGTCGAACCGGAGGACTTTGCCGCTGAGCGGGTCGAAGAGGGAACCCTTGCAGACCACAGGCAGCCTGATCTTGTGGACGGCATCCACAGCGTCGTGGACGGCGGCCACCAGTTCGGATGCGACCCAGGGAGCGCCGGTCTTCACAAGGCTGGAGACGTAGTCCGTGGCCGCCAGCCGGATGCGGGTCGAAATATCAGCCAGCGCTTCTTCGGAGTAGCCTGACTGTAGAGGGACGAGCGTCACATCGAGCACGGGGCGCAGCGCCAGGGGGATCTTGTGCTTCACCAGGGGGTCGTAGCAGACGACACGCTGCCCGCCGGCCCGGACGAAGTCGCTCACCCGGTTGAGCACGGGGTCGGTAAGGATCTCCAGGGTGACCTTGTCCAGGCCGGACGTTCCGGAGACCCTGATGGATTCCGGCAGGTAGTTCCCGCTCCCGAAGAGCGTCTCCTCACAGGCGACCTCAAGACCGGTGGGGGTCCCGTCGATATACGCGCCCGAGAACCCGGCGACAGAGACGTCCCCGGGAAACTGGCCGGTGCTGACATATCCTTCGGCGTCCGCTGCCACGTCGTACATCTGGCGTGTGAGCCCCGTGGCTATCCAGATGTCGGCCTTGTTGCCGACATGGACGCGCACGCCCTGGAAATCCACGATGTCCCGGAGCTGTTCCTTTTTCCCGTGCCCGGCCACATAGAGGTCGATGATCTCGTCAAACTCCTCGCGCAGCACGGTGTTGATGGCCCTGTCCGTGATAAGCTCCCGGGTGGTGATGGCTTTTTCCGCGCGGCGGATGAAATCCTCGCTGCTTTCCACAAGGACACCGGCGACGAATTTGGACGGTATCGAAGCGCGCAGGAAGTAGATGTCGCCGACGGTCGCGGATACGGTATCCGTCACGTCCGGGGCAAGGTCGGAGTTCCCGTCCGAGCGCACGGCGACGTCGATATAGTATTCGTTGATGTTGTCCGTGGAGTTGTACAGGCAGCCGAAGCTGTCTTCCGTGAAGACCTGTTCACCGTCGGCCACAAGGGAGAGGGGGGCGGCCGTGACCACCGGCGCGGTGGCCGGTTTTGTAGTCGTGCCGACCGGCTGGCCGTCCTTGTACTGCAAAAAGTCGACCGGTTGCAGGAACCAGAGGCGGACATGACCGTAGGAAGGCTTGCCGTCGTTGCGCGTCACGAACCAGTTCGACAGGATGCCGTCCACGGCGTCGTCGTAGTCCTCCTGACCGATGGTGTCCTTCAGCTCCAGGGCTTTCTGGAGGCTCTGGTAGGCGCTGGCCCTGTCCACCATCTGGGCGAACAGACCGTAGATGACGGCATTGGGCTTGATGACGGCGTCATGCAGGCCGGTACCGTCCTCGAGGGAGCCGGAGTAGCCGGAGTCACGAAGGAACTGGACGATGGTGTTGACCGCGGAATCGAACCGCTCTCTGGAAAGGATAAGATCGCTCATGGGAAAGCCTCAGTTACGGCGCCGGTCTGTCGTGAGGGCCACGACGGCGCGGTTGTTCTTCGTGGTCAGTATCTCCAGATAGACGTCCACCCTGTCCGGGGACAGACGGGCGTTGTAGCGGATGTCAAGAACGTTGATGCGCAGCAGGCGCTCCTGGTCGTTCCCGTCGGTCTTTTTGATGAACTCCGTGCAGCGCCGCACGTCGTCATGGACTTCGAGCGTCAGTTGCGGGATGAACGCCTGGGAGATCTGGGTATGGTGCATGGAAACGCCGCCGTATCCGGGGTCAAAGGCGTCCGAGCCCCGGCCGGTGAGCAGGTATTTCACGACCTTGCCGGCAATGACTTCGATGCCGGAGGCGGATGGGTCCTCAGGTCGCACGAGCTGCATGTACTCGCTGGAATTCGTCTGGTCGGTGTAGTTGCCCGTGGGGTTGTACAATCTGAGGTCGAGCACGGCCTATCCCTCCGTCGTGGTCCGGGCCTCTGCTGTTATCTGGGCCGCTTTGGCTTCCTTCGTCCCGGACAGCATGGCCAGGATCAGCCCCTGCTTGTATGCGAGCCGCGACTTGCGCGTATCGAGGTCCCTGGAGGCAAGGTCATAAAAATCCTTGCGGTCCCGGTTATACAGTTTGGCCATGCGGGTGCAGGCCTGCGTGGCGTCGTAGGCGTCGGACATGGCCAGCAGTTCGGCGGGCATCTTGGCGTGGACGGAAGTGAAGACGGCGTTGGCGATGGCCCTCCCGTCCGTGGAGAGGGCGGTCATGCCTTCCTTCTGGGGGAGCTCTTCCGGCGTCTTGTCGTCCGTTTCCCCCGAGGCCGTCCTGTCCCCTTTGGACAGCATGGAGCTCATGGAGCCCAGGTACTTGACTATGTCTGTGGCTGAGGCAACGCTCATCAAAAATTCCTCAGTAGTTTGAAACCTCCCCCTTCAGGGAGAGGCAATCCGCACGACCCCTGTCCGTCGGCCGCAGAGTCAGTCGGCGGAACGGTTAGAACAGGCCGACTGTGGATTGAAACATGTATGGCTCCGGGTCAGGCGAATTTGCGGCGGATGCCGGGGCGGGCCATGATGCCCTCGATCTTCCTGCGCAGGAGGTTTTTGCGGTAGGAGAGCTGCGAGAGCGTGATGCCGAGCTTTTTCTGGAGCTCCGCGTTGGAGAGCACGGCGGCGCCGTTGAAGCCTGTCGTGTGTTCGAAAAGACGCTTCTCGTCCGGGGTCAGCTCCATGTAGATGCCGGACAGCAGCATGTCGTCATCAGCATCGTCACTGGCGGAGAAAAAGTCGCCGGAAACGGCAGGGCCTGATTCCAGCAGGTCACGCCGGTTGTAGTCCCGGAAACGGGTTATCTCCGAAGCCGTCCAGCCGAGTTCGTCATGCAGTTCGTCCGTGGTCGGTTCCCGGCCCAGGACCGTCGTGAGCTGGTCTACGGCCATGTTATAGGTGTTGACCTTCATGGTGATGTTCTCGGGCATCCTGACCGTGTTCTGGTGCGTATAGACGATACGGCTGAGGGGGAGCAGGGAGTTGGTCACCCATGTGGCCAGCGCGGCGCCGGAATGCGGGTTGTAGCTGTCCAGGGCCTTTTTCGTGAGCAGCTTCGCCTCGTTGATCAGCACGTCGCGCGGGATGGGCCCGGCCCATTTGTTGACCTGGTTGTTGATGACGCCGCTGAACCTGTCCAGCAGCTTGCCGAGGTTGTCGGGCGACGGGACGCGCTTGTATTCGTTCCAGAGACGCATGTCTTCGTCGAGGAAGGCGGCGTTGACAGGGACGGGTCGGACTGCGGGCATAAAAAACCTCCGCGGAAAGATTGTCCGCGGAGGTTGGGGGGATACAGGTGGGAAGGCGGTTCAGGTACACTGAATAATATAGTTCAACCACATGGTTTTACTGATTTTTAAAAGTCTATTGACGATTTTTGTCGTGTAGGTTATTTAGAAAACAATATGGATCCAGTATGGGTTAGAACAGTTTGCAAATAATCTACCTAAATCCAGATAAATATGCCCAAAATGCGCATATTGCCAAAACATTCAGAATGCCTTAAATTTGTGAGGCCGTGAGTTCCACGGTATCAGCCTGTGGAGAGTTGTGAGACCTAGGGGAATAGGCGGTTGGTTTCGTACCCGTAAAATTCCCCACATGGGAATTTTCGGCGAAAACCAAGCCTTTTCCTCTGGGCATTCTCTGTGAAGCAGGAAGTCAACATTGAATCTAATTAATTAGTTTTGATTAGATTTGAGTAAGTTTGACAGAACGGTAATGGATCTAAAATAAACCCATCCGTATACGCAATGTAGATCCAGCATGGTTGACATCCTCCCCCGCCTAAAGTCGGGGGAGGATGTCAACTTCGATATAATAGATATCAATTGGCATGAGGCAGGCTTGCAATCTTCTGGGAGAATGCTTATAAAAAGGTGCCGGGAGAATGCTGCGAACACTCCCCCGGCAGGTACGACGCATGCGCGTCCCCTTACTGTTACATGGCTGTGTCACATTTTTCCAGCCCTCGCCCGGTGCCAGCCGGACGGGGGCCTTTGTTTTAAGCTACAGCCGGGACGAAGCCCGGAGCATCAGACAAAGGAGCGTCAGCAGCGCCAAGAGCACAAGGCGTCTCATGCGGCCAACCTCCCTTACCCGTCAAGCGGGAGTTTGCGCCGTACCGAACGCATGGGAAGAAAGCCACGTAACGGAGGAACTCTAGCTTTTGGGGACGAAAAAATCAATGTAACTGCAGCTTGATAGTATAGTTCCCGGGCACGCCTGTTTTGTGTGCACCTACTCATAAACCATCGTCGCGAACTCCTTCGCCTGTATCTGAAGCAGCAGGGCACGCACATCGGATTCCACCTCGGTAATGGCCTCACTGGCGTCGAGTATCTGTGCTCCATCCTTTTTGGTGCCTTCCCGGCTTTTGTCCCGGGCTTTCTCCATGATCTTGTCCGCGGCTCCCTTTTCACCTGTCCCCTGTGTTCCGTCAGCAGTACCGGAAGCTGTGTCATTAGCAGTTCCGTTTATGGTTCCAATACGGGAATCAATCACGGAGCCTGTACCGGAATCATTCGACCCCTCATCAAAAGAACCGATCAGCTCTTTTTCCGGCATGTTGGAAGAACCGTCCTCCATACCGTTCCCGCTTTTTTCTCTCTTTTCCTCTTCCTTTCCAGTTTCCTTTCCCGCATCCTTTCCCGTGACAGTCTTGAAGATCTTCAGAGGACGTCTTTTTTCAAGGAAATCGCCATTCAACTGGAGAGGTGTCTGCGGGCCTTCCGGACCGTTCCCGTACGTCGCCGTGAAACCCATGAATGCGCAGTAGTCTTCGAAAGTGACGATGTTCCTTCGCATGTACCTGTAGGCTTCGCGCGGGTTGCTGTGGGGCGATGCCGTGGAGGTATCCGGTGACGTCAGTTCCGAGAGAAGGGTTTCGTAGGACACGGCATCGGCACCGGGCACTCCCGGAGCGCCCGGCGTACCGAGGATGGTCTGGTAGATCTCCGTCATCCGGCTTTGGGACTGCGTGATGTTGTCCACCGCCGTCAGCGGGTGGTTGATGGGGATCGTCGCGGCTTCCTTGAGCAGCCTGGCGAAGTTCATGCTGATGCTCGTCCTGACCTCGGTGCCGGAGATGCTGTGCTCGACAGCCAGGACGTGCCCGGCGAAGGCGAAGTGGGTATCGTTGTTGTCGAAGACGACACCGGGGAACCCTGGTGTGACGTAAGGAGCGAACTGGCAGGTCGCCGTGAGCTGTCGCGGGGCGTACTTGAGGTTGAGCAGCTGCCGCCGGCAGAAGCGCTCCTTGAAGATCTTCTCCGTCGCCAGTGTCGAACCGGTGTTGTCCTGTACCCCGCTGTTCATGAAGGGGATGTAGTGGAACCAGCGCGGGGTACCGACCTGTCTTACCCACGGCCCCGTGAAGTCCTCGACCTTCAGGAGCTCGTTGCTCAGGGTCCGGATGCCGTTTTTCAGCAGAGCGTCCGGAACCTCGAAGTTCTGGTATGTCTCGGAAGGGTAGAAATCCAGCAGGCCGGTCTGGGCGAGCTTGCTGCTGGTATTCCCGCTGACCAGCTGGGCGAGGGGGCCGAACAGGTTGCGGATCTGGATGCGGGTAGGGGAGCCTTTGTACTTCTGGCTGGTCTGGATGCTCGTCACCAGGGTACGGTGCAGGACGTTGCACTGTGGCGGAAGAGAATCCGTCAGCAGCGGTTTCATGCAGGACGACACCAGCCTGGCCGGGATGTCCTTTTCTTGCGTGCCGGTGTCTTTCTCCATACCGGTTTGGGCCTGCTCTCCATCGGATTTCCCTGCACCGGTTTTCTCCCCGGTGCCGGAGCCCGCGTCGGCGGGAATGGCCGCGTGGTAGGCCGGATTGGCGATGTAGAGGTATTCATATTCCATCTCGTCCACAAGGAAGGTCAGCAGCTCGCGCAGCGTCTGCTCCTCGGAAGCATTCACGGCGCCACGCACCAGCAATTCCATGGCATGGAACGTTTGCATGCCATAGATCATCGGGAAAGCTGTAGCCATATCGTCCGTTTCCGGCAGCCCGGCGATCTTCCAGGCTGTCCCGTCATTTCCGGCCTTGTCGAAGTAGGGGAGGTATTCGAAACGGTCGAGCAGCCTGAGCGCTTCCGCCTGGTCGCGGAAATACTGCGACAGCTTCGACGCGTGGAGCTGTCCGAGCGGGGGGTGGTACTCCTCGCCCGTTTTCGGGTCCGTCTGCCCGGCCATCTGCATGAAGGCGTAGATGTTTTCTAGGTACTGCGACGGGTATTTGATGGGCAGGCCATTGTCCAGGGGATTGAGCCCGTAGCGGAACAGGCAGTGCGGGAAGGTGATGTCCGACGTGGCAACGTAGGCGGCCTGTTCCTGGTTGCCGGCACCGGACATGAGGAACATGTCGTCGAGCTGCGTCATGAAGCGCACCTTGCAGTCGCCGAGGATGTCGAAGTACGAGATGGCGTTGATGGTGACACTGCGCTCGAGAGGGCTGTTCATGTAGACCTTGGATTCGATGAATCCCTCGAAAAGCAGGATGAAGTGCGGCGACTCCACCATGGTCTCCTGCACGAAAACGTGCACGGGCACGCGGTCCGCTTCCCCAAGGGAGAAGAGTTCCGGGTACGCCGGGAGGGCGATCTCCGCTGTGGGAGGTTCATTGAAGACACAGCGGATGTTCACCGAGATCGTCGGCAGCAATATGCCGGCGATGTAGACCCGGCACTGGAGGAGGTTGATGTTCGCGTTCTCCGCGGACAATGTACCGTTTTGCGGTGTCTGATCGAGATCGGCCATCGGCGAATGCCTCTTCTGGATTCTGGATTCCGGATTTTGAAATGTTGGCAGGTTAAAATCTTCGGCCCCGTTTTTTCGCCTAAATATTGCAAAAAATCGCCGCGATGTTGCGGCGATTTTTTGTTTTAGATGAAAAGCTTAAATGTTACATACGTCGTGTATATCACACCATCAGCAACCGGACTTCGTCGTCCGCCTTCGACGTCACGCCGCCGTCAGTGGCGCTGTTCGATACGCTGTCAGATACGCCATCCGTGCCGTGCAGATAGTCGAACGTCACGAGGCTGCCGTTGTGGGACACATTGAGTGACAGGACGAGCATGGTGAACGTGACGATGAGAACGTCTTCCTGTGCTCCGCTCTCACTCAGCTGCATGCCCGTTACCGGACCTGTGTAAACTGAGTCCAGGCATCGCAGGACGGGAACATTGCCCGTCCTGGCCACGGCGGAAAGGCGCAGCCTGTTTTTGTAGCAGTCGACAAGGTATTGCTTTCCGTAATTCTCCGGGCCATCCACGAGGACGCAGCTGACCGTCATGTGGAGCGGTTTCTTGCCGAAACAGATCGCCCCGAAGATGTCCCCGACATAGTGGGAAAGCTGCAGGTGCTCTTCAAGGTTGAACTGGATGCTCTGGACGAGGAGATCGATGTCGAGGGGGGACGTGGCCGTCGCCGATTCGTAAAAAGCCGCACGGCCCGTGAAATCGTCCGGGCTGTACAGCGAATCGAGCGCCGAAAGCATGTCTTCCGGAGTGGTCGGCTTGCGCCAGTCAAAGGCGTCTGTGGTCGATGTCCCGATCGATGTGGAAAGTTCTTCTGCTGGCATATGGCTAGACCGCAATATTTTCGCGAGGTTTGGAGGATGCCGGCGCACCGCTCCCGACAGGTTTCAGACTCGTTTCCGGGTCGGAGGACGACCGCAGGGCTTCGGGACCGTCTTCCTTTTGTTGAACATCCTGCTCACCTTTCCCGGCAGCCGACGTCGCCACCGACGGCTCCGTACCGTAGTAGCCGAGCTTCAGGGGGTCACGGCTGCCCGTTATCCTGTAGCCATAGGCATGCCCCTGGATGCTGATATCGACGTAGCTCTCGTTCTCCGCGGATGATTCGAGGACGAGGGCTTCGACGATGATCCTGAAGGTCGTGTCCTTGCTGACGAAGGTGCAGGTGCGCTCCTCCAGGTCCAGCTTTCTGGCGCGCAGTTCATCGACGTAGCGCCGCAGGAACTCGAAATGGTGATCGTTGGACGCTGTCCGGAGCAACTTGCCCGTAATGTTGACCTGTACCGGCAGGGCACCGGCGGCGAAGACGGACACGTTCTCCGACAGGGTATTGTGGACAAGGGATTTCTCCGAGTGTCCTTCCGTGATGCTTGTGATGATGATCTGCCAGAAGTTCGCCGCCGGTCCCCCGCTTGCCGGACTGAACAGCCCTCCAGAAGCGGACAGCCCTCCTGAACCGCCGGTGCCCAGCGCGAAATACCCCGTCCTGGCCTTGGTGAGGGACGCCGCCTTGCTCGAGGAGATGTACCCCGCATCGAAGACGGAGACCGTATCCACCGGGGGGGTGTCGCGTCTGTCTGTATTGTAGCCGTAGACCTCGTCGTAGAATCTCTGAATATCGAAAGCCATCGGGCGCCTCCTACAGCTTTTTCTGCAGGCCGGCCAGCGTTTGCCTGACGCCGTTCAACGTGGTGACAAGATCGCCTTTCAGCGTCTCGTTAAGAGTGTTGAGCGTACCTGTGAGGCCCTGCATGGTGTCTGTCATGGTGCCGGCCGCGGTTCCGGCTTTATGGCCCGCGAAGTAGCCCGCCTGCTGTTTCTGTATCTCGCGAAGCGCGTTGGCCTGCGCCATGCCGGGATCGGTCTGGGCGGATGCCGACGCCTCATCGAACGTCGTGGTGGCGCCTGCCGTGTAGGCATCGGCCCCGTATTTGCCGGGATCGATGGAGCCGGTACGCTTCCTTTCCTCGGCCATTCGGGCGACAAGGGCCTTGTCGGCCGGTG
>ULOG01008027.1_pt1 | contig 13326 bp, 9 predicted proteins | sample 1952401 | NCBI WGS metagenome assembly ULOG01 (sample SAMEA4835598, study PRJEB28245) | human gut metagenome | biome: gut microbiome; material: fecal sample | place: Denmark | collected 2008
AACTCGGTTAACAGCCGAGTGCTCTACCGATTGAGCTATCGGGGAAGGTCACTGACGTTTCTCAACGTCACAAGTGGTATTATATGGCAATTTTGTAATCTTGTCAACACTTTTTTTGAAATTTTTACTGATTTTTATGTTTAATCTTAACAACTATTTTTTGCACTTCTTGCATTCCATTCTTGGTACTGCAGCCAGGCCGATGTAATTCCCACGGAAAAAATACAGCAAAATCACCAGTCTGCAAAACTACGTGATCCTTCTCCTCTATTTCTTCGTAAAAAAGCAGATCACTTTCATCTGCATGATCTTCCACAACAATATGTTCAGCTCTTCTGGGGGTAAAATAAATTATTTCCTCCCCTGCACCTAAATACTGGACATCAATATACTGATTATGAGCTTCGGGCTTTTTATTTATTTTATCTTCTGTCGCATAGGTATTAATTCTTACAAATACATCCCTGCCATCTATTTCATATTCACCGTTATTTACTTCGGCAAAGTTTGTTTCTTTTATATATTGTAAAGCTTTCTGTAAACCCTCTGATACATATGGCAGTATTTTTTCTATATCTTGCTTATTTCCGCAGATCATTATAAAAGCCTCCTTATTAAATTCAGTATTGCTTTATTCGACATTTCCATGTAAAATCCTGTTTTCTGCTTTGACAAACTACTATTAGTTACGTTAAAATTGTAACATATATTTTGATGAAAGAGGTTTAGTATGAGCTATTTGAATGTTACTAATGTTTCCCATACTTTTGGCGGCCGCCAGATCTTGGAAAATGTTTCTTTTAAATTACTGCGCGGCGAGCATGTCGGTCTCGTCGGTGCCAACGGCGAAGGTAAATCGACCTTCCTTAATATCGTTACCGGCCATTTACTGCCGGATGAAGGCAAGGTAGAATGGCCCGGACGCGTTACTGTTGGTTACTTAGACCAGCAAAGTACACTAGAGGCCGGTAAAACTATCCGCGAGGTCCTGCGCACTGCTTTCAATGATATGTACGAAGCAGAAAAACAGATGCTGGAACTTTACGACAAGATGGCTGAAGCTGCACCTGAAGAAATAGATAAAATGATGAATACTGTAGGCGAGATCCAGACAGAGCTCGAACACAGTGGTTTCTATTCATTAGATACTAAAATCGAAGAAGTGGCTAACGGTCTCGGCTTAGGCAGTATCGGGCTTGACAGAGATGTCAGCGAACTTTCCGGCGGTCAGCGCAGTAAGGTTTTGCTTACCAAGCTGCTTTTGCAGAACTCTTCCATTTTGTTATTAGATGAACCTACCAACTATTTAGACGTTGAGCATATCGAATGGCTGACAAGGTTTTTACAAAACTATGAGCATGCCTTCATTCTTATTTCTCACGACATAGCCTTCCTCAATCAGGTAGTCAACGTTATCTACCATTTGGAAAACTGTGAACTGACCCGCTATACCGGCAACTATGACAAATTTCAGGAAATGTACGCTATTTATAAAGCCCAGCGTGAAAGCGCTTATGAACGTCAGCAGCAGGAAATTGCCAAACTGGAAGATTTTGTCGCCCGCAATAAAGCACGCGTCGCTACTACTAATATGGCTAAAAGCCGGCAGCGCAAGCTTGATAAAATGGAAATCATTGAAAAACCACGTGAAAAACTTAAACCAACCTTTAAATTTACAGAAGCAAGGACTCCAAGCCGTTTCATAGTTGAAGCTAAAAACTTAGTTTTAGGCTATGATACACCGCTTACTCGTCCTGTAAGCTTCAATCTTGAACGCGGTCAGAAAATAGCTCTCCGCGGTGTAAACGGACTAGGCAAAACGACCCTTTTAAAAACTATTTTAGGACTGATACCGCCAGTGTCAGGCTCTGTAGAACTGGGTGAATTTTTAGAACCTGGTTATTTTGAGCAGGAAGAACGCACTAAAAACGAAAATACAGCTTTAGAAGACGTATGGAACGAATATCCCGGTCTTACCAATTATGAAGTCCGCGCCGCTTTAGCGGGCTGTGGTTTAACTAACGAACATATTACCAGCAAAGTTTTTGTTTTGAGCGGCGGCGAAGCAGCTAAGGTCCGTTTATGCAAGCTGATGCTTCGTGATATCAATTGGCTTGTTTTAGACGAACCAACAAACCATCTGGACGTTGACGCAAAGGAAGAACTTAAACGCGCGCTGATCTCATTTAAAGGAAGTATCCTTCTGGTTTCGCATGAACCTGAATTTTATGAAGATTGGGTAACTTCAGTTTGGAACATCGAAGATTGGACTACAAAAATAATTTAAAAACAAAAAATCCTCAACCAAAATTGGTTGAGGATTTTTATTTTTGATTAACCAAGCAGTGACGCCACATCTTTTTCAAGCTGCATCGGCGCCGCTACTAACGGCATATTTTCATTATGCCACTTCAAGCTTGCCATCGCAGAGACATTTTTGCCGCGTTTACATAAAATACGTTTACCACGTTTTTTACCCTCATGATAAAGAAACCGCACTTCAGGCGAATCCTTAAAAAGATTTTCTTTTATCCAGCGTTCACCTTCATAAGCTCCACCGAACGGTGCAGCAAAAACAGTATCCAGGGACGATCGCCGCCGTTCCAGTTATGAGGTGTTAACGCCAGGTTATAGTTTGTTAAATACTCCGCTTCAGCAGCATCATCAAAATTGGCCCAGGCCATATAAAACAACGGGCTGCCTTTTTCTGACATTCCCAGTACATACTGCTTATTGGCGATCGCCGGAAAGATTTGCGAAGCCATCATATGCAGCGGCATCGTCTCATGTTGTTTAGAATGCATCATCAGCCAGGTAATATTACCTAAAATATATGCTGTGCTATAATGTTCATCCTGTAAAGACGGTGCTATAAATTTAATTTTTCCTTGAATTTTATCCATGATCCGAGTTCTCCTTTGGTCGTCTTTCCTCCACCAAATCCCCTATGCAATATTCTGCATCATTTAAACAGTCTTAGAATTCCCATCTAATACCTGTATTTACCTGCCATTCCTTTTTCGTGTCGCCGCCAAAGCTGCGTTCAATATCACCATAGAAATGGGTATTACGACTTAACTGAACCTGCGCGCCCATACCGAATTCATACCAGGTATCGCCATTGTCATAGCGTTTACGCAGATTTTCGCCGTTAGCAGCAACCATCGATACATCACGGTCACCGTCAAATTCATGGAACGCTCCCAGTTTAAAATAATAGCTGCTTTCCGGGCTAATCTTCCGTCCAACTTCAAAACCGATACGGCCAATAGCACTGGTTAAACCATCTACATCGATCTTGGTTCCGCGTTCGGTCGTAAAATCAACACTGTTCATTCTGCCTAAAGTAATTTGTGCCTGCGGTGTAAAGAACCAGCCTTTTTCGTAATTCTTCTGCCTGCCATACTCAAAGCTGATACTGTAAGCAGCATTGTCATAATCACTGCGTTCAGCATATTCGCCATAAGTATTCATCTTGTGATCCAAGTGTCCAGCACGCAGCACTATATCTGTATAATGGCCTTTATTGCCAAACCATGTCGTATATAAACCGAGAGCAGTCAGGCCTGTTTCACCCTTGCCTGCCGTATAGCTTAATTTACCTTCGCTGCGTTCCAATACGATACCATTAGTACGCTGACCATTTTTCTCGTCATATCTGGTCTTATCATAACCCAACTGATAGGTATGGTATTTATCAGTATAGCTCTGACCTTTCAATTTACCATGATACATACGAGCCCAGACACCGTCTGTTCCATGTTCACCACTGCGAATATCGCCTAAACGTTTACGTAAAGTGTCATTAGTAGCTCTCCACAAGCTGTAATCACTGGCAAAACCATCGTTGATGGTTTCAGTATTGCCATTTTCCTTCTTTTCAATTTTTGTCAGATACCACTCATTCGCACTTTCACCTAAAGTATCCCCGCGCTCAACAGTCGGCAGTACATCCCATAATCCACCGGTATCCATATATTCGCCAACGAAAGAAGCATTACTGCTGTTATCTGTGATCAAATGCAGTTTCTTTTCACCTGAAACCTCGCCATTGATCAAACTCAGGTCATTAACATGCACATAATGTGTGCTGCCGGTTTCCGAAGAATTGATTACCAGTTTATCGCCATTGGCTTCACTGTCCAGTTCAGTATTGAATTTGAACACACCGCCGCTGCCGCTCAGATCATCAACAGTCACAACGGTATTCATACCAGCTTCATGACTGAGATTAACCATACTGCCGCCACTGACATGTAAACTGCTCACTTCAGAACTGCTGGTAACATGCCAGTAACTGTTATTTTTCAAATTCAAATTAATCGTTCCGCTGTTTGCAAGTGCGGTACTGCCAGTAAACACAGAATTATTATCCATGTCCAAATCAATGGAACCGCTGTTATCAGCATACATATTGCCGGTAATATTAAAAGTAGAATTACCAGCCGTACCTGTTATAGTTCCCTTATCGGCATAAATAGCGTAGCCATCATTGTCATTATTATCTATAGTAGCGCCGCCTAAAAATTCTATGCTGCCGGTTGCAGCATTTACATATGCACCATGAGATCCGCTGCCTTCAACAGAAATATTCAAACCGTCGCCTGCTTCAATAACACCTCTTTGTGCCAGCAAGCCATGTGAAGCATCGCCTTCAGTTGTAATACCAACATTATCATCTAAAGATAAAACCGAACCTGTCATGTTTGCAAATACACCATGGGAGCCACCACCAGCTGTAGCAATAGTAGAACCGGCGCCAATTTCAACAGCACCGTTTGCGACACTTCCTTTTGCCGAAGTATCAGCATAAGCAGCAACACCATGAGAACCATCACCCAGCGTAGTCATCTCCGCGCCTTCTTCAATAACGATCTTGCCATTATTGGAAGCCATCATTACGGTATGAGAACCATCACCTGCCGTAGACAAAACCGCGCCTTTACCAATATTGATTTTAGACCCGCCTGTCGGATTAGTTGTAGACCTGCCCTGTGCCGCATAAACCGCATGCGAACTTTCACCCAGTGTTCCGGCCGTTAACCCATCACCAATATTTATTGTAGCATGGAAATTTGCACGCACAGCATGGGCTCCGTCAGAAGTATCACCATTGGAATACTTCAATTCCCCATTATACAAAGTATTGATCGTAGCATTATCCCCAATGTTGAGGACTGTAGAACCGTTGATGTTCAAACCATCGGCACTGTTACCGCTGACAGTTATTGTCAAATCGTTACCAATATTAATCGTACCAGTAGCATTCTGCCAGTCAGAATTACCGCTCGGATTTGAACGGATTCCGTCACCAGCTTCACCTGTAGTAGTAATTGTCAAACGATTTCCCGCCGAAGTAACTGTTGCTGAATTGGTAACATTCGTATAAATACCAAAAGCATGTCCTACTAAACTCGGATACGCATTAGCAGAAGCTTCAATCGTAACATCATCACCGACAGATTCTCCACCATACATCGAACCTCTAGCTGCCTCTGCAACACCGAATAAAGGCATTGAACTTATAGCTAAAGCTATAGCCAAATGCAAAGTCTTCTTATTTTTCATTGCAACCCTCTCCTTTATTGAGTTTTAAAATTTATAATTTTTATATATTAAAATCGCTCCCCAACGACTTTAAATATATTAAAAATCACTTTACTAAAATTTATTTATTTCCTTTTAAAGCATCTACCTTCTTTAAGTTTATAAAATTATATTCCAGCAATGTAATATTAATTGTTAAAAACTGATTTGTCAATATTTTTAGGAATATTTTTGCATTTTAGTTACATTTTATTCACATTATAATGATTTTCTCTTATTATTATTTTTTAACTTTTAGTTATTTCATCTGGTATTTATTTAATAATAATCAATCTTTTACAGATAATGCAACTATCGTTAACTACCCGCTTAACAAGCCGCATTTCCTTAAACAGCCAATTTAATTCACCATTTAAATCTTATTTTAAATAAAAAAAGCAGCCTATTTTACAGAACAAAATATTTGTCTTGTAAAATAAGCTGCCGAAGTATATTAATCTTTAAAATTATTAATTTTTATTCACTATTGTCCGTTTTTATATTTTTGTATAATTTTACATTTTTCTTTCTTTAACAGGCTCTATTCTTTATCGAATGATTATTTAGTATTATTTTTTATCCAGTTAATAACTATGTATTTTTATTATAACAAAGCATCTTCCCATAAAATGCTTAATCATTATAATTTCCCAGATATCTATCAACCGAAAAATAACTGCTGTTACTACAAATGCTCTCCCGTGTATTCATACAAACATCTACTATCCAAAAATATATATATTTGGATTTCTAAAACACCAAATAAAAACCGCAGTCCATAAAAATGGACTGCGGTTTTATTTACTATCTTTTTATTCCCATTCAATCGTTGCAGGCGGTTTAGATGTAATATCGTAAACAATGCGGTTAACGCCTTGCACTTCATTGACAATACGTCTGGAAACAATATCCAGAACACTGAAAGGAATATGCGCCCAATCAGAGGTCATACCATCGTTGCTGGTTACAGCACGCAGTGCAACGGTATGCGAATATGTCCGTCCATCCCCCATAACGCCTACAGAACGGATATTGGGCAGACACGCAAAATACTGCCATATTTTGCGCTCTAAACCAGCTTTAGCAATTTCTTCTCGAAAGATAGCATCAGCTTCACGAGTTATTTCTAATTTCTCCTGAGTAACTTCTCCTAGCACACGGATAGCTAAACCAGGTCCAGGAAATGGCTGACGCCAGACTAAGGCAGAAGGTATTCCCAATTCTTCTCCGACAGCACGAACTTCGTCTTTAAACAGTTCGCGCAGCGGTTCAATCAAAGCCAACCGCATATCCTCCGGCAAGCCGCCAACATTATGGTGGCTTTTGATTGTCGCTGAAGTACTGGTACCGCTTTCGACAACATCAGGATAAATAGTTCCCTGCACCAGAAAATCTACCTTGCCCAGTTTATTAGATTCTTCTTCAAAAACACGAATAAATTCTTCACCGATGATCTTACGCTTCGTTTCAGGATCAGACACACCTGCCAACCGGCCAAGAAAGCGCTCCGCTGCATTGACGCGGATCAGATTCATATCAAATTGTTCTTTAAAAACCGTTTCGACCTGATCGCCTTCATCTTTACGCAGCAGGCCGTGATCTACAAAAACACAGGTCAGCTGCTTACCCACTGCTTTATGTACTAATACTGCCGCAACGGAAGAATCAACACCGCCGGACAATGCACAGAGAACTTTTTTATCGCCAACGGCCTCTTTAATCTCGGCAATTTTACGCTGTGCAAAACTGCTCATAGTCCAGTCACCTTTAACTCCGCAGACGTCAAACAGGAAATTAGAAATCATCTTACGTCCAAATGGTGTATGCTCCACTTCAGGATGGAACTGCACTCCATATAATTTACGCAAATCATTAGCCATTCCGGCTACAGGGCATTCACTTGTATCAGCAGTTACTACAAATCCCTCCGGGACCTCTGACACATAATCAGTGTGGCTCATCCAGGAAATATTGTGCTCTTCGATATCCTTAAAAAGAATATTATTTTTATTGAGTTTTACAGCCGTTTTCCCGTACTCACGCACATCAGCGCTTTCAACTCTGCCTCCCAGCGTATGAGTCATCAGCTGATGTCCATAGCAAATACCAAGTACAGGCACGCCTAGTTCAAATACGCCAGGATCGATCTTAGGAGTATCATCACCATAAACACTATTAGGCCCGCCTGTAAAGATGATCCCTTTAGGGTTTTTAGCTTTGATCTGTTCTAAAGTGTAGGTATATGGAACTATTTCACAGTAAACGCCGCATTCCCTTACACGCCTGGCGATCAATTGGTTATACTGACCGCCGAAATCGATAACTAAGATCATTTCATGGTTACCTGTTTGCATATTGCTGTAAGCCTCCTCAAAATAATTTAACTAATAATGTATAATATAATATCATACAATAATCACGCTGAAATTGCAATGCAAAAGGCCCCGTACAATAAGTACGGGGCCTTGGACTTTCAATGTACAGATGTAAATTTATTACATCATACCCGGCATTCCGCCACCCATCGGCATACCACCCATAGGAGCAGCGCCTTCTTTTGCAGGCTTATCAGCAACAACAGATTCAGTAGTCAAAACCATAGCTGCGATGCTGGCTGCATTTTGCAGAGCACTGCGGGTAACCTTAGTAGGATCAACGATACCAGCTTCGATCATATCAACGTATTCCTCGGTCAAAGCGTTAAAACCAAAACCTCTGCGGGAACGTTTAATCGTATCAACGATAACTGCGCCTTCCAATCCGGCATTATAAGCTATTTGACGTACCGGTTCTTCAATAGCGCGTTTAACGATTTCTACGCCGGTTTTTTCATCGCCTGTTACTTTGATTTTGCTTAAAGCAGTTTGCACCTGCAGCAGAGCAGTACCGCCGCCTGCAACAATACCCTCAGCAACTGCTGCACGAGTAGCGTTCAAAGCATCTTCAATACGCAGTTTTTTATCTTTAAGCTCAACTTCAGTAGCAGCACCAACTTTAATAACAGCTACGCCGCCTGCAAGTTTAGCCAAACGCTCTTGTAATTTTTCTTTGTCAAATTCAGAAGTAGTTTCAGGGATCTGAGCACGGATTTGAGCAACGCGTGCTGCAATTTCTTCTTTGTTACCGCCGCCATCAACGATAGTAGTCAATTCCTTGGTTACGCGGACCTGGCTGGCGCTGCCCAAATCTTCCATGCTGGCGCTGTCAAGCTTACGTCCAACTTCTTCGCTGATAACTGTTGCTCCGGTAAGAATAGCAATGTCCTGCAGCATAGCTTTACGGCGATCACCGAAACCAGGAGCTTTAACAGCTACAGCCTTGAAGGTACCGCGAAGTTTATTCACAACCAAAGTGGCCAAAGCTTCGCCTTCAATATCTTCAGCGATAATAAGTAATTCCCGGCCGCCTTGGACGACTTTTTCAAGTACAGGCATAATATCCTGAATCATAGTAATTTTACGGTCTGTGATGAGTACGAGCGGGTTGTTAAGAACTGCTTCCATTTTATCAGGATCTGTTGCCATATAAGGAGAAATATAACCGCGGTCAAATTGCATACCTTCAACAGTCTCCAGACAGGTTTCCATAGTTTTGGATTCTTCAACAGTAATAACACCGTCGTCGCCGACCTTTTCCATAGCGTCAGCAATCAGACCGCCGATTTCTTCATCAGCTGCGGAAATAGATGCAACCTGAGCTTTAGCTTCTTTAGTCTCAACCTTTTTAGAAACAGCCTGCAGTTCTTCTACCAAAACGTCAACAGCTTTTTGAATACCTTTTTTCAGCACCATTGGATTAGCGCCGGCAGCAACATTGCGCATGCCCTCACGAACCATAGCCTGTGCCAAAACAGTAGCAGTGGTAGTACCGTCACCGGCAACATCGTTAGTTTTTGTAGCAACTTCTTTTACAAGCTGCGCACCCATATTTTCAAACGGATCTTCAAGTTCAATATCACGGGCAATAGTTACGCCATCGTTAGTAATAGTTGGCGCGCCAAATTTCTTTTCGAGCACTACATTACGTCCTTTAGGACCAAGGGTTACCTTTACTGCATCTGCTAATGCATTGACACCGCGTTCTAAACTACGGCGAGCTTCTTCGTTAAATTTTATTTCCTTTGCCATTTCAAATACACTCCTTTATATTTCACTTTTTTAGTAAAAAATCATTACTTAGAGAACAGCAAGCACATCGCGTTCGCTGAGGATCAAATAATCTTTACCGTCATATTTAAATTCAGTTCCGGAATATTTTGCAAATACAACCTCATCGCCAGCTTTAACTTCAGGAGCGACACGAGTACCGTTATCCAGCACTTTACCTGCGCCTACGGCAACGACCTTACCAGTTTGCGGTTTCTCTTTAGAAGCCGTATCCGGCAAATAAATACCGCTGGAAGTTTTTTCCTCTTTTACTGTAAGTTCTACAACGATGTGATCTGCTAATGGTTTCAACATTTTCAAGTCCCCTTTCAGATGCCTATATAAATTTTTTATTTTTCTTTTGTTAGCACTCATTATTGTCGAGTGCTAATTACATTTATTATTATATCCGTTTCCTAAAAAAATGCAAGACAATTCCTGTAAAATTTTTTGACAAAAAAGTGAAAAATTCACGCAGCCTCTCAATTCCTCCTGCGTGAATTTTTTATATTTATTTATTTTTTAATGCTGATGCAATTACCGCTTCAGCCAACTCCTTAATGGAAATACGCCTGTTCATACTGTACTGCTGCATTTTTCGATATGCTTCCTGTTCCGTAAATCCATGTGCTGACATTAAAATTCCTTTAGCCCGATCAAGCAGTTTTCTTGTTTCCAAACTTTCTTTTAATAATCCCAGCTCCGCCCCCAGGGCTTTGATTTCTTCAAAACGAGAAATTGCTATCTCCATTGCCGGAAATAACTGTTCTTCACGAACCGGCTTCACTAAATATCCCAATACACCCGAACTTTTTGCCTGCGATACAATCTCCTGTTGACTGTAGGCTGTCAGCAAAAGTACTGGAGCCAGATGCTCGTCGGTAATGATTTTAGAAGCTGTAAGCCCATCCATTTGCGGCATTTTCACATCCATGATCACAAGATCAGGCTGCAGAGCTCTCGTCATGGCAACTGCATCTTCACCGTTATTGGCTTCACCTGCAACTTCATGTCCTCCCTCTGTCAGCATTTCTCTGATATCAAGACGAATAAGCGCCTCATCATCAGCTAAAACAACTTTCAAAGTATTTTTCATTCTGACCCCTCCAACTCTGACGGTATGGTAACTACAGCACAAGTCCCCTGTTTCAGGGCTTCTATTGTAAAAGTACCGCGAAGATCTGCTTCCACCATAGTTTTTATTATTTTCAGGCCTAAACTGGTTTGCTCATCTAAAACAAAACCCGGCGGCAAACCATTACCGTCATCACAGATTTTTAAGCAATAACTTCCAGGGATTTTATAAAACTCAACATCAAGCCGGCCGCTGCTGCGGCCTGCAAAAGCATGGTCCAGTGAATTTTGCAAAAGCTCGTTCAGAACCAAAGCAATGCTTGTTGCTTTATCGGAAGGCAGCAAAACATTATCCGCTTTAAAGCTTGTCTGCAATTTAAGATTAGGGTCTGCCATACTGGCAATAATGGCTTCATAAATTCCCTGCGCTGCCACAGCTACATCAATTTTACCGCTATCCTGCTGTGAAAGAAATTCATGTACAACAGCGATACTGGTAACCCTGTTAATACAGTCACGCAATACCATTTTCGTTTCGTCTGTATGAGCCCTGCGTGCCTGCAGTCTCAACAGGCTGGCGATAGTCTGCAAATTGTTTTTAACGCGATGATGTATTTCCCGAATAACTACAGATTTGATAAGCAGCTCTGTATCTTTCTTTTTCAGCTCTGTTATATCCTGTAGAATAACAATAGCGGCCGCTGTATCAGGCCTGTTCGTAACAGGGATCACCCTCATTGCAAGCAGCAGCCCTTGCATGTCTATTTCCTTTCCTTCAGCGACACCCGTCTTCAGCACCATACCAACCAAAGGCCAGTTGATCTGCAAACTGTTTGTCCTTCGTCCAACTAAATTAGATAAGCCCTGCACTTTAAAAAGATGTCTGGCCGTCCTGTTCGCGGCTATAATGACCTTGTCCTTATCAACGATCATCAACCCGTCGCCAGGCAGCAATCTGCCGTAATAATTACTGCTCAAAATCTGTCGGCCGGTATTTTTTAAAAACTCCACTGCCGTCATAATGAAAAGTTCTTCCGGTTCATTGGTATCAAAAGCAACTACGGCAAAACATTTTCCTTTACTATCTTGAATAGGATAAACACGCAAATCGACGAAAAGCCCCAGCGACAGCTCACGTTTCCCTGACAAAGGCACACCTCTCTGCAGTGCCCGCTGCACTAAAGGCTCCTCATTACCGCGCAGTTCGCGACCTGTTTTATCAGGCAGTTCACCCAAAAATTGCGTTCTTGGCAGTTCCTGATGATAAATATACAGAAATTTGGGGTTATCATCCCAAACATACATCGTTATGCATGCATGAGCAACATCGGCAGCAAAAGCTGAGCCGACTTTCATAGAGGATAAAATATTTTTTTGTTCTACAGTCAAATTCTTGGGCATATCATTCATTCCCCTGTTTCTTATTACCTTGTTTATCCCCATCAATCCACAGTTTTTTCCACATTATCCACAGACTTATGCACAGCAAGAACTGTTTTTTAGCTATATTTCAGCATTTTATCCACAAAATCCACAAGTTCTTTTACTTCAGTGGACACTGTTCAACCTAATTTTAACGATGGAACAGCGTTCAAATCCAGAGGACTATATTCACCGTTCTGATACATAAAATAACCACGGCAAGCTATCATTACAGCATTATCAGTGCATAAAATCGGAGTTGGATGTACCAAACTTGCTCCAATCCCGCCTACAGCATCAGCTAACGCTGTTTGTAAATGTTTATTAGCCGAAACACCACCGGCCAGAACTATTTTTTTCAAACCGGTTTCCTGCAGCGCATGCACACTTTTCTGCACCAGCACATCTACAATCGCTTCCTGAAATGAAGCGGCCACATCGGCTTTATTTACTTCACGGCCTGCCTGCTGTTCGTTATGCAGATAATTGATTACAGCTGACTTTAAGCCGCTGAAACTAAACTGATAATCTTCCTTCAAAAGTGCCCGCGGAAAATCGATCGCCTGCGGATTCCCCGCTGCCGCCAATTCTTCTATTTCCGGTCCTCCTGGATATTGCATACCCATCACACGTGCAATTTTATCAAAAGCTTCACCTGCAGCATCGTCACGAGTTTGTCCCAGTAATTCAAAGCTGTTATAATCAGTTACCTTTAGCAGCGCCGTATGCCCGCCGCTTACTACTAAAGCCATAAAAGGAGGTTCCAGATCTTTATCATTCAAAAAATTGGCAAAAACATGTCCCTCCAAATGATTGACACCAATCAGCGGCTTGTCATTAGCCCAAGCCAGCGCTTTGGCAGCCGATACACCAACTAGAAGCGCCCCTACAAGCCCTGGTCCATAAGTTACTGCGACAGCGTCTATTTCTTCCAGCTTCACATTAGCCTGACGCAGTGCTTCGTCAATAACCGGCAAAATATTTTCAATATGTTTACGCGAAGCTATCTCCGGTACAACACCGCCAAATTTTCGATGGATAACAATCTGTGAGGAAATAATATTCGAAAGCACTTCACGTCCATTTTTGACTACGGCAG
>ULOG01004170.1_pt1 | contig 13218 bp, 8 predicted proteins | sample 1952401 | NCBI WGS metagenome assembly ULOG01 (sample SAMEA4835598, study PRJEB28245) | human gut metagenome | biome: gut microbiome; material: fecal sample | place: Denmark | collected 2008
TTCTGAATCTTTTGTAACGCTTCATTGACAAACCTACACACAATAGAAATCATATGATCATAAACGCATTTGACAAAACAAAATCATATGTGTTATAATTAAAATTAAATGTGAAAAAATATAATTCTGTATAAAGTATGCGATGCCGCGTAATAACTGTGCAAATATTTTTTTCGGGTAAGGTTCTGAACACCTGAAAATAATTAAGGTCGACAGTCTAAAATTTGCATATAAAACTTAAGAATAATGATATAAGCTATATTACTGCGGTATTTGAATGATGTATCTGAAATATACATCGGAAAGGACTGGTCTTTTTAATGCCGAAAAGAAACGACTATGACAACGAAGCTATAGTATCCCTCAAAGGAGCAGACAGAGTACGTAAGCGCCCTGCCGTTATATTCGGCTCAGACGGACTTGAAGGGTGCAAGCATTCTGTTTTTGAAATTCTCTCCAACTCCATAGACGAAGCACGGGACGGTAACGGAAATAAAATTATCCTGACAAAATATAACGACAACAGCATCGAGGTTGAAGACTTCGGACGCGGATGTCCGGTGGATTACAACAAGGCAGAAAAAAAATACAACTGGGAGCTTGTTTACTGTGAGCTGTACGCCGGAGGAAAATATAACAACAACAGCGGCGAAAACTATGAGTACTCGCTGGGACTTAACGGTCTGGGTGCCTGCGCTACCCAGTATGCCTCCGAATTTATGGACGTTGAGGTTTACCGCGACGGATATAAATATAATCTTCATTTTGAAAAGGGAGAAAATATCGGTGGTCTGAAAAAAGAAGAAACTACCCGCAGAAAGACCGGAACCAAAACCCACTGGAAACCTGACCTGGACGTCTTTACCGATATAAATATCGAACGGGAATATTTCGAGGATATTCTGAAAAAACAGGCAGTGGTAAACCCCGGCGTAGAATTCGTTTTCAGGTTTCAGCGCGAAAACAGCAGCTTTGAGGAAAAAATCTTTAAATATGAAAACGGTATCGCCGACTATGTTACGGAAATCGCCGACGGTAAGGCTCTGACCTCGGTTCAGTATTTTCAGGGCGACAGAAAAGGACGCGACCGTGAAGACAAGGACGATTATAAGGTAAAGCTTGCAGTTGCTTTTACCTTTTCAAATCAGCTGAAAAGACTGGAATACTTTCATAACTCAAGCTATCTTGAGCACGGCGGCTCTCCGGAGGACGCAGTCAAGCTTGCTTTTACCGGTCAGATAAACATTTATCTTAAAAACAACGGAAAATATCAGAAAAACGAGAAGCAGATAACCTTTGCCGACGTTGAGGAAAGTCTGATACTGGTCTCAAGTTCCTTTTCAACCCAGACCTCATACGCCAATCAGACCAAAAAGGCTATCACCAATAAATTTATTAAAGAATGTATGACGGATTTTCTCAAGCATCAGCTGGAAATCTATTTTATAGAAAATCCTGACGAGGCGGTCAAAATCGCAGAGCAGGTTCTTATAAACAAGCGAAGCCGCGAACACGCTGAAAAATCCCGTCTTAACATCGCGAAAAAGCTTACCGGAACCATAGACCTTTCAAATCAGGTGCAGAAATTTGTGGATTGCCGCTCAAAGGATCTTTCAAAGCGCGAGCTTTATATAGTAGAGGGAGATTCGGCTCTAGGCTCTGTAAAAATGGCGAGGGACGCTGAATTTCAGGCGGTCATCCCGGTAAGAGGAAAAATTCTGAATTGTCTTAAAGCGGATTATGACAAGATATTCAAAAACGAGATAATAACCGACCTAATTAAAGTTCTGGGCTGCGGTGTGGAAGTGAAATCAAAAGCGAACAAGGATCTGTCGCTTTTCAATATCGAAAATCTTAAATGGAGCAAGGTCGTTATCTGCACCGATGCCGACGTTGACGGTTTCCAGATAAGAACGCTCATACTCACAATGCTTTATCGCCTTACACCTACCCTTATCGAGCAGGGCTACGTTTATATAGCCGAATCTCCGCTGTTTGAGATAACCACAAAGGACAAAACCTATTTCGCTTACGACGAGAGCGAAAAGGTTCAGATCCTTAATGAGATCGGAAATAAAAAATTTACTATACAGCGCTCTAAAGGTCTCGGAGAAAACGAGGCTGATATGATGTCGCTTACAACAATGAATCCAGAAACCCGCCGGCTTATAAAGGTAAATCCCGACGCGGTAGAGGATACTCAGTTTATGTTTGATATGCTTCTGGGTGAAAATCTTCAGGGAAGAAAAGATTTTATCAGCCAGAACGGTCACGATTATCTTGAAATGGCTGATATTTCATAAACGCAGAAGCCTGTTGCACATATAAAAAGCTTTAAGGCAATGCTGCACGCAGCTGTGTGCGTCGCTGCCTTGACAGAACACTGAAAAGAGGTTAGACCATTGGCCAGAAGGAAAAAGGAACCTGATAGCAAAAACAGAATATCTTCTCCGGAGGAAGCTAACGCTTATATTGCCGGAGCGGGTCAGGTAGTGGAGGAACCAATTACCCTTACCTTGGAAAAAAACTATATGCCCTACGCTATGAGCGTTATAGTATCCAGAGCTTTTCCTGAGATAGACGGCTTTAAGCCCTCCCACCGGAAGCTGCTCTACACTATGTATAAAATGGGGCTTCTCACCGGAAATCTTACCAAATCCGCCAACATAGTCGGACAGACAATGAAGCTCAATCCTCACGGCGACGGAGCTATATACGAAACAATGGTGCGGCTTGCAAGAGGAAACGAAAGTCTTCTGCACCCGTATATTCTGTCAAAGGGAAATTTCGGAAAAGCGTATTCAAGAGATATGGCATACGCCGCCTCCCGTTATACGGAAGCTAAACTGGAGCCGATCTGTGCCGAGCTGTTTAAGGACATTGACAAAAATACCGTCGATTTCGTTCCGAACTATGATAACACCATGCTGGAACCTACCCTGCTTCCCGCTTCATATCCATCTATTCTTGTAAACTCAAATGTGGGAATCGGAGTGTCCATGGCGTCCGCGGTCTGCTCCTTCAATCTTAGCGAGGTATGCGAAACCGCCGTTGCTCTTATGAGAAATCCTGAGCATAACGCTCTTGAAACCCTTAAAGGTCCCGATTTTCCAGGAGGAGCATACGCCCTCTACGACGAGAACGAACTTGAAAAAATCTACCGTACGGGAAAAGGCTCTATAAAGCTGAGAGCAAAATATCAATATGACAAGAAAGCAAATTGTCTTGAAATAACCGAAATACCGGCTACTACTACGGTAGAAGCGATCATCGAAAAAATAATTGCGCTGGTCAAGGCAGGAAAAATCAAGGAAATACAGTACATCAGAGATGAAACCGACAAAACCGGTCTTACTATAGGCATAGACCTTAAACGCGGAGTTGATCCGGACAAGCTGATGCAGAAGCTGTATAAGCTCACTCCCCTTCAGGACAGCTATTCCTGCAACTTTAACATTCTGGTGCACGGATACCCTAAGGTCATGGGAGTTTACGATATTCTAAAAGAATGGACGGATTTCAGGATCGACTGCGTAAAGCGGCGCATAGCCTTTGATCTTGACAAAAAGCAGGCTAAGCTGCATCTGTTAAAAGCGCTGGGAAAAATCCTGCTGGACATAGACAAGGCGATCAAAATCATAAGGGAAACGGAAGAAGAAAACGAGGTAGTTCCAAACCTTATGATAGGCTTCGGCATAGACGAAACTCAGGCAGAGTATATTGCGGAAATAAAGCTGAGGCATTTAAACCGCGAATACATTATGAAGCGCCTTGATGAAACCGAAGCTCTTGAAAAAGAAATCGCAGAGCTTTCCGAAACCCTGGGAAGCGAAAGAAAAATAAAAAATATTATAATTGCCGAGCTTAAGGAAGTATCCAAAAAATATGGACAACCCCGCCGCACTCAGTTCTTCTACAAAAACGATATTGAAGAGATCGATACAGAAGATGAAACTCCTGATTATCAATGCACCCTCTTTATATCCCAAAGCGGCTACTTCAAGAAAATAACTCCGCAGTCGCTGAGAATGTCGGGCGAGCATAAGCTTAAGGAAGGCGATTTTATAACGCAGGAAATCGAAACATCCAATAAAACCGAGCTGCTTTTCTTCAGCGACAAATGTCAGGTATATAAATCAAAGGCCTCAGCTTTTGACAACACCAAGGCAAGCGACCTCGGAGATTATATACCCGCCAAGCTTTCGTTTGACGATGGTGAAAGCTTCAGGTACATGGTTTCAACTACGGACTACGAGGGATATATGCTTTTTGTTTTTGAAAACGGAAAGATAGCCAAAGTTCCGCTTAAAGCCTATGAAACAAAAACCAACCGAAGAAAGCTCAGCAACGCATACTCCGGAAAATCAAAGCTTATATCGGCATTCTTTATACAGGAGAATGCGGAGGTAATGCTCAGAACCACCAACGGCAGAGCAATGATTTTCAATACCGCCCTGCTTCTGCCGAAATCTTCAAGAGATACGATAGGCGTTCAGGTAATGACTCTTAAGGCTAAGTCTACAGTTGAAAAGGCGTTTGTAATCTCGGAGGAAACGGCCGAGCAGCTTTCAAAATACCGCAGCAAGACCATTCCCGTTGCCGGAAGCTTTGCAAAGGATATTCCCGACCCGGACCAGATGACTATGCTGTGAGCGGAACGCGCATAAACGAATGATAAATAACGGAATCGCCATACTTTGAAAACAAGTACAATAATCAGAGGGGCTGTCAAAATTGCCCTGCCAAAGAGCGCGTAATACGCCTTTAATGCGCAGGGACGATCTTTGACTGCCCTTTTTGCTGTAATTGTGACAATTTTCTGATAATTGCCGGCTTAAAATTGACTTTTGCATCCTTTTGTAATATAATATAGTAAGCTTGTGTAGAAGGAGGTCACTTGGATGAACAGAGATAATAATAACAAACCGGCAGACAACAACGGACTTAACGATGAATATAACGGTTCCGGTCAGAAGTATGACGAGTTTCAGCGTCAGTATGAAGAACAGCTAAGGCGCTTTGCCGAGCTGGACAGCAGCTCCCCTGATGAATATCAGACTACGAACGATCTGGAATTTGAACAGTACGATCTGAACCGACAGGCTCAAAACGGCAGGAGAACGCCTGCTTCCGGAAATTCATACCGTCAGACGGCAACGAATCAGAACAGAAGCTCTGTAAACTCAGGGCAAAAACGAACCGCTCAAAACAACACACGTTCTTCATCCCGACAGCGTACAAAAAAGGACGAACCGCTTAAATTCGGGGAAAGAAACAAGAATACAAAAAACAAATCATACAAAAAAGCGTCTGAGAAAAATGCCGGATATTCCAAATCTCAGAAAAATAATAAAAAGAAAAAGGCTGAGAAAAATAACATGAACAAAGAAAAAAGAAGCTCTCCGGTCAAAACATTTTTTAAATGTCTGCTTGTTTTAATACTGGTACTGTTTATATTGCTTCAGCTGCTTATTTTCAGGTATCTCGGCATGGTCAACTACGTCGATACAGGCAGCAGAAGCGTTACATCGGCTTCTATGAGTTCCGATGACGTGCTGAACGTGCTGATAATCGGCTCAGACACCCGTGACGAGGAAGAGCGCGGAAGAACCGACTCAATGATACTGCTTTCGGTCAACAAAGCGACCAAGCAGATAACAATGACCTCGTTTATGAGAGATATGTACGTTGAAATTCCCGGAAATGGCTGGAACAAAATGAACGCCGCTTACGTTTACGGCGGAGCGGAGCTGCTGATGGATACAATAGAGCTTAACTTTGACATTGAAGTGGACAAGTATGTTTATATCGACTTTTATTCGTTTATAGATATCGTAGACGCAGTAGGCGGTATCGAACTTGACATCTCCGACGAAGAAGCGGAGGGAATGAAGGATCCGATGGCCGAACAGAACAAATACCTCGGAAACGAAAAAGGCACCGATTATCTTACTTCCGGAGGAAAAGGAATCACCGTAAACGGAAATCAGGCGCTTGCATACGCCAGACTGAGATATGTCGGAAACGCTGATTTTGAACGTACCGAAAGACAAAGAACGGTAATTTCAAAAATACTGGAAAAATCAAAGACTCTCAATCCTTTTGAGCTTGACGGCTTTGCAAGGACCTGTCTTTCGAATCTGACCACAAACATGACAAAATCCGAACTTTATTTTCTTACCTACAGAGCGCCGTTTATTCTCGGCTACGATATTCAGCAGCTGCGGATACCTATGGACGATGCCTACGGCTACGGCACTACCGACAACGGTCAGTCTATACTTACCGTAGATTTTGACAAGTGCCGCGAAGCGCTCGGCAAGACCATATACGGAAATTAATCCGATTATACCGAAAAACTATTGATACGGCGTATGTTAATATAATTTCATAACTGAAGCGGACGGTCCTTTTACTGTGACCGTCCGCTTTGATTATTATCTTGCCTGATTGTGTTCTCTTCTGTATACGCTTGGAGAAACTCCTTTATATTTCTTAAACACTTTTGAAAAGTACAGCGGATCCTCATATCCGGCGGACAGAGAAACTGCGGTAACCGATAAATCTGTGTGCCTGAGCAGTCTGCATGCCTGTTCTATTCTGAATTCAGTTAGATATTCAAGCGGTGATATACCGAGAGTTTCCGTAAAAGCTCTGAATAAGGTGCTTCTGCTTACTGCCGCTCCTGCCGCAACATCCTCGACGGTTATCGGAAGCGAATAGTTGTATGCAATAAACTTTTTTGCAGCTTTTACATGACGCTGCGACATATTCTCGGCAACGCCTCCCTTATCCGACTTTTCTACAAGCAGCGACAGCGCAATATACAGCTGTCCGGTCATTTTCAATGCCGCCGCTTCACTCTGTCCCCGGTTTATATAAATATCATTCAGGCGTTCCTTCAGCTCGCTGCCGAAGTCGGCTGACATAACCGGAAACTCTTTTGTGAAATCAGTGCGGTTGATTATCACCTCGGCGTCGCTTCCCGAAAACCCGGCCCAGTAATATTCCCATGGTTCAAACTCGTCTGCAATATATGTAATTTCAGTATACGGATATATTAGAAAAGTATCTCCGGCTTTTAGCTTATACTCGCCGTAAGGAGTCTTATAAATCCCTTTTCCCCGTATTATATGATGGATCAGAAAATGATCCCTTACTCCGCTTCCCCATTTGTGCAGTCCCTTGCATTTTTCATGTCCCACATTATAAACGGACAATGCAACGCTGTCCTTGGGATTTGTTTTAAATGAATGTTTATCTGAACCGTTCATAATCACACCTCGCTTAAACGCAAACTTTTTCTGTATCTATTATATCACTGTTTCGGCGATAATGCAACAAATTTCCATGTGCCTGAAACAAATAATTATTGAAATACGCATTGATATGTGTTATACTAACATTAAAGATCAGACCGATCTTTAACAGATTTATATGAAAGGACGGATTGCAATGGCAAATATTCTTGTTACAGGCGGAGCGGGTTTTATCGGAAGTCACACCTGCGTTGAACTGCTGAACGCCGGCTACGACATTGTTGTTCTTGATAACTTCTCCAATTCAAAGCCCGAGGCTCTTAACCGTATAAAAAAAATAACAGGAAAGGATTTTAAATTCTATGAGGCTGATATTCTCGACCTTGACGCAATGAATAAAATATTTGATGAAAATAAGATCGACGCTGTCATTCACTTCGCCGGACTCAAGGCGGTGGGAGAGTCGGTTGAAAAGCCGGTTGAGTATTACCACAACAATATTACCGGAACGCTTATGCTTATCAGCGCAATGAGAGCTCACGGCTGCAAGAAAATAGTCTTTTCTTCGTCGGCTACGGTATACGGAGTAAACAATCCTGCGCCTTACGTTGAAACAATGCCTACCAACTCGTCAACCAATCCTTACGGATATACAAAGGTCATGATAGAGCAGATATTAAAAGATGTTTTCACTGCCGACAACGAATGGTCCGTTTCTCTGCTCAGATACTTCAATCCTATCGGTGCTCACAAGAGCGGACTTATAGGCGAGGATCCAAACGGAATTCCCAACAACCTCTTCCCTTATATCGCTCAGGTAGCTTCCGGCAAGCTTGAACGTCTCGGAGTTTTCGGAAATGACTATGATACTCCTGACGGAACCGGCGTGCGCGATTATATCCATGTCGTTGATCTTGCTTCCGGACATTTATGCGCTGTAAAATATGTTCTGGAGCATAAAGGCGTTGAAGCGGTAAATCTCGGCACAGGAAAAGGCTCCAGCGTAATGGACGTTCTTCATGCCTTTGAAAGAGCCTGCGGCAAAAAGATACCGTATCAGATCATGCCAAGACGCGCCGGAGATATTGCGGTATGCTATGCAAATACCGATAAAGCAAAAGAGCTGTTCGGCTGGGAAGCTCAGTACGGACTTGACGAAATGGCTGCGGACGGCTGGAATTTTACCAGAAATAACCCCAACGGACTCTGATGTTCAGAACAGTATGGTATTAATAAGGCGGTATAATCCGATTTACTGCAAACAATTCCGTATCCGGATTGCCTAGGATATAAATAATTACGAAAAACGCATGAAGCTGTAAAATAAAATGCTTCATGCGTTTTTATATCAAGATTTTTTAAAGCTTTCCAGATCGTCGAACAGCTTTTGCAGACTTAAATCTGCCTGCTCCATAAGTATGCTGTTCTGATAACGGGTCTCATACGCAAGACACTCATGCTCGGCCCTTATAGTTTCGGCTTTTTCTTCATGGGAAGCAACGCCTCCTATAAGCTTTTCGTACTCCTCCTGAGTATTAAACGGCTTTATACCGATTACAGAAACGTTATCTGTACTCCCGTTTCTGAGCGCAAGCTCGCAAAGCGCTTCTATCCTTTCCTTGAAGGTCATGCTTTCTATTTTCATCGCTATTTCAAACTCGTCATCCGAAACATAGTCTGAAACACCGTCCGAACATATCAATACTGTATCGTCGCTTTCGCTTCCGAACGGTGTTACAAATTCAAAGCGGTCTATGCTGGGCAGCTGCAGAACACTTCCTATAGAAGATACTATCGCATTCTGCATTTCAGGATCAAGCTCTGAAATTCCGTCGATCTCACCCTGCTCGTATAAAAATCTTCCGTAAGTCTGATCAACCGTTATCTGACGCACACAGCCGCCGACATAACGGTACATCCTGCTGTCGCCTATATTATAACACATTGCCCTGCCGTTTTCATCTACCGCAAGACAGCACAGAGTAGTCTGCATATTAATGGAGTCAGGAGAGGAAATACCGTTTTTTATTATCTTGCCGTGTATATTCATAATATGCCTGTCCAGGTCTACGGAAGAATCGTAATCCGTAATTGACAAATACCTTATACACAGTTCGGAAGCAACCTCACCGGCCTGCTCTCCGCCAACACCGTCGCATACCGCAGAAAGAAAAGGAGCAATACACACCGATTCAAAGCCGCCCTTCCGGACGGTTTCCCGGTTTATGAGCATACAATCTTCATTATGCTTTCTGTAATTTCCTTTTCCTGTGAATCCGTAAATATAGTAATTCATAAAAAACGTTCTCGCCAATTTTAAAATATATCAATGTCATTTTATCATAAAACCCGCTAAAAGTCAACCAAAAAATAAACATCCCGGAAACAGATCAGGCAAAAGCCGGCAAATATTTGACTTTACCCGAAAGCAATGATATAATTACATTAAGATTTTTTCGGAGGAAAACTATATGGGACTGATGGATATTTTCAGAAAAAAGAGCACCCGGCCGACTGAAACTCCGCTGAAAAAGCGGATCAAGGATTTCAAATGCCGTAAAATATGCTATGTAGATACAGACTTCAAAGAGCTTATCGACCGGGTCCAAGCCGATCCTCACGCCGTTCTGTCTTTAGCGCCGGTCAATTATTATGCTGTTAAAAACCAGTATATTATGGCTCACGTTTATTCATCGGAAGACTGCTCGGAAAATTACATAAAATTCCAGAGATTCGATTATGAACGCAAAACGGACGAAAGCGGATTGCTTCCTCTTGACAGCGAAACGCTGAAAAAAGCTCTGGCAAAAGTGGGTATTATTATAAATTAGTGCATCATTCAAAAAGAAGGCTTGTAGCTTTCCTTCACCGTTTTTAACGCAATACCGCGCAAAGCCCGTCAAACGACTTTGCGCGGTGTTTCATTATCTTTTTACATATCAATTTATTGCCTGAGCAATAAGCGAGCCCATCTCTGAGCAGCTTACCTTTTTCATTCCTTCAGACATTATATCGCCTGTGCGATAACCGTCGTCAAGCACCTTATTTACGGCATTTTCCACAGCGTCAGCCTCTTCGCTCATATCAAATGAATATCTGAGCATCATTGCGGCCGAAAGAATAGTAGCGATAGGATTAGCCTTGTTCTGTCCTGCAATATCCGGCGCCGAACCTCCCGACGGCTCATAGAGGCCGAATTTTGTTTCATTCATCGACGCGGAAGCCAGCATTCCGATAGAGCCGGTTATCATCGAAGCCTCGTCCGAAAGAATATCTCCGAACATATTTTCAGTTACCATAACGTCGAACTGAGCAGGATCCTTCACCAGCTGCATTGCACAATTGTCAACCAGCATATGTTCAAGCTCAACCTCAGGATAGTCCTCAGAAACCTCGGTTACGACCTTTCTCCACAGACGCGAGGAATCAAGCACGTTAGCCTTGTCAACGCTGGTAACCTTTTTACTCCTCTTCATTGCTACCTCGAAAGCCTTAACGGCTATTCTTCTTATTTCGTTCTCATCATATTTAAGAGTGTCAACGGCCGTCATTACTCCGTCAACCTCTTCGGTCTTTCTCTCTCCGAAGTAAAGCCCTCCCGTAAGCTCCCTCATAATAAGCATATCAAAGCCTTTTGCGCTTATTTCCTCCTTAAGAGGACAGGCCCCCGCCAGCTGCGGGTAAAGTACCGACGGACGGAGATTTGCGAAAAGGCCCAGCGACTTTCTGATCTTAAGCAGTCCTGCCTCGGGGCGAAGTTCGGGCGGAAGCTTGTACCACGGCGATGTGGTGGTATCTCCTCCTATAGAACCCATGAGAACCGCGTCGGCTGACTTGCAGCGTTCAATGGTTTCATCCGTAAGCGGAACTCCGTTGACGTCAATGGAACAGCCGCCCATTAAAAGCTGGTCGTATTCAAAGCTGTGACCGTATTTTCCGGCAACGCTGTCAAGAACCTTCATAGCTTCGGTTACGATCTCAGGCCCTATCCCGTCGCCCTTTATTACTGCAATCTTCTTATTCATTGCTCATGCTCCTTTATTTATAGATTTCGGACGGTCAATATATATCAAGCATACTGATTCTGAAGAGAAAAAATACGCCGGACTTATATCAACATACCTCTTGATTGATATGTATTGCTTTAATATTATAGCACTATAATATTTTATTGTCAAATTTTCGTATGCACCGGTCTGCATATTCTACAGGCTTTTTAAGCAGAATTGCCTAAAAATACATTTGCATAGACTCATATGAGCACGCTTTAAAATTCATACAATCAAAAATCAGAGCGTGTTCACATAAAGCTGAACACGCTCTGAAACATTACCCGTCAATTCGTAAAAAGACCGCTTCTTATTCATACTCCCAACTGTCGGATCACCAGTACATTACAACCGGCGTGCCGATCTCTATATTTTCATATACATATTCAGCGGCGTCGTACGGCATATTGATACAGCCGTGGGAACCGTTTGTCTTATATCTGTTTCCTCCGAAATATGAATGCCATGTGGCGTCGTGAAGTCCTACTCCGAAAGTGCTTATATTGTTCCAGAATGTTACGGGTGTTTCCCAGGTTTCGCCCGTAGACAGACTTCCTTTCAGGACCTTGTTCTTTTCCTTGAGCCAAAGCTTATAAACTCCTCCGGGAGTATTTCTTTCCTCCGTCGGCAGACCGGAAACTATATCACACTCATATTCAAGCTTTCCGTCTTTATAATACCAGAAATGCTGCATCGCCAGATCAACCTCACAGTAGGTATCGCCGATATCCGATTCTGCGGTCCTCCACTCGGGATTGCATACATATTCATAAGAGGAATACGGATTCTTGTAATAAATAGGTTCAACATCAGCCGAGCTCCCCTCTTCTATCAGCTCTACCAGCTGATCGCAGGTCTTCTGCTGATCTATCCACCATCCGTAGCAGCCCTCACCCTCCTCAACGGTTATTTCACCTCTGCTTGTAGAATTGAACTTTCTGTCTTTTCCGTAAGTATCGTACTTTTCAGCAAGTTCTTCCACATACTCCATAGCCTTGTCCTCATCAACTGTATATCCGTCGGCAGGATCCTCGTTTTCAAAGGTTATCCAGTCTATAATTTCGCTTCCGGTGAGAGTTTCCGTAGTATATGTGAAATCATAATTTATCTCTATATCATACAGTGAATTAAGCTGTTCAAGCTGTTCCTCAAGATCCTCACTAACCACTTCAGGCTTCTCATAGCAGTCTATTCCGCTGAGATCTATCGTATACAGACCGGAATTAACACATTCATCGACATATTCATATAAGGAATCAAGCTTATCTTCGTCAAATTTATCTCCCTGTACTTCCTCGACCAGCACAAAGCCATCATCTGTTTTTTCAATATAAGCGTCCTCAGGCTCGGTAGTACCAGGCGAATCCAGTACCTTACGCTTTATTTCACTGTTCAGCTTGTCTTTATCATATGTAAACGCAGAATCAAAATTATATTCGGTTTTGCTCCACAGATTTCTGAACCAGGTATAATGATTCTGCTGACTGAAATACTGCGATATGGTGACTTTTATGTTGTCCTTATAATCTATTTTGTCAAGGGAAATCGTCAGATCTGTTCCGTCCATCTTGATCAGAGTTATATTTTCAGGAATAACCGAATCCTGAAGCACCAGCTCATATGCCTCCTTTTCGGTTCTTCCGCTTACGTCGATACCGTTTATCGTGGTATTAGCCAGAAATTTTCCGTCAACCTTATTCATTCCGTAAAAATAAACTCCGGTCACCGCAGCTGCCGCAACGATCAGAACTGAAACCGAAATAATTCCCGCAGTTTTCACTTTGGACTTTTTCTTTGCCTTAGTTCCTTTTTTCTTTTTTGATGAAGCTCCGTTGTTTATGTCACCGCTTCTGGAAGCATTTTTATGTGGTTTTTCCGCTGTTTTTACGCCTGCCGAAGCCGCAGAAGCT